>JAABUN010001112.1_pt1 | contig 63386 bp, 56 predicted proteins | sample 5559311 | NCBI WGS metagenome assembly JAABUN01 (sample SAMN10711877, study PRJNA513370) | rock metagenome | isolation source: Antarctica rocks | place: Antarctica: Victoria Land, Siegfried Peak sud
CCGCGCTCGTCGAGGACCACAGCCACTCGCCGATACCGTTCAGCGATCCGCTCCCGTTCATTCATACCGCGCAGTATACGGCATGCGACCACACATGACTAGGTTGTTCCCTGACGGGCCCTTAGTCTCCTGTGCGGGGCGGCCCCCTCCCCGGCCCCGCTCCGCTCTGCCCTTGCCGCTGCGGCGGCGACCCTCCCCTACAAGGGAGGGTGGGGGGAGAGGTGGTTGCCAGCTACGACGGGCGCAGTATCACACAGGACGCACGGATCGTGTGTGCCAGCCCAGGCGGTAGGTCGGCGCGAGGATGAGCAGGATCGCGGCGGCGAATACGGTCAGGCCGCCGTTGATCAGCAGCGCGCCCGGTGCGCCGAGCAGGGCGATCAGCAGCCCCATCTCGATGTGCCCGACCGGGGCCGAGCCGAGCCCGAGGACCCACACCCCGACGGCCCGCCCCCGTTGATCTTTCGGCACGGCCAGTTGGATCAACGTTTGTTGCAGGACATCGAACGCGCCCGCGCAGATGCCGGTGACGACCAGCGCCGCCGCCGCGAACGCCAGCGAGCGGGTCGAGCCGACCGCCAGGATCGACAGGCCGTAGACCAGGAACGCCGCGCCGAGCAGCGGCTCGCGGCGCACACTGCGCGGCAGCAGCGACAGCAGTAGCACGGCGATCGTCCCACCGATGGAAGTCGCCGCGTTCAGCGTGCCGAGTCCTGCGGCCCCGGAGCGCAGCACATCCTGCGCGACGAGTGGGAGGGCGGTGGAGTGGGAGAAGGCGAAAATCTCGCAGGCGACGCCGGCACAGATCAGGAGGCGCACGGCGGGGACGTCGACGATCAGTCGCGCCGCGCCCCTGAACGATTCCGCGAACGAGGGCCGCGCTCCCCCCGCGCGGCGGTCTTCCGCGACCCGCAGTGTGGCGACCAGCGCCGCCGTGACGCCGTGCGCGACCGCGATCGCCAGGTAGCAGCGCGCCACCCCGCCGGACACGATGAGCGCCCCGGCCCCGAAGGCACCGACCGCCCCCGCGAGTCGCCCGGCCAGGGCGTTCAGGGCCAGCGCCCGTTCCGCCGCCTCGGCCGGTACGGTATCGAGGATGAGGACTTGCCGCGCCGGGGTGTCGAATACCTGCACGCAGCCGGTCGCGAAGGCGATCAGGATCACTTGCCAGACCGCGACCGCGCCCTGCTGGACCGCCCAACTCAACCCCGCCATCAGCACGAGGCCCGCCCCGGCGACGGCCAGCAATTGGTGGGAGCGGTTGTTGCGGTCGGCGAGCGTCCCCGCCATCAGCCCGAAGAGGAGCGAGGGGAGCATCCGGGCCGCGAAGACCAGCCCGATCGCGAACGCCCCGCCGCCCGCCTCCAGGGCGAGCCAGGCGGTCGCGGTGCGCTCCAGGCCGTGCCCCGCCGCCACCGACAGGCTCGAACACCACAAGCGCCGGAATGAGGACGAGTGGAAAGGGGTCATGCGGCGACCTTGCGCGGGGCGAACGCGCGCCGATTCGTGCGAGAGGCGGCGTGTTGGCGTTGTGGCGTCGCGTCAGGGGTGGGGTCAACGCCCGCAAGCGTGGGTGCTATGGGCCGCGCCGGTTCCATTCAGACACATTCCTTCCGGGGTGCGCCGACTTTGTCCGGGTACGGCGCAGCTCTTCCGGGGTTGTGCCTCGCAGGCTACCGTGAGCAATCTAGCACATCGGCGGGTGGGCGGGCAAATGGGGGTGCGGGTGATAGCCGGGTTTCGTCGGAAGCAGGAGGACGAATGCAGATGCTTCCGGCGTCGGGCGGGCTCGATCATACCGCCCGATGTGCGGCGTGGGAGACGTTGAATGACATACCGCCCGATGTGCGGCGTGGGGGGCGGTGAATGACGCGCGAGCGAGCCGACCAGCCAGCACGCGGGCGTGCTATCCCGGTTGGCCGCTGCCCTCGTCGCCTTCGTCCGCCCGACGGTCGAAAGTCTGGTGCGCCTCCAGGACTGCCTCGATGTGTGTCTCGGCCCAGCCGCGCACCGCGTCGAGCAGGTCGATCAGCGTCTGCCCGAGCGGCGTCAGACGGTACTCCACCTTGGGCGGGACGCTGGCGTAGACCCGCCGCGCGACGAGTCCATCGCGCTCCAGCTCGCGCAGTTTCTGGGTCAGCACCTTCGCGGAGATGCCAGCGATGTCGCGGCGCAGTTCGCCGAATCGGCGCGTCCCAGGCACCAAGCGACCGACGATGAGAACGGTCCACTTGTCGGCGATGCGGTCCAGCGCCAACCGGGTGGGGCAGCGGTCGTCATAGACGCTCCAGTGGGCAGCCGCCTCGCTGGTCTCCATTGGTTCCTTATCTCCCGCAAAGGTTACTATGTTACTGCGAGGTGCCTTCTTGCAGCTTCCTCCATACCTCCTGTACTAACACCAGCGGCATCGCGCCGGATCGCAACGAGTGGAGCCGAGGCGGTGGTCGCGGCGATCCCCTCGCGGACAGACCGATCCCCGAACATCGGGAGCCATGGGGGAGGATTTTGCGCGGCGAGGCCGCAACCCGCACACGCACGCCCAGTCACGCCCAGTCACGTCTAGTCACGCCCCGCCAGCCGTGGGGGCAACGCGCAAACGGAGGTAGAGGCCATGAAGATTGTCCTATTCGGTGCCACCGGGAATGTCGGTAAATGCGTCGCGCAGGAGGCTTTGGGCCGTGGTCATGAGGTCATCGGCGTCGTCCGCGACCCGGTTGCCGTCCAATCGCCCGACCCGCGCGTCCGCCTCGTGCAGGGCGATGCCACACAATCTGACAGCGTTGCCGAGGTGGTGCGGGGTGCTGACGCGGTGGTGAGCGCTATCTCGCCCCGCCCGAACGCCCGCGGCCTCGCCGCCCCGTCGCTTGCGGTGAACGCGCGCGCGATCATCGCCGGCCTCCGGAGCGCGGGGGTACGGCGCGTGCTGTACGTCGGTGGTGCCGGGAGCCTCGAAATCGCGCCCGGGCAGCCGCTCCTCGACCAGCCGGACTTCCCGGAGGCCTACAAGGCCGAGGCCAGAGAGGGGAGCGCGGCGCTTATAGTTTGGCGCACGGAGGCGGAGGGGCTCGACTGGACGTTCCTGAGTCCTGCGGTCGAGATCGGCCCCGGCACGCGGACCGGGTCGTACCGCACCACCGACGACCAGCTTCTGGCGGACGCCGACGGCAAGAGCGCCATCAGTTTCGAGGATTACGCGGTCGCGGTGCTCGACGAGCTTGAGCGACCGCAGCACGTCGGTCGGCGGTTCGGCGTGGCGTACTGAAATAGCGCGGCTGCGCCGGAAATCAGACGAAGGCCGAGCGGTGCCGAGTCGCGTGGCGCAGTCGTGCGCAAGCGTTTGGTATTACAACGCCACCTGATGCACGATCCGATACACCCCACCGGCGTCGACATCGCGCGCCACGAGGGCCAGCGCCGTCCCCTGCACCGGCGCGCGGAGCCAGTCGGCGTCCCCGGCGAGGAGGGCGGTGGCGCGCTCCCAGCGGGCTGGATCGATCTCCTGGGCTAGCGTGAGATGGGGCCAGTCCTGCGCGCGGACGCGGTCGGCACGGTCGGCGCGCGTGCCATCGGGTCCCGCAGCGATCGTGCGCATGGCCCCGAGGAGACTGTCGCGGAGCGTTGCCAGGGCGGGGGTGTCGTGCAGGGGCAGGAGGAGGTGTTCCCGCGTGCGCGCGTCCTCACTGACGGCGAGCGGGAGTGGGCCGCTGCCCCGGTGTGCTTCCAACGCGGCGATCAGCGCCGCCGGATCGATCGGCGCGGGGTCGTCGGGCGCATCCTGGATGGCCCAGATCAGCGTGACGTGCGCGGTGGGGTAGTCGAGCGCGCGATTGTGGCCGATCGCGGCGGCCACGCGCGTTCGCGCGTCGTCGTAGGCGCGGCGCTGTTCTTCGGTGGGCAGCAGGTGGACGATGTAGCGCATCGCCATTTAGATCGCCGGTGCGGCGGAAGACTCATGCCGCGCCCCGGCGATGGCGGCAGCGAAGGGGCCACCGGCGTAGCTGGTCGCGCCGCGCACCAGGGTCGCGGCGACGATCGGCAGGCCGCCGTGCTGCTCCACCACGATCAGGTCGGCGCGGCGACCGGCGACGATCGCGCCCCGGTCGTGCAGCCCGACCGCGCGGGCGGGGGTGTCGCTGACGAGCCGGGTGGCGGTCGGCAGATCGGCCAGCCGACGCGCGACGATCTGGAAGACCGCCGCGAGCATCGATGAGGCGTGGTAATCGGCCACCAGGATGTCGGTCAAGCCGCGCGCCAGCAGATCGAGCGCGCTGGCATTGCCGCTCAGCGAGCGGCCCTGCAAGGCATTCGGCGCGCCCATCGCGATCAACATCCCGCGCTCGCGGGCGCGCTCGGCCGCGACCAGCGTGATCGGGAACTCCGCGATCGTGCAGCCGATCTCACACATCAGATCGACGCGCTCCGCCGTGTCGTCGTCGTGCGAGGAGAGGATCATCCCGCGCCGCCGCGCCTCCCGCGCCATCCGCCCGATCATCGCCAGCGCGGCGTCCTCGGTCTCGGCGGCGTGCTGCAAGCGGGCGGCGATCACCGCGTCGATCTCGGCCTCGGTGGTGTCGGTCTTGTAGAAGCTGCGGATGTAGTCGCGGTACGCCTTCAAATCGTTGTACTGCCCCTGTCCCGGCACATGGTCGTTCACCGAGACGAACGGGACCGCCGCCACCTCCAGCGCGTCGAGCAGCGGTTCGAGCGCGTCGGCGGTGCGGATGTCGATCCGGTGGAGCACCTGATTGTCGATCGCCGGGTGGGGCGCGGCGCGCAGCTCGGCGACCGCACGCGCCAGCGTCCCCGCGTAGGCGACGTTGCGCCCGATGTCGCCCCGGTTGGCGAAGTAGACCGCGTGGAACTCGGTCGTCACCCCGGCGGCGGCGAGCTTGCGATCGAGGTGCAGGAGGGCGAAGTCGTGGTCGAAGGTGGCGCGCGGGCGTGGCGCGAGTTCCTTTTCCAGCGCGTCGTTGTGCAGATCCACGATCCCCGGCAGCAGCAAGCGCCCGCCGAGATCGACATCGCCAGGCGCGGCGGGGTAGGCGCGCGGCAGGACCTCCGCGATCAGCCCGCCCTCCACCGCGACGGTGCCGCCATCGATCACGCGGTCGGGGGTGACGATCGTGGCGTTGGTCAGCAGGTACCGTTCGGTCATGCGCCGGGTATCCTTTCGACTTGGGTGCCGGGGGCGAATCCGTGGGGGCGTTGTTGGGATGCTGGTGTCGGTCCGTAGGGGCGTTCAATTGAACGCCCGGTCGTCTGACCTCCGACGGTGACGGTTGCCGCCGACGCCCGAGGCCATACGACCGGGCGTTCAGTTGAACGCCCCTACGCGCCCGCGTCTGGGCCGTCGCCAACACCATACCCCCATCGTACACCCGGTCAGGCGACGGTTGCCAGCGCCGTCGCGACCTCCGAAGCCGGGCCTTCGTCGCGGATCAGGCCGTCGCTGATGTGCAGGTAGCGGTCGGCCAGTTGGCGGATGACGTCGAGATCGTGGAAGGTGCCGATGATCGTCGTCCCTGCCGCGTGCGTTTCGCGCAGCAATGTCAGCACCGTCTGCTGGTTCGCGGCGTCGAGCGCCGAGGTCGGCTCGTCGAGCAGCAGCAGGCGCGGCGGCGCGATCAGCGCGCGGGCGATGTTGACGCGCTGCTGCTCGCCGCCGGAGAAGAGGACCGGGTAGCCGTCGAGCAGATCGTCCGGCAGGGCCAGACGCCGCAGGATCGCGGCGGCGCGCGCTTGCGCCTCCTCGCGCGCGACGCCGCGACCGATCAGTGGTCGGGCGACCAGATCGACCGCCGTCACGCGCGGCGTCGGGCGGAGGAACTGCGACACGTAGCCGATCTCCGCGCCGCGCAGCGCGATCAGCGTCTCGTCGTCAGCACGCGCCAGATCGACCGTCGCGCCACGCGCGGTGGTGTAGGCGACCGAGCCGTGCGAGGCCAGGTAGGTGCGGTAGAGGCATTTGAGGAGCGTTGATTTCCCGCCGCCGCTCGGCCCCAGCACCCCGACGAACGCGCCCTCCTCGACCGCGAACGACAGGCCGCGCAGCGCGACCACCCGCTTGCCGCCCAGCACATGCAGGACGAATTGTTTTTTCAACTCGTTCACGGCGAGTAGCCTAACCATCGTGGCCCCCTCATTATGTCGAAGGTGCAAGGTCGAAGGTCGAAAGTGCCCTGTGACCTATAGCCTACGAACTGTCTTCGACCTTCGACCCGCTCAGACGTTTGCCGAACTGACGAGCAATTGCGTATACGGGTGTTGCGGGTCTTCGAGGATTTGGTCGGTCAGGCCCGCCTCGGCGACGCGGCCATCTTTCATCACCAGCGTGCGCTCGGCCAGCAGGCGGATCACGCCGAGATCGTGCGAGACGATGATCATCGCGATGCCCGACGCCTGCTGGATCTCGCGGACCAGATCGAGGACGCCCGCCTGTACCGAGACATCGAGGCCGGTCGTCAGTTCGTCCAGCAGCAGCAGCGAAGGGCCGTTGGCGAGCGCCTTGGCGATCTGGACGCGCTGCTGCATTCCCCCGGAGAAGAAGGCGGGCAGATCGTCCATCCGCGCCAGCGGGACCTCCATCCGCCCGAGGAGCGACCCGGCGCGGGCGCGGATCTCGTCCACGCGCCGCCACTGCACTGCCATCAGCCGCTCGGCGATGTTGCCCCCGGCGGAGATGCGCAGGTTCAGTCCCCGGTGCGGGTGCTGGTAGACGATGCCCATCTGGAAGTTGCGGAGGGTGCGCCGCTCGCCCGGCGTGCTGGCGAAGATGTCGCGCCGCCCGTCCGCGAAGGAGCGCAGATGGGCCGTGCCGCCGTCCGGCTCGTTGTCGCCGTAGAGGCACCCGAGCACGGTGCTCTTCCCCGAACCCGACTCCCCGACGATCCCCAGCGTGCGTCCCGGCGCGAGGCTGAAACCGATGTTGGCACAGGCGATGATGCTGCCGCAGGCGGTGCATTCGTTCGTGGCATGTTCCGGCCCGGTCAGCTCCAGGCAGCGCGGGCAACCGCGCCCGAACCGTTTGGTCAGCCCCTCGACCTTCAGGAGCCAGGGCGGGGTGTCCAAGCCCTCCGCATCCTGCTCGTTCAGTTGGCTGTCGATGTCGGCTATCGTACTCACGATCCGTTCCTTCCTCAGTCACCCCTCACGCGCCTCTCAAGCGCCCCCTCGCCCCTCAATCGGCGTGCGGGATACGCGCCGCGTCGGTCGTCGCGATCCGCGCATCGCAATGCGCCGTGTCGGAGCAGGCGTAGGTGCGCCCGCCACCTTCGACGATGAGTTCGTCCAGGTAGGTGTCGTCCGCGCCGCAGCGGGCGCACCGTTTCTCGCCGAAATCCTCGACGCGGAACGGGTAGTCCTCGAAGTCGAGCGGCACGACATCGGTGTGGGGCGGCACGGCGTAGATCCGCTTCTCCCGCCCCGCGCCGAGCAGCGTCAGCGACGCCGACTGGTGCAGCTTCGCGACATCCCAGCGCGGGATCGGGCTGGGGGACATGATGTAGCGCCCGTTCACGAGCACCGGATAGCCCGCCGCGCGGCTGATCTCGCCGTTCGTGATCACATCCTCGTAGAGATGGACCCACATCCGGGCGTAGTCGGCCTCGGCGTGCAACTGGCGGGTCACGCTCTCGCGCGGCTCCACCATCCGCAGCGGCTCCGGCAACGGCACCTGGAGGACCATGATTTGGTCGGCGCGCAACGGCTCTTCCGGGAAGCGGTGGCGCGACTGGATGATCGTCGCCTCCTCGGTCGCGTAGGTCGTCGTGACGCCGGGCGCGGTGCGCTCGACCAGGCGGCGGATATTGACGGCGTTGACCCCGGCATCGGTCCCCTGATCGATCACCTTCAGGCGGTCGCCCGGCCCGATCGTGGCGAGGGTCACCTGGAGGCCGCCGCTGCCCCAACCGCGCGCGATCGGCATCTCGCGCGAGCCGAACGGCACTTGATAACCGGGGATGGCGACCGCCTTCAGCAGCGCGCGGCGGATCTCGCGCTTCGAGACCTCGTCCAGGAACGCATAGTTGTAGGCCGCCGGGTCGCCCGTGAGGGCCGTGAGTCGCGGGGTGCGGGGTGTGGTCGCGTTGCCGCTAACGGGGTCGGGGGTCGGCGGGTTCGCGCGCGGCGGCTGCTCGACGATCCGGTTGCTCAACGCGGCACCTCCACCTTGCGCGTCCCGTTGCTCCCGGCGAAGGTGGGCGGGGCGAAGGCCGGGGCCGTGCTCAGTTGCGCCAGTCGCCGGAAGCGGACGCGATCGAGCGCTGACTGGAAGGTGACATAATGCGGGAGCTTGATATGCTCCACGAAGCCGCTCGATTCGAGCGCGTCGCAGTGCATCAGCACGAACTCCTCGTCGGCGGCGGGGCCGCTGTTGCCGACGATGTTCATGCTGACGTCGATGATCGCCATGCCGATCGCCTTGCGCTCGTGCCGCCCGAAGGAGACGCCGTAGCCGAGGTCGAAACGTTCGGCGGGCTGGCCCTCGCCGCCGACGATCGTGCCGCCGCCCATGCCGCCCGACGTGTGGTTGATCGCCTCCACCTCGGTGAGGCTGACCGCGCCGAGGGTGACGGGGTCGTGCGTGAGGGGGTGCTTGATCTGGATCGGCAACTCGCCGGAGCGCAATTCGGCGATGGTGGGGTGGCCCGCGCCGAGCCCGCGCTGGGCGCTGTAGCCGATCGCGACGATAAAGCCGGTCTCGCCGCGCGCCATCGCCTGGAGGCGGGCGGAGCGGGGGGCCGGGAAGCGCAGCGCGTCGCGGGTGATGTCGAACGGCTCGCTCGGCTCGGCCCGGGCCGCGCGCACCAGTCCCTCCGCGCGCAACGCCTCCACCACGCTGGGGAAATCGGGCAGCGCCGCGTCGGTGGACAGGGGCGGATCGAGGCTCGCCGCGTGCGACGCGGCCGCGAAGGTGCCGTCCACGTCGAGCAGGCGTTGCGTATAGTCGCGCGTGCGCCCGAGGACCTGGCCGCCGGAGATCTCCTTGAAGGTGGAGGAGATGCGGCGCAGCACCCGCATCCGCCGCCCATCTGCTGGGAGGGTGTAGCCGAGGCGCGGCAGCGTCGAGCGGTAGGCGCGCAGCAGGAAGGCCGCCTCGATCGGGTCGCCCTCCGCCTGCGCGATTGCCAGCGCCGCCAGTTCGGGCGCGTACAACCCGCCCTCGCCCATCACCTGATCGATCAGGAGTTGCGCGCCCCGCCCGACCGCTTGCGGGTCGAGCCGCCCGTCCCGTTCGTTGATCAGTGCCTCTGCCGCGAGGATCGCGTCGAGGCCGCCTTTGACCGCTGTGTAGCCCATCGCTCTGCCTCCTCAGTGGTTTGTGTCATCGGTGGGTGTCGGTGGGTGTCGGGTCACGGTGCTTGACCCGGTGTCGTGGCGGCGGGGGGACCCTCACCCCGGCATCGCTGCGGCTCGCCACCCCTCTCCCCATCCGAGGAGAGGGGAAGGAGGAAATCCGAGAGGCGCTGGTGAAATGGAGGGTTTGAAGTGCCTTGCATGGCCTACAGCCTCAGTCCGCATGGATCGCGGTTGTGCGCGGCAGGCAGACAACCCGGCCGATCTGGTCCACCAGGATGAGATCGAGCCCGCGCGGCGCTTCGCCGTTGGCTTCCTGGCGCTCGACCAGGATGTGCGCGGTGAGGCCGGACAAGCGGGCCACCAGTTGGCCTGGCACGCCGGGGCCGGTCAGTGTCACCCGGAGTCCCGCGTCGGCCTGCGCGATGCCGGGGGTCGTGTCGGGGGCCATGGCGGGGGTGAGGATGATCAGCGTCGCGTTGTCGTCGGGGAAGGCGAGGGAGCCGCGTTTCAGGCCGGTGAGCAGCCCGCGTGCGAGGGGGGCACGCGCGATGACGTAGTCGGCCTCGTCGGGGGAGGTCGGGCGGCTGCCGGTCGTCGCCACGAGGTGCTGCGCGAGTTCGGTGGCCCAGGCGTCGTCGCCCGCCCCATCCTGCGGCGCGACCGCGAAGCTGACCTCGTGATCGAGGAGGGTCCGTGCCAGCGCCACGAGCGGCCCGGCCTCGGCCAGCGGGCAGCCCGGATCGGACGCCGCGAGCGTCCCGACGCTCCCCGGACGCGCCATTGCGTCGAGGACGGTGCGGAACATCGTCTGGCTATCGAAGATCGGGTCGAAGGGGGCAGACGGGGGGGCGCTCGTCATGAAAGCTCCTGGTCTGAAGGTCGAAGGTCGAAGGTCGAAGGTCGAAGGGAAAGGTGGGGCGTCGGGGTTCGTTGTGAGCGCGACTCCCTTTCGACCTTCGACCTTCAGACCCCGTTATGCCATCTCGTCGAACGCGACCCGCGTCGGGGCGACCTTGCGCCAAGCGGCGAGTTGGCGTGCCTGTTCCGCGTCGTCGAGCGTGGCCAGGAGGGTCAGGATCTCGGCTGATAGGGGGTGGTGCGCCTCCACCGCCGCGTCGAGGACTGCGGCGGCGAGGGCCACTTCCGGCGCGCGTCCCAGGCGCATCGCGTAGCCCTGATGATCGTCGAGCGCGACTTGCGCCTCGGTCACCAGCACCTCGCCCGCGTTGTAGGTGGTGCCGTCCACCGGCTCGCGCAGGCGGAGCATCACCATCCCCACGCGCGGCGGCGTGACGACCGTTACTGCGTCGGCGGTTTCCGCCAGGACCCGCTCGGCCAGGAGCAGCAGCGGCTCCTGGTCGCCCTGCGCCTGCGCCATGACGGCGAAGCGACGATTCCGATCGAACTCGACCATCGGCTCTCCTTCCGGGTGCGATGTGGGTGCGGTCTTTGTACCGTCGGCCTGCCAGGCTCCTGTCCCCACTGTAGGCCATCGGTCGGCTTGTGTCTCCGACCAATTGGCTGGTATATTTTCCGGCCAATCCATCCAACCCATTCAACGGCGCGAGACGGGGAGGCGAGCGTGGCGAAGGAACGGGACCAAGCGGCGATCATCCGGGCGAAGAGCGTGCGCTATCGCGAGATCGTCGCGGACTTCGCCGCACGGATCAATCGCGGCGATCTGCCGCCCGGTACCCGCCTGCCACCGGAGCGGCAACTCGCCGCCACGCTGGGGGTTCATCGCAGCACCGTCACTGTGGCCTACGACGAGTTGGCGGCCGATGGGCTGGTCGAGCGCCGACAGGGCAGCGGGACGATCGTGCGCGGCGACCTCTGGGGCGTGGCACCGGATTGGACGCGCTATCTGGCGGAGACCGCTTTCCAGCCGACCCTGCCATTGGTGCAGCAGGGCCGGGCGGCGCGGCAGGTGCCCGGCCTGATCGACCTGGTCGAGGGGATGATCGGCCCCGATCTCTTCCCGCGCGCCGCGCTCGATGCGGCGGCGCGCACACTGGCCTTCCCCATCGAGATGCCCTACCCCGATCCGCGCGGCGAGCTGGTCTTGCGCGCGGCCATCGCGGCGGATTATGCGCGCGAACATGGGCTGGACATCGACCCCGACCGTATCCTCGTCACGACCGGGGGGCAGCAGGCGGTCTACCTGCTCGCCCGTGCCCTCCTCCGTCCCGGCGACGCGATCGGCATCGAGCAGCCGTCCTACTACTACTCGCTGCCCCTCTTCCAGGCGGTCGGAGCCCGCCTGATTCCCCTGCCGGTGGACGAACAAGGGGTGCGGCCCGAAGCCATCGCGTCGGCGTTCGCGCAACATCGCCTGCGCCTCGTCCTGCTCAATCCCACCTACCAAAATCCCACCACGACGACCCTGCCGCTGGTCCGTCGCGAGCAGGTTCTGACGGTTTGCGGCGCGCTGAACCTGCCGATCGTGGAGGATGGCGGCTATCACCACCTCGCGCTCGACGGCCCGCCACCGCCGTCGCTGCTGGCTCTGGATCGCGAGAGCCGCGTCATCCACCTGGGCACCCTTTCCAAGACGATCGCGCCCGGAATCCGCATCGGCTGGGCGATCGGGCCGCGCCCGGTGATCGAGCGCCTGGCCGAGATCCGCCGCCAGATCGATTTCGGGATGAGTCCTGTCCCGCAATGGCTCGCCGCCGAGGTCCTCGCCGCGCCCGTCTGGCCCGAGCACCTGGCGCACCTGCGCTCCGCCCTGCGCGCCCGTCGCGACGCCTTCGCCACGCGGCTCCACGAGGCGTTCGGCCCGTCCCTGCGTTTCGCGCTCCCGGCGGGCGGCCTCCACCTCTGGGCGCATTGGACGGGCCCCGGCGACGATCGCCAGCGCCTCGCCGCCGCCATCGCCGCCGGGGTGTCGTTCTCCCCCGGTCGCCTTTACGGAGCCGAGGATGGCTGGTTGCGCCTCGGCTACTCACGCGCCAGCGTGGCGGAGGCGGCGGAGGCGGTGCGGCGGCTGCGTGGGGCGCTGCGGTGAGTCGTAAGGCGTAAGACGTAAGACGTAAGACGTAAGGGGCTGCGCGGTGGTGGGCGGGCGATGCGGCCAGTGGCGAGCCCCCTTGCGTCTTGCGCCTTACGCCTTATTTCAGCCCCTTGATGTCGATGCCGATCGCCGCCGGGATCTTTCGCAGTTCGTTGTAGGTGCTGTCATCGGCCTTCAGCATCTTCACGGTGCCGGTGCCGAGACCGGCGACGGCCGCCTTGAAGACGGCGCTGTCTTTCGGCTGGTCGTTGATCGAGAGGAAGAACTGTAAGAAGAGTTCCTGGTCGGCCGCCGCGATGTCGCCCCGGACGGCGATCGGGCTGCCGGGGATCGGGAAGGAGGTGTCGAGGATCTTCACCTTGGTGGCGTCGATCGTCCCTGCCGCGACGCCGGTGGCGAAGATGTCGCTGGCGATCGCGCCTGCATCGACCTTCTTGTTCAGCACCGCCTGATAGGAGCCGGGGTGCGAGCCGGCGAAGATGGATCTGTAGTCGACGTTCGACTTCAGGCCAGTCTTGGAGAGGATCGTGAAGTTCGGGACGAGGTGGCCGGAGGTCGAGGCCACATCCACGAAGGAGAAGTTCTTCCCCTTGATGTCGGCCAATGTGGTCATCGGGCTGTCCGCCGGGATCATGATGATGCTGGTGTAGGTGGCGAGCTTGCCGTCCTTGTCCTGCCCCTGGATGAGCGCCTGCGCGCCCGTCTCCGCGTTCGCCAGGATGTAGGAGAAGGGGCCGTAGAAGGCGATGTCCACCTTCTTGGAGCGCATCGCCTCGATCACCGCTGTGTAGGATGTCCCGACCGCCCCGCTGACATCGACGCCGAACGCCTGTTTCATGTGCGCGAGGAGATCCTTGTTGTCGGAGAGGGTCTTGCCCGCGTCTTCCGACGGGACGAAGGCGACGTTGATCTTCTTCAGGCTCAGCTTGCCGACGAGATTCGGCGGCGGCTGCACGCCGACCGCCTGCGCGGCGGCGGTTCCTTCGGGGAGGCCGGTCGCGCCGGTCGGCACCGGCACGGCGGTCGGCTTGACCGGGGTACTCGATGTCGCGCTGGCCGCCGGGCTGGCCGAGGTGACCGCCGTGGCGATCACGCCGGTCGGTGTCGTGGCCGGTGCGGCGCTCGCCGCCGTGGTTGCCGCCGCTGTCGCCGCCGCCGTCGGCACGCTGATAGCCGTGCCTGCGCCGCTGACCGCCGTGCCGGTCGCGACCGCCGGTCGGGCCGTCGCGGTCGGGTCCGCGCCGCACGCCGCCAGCAGGGTGGTCGCCGCGAGACCGGCCACGCCGCCGAGCAGCGTGCGCCGGGTGATCGCTTGTTTCGAGAGTGGTGTCCGCTCCATGGTGCTGGGTCCTCCTACGATTCCTGTCGCTGTACACGATTCGGGCGCATCGGGGATGGTCGAAAGGTGAAGGTCCAAGGTCCAAGGTCGGTTGGGGAGTTGCCTGCGGCTTTCGACCTTCAACCTTCGACCCCGCTCAGGCCAACCGCCCGCGCACCCAGGCGCTGATCCGGTCGGCCCCGGTGACCAGGACGATGATGATGATGGCGTGGACCAGGAACTGGCGGTACTGGAAGAGGTTCAGCTCGGTCGTGATCTCGAAACCGAGCCCGCCGCCGCCGACCGCGCCGACGATGAACGAGGCCCGGATGTTGTGTTCCCAGAAGAGGAGGGTGTAGGAGACCATGCTGACGAGCGCCTGCGGGATGACGCCGAAGGCGATCTTCTGGATGCGCGTCGCCCCGACCGCGTCCATCGCCTCGACCGGCTTGGGGTTGATCCCCTCGATCGACTCGGCGAAGACCTTCGAGAGGCTGCCGACCGACCCCGCCACCAGCGCCAGGGTCCCGGCGAAGGTGCCGAGGCCGACCGCCGAGACGAAGATCAGCGCCCAGATCAGCTCGGGAATCGAGCGCATGATGTTCATCACGCCGCGCACCACCTGGTAGAGCAGCGGGTGCGAGAGGTTGCGCGCCGCGAGCAGCGAGAGCGGGAAGGCGAGCAGGGTCGCGATCGCCGTGCCGGTGATCGCGATCTGGATCGTCGCGATCGTCGGCTCGATCACCCGCTCGCGGTTGAGGAAGAATTTCCAGTCGGGCGGGAACATCCGCCGGATGAAGTCGGCCATGTTCGGCGCGCTGTCGATCAATTCGGCGGGGCTGGCCTTCGTCCCGACCCAGGCCCAGCCGATCACGATCAGCACGATGAAGGTGGTGAGCGTGCCGCGCCAGCCGACGCGCGGCGTGCCGCTGGCGAAGGGGTGATTGCCGATCTGCTCGGGGAGCATCGGCACGCCGCGCGTCGGGCTAGTGGATCGCGTCGCCAACGGGTGCCTCCTCCTGCAACGGCGGGTGCGTGCGCGCCGGGCGCTCCGTCGGCTCGTCCCCGCCCCCGGCCATGGACTGCGTGTCGCGGCGGTAGATGGCCCGCTGGATCGCGGGGGTCAGGTGCGACGGCGGGCCGTCGAACTCGACCAGGCCCTCGGCGATGCCGATCATCCGGTCGGTGTACTCCTTCGCCAGTTCCACGTCGTGGATATTGATCAGGATCGGGATCCCCTGCTCGGTCGCCGCCTTGCGCAGGAAGCCCATCACCTCGTGGGCCAGCTCGGGGTCGAGGCTGGCGACCGGCTCGTCGGCGAGGATGACCCACGGATCCTGCGCCAGCGCGCGGGCTAGCGAGACGCGTTGCTTCTCGCCGCCGGAGAGGCGATCGGCGCGCTGCTCGGCCTTGTGCAGCAGTTGCACCCGATCGAGGCAGGCGAGGGCCATCTCGCGGTCGTGGCGCGGGAAGAGGCCGAAGGCCGAGGCCCAGGGCGACATCTGCCCCAGTCGCCCCGAGATGACGTTGCGGAAGGCGGTCGAACGCTCGACGAGGTTGTACTCCTGGTAGACGAAGCCGATCCGGCGGCGCACGACCATCCGTTCGCGCGGTGACGCCTTGGTGATGCCGACCCCGTTCACGGCGATCTGGCCGCTCGTCACCGGCAGGATGCCGTTCAGGCAGCGCAGCAAGGTGGACTTGCCCGCGCCGCTACGCCCGATAATCGCCACCATCTGCCCATCGGGGACGGCGAAGGTGATGTCCTTCAGCGCCTCGTGGCCGTTCGGATAGACCTTGCGGAGGTCGCGGACTTCGATCATGGGGGACTCCTGTGAGTCGGCAGTAGTCAGTAGTCAGTAGTCAGTGGGTAGGAGTTGGTGGGTTGCTGTCGGCGCGGTGCCACTGGCGAGCAACTGACTACTGACTACTGCCAACTGCCTACTCCCCCCGAAACAGCGCCGAGTCGACCTCGCGGTAGCCGTGGGCGGGGTAGAAGCCGCGCCGGTAATTCTCGCGGCTGCGCGTGGTGTGGACCTCGATGCGCACCGCGTGGTGGAGCCGGGCGTAGGCCCGCGCCCGCCGCAACAAGCGCCCGCCCACGCCGCGCCCGCGTGCCTCGGGCGACACCGTCAGCGCGTCGATCGAGACCAGCGTCCCGCCGAGGTGGAGTTGCGGGCGTCGCGAGAGTTGGATCAGGCCGAGCGGCGTCCCGAGCGGATCGGCCCGGTCGCAGGCCACGAAGAGGGCAAGGTCGGCGCGCGCGAGCGCCGCGCGCAGCAGCTCCGGCAACTGCGGTCCGCCACCGGACGCGTAGCCGAGCGCGATCAGGAGTTCGCGAATCGCCGCGCAATCGTCTGTAGTTGCCGCCCGCACGCGCAGACACGCGGACACCGCTCCGGTCTGTGTCATCCGTTCTTGCCTGGCCTCGGTTGTATCCGTTGTATCCATCGGTGTCGCGTGCTCAGTAACGTGGTCATATGCTACCAGCCGTCCGCGCGGCGATGGTTAACGGAGGGTTAAGTTTTCGTTAGCGGGTGTTTAAGGTTTGGTGCAGGGCTGAAGTAGCGAGATTGGTGTGTCCGAGTTTGGCGGAAATGTCTCCGCGAGGGCTACCCTTCGGCGTGGGCGGTGGCCGGTATGCTACGATGCGAGCCGCGTCGGGATGCGGCGCGGCTGATGGGGAAGGGGCGAGGGTGGGGGCGGCGGCGGCGCTTGGTTCGGCGGCCCTCTGGGCGATTACCAATCTCATCCTGCGGCGGCAGGTCCTCGCGCTCGGCGGGGCGACGGCGAATACCTGGCGAACCGCGTTCTCCGCGCTCTGCTTCGCGACCATCTTCCTGACCCTGCGGCACCCAGGCGATCTCTTCGGTATCCCCGCGCGAACGCTGGCGATCCTCCTCCTCTCCGTGCTGTTGAGCATGGTGATCGGCGACATCCTGCAATTCACCGCGATCCGTCGCCTCGGGATCGCGCTGGCGATGCCGATCTCCTCCTGCTACCCGATCTTCACCCTCGGCATCGCCGCAGCGTTCCTGGGCGAGCCGATCACGCCGCGCGCCATCGGCGGGGCCTCGCTGGTGGCCGTCGGTGTCGTGCTGGTGGCGCTGCCGCGTCGGGCGTTGGAGGACGCGGCGACGCGACAGGCCCTGACCACGAATCACTGGATCGGGGTCGGGCTCGCGCTCGGCTCGGCGTTGTGCGCGGCGGCCGCGACGACGCTGACGCGGGTGGCGATCACCGACCTCGACATCATCGCCGCCAACATGATCCGCCTCCCCTTCAGCGCGGTCCTCTGCGCCGCGATCGGCACGGCGCAACGGCGGATGCCGCCCTGGCGGATCGAGCGCTGGCGCTTCGGGCCGCTCTTCGCCGCAGGCCTGGTCAGCATGGGGAGCGGGCTGCTGTACCTGAACGCGATCAAGCTGGTGGGCGCGTCCAAGACGGCGACGTTGAACGCCTCCGCGCCGATCTTCGGCCTGATCGGCGCGGTGATCGTCCTCGGCGAGCGCCCGACACGCCGCAACATCGTCGGGGCGCTCGTCGCTTTTCTCGGCATCGCCCTGGTTGTCTGAGCGGCGTTCACGCGTGATGTGGCGGTGCCGACGTTAACATGAGGGGGAGCTATGGACCGACCGCGACCGTTTCGCTTCGGGGTTCAGGCGTCCGGGATGGGGTCGCGCGACGAATGGGTCGCGCGCGTCTATCGCGCCGAGGCGCTTGGCTACGACATCTGGCTCCTGGCCGACCACTTCAACGCGCAATTCGCGCCGGTCCCCGCGCTGGCGGCGGCGGCGGAGGCGACCGTCTCGCTGCGGATCGGCTCGTTCGTCTTCGCCAACGATTACCGACACCCGGTGGTACTCGCCAAGGAGGCCGCGACGCTCGATGTCCTCTCGGGCGGGCGCTTCGAGTTGGGCCTCGGCGCGGGCTGGCTGCGCGACGAATACGAGCAGGCGGGCCTGCCCTACGATCCGCCGGGGGTACGGCTCGATCGGCTGGCCGAGGCGCTGACGGTGATCAAGGGTCTTTTCGGTGGCGAGCCGGTCAACTTCGCGGGCGCGCACTATCGCGTGACGAATCTGATCGGCGAGCCGCGCCCGATCCAGCGACCGGGTCCGCCCATCCTGCTCGGCGGCGGCGGCCCGCGCCTCCTGACCCTGGCCGCGCGTGAGGCGTCGATCGTCGGCATCAACCCGCGTTCCCTGCCGCAGGGCGGCCTCGACCGCGCCGACATCGCGCTGGAGTCAGTGGCGGGCAAGGCCGCGCTGGTCCGCGAGGCGGCGGGGCTGCGCTGGGAGGACATCGAGTTGAATATCGGGCTGCTCGGCGGCGGCGTCACCGACGACCCGGCCAGCGAGGTCGCGCCGATCGTCGCGCGCAGCGGCGTGGACGAGGCGGAAGCGCTGATGTCTCCGCACGTCCTCTACGGCACGACCGACGCGCTCACCGACCGCCTGCGCGAGTATCGCGAGCGTTGGGGGCTTGCGTACATCACCGTGCCGGAGCGCAGCATGAACGCCTTCGCGCCGGTCGTCGCCCGCCTGCGCGGGCAGTGAGCGGCGACGCGCCCCTACACCGCGATCGCCACCCGTTCCAGCGCGAACGTCTCCTGGGCTGCGTCGGCGATCAACTCACCGATCGCCAGCGAGGAGGTCGCGGCGGGGGAGGGGGCGTTGCGAACGTGCAGCGTGTCGCCCTGCCGGTCCACGATGAAGTCGTCCACCATCGAGCCGTCGGGCGCGAGCGCCTGCGCACGGACGCCGCTCGGGCCGGGCACTATGTCGTCCAGCGTCAGTTCGGGCATGTAGCGCTGGAGCGAGGCGAGGAACGCGCGCTTGCTGACGTCGCGGTACATCTCGTCCATGCCGGTCTTCCAGAACTTCGTCGCCAGTTTCTGGAAGCCGCTGTAGCTTAATACCTCGGCCAGATCCCCGAGATTCACGTCCGTCAGGCGGTAGCCCTCGCGCGCGAAGGCGAGGACCGCGTTCGGCCCGAGCCAGACGTCGCCGTTGATGCGGCGGGTGAAGTGGACGCCGAGGAAGGGGAAGCGCGGGTCCGGCACGGGGTAGATGTTGCCGAAGACCCAATCGCCCAATTCCGGTTTCAGCATGTAGTAGTCGCCCCGGAATGGCACGATGCGCGGCTCGGCGTTGTTGCCGGTCAGCGTCGCCACGCGGTCGGCATGGAGGCCGGCGCAACTGATCACGAAGCGGGTTTCCACCGTGCCGACGGGCGTGGTCAACTGCGTCACGCCGCCGCGCCGGTCGATCGCGGTCACCTCGTGGCGGGTGCGGATCGTGCCGCCGCGCGCCTCGATCAGCTCGGCGTACTTGTCGGCGACCGCGCTGTAGTCCACGATGCCGGTCGCCGGGGAGTGGAGGGCGCGGATGCCGGTGCAGTGCGGCTCGATCTCGCGCAGGCGCTCCGGCCCGATCATCGCCAGCCCCGGCACGCCGTTCGCCTGCCCGCGCTCGTAGAGGCTTTGGAGGCGCGGCAATTCGTCCTCCTGCGTGGCGACGATCACCTTGCCGACCATGTCGTAGATGATGCCGTGTTCCTCGCAGAAGCGGATCAGCTTGGCCTTGCCCGACACGCAGAGCCGCGCTTTCAGCGAGCCGGGCGCGTAGTAGATGCCCGAGTGCAGCACGCCGCTGTTGTGCCCGGTCTGATGCCGCCCGATCCGCGCTTCCTTCTCCAGGATGAGCAGCCGCAAATGGGGGTGTCGGTCCAGCAATTCCAGCGCCGTCGCCAGCCCGACGATCCCGCCCCCGATGATGGTGATGTCCCAGGTCTGCTCCGCCATCCCGATTTCCCCTTATGATCGCGCCGTGCCGCGTCTCTCTCTTGGAGTAAGCATACACCAGGGGACGCAGGGAGGCGGGGTGTGATGCAGTGTCTTGCGCGGCGGAGTCGGGGAGGAGGGTGGGGTGGGGGCGGCGTGACGGCGCGGGGGTGTCGTTGGGGCGGGGGGGGCCCTACGGCGCGGGGGTGCCGTTGGACTGAAGTCCCGGCTGAAGGCTGCGTCCACGAAGTCCCTCTACAGGGACTGGGGGCGAGGCGGGGGGTGGCGCGAATGGGCGGGGGCAGCGCCCGCGCTCCCAGCCGCGCGAGGTTGTGAACCGCACCCGAGAGCGGAGAGGGAGGACGGAGCCGCACTGACGGGGGCCGAAAGGTTCGCCCGTTAACGCTCCGCCACCGATTCCTTGGCGGGCGACATGGGTGCCTCGGCCTCCGGGGTGGGCGGCGCGGATGGATCAGCCGCTGGGACGGTGATCGGTTTCTCCCGCTTCTTCTCCTGCTTGGGCGGCTTGCCCCTGTTGCTCGTCTTCTCCTGTTTCAACCTTTTCGCCATGATGCTCTCCCCGCTCCTGTCCACTCCGACCAAGGCGGGCATTCTAACACTCCGCCGGTGAGCAAAGAGTGCGGGGGCGGGCCGATCGGCCCGCCCCCATGTCGCGGCGTATGCGTGTACCCTGTCAACGCCGCCTGATCAGGGGCGTCACCAACCCCGGCCCGTATCGCGGATGGCTCGCCATGGGTGGCGCGATTCAGGCCCCTGTGCCCGCACTCGTCGCGCCCGGAACCTCCGCCAGATGGCCGGTCCGCACGTCGTAGATGTAGCCGTGGATGGGGATGCCGCGGGGGACGAGCGGATGGGCGCGGATACGGCGCACGTCTTCCACCACGCTCGCCGCGAGGTCGCTGATGGGCAGGAAGTTGATGTACCCGCCCTCGACCGAACCCGGCCCCTCGCCGCTATCGTGCCAGCCGCTTGCGTCCACGCTGGCGGTCTTGAGACTCTGGGAGAGCAGATCGGTCATGATCGCGTTGGTGAACGTCTCCATGCCGCAATCGGTATGGTGGATGACGAACCATTCGCGGGTGCCGAGGAGCTTGTAGGAGATGACGAGCGAGCGGATCGCATCGTCGCTGGCCCGCCCACCGGCATTGCGGATGACGTGGGCATCGCCCTCGGCGAGACCGGCGTATTTCGCCGGGTCGAGGCGGGCATCCATGCAGGTGAGGATGGCGAACCGGCGACCGGGCGGCATCGGAAGCTGGCCCTTGTCGCCGAAGTCGGCGGCGTACGCATCGTTCGCGGCCAGGATTTCCTTCAGGATCGCGCTCATTGATTTCTCCTTTGGTCGCCCCCCGGCCCCCCAAGGCTGGGGGAGAAGGACGATAGCGTTGCGGGCACTCGGGCTGTTCGTGCAGGCACAGTCTTGGCAAGGTCCGGGGGCCGGGGGGCGGTCGCCCCGCCGCGTGGGCTACAGCCCGAGCGCGGCCTTGCCGATCTGGGTCAGCGCCGCGTCGTCGGCGGGCGGGTGTCCGAGGCCCGCGCGCACGTCGCGGAAGTAGCGTTCGAGCGGTTGCGAGCGGGCGAGTCCCGCCGCGCCCACGACCCGCAGGGCGAGATCGGTCACCGCGATCGCGTTGTTCGTCGCCAGGTGCTTCCCGGCGGCGATTTGCCAGGCGAGCGCGTCATGGGCCTCGGGGTTGGCGAGCCAGGCTTCGGCGGTGCCGAAGAGAACCGCACGAGCCTGGAGGAGCAGCAGTTCGATCGCCGCCACGCGGTGCTGGATCGTCTGCAACTCGGCGATCGGGCCGGGCAGGGCACTCGGGCGGCGCTCACGCGCGTATTGGATCGCGTAGTCGCGCGCGGCCCCGGCGACGCCGAGGTAGACCGCACCCGTGAGGGTCACCCAGGCGCGCGGGTCGCCTTTGGTCGCGCCTCCTTCCGGGGGTAGGAGCGCGTCATCTGGCACGACCGCGCCGTCCAGCACGACATCGTGGCTCCCGGAGGCGCGCATCCCCAGGTTGTCCCAGGTCTCCTCCACGCGCACGCCGAGCGTCGCCATCGGCACGAGAAAGCTCGCCCGACGCAGCTCCGCGCCCTCCTCGTGGATGGCGGTCGAGACGGTAGCATAGCGCAGGCCAGGAGCGAGGCTGGTCCAGGTCTTGCGCCCGTCGAGCCGCCAGCCGTCGGCCACGCGCGTCGCGGTCGTCGCGGGCAGGCCGCCGCGACTCGGGCTGCCCAGCGCGGGTTCGCTCGCCGCCGCGTTGATCAGCGCGCCTTCTTCCACGACTTCGCGGCAGACGCGCGCGAACACTTCCTCCGGCCAGGGGCGCGACTCGGCCAGCCGGGCGAGCAGCGCCAGATGCATCGCCGCGCCGAGCGCGACCGCCCCGCTGCCGCGCGCCAGCCGCTCCTGCGCCAGCGCGACCTCCAACGGGTCGGCCCCGCGCCCGCCATATTCCTCCGGCACGGTCAGGGCCAGGTAGCCCGACTCGTGCAGCGCGTGGAACGCCTCGTGGGGGAAGGTGGCGGCGCGATCGTGTTCTGCCGCGCGCACCGCCACCTCCTCGGCCAGCCGGTCGGCCAGCGCGATGAATTCGGCCTGACGCGCGGTCTTGGGATAGTGCATCGGGGGTGTGCCTCCTCGGTTGACGTTGGTTCTTGTCGCAGGTGTGCAGCGTCCCCGCTACCGCTTCACCAGATACACCGTCTCGAATGTCGGCGCGTAGGCGATGCGCTGGCTGAGGCCGCGCACGTAGGGGCGGGCGGCGATCACCGTCTGCTGGTCGAACAACGGGGCGAGCGGTGCCTCGGCGGCGGCGAGCACCTCGATCTGCTCGTAGAGTTTGCGCTGCGCGGGGGGGTCGGTCGTCACACGGGCCTGGTCGAGGAGACGATCGACCTGGGGATTATTATACCCGCCATGCTGCGTGGTGTTCAGTGCCGCCTTCGAGGAGAGGAGTCGCCCGAGGATGTAGTTGGGGTCGCCGGTCGCCCAGCAGTTGTTGGCGAGGGTCAGGTCGAACGTGCCCTGATTGCGCGCGTCGGTCAGCGCCGCCGTCTCCAACTGCTTCAACTCGATGTCGAGGCCGAGCGGCTTGAGGGTCGCCTGCAAGTAGGCGGCCATCTGCGGGAAGGGCCAGGCCGAGATCCCCTCGCCGGGTGGGGAGAAGGCGAGGACGACCTTCGCGCGCCCGCCGGAAGCCGCCAGGGCCTCCTTCGCCAACGCCTGCGCCCTGGCCTGGTCGGTGCGCAACTGCGCGGCGGGATCGGTGCTGAAGAAGGTGGTGTTCGGGGCGATCATGATCGCCTTGGCCGGGGTGCCGTAGCCGTAGAGGAGTTCCTTCACGAAGGTGTCGCGGTCAAGGGCGAGGCTGACCGCCTGCCGCAGCCGCACGTCGTTGAACGGGGCCTTGGTGCCGTTGAATCCCAGGTTCGTCGCGCAGGCCGAGGCGTGCGCGGAGACGAGGAAATTGGGATCGTTGCGAAGGTCGCGCGCCTGCGCGGGGAGGACCGCGCCCAGCTCGACCAGCGCGTCGACTTCGCCCGCCTTCAACGCCGAGAGGCGCGAGTTGGCGTCGGGGTAGATGCGGAGGGCGATCTTGGTCAGGGTCGGCTTCTTGGACCAGTAACCCTCGTTGCGCTCCAGCGTGGCGTACTGATCGCGCTTCCAATCGACCAGCTTGTAGGGGCCGCTGCCGATCGGCAGGCCGGTGAAGTCACCGCTCTCGCCGAAGCTCTTGGGGGAGAACATCGCGCTGTAGTGATTGGAGATCGAGTAGGGGAGGAGCGGGCGCGGCTCGGCGTAGACGAGGCGGAAGGTGAACTCATCCACCTTCTCGATCGCCTTCGGGTCGCCGTAGATCTCCGGGAAGTTGATGCCGCCGAGGAAGATTGAGGGCCAGCCGCTGACGGTGCGGAAGCGCCGGACATTCGCCATGGCGGCCTCGGCGTTGAACGGCGTGCCGTCCGAGAAGCGCACATCGCGGCGCAAATCGAAGGTCCAGGTCAGGCCGTCGGGGCTAAGGGTCCACTTCTCGGCCAGTCCGGGGCCGATTTGGAGCTGGTTGTCGTAGCGAATCAGCGGCTCCCAGACTTGCAGGCTGGCGTGGGCGTTGAGGAAGTCGTGTTCGCCATTGACCAGATTGCGGGAGATCCCGACGCGGAGTTCCTGCACGTCGGCCAGTTGCTCGTTCGTGGGGCTGGCGACGGCACCCCCGGTGGCCGGTGCCGAGCCGGGCGCACCGGGTGTAACGGTCGGCGCGGCGGGCGCGGCACCGCAGCCCGCCAGGATGATCAGGGCGATCAAGAACGAAAGCACACGCCAACCACGACGGAACGGACGCTGCTGCCGGGCCGAGACCACGAGGGGATGGGACATCTTGGCGGACTCCTTACTATACGGGCGCAGATGGGGTCGGGGGCAGGCGGGGTCGGAGGTTGAAAGGGCGGGGTGTCTGGTCACAGATGTTCGGAATATTGCCCCTTCGACCTTCGACCTTCCAACCTTCAACCCGTCTTATCGATGTCCGGCATCGATGAGGTCGCGGAGCGCGTCGCCGAGCAGGTTGCTGGCGAGCGCCACCGCCGTGATGCAGACGCCCGGCACGATCGCGAGCAGGGGCAACTCCCCGAAGAAGGGGCGCGCGTCGTTGAGCATGACGCCCCAATCGGCGGTCGGCGGCTGCACCCCCATCCCCAGGAAGCTGAGGCTGGAGACGGTCAGCAGCAAGGCCCCGAGGTCGAGCGTCGCCAGCACGATCACGGTCGGCAGCAGATTCGGGAGCAGGTGGCGTAGGATGATCCGCGCGGGACTCGCCCCGGCCCCGTACGCCGCCTCGACGTAGAGTTGCTCGCGCAGCGCGAGGATCGCGGCCCGGAAGATCCGTGCGTGGCCGACCCACCCGGCCCCGATCAGGGCGATCAGCAGGCTTTGCGTGCCGGGGCCGATGATCCCGAGGATCGCCAGGGTCAGCAGCAGGCTCGGCAGGGCCAGCAGCACGGTCAGCATCGCCGAGACCGCCAGATCGACGCGCCCGCCGATATAGCCGGAGACGACGCCGACGGTCAGCCCGATCAGCATGATCCCCGCCGTGCCGAGTACCGTCAGGCCCAGCGTGGCCCGACCGCCGTAGAGGAGACGGCTGAGTTGGTCGCGCCCGAGCTGGTCGGTGCCGAGCGGGTGCGTCGCGCTCGGGCCGCTCAGGGCCACGCCCATCTCGATGGTGTCGGGGTCGTGCGGGGCGAGCAGCGGGGCCAGCAGCGCCGCCAGCACGAGCAGCAGCAGGACCGCGCCGGGCAGCAGCGTCGCGCTGAGGCGGCGCAGGCCGCCGCGCTCGAAACGCGGTCGCCAGGCAGGGCGGCGAAAGGCCGAAGCGGTCGGTCGGGCCGTCTGCATGGTACTCATCGCCCGCTCCCATTCCCCGCCCCGAGGCGGACGCGCGGATCGAGCAGGCCGTAACTCAGATCGGTCAGCAGGTTCACGATGATGAAGGAGACCCCGGCCAGCAGCACGTAGGCCCCGATGACCGGCAGATCGCGCCCGGAGATGGCGGCGATCAGCGCGCTCCCCATGCCGGGCCAGGAGAAGATCGCCTCGATGACGATGGCTCCGGCGAGCAGTTGCCCGAAGCGCAGCCCGAGCAGCGTGATGATCGGGAGCAGCGCGTTCGGCAGAGCGTGTCGCAGCGCCACGGTGAGCTGGTTCAGCCCCTTGGCGCGCGCGGTGCGCACGTAATCCTGCCGCCAGATCTCGATCATCGCGCTGCGCGTGAGTCGCATCAGGCCGGCGGCGGGGCTACAGGAGAGGGCGATCACCGGCAGGATCAGGTAGCGCGCGCCGCCGTAGCCCGCGACCGGCAACAGTCGCGCCCGCTCGGCGACGATCGTGATCAGCAGCAGCGCCAGCCAGAAGGAGGGGATCGCGGCCAACAGGAGGCTGATCGCCCGCCCGGCGACGTCGAGCTTCGAGCCTGCCGTCAGCCCGAACAGGAGGCCCAGGCCGATGCCAACCACACTCGTGACGGCGAACGCCGTCAGGCCGAGGCGCAGGGTCGGGATCAAGCGCTCACCGATGATCTCGACGACCGGACGTTGCGAGAGGAACGAGCGCCCGAGGTCGCCGCGCGTCAGCCCGAACAGCCAGCGCCCGTAGCGTACCGGCACCGGGTCATCGAGGCCCAGTTGCGCGCGGTAGGCGGCGATCGCCTCCCGCGTCGGCTCCTGCCCGCCCTGGCGCAACGCCGCCTCCGCCGGGTCGCCGCGCGCGGCGGTCGTGAGCAGGAACGCGACGAAGGTCAGGAGCAGCAAGGTCGGCACGGCGGTTGCCAGCCGTCCCAGCAGATAACGTCCCATCGGTCCTCCAAAGGTGTTGCGATAGCTCGGTCGAGCTGCTGCCGGTGTCCAGCGCAGGCAAAGGAAACCCAAGCCCACGCCGAAAACGCGGCTGTCGGTGAAGGCGCGGCTATGGTTTCAGGGGTGGTACGCCCGCACGGGGCGTGGATTCAGGGGCGTGGACAGCCGCAGATACGCGGCCAACGTCCTTGCGTGGACATGGCCCTGGCGAGGTGGCATTGGAGCGGGCCGAGGCGCTGCACGTTCGATCCTTACTGCATGATCGTGATGGGGCCAACCCGCGCGGGTCTGCCTCCTCGTGGCTCAGGAGCCGAGCGCGGCGAGCGTGCTCGGACGGCGACGGAAGTAGACCAGTGGCGCATCTTCCGCTGCCTCGCCGAGCGACGCCGCGACGACCTCCCCGACGAAGATCGTGTAGCCCGCGCCGGGATGCCGGGCGACGACGCGGCAATCGACCCAGGCAAGCGCGTCGGGGAAGATCGGCAGGCCGTTCGGGGTTTCGGTCGTCGCCAGGTCGGCGAAGCGGTCGTTGTCGAACGCGCGGTCGAGGCCGGCGAAACGCTCGAAGATGGTGGTCTGCGCGCCGCTGAGGATGCTGACCGCGAAGATGCCGCCCCGGTCGATGATGTCGCGCGTGCGACTCGTCTCCCCGGCGCTGATCATCACCAGCGGCGGCTCGCTGGAAAGCGAGCAGAAGGAGCCGATGACCATGCCATGCGCCGGTCCATCGTGGCGGGCGGTGACGACGGCCACGCCGCTCGGCCAGCGCCGGAAGACTTCGCGAAAGAGGTCGGCGGAAACGGTCATCGGGGCCTCTCAGGGGGTTACAGGTTGCGGGTTGGCGGGTTGCAGTTTGGTGGGAGTCGGGCAGTATCGCTGCCTGTAACCGCAACCTGCGAGCCGGGGCGATTATTCCCCGGTCGCGACGTGGCCCTCGCCGAGCGTTTGCATCAGGCGGTTGGCCCAGGCAAAGACCGCCGCCACGTTGTTGATGTCGAGGATCTGCGCGTCGGTGAAGCCCGCCGCGCGGAGCGGTGCCAGGTCGGCGACGGTGAGCGCGGCGGGGTCGCGGGTCAACGCCACGGCATAATCGATGATCGCGCGCTCGTGTTCGGGCTGCGCCGCCGTCACGCCAGCGTCGAGCAGGCGCTGGACCAGCATCGCGTCTTTGGTCAATTGCGCGTGTAGCCGCGCGTGGACCGAGGCGCAGTAGACGCAGCCGTTCGTGCGCGAGGTGGCGACCGTCGCCAGTTCGCGGTCGGCGCGGGTCGCCCCGCCATGGCCGTACATGATCGCGTTGAACAGCGCGGTGCGCTCGCGCAATGCGGGGGCGTCGTGGGCCAGGGTGGCGAAATAGCCCCGGTTCGACGTGACCTTTTCGAGCACCTCGGCCTGTTCCGGCGTGGCCCCAACCTGATCGACCGTCTCGATCCAGGGGTGCCAGGTGACCATGTCGAGCGTAAAGCGTTCCGCTTTCATCGGTTCTCCGGATTCATCGGTTGACAGGTTATTAGGTGGCAGGTTGGCAGGTCACAGGTTGGCTTGCGTCAGCCTGTGACCTGCCAACCTGCCAACCCGTCAACTTGCAACCGCCTCGGGCGGTGCCGTCTCGCCGATGGTCTGCATCAAGCGATTGGCCCAGGCGAAGACGGCGGCGGCGTTGTTAATGTCGAGGATCTGGGCATCGGTGAAGCCCGCGTCGCGCAGTGGTTTCAGGTCGGCGGTGGTGAGGGCGGCGGGGTCGCGCGTCAGCTTCACGCTGTAATCGATGATGGCCTGCTCGTGTTCGGGCTGCGCCGCGTCCACCCCCTCGTTCAGGAGGCGATCGACGAGGGTGGCATCCTTCGAGATCTGGGCGTGCGCCCGCGCGTGGACCGAGGCGCAGAAGACGCAGCCGTTGATCCGCGACGTGGCGACCGCCGCCAGCTCCCGATCGGCGCGCGCCGCGCCGCCGCGACCGGCCATGATCTCGTTGAAGAGCAGGGTGCGCTCGCGCAGCGCCGGGACATCGTGGGCCAGGGTGGCGTAGTAGAGGCGGTTCTTCGGGTTCGGCGCGACCTTCTGGACCAGCGCGGCCTGCTCCTCGGTCGGCCCGACCTCATCGACCGTCTCGACCCAGGGCTTCCAGGTGACGAAATCGCGGGTGAATGCCAGCTTCTCGACGCTCATGCTCCCTCCCCGACCAGGCGCAGGCCGACCAGCAGGCGGGCCTGGAAACTCACGAAGGCGATCAGTTGGGAGATGGTGACGATGTCGCGCGGGGTGAAGCCCGCCGCCTTCAGCGCGGCGATGTCGTCCGGGGTGGCGTCACCCGGCGTATTCGCCAGGATGTCGGCGTGGCGCAGCAGGGCGACTTCGCGCGCCGTGAGTCCCGCGCCGCCCGGCCCCTGCTCGAAGGCGGCGATCGTCGCCGCGTCCTCGCCCTGGGCGCGCAGGCGTTCGCGGTGCCAGGTGACCAATTCCGGACTCGGGGTCAGCACCGCCATCCGCAGCGCGAGGCCGTCGCGCTCCCGGTGTCCGACGTTGCCAAGGTCTTCCGGCTCGAACAACGCCTCGTGGCTCCCCTGCGTGGCCTTCACCAGCGCCGGTCGCTCGGCGCGCAATTGAGCCAGCTTCGAGCCGGGCGTAATCCCGGCGAGCCGGTCGATCACATCGCCCGTCCCGGTGGTGGCGGGATTCGTCGTCGTTCCTGTGCTGCCCGTCATTGTCCCTCCTCCATATGCCGTCGGTGTCCGTTGTAGCCAACGCAACAGCGGCAGATCAATTCCAGGGAGCCTCGGCGATATAGTGGCGAAGCCTCGTATCGGTCGCGGCGAAAGCGAGCGGCGCGCAAGCCTGTGGAAGCGATCTTCGCACCTGTCGATATCAGCGTAAGTTACTGCATTATCTTTGTCAAGAATGCGACGACCCTGGCCCTTGCCTCCCGCAGACGTGATGGCAATCAGCGCGTGACCAGGATGAGCCGCGCCACGACCGGGCGATGATCCGAGCCGCCGTCCCAGGGGCCGACACGCGCGGCGACGGCCCGCCAGTGGGCGGAGTGCCAGACGTAATCGATCCGCACCAACCAGCGGGGGATAACGACCGGGCCGAGGCGGAAGCGCCCCTGGCCGGAGAAGTCGGTGCCGGGATAGGTGTGGCCGAACCCGCGCCCGGCCTCGCGCCAGGAGTCGGTCCAGGTGGTCGCGAGGAGGCGATAGGCGTCGTTCTGGTCGGTGGTATTGCTGTCGCCGGGGTAGAGCAACGGGCCGGGGTGGGTCTGTGCGAACGCGACGAGCGTTTGCGCCAGGGCATAGCGCTCGCGCACCGTCCGCTCCATCGCCGCCGGGTCGCCGGGGCTGGTGGCGAGGGGGTGGGCATTCACGATCAGGACGCGCGTGTCGTCGAAGGTCAGCGCCAGCACCTGGGGCCGACCGACCCAGGTGCCGGGTAGCGTCTCGCCGGTGTCGCGCAGCGGCAGGCGGCTGATCGCGCCCATGCCGAAGACCTGTTCCTGCGGATCGAGGAGCTGGTAGGGGTACTCGTCGGCCAGGTCGCGCGCGATGGCGGCGGCGACATCGGGCGAGAGTTCTTGCAGGGTGACGAGATCCGCGCCAGAGTCGCGAATGGTGGCGACGACACAGGCCGGGCAACTGTTGAAGCCCAGGAGATTGGTCGTCATCACCGTGAGGGCCGGGCCGACCGGCGCGGCGCGTGGCGGGCGGGGCAACCAGAGACCGCCGTAAAGGGCCAGGAAGAGCGCGCACCCGGCACCCGCGCCGAGCAACAGCGCGCGCTGTCTTGTCGCGAGCGCGACCAGCGTCACCAGCGGCAACGGCGCGAGGAGGTAGAGCGCCAGCGCGTCGAGGAGGAAGAGCCACCACCAGCGGTCGCCGAGGAGCCGACTGGCGGCGAACCAGCCGCCGAGTCCGCCGAGGTAGAGCCACGCCGGGGCGAGGAAGAGCGCGCGGAGCCAGTTGCGCAACGTTCAGCCCCGCCCCGTCCGCGTCGGCGCGGCGGGGGCGTCGAGCGCGAAGTAGTCCAGTTCTTGGCCGAAGCGGTGCCTGCGACCCTCGTATTGGAGGCCGATCTTCCGCAATACCCGCTGCGAGGCCAGATGCTCGGGGAAGGTGACGCCGACGATGCGCGGCAGCCCGAGATCGGCGAAGCCATGGTGCAGACAGCGTGCGGCCAGTTCGGTGGCATAGCCCTGGCCCCACCAGTCGCGCCCGAGATGGTAGCCGATCTCCACTTCCGGCTCCGGCTCCGGCCCGCCGGCGAGCGGCAGGAGGAGTACCGAGCCGATGGGGGGACCGCCACCGCGCAACGTCGCCGCCCAGAGACCCAGCCCGAACGGGGCGGCCTCGTTGCGCGCCGCGATCAACTCGAGCCAGGCACGGCTGTGCGCCAGCTCATCGTGGGCGCGAGTGGCACCCAGATAACGCGTCACTTCCGGGGCGTGGTAGATGGCGAAGACCTCCTCCGCATCTTCCGCCCGCCAGGGCCGCACGATCAGCCGCGCCGTCTCGAAGATCATGCCGTCACCCCCTATAGGCCCACACGTCGCGCGTATTGTACTCGTCGGCGTCGCGGCCAGCCTGGTACGCTGGCAGCGGGGCGTGGAATAATGCAACGTGAGGCTGTCGGGGCTGTGGCCTCGACAGAGGCGATGAACGCGACGAACTCGGGATGGGGCGATGGCGCGCACACACGACGCGATGCAGGGGACGGAACCGGCACGGGCGACGGGTGCCGGGGCGGTGGCTACCCCGGCTGTCGCGGTGACGGGGTTGGTCAAGACCTATGGCACGACCCGCGCGGTCGATGACCTCAGCTTCGCTGTCGCGCCAGGCGAGGTGTTCGCCCTGCTCGGGCCGAACGGTGCGGGGAAGACGACGACGATCGAGATCCTGGAAGGGTATCGTGCGCCGGATGCCGGGTCGGTGCGCATGCTCGGCCTCGACCCCGTGCGCGACGCCCGGCGACTGAAGTTGCAGCTGGGCGTCATGTTGCAGGCCGATGGCGTGCAGCCGATGCTCACGCCGCGCGAAGTGCTGCGCCTCTACGCCGCGTTCTTTCCCGACCCGCTCGAACCCGAGGCGCTGCTCGACCGCGTCGGGCTGCGCGACGCGGCGCAAACGCGCTGCCGTCGCCTCTCGGGCGGCCAGAAGCGGCGTCTGGCGCTGGCGCTGGCGATCGTCGGTCGCCCGGCACTCGTCTTCCTCGATGAGCCGACGACCGGCATGGACCCGCAGGCGCGGCTGGCGACCTGGGAGATCGTCCGCGAACTGCGCGATGGCGGCACGACGATTATCCTGACGACCCATCTGCTGGACGAGGCCGAGCGCCTGGCGGACAGGGTGGCGATCATCGATCGCGGTCGGCTGGTCGTCCTCGGCACGCCGCAAGAGTTGACCGGCGGCAACGACACCGGGATGATCCAGCTGCTCGCGGCACCGGGCCTGTCCCTGGCCGCGCTGGCCGCGCTCCCCGGCGTGCGCGCGGCGCGCGAGGTCGAGCCGGGGCGCTATGCGATCGAGGCCACGCCCGCCGCGCTGCCGGCCGCCCTCGCCGCGATCACCGCCTGGCTGCGCGACGAGGACGTGACCCTGCGCGAGTTGCGCGTCGGCCACGGCTCGTTGGAAGAACTGTTTCTGCGCCTGACGGCGGTTTAAGGGGTTGCAGGTTGGCAGGTTGTCTCTGCCTGTATGGTCGGAGGGACCTGCAACCTGCAACCTGCCAACCCCTTAACGCAACGGAGTTGCCATGACGACCGACCGCGCTTTGCTGCTGCGCTCGATCGGGGCGCAGACCCGCGCCGAGCTGATTCTGACGCTGCGCCGTGGCGAGAATATCCTGATTACCGTGATCGTGCCGCCTCTGCTGCTGGTCTTTTTCGCGGCGTTCGGGGTACCGGGGCTGACGAGCGGTCGCCCGGTCGATTTTCTGCTGCCGGGGATGCTGGCGCTGGCGATCATCGCCAATGGGATGGTCAGCCTGGGGACCGCGACCGCCTACGAGCGTTATTACGGCGTGCTGAAGCGCTTGGGGGCGTCGCCGCTGCCGCGTGGGGGGCTGCTGGCCGCGAAAGCGCTGGCGATCCTGGCGTTGGAGGTCGTGCAAGTGTTCGTGCTGGTCACGATCGCCGCCGCATTCTATGGCTGGCGACCGGCTGGCGCACCGCTCGTCGCGCTACTGGTCGTCGCGCTGGGCACGATCGCCTTCGCCGGGCTGGGGCTGGCGATGGCCGGGGCGTTGCGGGCCGAGGCGACCCTGGCGGGGGCCAACGCCCTCTATCTCTTCTTCCTCTTCCTGAGTGGGGCGGTGCTGCCGATCGAGCGTCTGCCCGCTTTCTTGCAGAACATCGCCCGCCTCCTGCCCGCCACCGCCCTGGCCGACGCCCTGCGCGCCACCCTGACCGCTGGGGCGGCCTTCCCCGCCGCCGCCATCGCCGTCCTCGCCGCCTGGGCGGTCGTCGCGCTCACGGTCGCGGCGCGCACGTTCAAGTGGGAGTGAGCGCGGGCGGGCGGGTGTCCCTCGAGGGTGCCGCCGCGATGGCGCAGGAGAGCGCGCCGAGGACGAAGAAGTAATAGTTATTGAACGCCTGCTTGTTGAAGGCGAAGAAGACCAGCGCGACGAGCGCCACCGCAGCGGCGAAGTCGGTCGGACTCCCGGCGCGTCGTCGCAACGTCAGCCCGAGTGCCGGGAGCAGCGCCGCGAACGCGATCCAGGTGGGCAGGCGCGGGCCGTTGTTACGGGCGATCATGGCGGGGTAGCTGAGGGCGTCCAGGCGGAGTGGCTGGAGGAATTGCAAGACGACAACGGAGGTCACGAACGCCGCAGGGTTCCAGAGGATCAGCGGTAGGCTGACCGCCAGGGCGGTCAGACCGGCCCGCCACCACAGCGACCACAGTTCGCGCCAGCGTAAGGGGGCTGGCAGCAGGAGCGGGGTCAGCGGTAGGGCGAAGAGGAGGTACTGCTTACTCGACAGGAACAGCCCGAGCGCGAAGGGGATGGCCCGAGGGGCGCGGCGGGCGCAGAAGATCGTCGTGGCGAGGAGAAGGACCACGTACGGCTCGGTCCAGCCCTGATCGAGGATGTGGAAGACACGCGGGGTGAATAGGAGGAGTGCCGCCGCGCCGAAGCCCAGCCTGCCGGGGCGGGCATAGGTGAGAAACGCGCCCGCGAGGGTCGTGGCGATGAGCTGCCCGTAGCGGAAATCGCCGCCGAACATCTGGCCCGGCAGGGCGAGGAACAGGCTCAACGGGGGGTAGGGGAAGCCGAAGGTGGTCCGCCCATTGGTGGAGAGGCCGGGCCCGTAGAAGGGGAGATCGGTGCCGGTGTAGAGGTCTGGGAAGGTGAGCGCGTACGGATTCTCGCCGCGCAAGAGGGCCGCGACCCCGTCCTGCTGGAAGATGAAGACGTCGTTCTGCCGCTGGACGGCGTGACCGATCAGCCACGCCCCGAGGAGGAAGTGGGTCAGCAGCAGCACGGGCATGGCGACGAAGCGCAAGCGGGTGGCGCGGCCCATACCGACCACGGTGACGAGCGCCACGACCACCAACCCGACAGCGAGTCCGCGCGCGAACGTCTCGTAATCATCGGGGTCGCGCAGGACGAGGTACAGCCGTGGAGGCGTGAGCCAGAGTTGCACCAGTTGGAACGCGATCCCGCCCGCGAGGATGAGCGCGGCGGGGTATTCGCGCAGTCGCTCGACGGTCGGGATCTGCGGCAGGACGAACGCGGTCACGCAGGCGACGATCGCGACGGTCAGCCAGGGAAAGGGGCGGTCGCCGAGCAGGGTCGGCACCCAGGGCCAGCGCTCGCCCAGGACGGCGACGATCCGAGGCAGCGGTCGATCGCCGTAGGTCTGGTTCGCGTAACCGAGCGCGACCGCCGCGCTGGCGAGCGCCGCGACACCGCTCCAGGCGATTCCCTGAGCCGGGTGCGCGACGACCTGCAATTGTGTCGCACCTCGCGCGGGCCGACGTTGGCGGGCGGATTTCCTGCGCTCATCCCGCCGTCGCCGCCGATCGCGCCCCTGCGGTGGCCCGACATCTCGCATCCGCCTCGCGCCCCTTACGGCGCGAGGGTCGCGTACACGTCGTAGACGTGGCGGGCGATCGGGGCGGCGATCTTGGAGCCACGGCCCCCGTATTCCACCATGCTGACCACGGTCAGCTTCGGGACATCGACGGGGGCGAAGGAGGCGAACCAGGCGTGATCCGGCTGCGGCGGCACCTCGGCGGTGCCGGTCTTCCCCGCCACTGGGATCGGCACGCCGACGAAGGCGTCGATCGCGGTGCCGTTCGGGGCCGAGATCACATCCTTCATCCCGATATGAATCATCGCCATCGCCTCGGGCGGCACCGGCAATCTGCCGATCTCCTTGCGCTCGCCGGACTTGATTACCTTGCCGTCGGGCTGCGCCACCTTCGCGGCCAGGAAGGGCCGGAGGAGCGCGCCGCCATTGGCGATGGCATTGTACATATTCGCCATCTGGAGCGGCGACGTCAGGAAGAAGCCCTGGCCGATCGAGAGGTTGATCGCGTCGCCGGTGGACCAGCCGTCGTTCAGCGTCTCGCGCTTCCACTTCGGGTCGGGGACGACCCCCGCCGCCTCCGGCAGTTCCGCCAGCCCGGTCGGCTTGCCGAGGCCGAAGCCGCGCGAGATTTCGGGCAGGATATTGGCGTCGATGTCGTCGAGTTGCCGCCCGATCTCGTAGAAGACGGTGTTGCACGACTGGGTGATGGCGTTCTTCAACGTCAGGTTGCCCTGCGCGGTGGGGTAGCTCCAGTCGCGCCAGACATTGGCCGCGCCGGGCAGGGAGAATTGCGCGGGGCAGGGGATGACCGTATTCGCGTTCATGCCCAGCTTCGTCACCGCCGCCGTCGCCGTGATGACCTTGAAGATCGAGCCGGACGGATAGGTGAATTGCGTCGCGCGATCCCACAGCGGGCGCAGATTGCCGTCATTGAGCCGCGCCCAGTTCGCGTCGTCGAAACCGAGGACGAAGCCGTTGGGGTCATAGGTCGGGTGCGAGCCGATGGCGAGGATCCCGCCGGTCGCTGGATCGAGGACCACGCCGGACGCGGCACGGTCGCCGAGTCCGTCTTCGAGCCCGCGCTGGAGGTCGATGTCGAGCGTCAGGGTGATGTCGGCGGCCGGTTCGCTCTTGCGCTCGCCGATCACCTTGCGGACCGGCCCCTCGTTCGGGCCGATCACCGTCAGTTGCCCGCCCTTCTTGCCAGCCAGATACTGCTCCCCCCAGGACTCGACGCCCGCCCGCCCGATCAGGTCGCCCGCGATGTAGCCCCTGGCCGCGAGGGTCGTCAGCTCCTCGGCATTGATCTCGCCGACATAGCCGACCGCGTGCGCGGCGAGCGTCCCCTGCGGATAGACCCGCCCCGGCACCCTGCGGATGACCAGGCCGGGCAGCGTCTGGAAGGCCGCATTCAGCTCGGCAGGGACCTGCTCCGGCAGGATCTTGATCGGCACGAACCATGTCGGCTGGGCGTCGGCATACTTCGCCTTGATCTTCTCGGGCGGGATACCGAGCGCCTTGCTCAACCCGGCCAGGAAGGCGGCCTCGTCCTTAATGTCCTTCGGCACCACGCCGACCTGGGTGATCAGCCCCTGCTGGGCGAGGACCCGGCCCTTGCGATCGACGATCCGGCCACGGGTCGGCAGATCGGGCTTGAAGCGGATCAGGCCGTCGCCGAGATCCTTGAAGATCAGCGCCGGGGTCCAGGCGATGCGCCAGCCATCGTTCTCCTGGCGCAGGATGAGGGTGTTGTCTTCGGTGATCGGCCCGACCAACGCGGACAGCAGTTGCACCCGCATCGGGAGCTGCGACGCGCCCGCCGCCGCCTCGCCCACGGTCGCTTTCAGTTCGGCCAGCCCGGCCTCCTCGGCGATCGCCTGATAGCGGGCGGTGAACTTGTCGCGCGGTAAGGTCCCCTTCTCGGCCGCGCCGATCAGGTCGTACATCCCGCTGTAATCCTTGTTGTTCCAACGCTCGGCATAGGCCACTGCGACCGCGCGCGGGTCGGCCGAATTGAGCGCGCCGAGCGGCGTGGCGGCGGGGCGACCGGGGGTGCCGTTCGCGCCCGGCGTGCCGCCGAGCGGCGGGGCGGTCGGCGGGATCGCGCCCGCCCCGGTCGCCCCGCCGCCGCTCGCGCTGCCCGGCACCACGGTCCCGCTCGCCGGGGGGGTGCCCTCCTGCACCGCGACGCTCGGCCCGGTCTGCGCGGTCGCGGTGGCCCCACGCAGGATGGTGAGGCGCACACCGGAGGCGTAGAGCGCGACACCGCCCGCCGCGGCGAGCAGGATGACGATCGCGACGGCCAGCAGCTTCGGCCAGAGGGGTGGGCGCTGGGAGCGACGGATATTCTTGGCGGAGTAGGGCGAGCGATAGGTCACGAGCGTACTCCCTCGTTGCTGGGCCTGAGCGCCGCTGCGGGGACCATCCGGCGACGGGACGCGCGCACATCTCGTACGTCTCGCATCCGCTACAGGGGATAACGCACGGCGGCGACCCTCGGATGCATCGCCCCTTAACTGTGCCACGTCACCGCAGCAGCGTCAAGGGCAAAAATGCGCGAACGTACGCGCTTCAATGACCACTTTCATGCAATCCCCCCACCCTCCCTGATACCGGGATGATCGCCGCCCACAGGCCGCAGGGAGCGGCATCCCCCGCCCCCGCCCCGTCCCCTTACGCCTTACGTCTTACGCCCCCCTCCCCCGCCCGGTCGGGTAGGTCCCTCACCCCCCATCCTGCGCGCGGAGAGCCGCCTCATCCGGTGGTGTTCCGTGCCCCGCCATGCCGTAGGCTATCTGTAGCGCACAATGGCGCGAGCAACGACGGGTGGATGCATCCGGCGCGACAGTACTGGAGGGCTAGCGACGATGAGCGGAACGACAACAGGGGGCGGGCTTTTGCAGCGCCTCTCCGATGAGATGGCCGACGCGGTTCAGACGGCGGGCGCCTCGATCGTGCGGATCAATGCCCGACGACGGCTCCCGGCGACCGGGATCGTCTGGGCGAGCGATGGCGGTGGCGCGACCATCGTCAGCGCGAACCATGTGATCGAGCGCGACGAGGAGATCACGATCGTCGCGCCGGATGGGCGCGAACTCCCCGCGAAGCTGGTGGGGCGCGATCCCGGCAGCGACCTCGCGGTGCTGAAGGTCGAGGGTGCGGGCCTGACCCCCGCCACCCGCGCGCCGGAAGGCGCGGCGCAGGTCGGCGCGTTCGTGCTGGCGCTGGGCCGGGCGGGCGAACTGGCGGCGACGATCGGCATCGTCAGCGCGCTCGGTGGGCCCTGGGAGGGCGGGCGCGGGCGGCGTTTCGCCAAGCTGATCAGCAGCGACGCCCCGATGTTCCCCGGTTTCTCGGGCGGGCCGCTGGTGGACGCCTCGGGCCGCGTGCTCGGGCTCCTCTCCTCCCAACTGGGGCGGGGGATGACGCTGGCGATCCCGAGCGACGAGGTTGACCGTATCGCGGGCGTCCTCGGCACGCACGGCAAGGTCGCGCGCGGCTATCTCGGCATCGGCGCGCAGCCGGTCGCGTTGACCGGCGCGTTGAAGGCGAGCACCGGCCAGGAGCAGGGCCTGCTGCTGGTGACGGTGGAGGAGGACGGCCCGGCGGCGCAGGGCGGCCTGACGATCGGCGACATCATCGTCCACCTGGCGGGCAAGCCGGTCCAGAACCTCGACGATCTGCGCGGCGGCCTCGCCCCGGAACACGTCGGGCAGGTGGTGGCGGTGCGCGTGCTACGCGGTGGCCAGCCGACCGACCTGAGCGTGACGCCGGGCGAAGCGAAGTAGGCGGCACGAAGTGCCGGGTGATGAGTGATGAGTGCCGAGTGACGAGACATGATCGCGGATCGGCCCACTGCTCGTCACTCATCACCCGGCACTTTTCACCCGGCACTCGGCCCTAGCTTAAGAGGAACAGATGGCAACAACGTTAATCCAGGTCGTTGGCGGGGCACTGGCGGTCGAGTTGGGGGCGCTGGCCGAGCGGGTCAGGGCCGGGGTGGTGCGTATCAGCAACGGGCGCGGCGCGGGTTCGGGGACGATCTGGCACGAGGATGGCCTGATCGTCACCAACTACCACGTCGTGCCGGGCGAGCGGGCGCAGGTGACGCTGGCCGACGGGCGCGAGTTCCCCGGCACGGTCACGGCCAATCTGCCGGAACGCGATCTGGCGCTGATCCGGATCGAGGCGCGGGGCCTGGCCGCGCTGCCGGTCGGCGACTCGGGCGCGTTGCGCGTGGGGGAACTCGTGCTGGCGGTCGGCCACCCGCTGGGGGTGCCGGGCGCGACAACGCTGGGCATCTACAGCGGCACCGGGCCGATCGAGGGCGGCGAGCGCAACGGTCGGCACTTCCGCGAGGCGATCCTGGCCGACATCGAGCTGCGACCCGGCAACTCGGGCGGGCCGTTGGTCAACGCGCGCGGCGAGGTGGTGGGCATCAACGCGATGGTGATGGGGCCGCGCACCGCGCTCGCTATCCCCAGCGCGACGGTGTTGCGGCTGATCGGTGGGCGGGCGCGGCGCATCCTCGGGGTGCGCGTCGAACCGATTCCGACGCCGCGCGCGCTCGCCGCGCGTCACCAGATCACGCAGGAGACGGCGCTGATCCTGACCGACGTGACCGCCGACAGCCCGGCCGATCGCGCGGGCCTCTTGCCCGGCGACATCGTCCTGGCGGTGGACGGCCACGCGATCGAGGAGCCCGGCGACCTCGCCTGGGGCCTCTCCGAAGCGCCGGACGGTGCGCTGACGACGATCCGCATCCTGCGCGGCGGCGAACCGCGCGAGGTGGCGGTCGCGCCGGACGCACCGACGGTCGCGGTGGCGGCGTAGCGTCCGGTTTCGCGCGCGGTCGATCGGTGGGCGCGCCGGTTCGACCGCGCGCGAAGCCGGTCGCGCACGGCACCGTGGCAACGAGAGGGGCGGGCGGCACAAACTGTGTCGCCCGCCCCTTGTGTGAGTATGTGCTACGTTTCGCCAGCGCATAGTTGGGCGTGAGGGTCACTCACCTTGCGTCAGCAGGCTTCGGCCCGGCGCGCGTACACGCACGCGCGCTGTCCAAAGTTTGGACAGCGCCGCGCCGCGTTTTGCGAATGTTCGCCGTGTATCTTTTCCTCCGCTCCTCGGATGGCCGGGTGCCCCCTGGACGGCGGAGTGGCGAGCCGCAGCAGCGCCGGGGGTGCGGGACGGCCCCCACCCCCCCTCGCCGCTCACCCCCGGCGAAGAGGCTGACCAGATTCCCATCCGGGTCCTCGACGATGGCGTAGCGCTGCCCCCAGACGGCATCCCACGGGGCGCGGTGGCCCCGATACCCTGCACCCACGATCGTCGCGTAGGTCGCGTCCACCTCGCCCCGAGTCGCGCAATCGAACGCCAGTTCGACACGCTGCCCGAGCGGTTCCGCGACCCACTCGCCATAAACATCTTCGAGTATGGCGACGGTATCCCACGCGAAACGGACGCCGCCGCCAAGGTCGATCTCGACGTGCCCCTCCCCGTCCTGCCCGTCGGGAATCGCCAGATCGAGCAGGCGATAGAACCGGAGCGACGCGGCCATGTCCCTGGTCGCGATCCCGACGAGACTGAACTTCACTACCATGGTCTTCTCGCCTCTTCTGGCCGTTCGTGGCCCATGCGCTTCCACTCCTCGGACTCGCCAGCCGACAAGATTCGCGGCGACCCGCTCCCGATTCTAGCGGGTGTTCCAGCCACCGTCTTGAATGGAACGGACACCTCGCGATGCGGCCCATTCAGCCGTTCGTGCTGATGACCACGGCACCGCCGCCGAAGAGCGTGCCCGGCGCGGCTCCGGCCAGACGGCGGCATTCGCGATTCATGTGCGCTTGGTCGGCGTAGCCCGCCGCCACCGCCACCGCCGCCAATGGCAGCCCCACGCGGCCGAGGCAGAGCGCGCGCCGGAAGCGGAGGATGCGGTCCAGTGTCTTCGGGCCATAGCCGAGCCCGTGCGCGCAGCGGCGACGGAGTGTGCGCTCGTCCACTGCGAGACGACGCGCGAGGACGTGGATCGCGCCGCCTCGCGCGCGGCTTCCGGCGAGCTCCCGGAACACCTCGGCCACGAGCGGGTCCACTGGCGTGGCGGATGGCAGCCGTGCCAACACCGCCCGTTCGAGCAACTCGCTCGCCAGCCTTGGCGCGTCCGCGAGACGCTCCGCCAACTCGTCCGCCGTGCGCCCCCAGATCGCGGCCAGCGGGACGCGCCGATCGCGCAGTTCGCTGGCCGGTAATCCCAGGATACCGGAAGCCGCGCCCGGTCTGAAGCGGATCCCCACCACGGTTGCCCGTGTGTCCACATCAACCGGGCCGGTGTCGGGTCCGGCAACCAGGAGGTGTGCGCCATCCCAGATGATGTCCATGCAGGCATCCGGCAGAACGGCGTGGCTCGGGGCGCGAGCGGGGTTGATCCAGGTGCAGACGACGTGATGCGCCAGGGCTGGATGGACCGGCCCTTCCGTGTAGTCTGCGGCGAGCAGTGGTTGCCCCGCGCTATTGCGTCCCATCGCTCGGTTCCTCCCTGTGCCGTCTGTTGCCCGATGATCGGGTGTTGGCGAACGCACATTCTACCCGAGGCGGCGATCGGGGCACCCGTCGTCAGCTCTGCATAGCGCTTGCCCCGTCTCCGCGCCTGCCTCACGCGAAGCTTCGTCGCCCATGCTATAGTGCGGGCCGTTGCGTTGCGGGCACAGATGTGACAAGGAGTAGTACATGGTCGGGCCGCTGCGCGCGATCCTCGATGTCGATACCGGGGTGGACGATGCCATGGCGCTCGCGCTGGCGGTGCGTGCGGCGGGACTCGATCTCGTCGCCGTCACGACCGTCGCGGGCAACGTGGGGTTGGCGAACACCACGGAGAACACGCGGCGGGTGCTGGCCTTTCTCGGCGCGGGGGAGGTGCCGGTCCACCGGGGCCTGAGCCGCCCGCTCAGTCGCCCGGTCTTCGACGCGGCCCATGTCCACGGCGACGCGGGGCTGGGGAGCCTCGAACTGCCGCCCGCACCGGGCGCGGCCAGCTACCCCTCCGCGCCGCAACTGCTGGTCGATGCGATCATGGCCGCGCCGGGCACGATCACGCTGATCTGCACCGGGCCGCTGACCAATCTGGCGTCGGCGATCGCGCTCGAACCGGCGCTGCCGGACGCGGTGGGCGCGCTGGTCGTGATGGGCGGGTCGTTGGGGAGCGGCAACGCGACCCCGCACGCCGAGTTCAACATCTACGCCGATCCCGAGGCGGCGGCACAGGTCTTCGCGGCATTCAGCAATGGCGCGGACGGGGCCAGGGGCAGAGGCGCAGCCGGGGCCAGTCGGCTGACGATGGTAGGACTCGATGTCACGAACCACACATTCCTCGACCGCGCGATGCGCGAGAGCCTGGCCGACCATGCCAGCCCCGAGGCGCGTCTCGTCTATGGCGTGACCGCCGAGGGTTTCCTGTCACGCGACTGGGAACTGTTCCACCTGCACGACCCGCTGGCGGTCGGGGTCGCGCTCGATCCGACCCTTTGCACGATGCGGCGCGGCACGCTGGTGGTGGAGACGACCGACGTTGAGCGCGCGGGGCGGACGACCCTGCGCGAGGAGGCCGACGGGCCGCACCTCGCCTGCGTCGGCGTTGATGCCCCGCGTTTCCTGGCCCTCTTCGCGGACACGCTGGGGCTGCCGCGCTTCCCGGTGGGGTAGGCGCGCTATGCTGCGGCGAAGACGATGCAGACGGGGCTGCCGGTTGTGATGGTTTGCCCGGTCGGCGTGAGCGCGCCGCTCGCCGCGTCGATGCGGAAGGCGACGATCGTGTCGCTGCCCTGGTTGGCGGCGTAGAGCATGGTCCCCGCCGGATCGAGGCCGAAGAAGCGGGGCGTTTCGCCGCCGCTCGGCGTCCAGCCACGCGGCGTGAGCGCGCCATCATTCGCGCCGATCGCGAAGATCGCGATGCTGTCGTGCCCGCGATTCGAGGCGTAGAGGAACCGGCCCGATAGGTGGACGGCGATCTCGGAGCCGGTATTCGCCCCAGCGAAGTCGGGCGGCAGCGTCGGCACCACACCTTGCGGGTGGAGGATACCCTCCTCCGGCTCGTAGGCGTAAGTGGTGACGGTCGAGTCGAGTTCGTTGACGACGTAGGCGTAGGGCGCACGCGGGTGAAAGGCGATGTGGCGCGGCCCCGCGCCCGGATGGGTCGCCAGCGAGGGCGGATCGTGCGGCGCGAGTTTGCCGGTCGTCGCGTCGGGCCGGTAGATGAAGAGGCGGTCCAGCCCTTTGTCCGGCACGACGAGGAAGCGGCGGGCGGGATCGAACGGGCTGTGGTGCGGGTGCGCGCTCGTCTGCTCGACACGGTGCGGCCCCGCTTCGCCGCGCTGGTCGAGCACGTCGGAGGGCGGGCTGAGGCGACCATCGGCGGCGATCGGCAGGGCGGCCACCGTCCCGGCGGTGTAGTTCGCCACCGCGAGGAGTCGCCCGGTCCCATCGAAGTCGAGGTGGACGGGGTTACGCCCGCCCGTCAGCTGCGTGTTGAGGAGCGTTAAGCGCCCCGTCTGTGCGTCGCGCACGTACGCGCTGACCGCGCCGAACTCGCCGCCGTGGACCGCGTAGAGGTGGCGCTGCGCGCTATCGAGCGCCAGGAACGCGGGGTTGCCGACCCCCGCGACGATCTCCACGGGCGTCCAGTCGCCGGACCCCTCGGCGATCCGATAGACGGCGATGCCCGCGCCGCGCCCTCCACGATCGGGGGCGGTGTAGCACCCAACATAGGCGAACATCGTGCCTCCTGTGCGTTGACCGCTTTGGACCTCTCCCCCGGCCCCTCCCCGACGCGGGGAGGGGTGCCTCGTTGGAACGCCATCGCCTCCGGGCTGTGGCATGGGAGCGCGGTGCCTACGTCCCGATCGGGTTTCGGCCATGCCTGGGCGTCGGTAGTGGATCGCCTGCGATGCTTGCTCGTGGCCGCCCATGTGGCTCTTGTCGGCAATGGTGTTGCTGAGGCACTGGGCTCGCGGCGGAAGGGGCGCATGGACGACGTATTTCATCGTAACGACATTCGTCGTGGTTGACAAGCTGATGGCGGCGTTGGGGTGCCAGGAGACGTGTGGGCCGGGGCGAACGACGCGGCGGTGCTGACGGTGGCGGTGACGGCCAAGTACTGCCAGCGCCACCTGGCGAATGGAAACCGCACGGCCTGGGCAGGGAACCCAGGCCGTGCGGTCTGACGAAGGTGCGAGGGCGGGGGCCTAGCGCACGTCGAACGTGACGGCGTAGGACGCGCCGCTGGCGGTGAAGCTGAGCTGCCAGGTGCCGACGGTGAGGCCCTTCGTGCTCAGGTTGTAGATGTAGCCGCCCGTAGTCCCGAGCGTGGCGTTGTAGCGGAAGTCGTTGTCCGGGCTGTTGGCCGCGCCGGAGTCGTCGACGTTGGCGCTGGCGCTACTGTCGAGGTTCAGCAGGCTGCTTGCGTGCACGACGACGCCGGCCGCCGAGACGTTGGCCCCGTTCGCGTCGCACAGCTGCAGCTTGATCGGCACGGTGCTGCCGAGCTTGTGCGCCTTCGTCTGGTCGTACAGCGCGCAGACCTTGTAGCCGACGGTGTAGGTGACGTTCGCGGTCGCGCTGTTGCCGGCCTTGTCGGTCGCGGTGCAGGCCACCGTATACGCGCCGATGCTGCTAGTGATGACGGGGGTGCAGCTCGACGTATCGATGGTGGACGTGATGTCGGTCGCATTGGCTGTCACCGTGGTGGTGCCGTTGAGTACCACCGGGTTCGGCGTGGCCGTCGGGGCGAGGGTGGGCACAGTCGCGTCGCGCTTGATGGTGACTGACACCGGGCCGGTGGTCCCGCCCGCGCTGGTGGCGCTGCAGGATAGGGTTGTGCCAGGGGTGTCGCTCGTGATGGTCGTCGCGACACACCCCGTGATGCTGTACGCTGAATCGGGATCGGTGATCGCCCAGCTCACGCTGACGTTGCTGGTGTACCAGCCGTTGGCGCCGATGGTGCCGGTGACGGTGGGGGTGATGACGGGCGGGGTATTGTCGACCCCGGTCAGGTTGATGGTGTAGGCGAGGACGGCGGAGACCGTCTCTGGGTCAACCCACCCGGAGATCGCCGACCCGCCGCCAGGGCCGGTAGGGCCGAGCACGTCGTTATGGTTGTCATTCCCCGCCGGGAAGATGCCGCCACCTGCGCTCACGGGGCGACGGTTCCACTCAGAAATCGCCAGGTAGTAGATGCCGGGGTTCTGGGGGCCGATCCCCAGGCCTGCCGGCAACTTGGCCGGGGCCTCGAAGCCGGTCAGGTCGTCGTTGAAGTACACCCCGTGGCCGGCGCTGGTGAACAGGGCCAGCATGCTATCCCCCGCCCCGGCCACTGCGGCCGAGAACGCCGCCGGGTTGGTGATCTGGATCTGGTACATATCGACGTCGGCGCTGTTCGGCAGGGTCCCGGTGAGCGTGGTGGTACCCCCAGGGACTACCTGGGCCGACGTGGGCAGCTGCCCTGCGTCGGCGCTCTCGGTCACGGTACCACCGGCCGATGCCAGTCCCGGCGAGGTAAGCAGGAGGATGAGCAAAAGGGGGATAGCGAGCAAGCGCGTACGCTGACGAGCAAACATGGGCAAATCCGTCTTCCTCCCGGCGATCACCGGGCTATCAGGGCGGTCGTGCTCATGCACGACCAAAGTGGAGCGCCCCCCATGGTCGGGGGCACCGTGCAACGCCGCCGCTGGCGAGACACATACGGCGTCACACCGATGCCAGCGATGCCACCGCGAGAGCACGAAGGTACCGGATAGCGAGGGCCAAAGGTCTCGCGGCCCGGACGCCCCTACGGCCCGCACATCCTGCCGCGCTCGTCGCGCCGATCCGCGCGCCGGACGCGGCTGATCTGCTGTTCCCCTGATGGTCTGCGGCACCGGCACCGCAGCCTCGTGTCGCCTGCCGCCCTCATCGCGCCGCTTGGACCTGATACGTCGTCGGCTGCCGCGAGACGCCCCACGCCCGGTTGGCGATGGCGAGGGCACCGGCGACCGCCGCCGTCCCGAGCGCCAGCGTCGCCAGCGTCGGCACGCCGTACAGCAGCGCCCCGCCGCCCCCGACGACGAGCGCCACCGTCGTGAAGAACGCCCACTGGCCGGGCGAGCTGTCCACGGCGCGCGGTGTTGCGCCAGCGCGCTTGCCGACCAGCGCACCGAGATCCACCGCGTGATGGAGGGCCGCCGCAGGCATCGTGGCGAGGAGCCAGACGACGGTGAGCCACATGAGCAGCAGGGGGGGATTCATCCCGGATGACCCCTCCAGCATGAAGATCACATGCAGCGACGTCGCTAGCATGCTCACGACGAGCGCGGCGTACCGCGAACCGGGGAAGCGCACGCACAGCAGGACGAACGTGCCGACCGGCAGGATGGTCTCGCCGAGCGGGATGAGCCACGAGAGGAGGCGCGCGTGCCCCGCCCCGAAGGCCGTGTTCAGCGCCTGTACCGGGGCGAGGACATCGGGATGCGGGTTCCGGTCGGTCTTGGTCGCCTTGAACTTGGCGCCCATGAGGAAGCCGGTGATCGCCGTCCCCGACTGCGCGCCCGTCCAGGTCGGGTCGTGGAACTTCTCGAATCCGGCGCTCGCGAGCGTGCCGCCGGCGACGAGCGCGGCGAAGAGCACGAGCAGGCCGATCAGGGCGCTGAGCGTGCGGGCCGAACGTGGCGTCGGGTCGAGCGATGCGGCCATAAGACGCTCCTTCTTTGATGGTGCGGTCGGCACACTCGCCGGGCCGATCTGGCGGGGCTGCCGCATCGATGCCACCCCGCCCTGCGATCAGCGTCCATCGGGACGCCAGACGGTTCCCTGCAAGGTGGCGTTGCATGTAGCGTTATTGAGAAATTGCCGAAGTGGATAGCCGCCCCGCCGCCCGCGCCCGCGAAGCGCCCGGCCCCCCCCATCGTCAGATGAATCGGTCGGCGATCTGGTAGACTGCTGGCGTGGCTGTCGGACAGGCTTATCGGTCGACTGAGCGGGCAATCGTTGCACCGGTGTCGGTAGACGTCGATGTCCGATCGTCGCGGATCGCGAAGCCGCCGTCACAGGTGGCCGAGCCGATCAGCTGCAGACGGTACTGGCCAGGGTGGGTGGAACTCCCGGAACCCTTCGCTTTACACGGCACTGTCGCCGCCGCGAATGCCGACGCCGGGCCGATCGTGAGCAGCACGGCCATCGCCGGGTTTCGCTCGGTGGCGGCGTTGTTGCCGCCCTGGCCCGGTTGATAAGGAGTACAGGCGACGGGATGCAAGAGACGTAGCCAGTCTCTCTACACGCACTCCTTCCTCTGGCTCGGCCCGCAGGCCATGCGGGGTGCAACGACGCAGGAGCAGTCTGCGGCGAGGCGCGGTGGCCTCGGTCGGCTCACCTTGGTGTACGTCGCTGGTTCTTAGCTTAGGGGCGGGCGGGCGGCGATACCACAGAGAATGGTCGTAGAATACTCGTAGAATCGCGAGTGTTCCCCCGTAAGCAGGCGGATTACGGGCAGGATGCGTCGCCTGGCTGTCGCGAAAAGACAGGGGCACACCATGTGCGCGACCGAACAGGCGTCCTTTGCCCGGCTGCTCAAGCACCACCGGGTGCTGGTCGAGCTGAGCCAGGAGGCGCTGGCCGAGGCGGCCGCAATCTCGGTCCACGCGGTCAGCGCGCTGGAGCGGGGCGTCAACACCCGGCCGCAGTTGGGGACCGTCCGGCGGCTCGCCGTGGCGCTCGGGCTCGACCCCGCCGGGTGCGCCGCCCTGCTCGTTGCGGCACGTCCCGGTGCCATGGTGGATCCCCCTGCACCGCCGGAACCGGTGGCTGCGGCGCGGTTCGATGCGCTGCCGGTCCCGCCCACGCCCCTGCTGGGCCGCGCCGCCGACTTGGCGCGACTGGCCGAATTGCTCGGCGGGCCCGCCTGCCGGTTGCTCACCCTCATCGGCCCCGGCGGCACGGGCAAAACGCGCCTGGCCCTCGCCCTGGCGCGGCGGCTGCGCGCCGACTTCGCCGCCGGGGCGCTCTTTGTGGACCTTTCCCCCCTCACCGCGCCGCCCCTGGTCCTGCCGGCTATCGCGGGCGCGCTCAAGGTGCGCGAGGTGGGCGGGCAGCCGCTCCTGGAGCGTGTGAAGGATGCGCTGCGGGACACGCAACTGCTGCTGGTGCTCGATAACTTCGAGCGGGTGGTGGAGGCCGCGCCGGTGGTGGCCGATCTGCTCACGGGGTGTGCGCGCCTGGTCGTGCTGGTCACCAGCCGGGTGCCCTTGCGCCTGCGCGGCGAGTTCGAGTTCCCGGTGCCCCCCCTGGCGCTGCCCGATCTCGCCCACCTGCCCGATCCCGCCGCCGTGGCCGCGTACTCGGCGGTGGCCCTTTTTCACGAGCGTGTGCTGGCGGTGCGGCCCGGCTTCGCGATCACGGCGGCGAATGCCGCCGACATCGCCGCCATTTGCGTGCGCCTGGACGGCCTGCCGCTGGCGCTCGAACTGGCGGCGGCGCGGACCCGCATCATCGCCCCCGAGGCGTTGCTCGCGCGGCTGACGAAGAGCCTCGGTGTGCTGACGGGCGGCGCGCGCGACCTGCCGACACGCCACCACACGCTGCGGGACACCATCGCGTGGTCGTACGAACTGCTGCCCTCCGCCGAGCGCACCCTCTTCGCGCGACTGGCGATCTTCGCCGGGGGCTGGACCCTCGGGGCGGCGGAGGCGGTCTGTGCCCCTGACAACGCGCGCGGCGTGAATGTGCTGGATGGCCTGGACATGCTCGTGTCGCAGAGCCTCGCGCGACCGATGCACGGGCCGGGCGACGAGCCGCGCTTCGGGATGCTGGAAACCATCCGCGAATTCGCGTGGGAGCGCCTCGAGGCGAGCGGCGAGGCCGATGAGCTGCGGCGGTGGCACGCGGCGCACTACCTGGCCCTGGCGGAGGCGGCGGCACCGGAGCTGATCGGGCCGCACCAGGCGGACTGGCTGGGCCGCCTGGATCGCGACCGCGATAACCTGCGCGCGGCGCTCGCTTGGGCGCGGGCGGGCGGGGTAGCGGCGATTGGGCTGCGGCTGGCCGGGGCGCTGACCCGCTTCTGGTGGGAGCGCGGCTACATCGCGGAAGGGCGGGACTGGCTGGAGGGCTCTCTCGGGCTGCCGGGCGCGGCGGAGGCCCCGGCCCTGACCCGTGCGCGGGCCCTCCATGGTGCTGGCGTGCTCGCCAACGGCCAGGGCGACCAGGATCGGGCGGTGCGGTGGCTGGAGCAGAGCATCGCCCTCTACCGCGAGGCCGCCGACCCGCTCGGTGCCGTGCGCGCCCTCGGCACCCTCGGCGGGGTAGCCTACGACCGGGGCGACCTGGCCGGGGCGGAGTCGATGTGGGAGCAGGGCTTGGCGGCCGCGCGCGCGGCGGGCGACACGGGCGAGGCCGCCAGGGCGCTCGCGAACCTGGGCGAGTCCCGGTACCACCTCGGCGATCTGGCGGCGGCGGCGCGCGGCGAGGAGGCACTCGCCCTCGCGCGGCGGGTGGGCCGTCGCGATGTCGAGTCCTTCGCCCTCGGCGCGCTGGGGAATGTGGCGTTCCGACAGGGCGACCTCGCGCGTGCGGCGGTGCTTCACCGGCAGGCGCTGGCGTTGCGGCTGGAACTGGGCCAGAACCGGCAGATCGCGATCGCCCTGGAGGGCCTGTCCAGTCTCGCCGCAGCCGAGGGACGGGGGGAGCGCGCGGCATGCCTGCTGGGAGCGGCGCAGACGCTCCGCGCGGCGATCGGCAGTCCCCGACCGGTCCCGGAGCAATACGCGGTCGAGCAGGCGACGGCGGGGGCGCGGGCCGCACTCGGCGAGGAAGTGTGGGCGGCGGCGTTCGCGGCGGGACTGGCGCTCCCGCTGGACGAGGCGATCGCGTCCGCCCTGCAGGCCTAATCCCGCCCGACTTCGGCGCGCTGCCCCCTACGCCAGCGCTCCGATGAGAACTTTATGCGCTCCGCCGCGAGTCATGTCGGTTTCATTCGAGCCTCGGTTTGGAGCCTCGGTTTGGGTGGATGGTGGGACGGCGTGGTTGGACACAGGCGCTATCCCCCGTGCTGGACGCCTCGTCGCCGCGCCACCGCGCCGCAACGAGGCACCCCCTCCCCGCGTCGGAGAGGGGGCCGGGGGGAGCGGTCCGTCCGTCCATCCCTCCCCCTCAGAAGCGGATCAGGTCGGCGACGCGCACCGGCTGGCCGGTTTGCATCGCGCGGTTGGCGGCGATGCCGGTCAGGATCGACCGCGCGCCGTCGCGGTGTCCCGCCGCGCGTCCCAGCGGGTCCGGCGCGCGCGTCAGGCCGAACAGGTCCTCCAGCAGGCGCACGTCGCCGCCGCCATGCCCGCCCTGGTCCCCCTCGATCGGCACCGCGACCGGGCGACCCCACAGCGGTTGGAGGATGAGTTCCGGGCGTTCCGGCGCGACGAGCGGCTTGCTGCCGCGCAACTCCGGCATATTGACGTCGTTCCGCGCGCCGCTGACGTAGGGACTCTCCTCCACCTCCAGATCGAGGCGCCCCTTGGTGCCGTTGAAGGCGACGCGGAAGCCCTCGCGCGGCGAGTAGGCGGTGAGGTGATAGGACATCGTCGCGCCGTTCTCGTAGCGCACCAGGACCGCCATGTCATCCTCGATCGAGATGCCGTTGCCGAAGACCGACTGGTCGCGGTGGTAGCCATCCTCGTGTTCGGCGTCCAGGTAGAGTCCCTGCAGACGTTCATTGTCGGCCAAATCGATGGCGAACGGGTCCTCCGCCGCTGTCGGGCTGCCGTGCGCCCGTTCGTAGAAGCGGGTCATCCCGCGCTCCTCCGCATTCTCGCGCCCGTAGAAGCGCAGGTCGCCGAAGGCGAAGACCGTCTCGGGGGTGGAATCGAGCCACCAGTTCACCAGATCGAAGTGGTGCGTCGCCTTATGGACCATCAGGCCGCCCGAGTTGCGCTTATCGCGGTGCCAGCGCCGGAAGTAGTCCGCGCCATGCTGCGTATCCAGCAGCCACTCGAAGTGCACGGAGATGACCGTGCCGATCGCGCCCGCTTGTAGCAGTTCCTTGACCTTGCTCGCGCGCGGGGCATAGCGATAGTTGAAGGCGACCGTCAGCCGTCGGCCCGTGCGGCGCTGCGTGTCGAGGATGGCCTGACACTTCGCCGCATCGACCGTCAGCGGCTTCTCGGTGATCACGTCGCAGCCCGCTTCCATCGCCGCGATGATGTAGCGATGGTGGGTGCGGTCCACCGAGGTGACGATCGCCGTCTCGATCCGCCCCTCGCCGAGCATCCGCCCGAATTCATCCGGATGGTAGGTGGGGATGGGTGGCAGGCCGTAGCGCTGGCCCGCGAGGCGGTTGTAATAATCCATGCGCGTCTGGTTCACGTCGCAGAGGCCGGCCAGCGTGGCATGGTCGTTGTAGGTCTCCCAGATCGCCGTGCTGTAGATCGCGGAGCGCGCGCCGAGTCCGACGATCGCGTAGCGTTTCTTCTCCAAGGTCACCCCCCGCCAACGGCGTATTTCGCACCCTCGCCGCCTACACCTGTGCCGCTTGCCCCTCGAAGCGGGAGGCGAACCGCTCCCCGTCGTCCTCCGGCTCGTAGCCGAGTTGCTCCTGCGTCGGGCCGATGTCCCAATAGCGGCGGGCGTTGCCGGAAATGGCGTAGAAGATGCCCCAGGTGAGCGGCGTCTCGATCGCGCGCCAGGCGAGTTGGGCCATGTCGCGCGGCGAGAGCCAGGTGCTCAGGCTGCGTTTGTTCTTCGGCTCCGGCTGCCAGGAGCCGATCCGGAGGCAGATCACTTCCAGTCCGTGTTCATCGACGTAAAAACGGCCCAGTGCCTCGCCGAACGCCTTCGACGCGCCATAGAAGCCGTCCGGGCGTACCGGCATGTCCGGGTAGCAGGGGCGGCCTTTCAGTTCGTTATAGCCAGTGACGTGGTTGGTTGACGCGAAGACCATCCGCCGCACACCCTCCTGGCGCATCGCTTCGAGGGTCGTGTAGATGCCGACGATGTTGTTCTGCAGCGCGTCGTCCCACGGCGTGCCCACCGCAGACGAGGCGGCGAGGTGGATGACCGCATCGGTGCCCCGCACAGCGGCGCGCATCTCCGCCAGATCGGCGATATTGGCCTCCACGATCTCCTCGCCCGCCCGCGCCGGGCCGACTGGCTGGCCGCCCGGTCGCTCCTGCAAGCGTAGGGCGTAACGGTCGGCCAGGAGATCGCGCAACGACACGCCGATCGCGCCGCTGGCCCCGGTCATCAGCACTTTTTTCATCTGTTGCCTCCCACTGATCCTCGCGCCGTCAGATCGCAGCCCGAGTCTAACACGGCCATGGCCGGGCGGGGCGCTGGCAGGACGCGCCGCAATCCCCCCGGTCGGGATCGCTTGTACTTGCGCCAGCACCACCCACGCTTCGGCGGCGAAGGCGTCGTCCAACTCATCGCCCACGCACTTGAGGCTGGCGACGAACCACCAGCCGGTGCGTTGGTCGGGCGGTTCCGGGGCGAGGCCCGGCAGGAGTCGCATGGCGTTTCGCGCGAGCGTCAGGACCGCCTCTTGCAGCGAGTCGAAGCGGCCCGAACGCTCGGCGCGTAGCAACGCCGCCTCGATCGCCTCGATCGCCGCGTGAGCCGCGCGTGCCGTGTCAAGTCCCGCGCCTGTCGGGCTTGCGGCGAGAGCGACGATGGCTTCCACCTCCGGGCTGCGCGCGATCCGGCTGCGCGCGTAAGCCCAGGCCAGCACGCGCCCGGCCCAGCGCGGTCGCGCCTCCGGTGTCACCAGCGTGGTCAGCAGGCGACCCGCCTCCAGCGGTCGCCCGGCCAGCCAGAGTCGCCCGGCCTCCGCGAGCGCTTGGGACGCGGCCCCGTCGCTCACACCGGCATCGTGCGCCGTGAGTGGACCCGGCCCGCGATGGCGGTCTCCTCGCGGTGCCCGGCGATCACGCGCACCCCTTCGTCCAACTTGGCCGCGATCGTCTGTGGCGTGGCCGTTTCGAGGTAGGGGATGCCGTACCGTCGGCAGGCCGCGAAGACGCGCTCGCGCGCCGCGCGCATCTCCGGTGGGTAGGGGTCGCGCGGCACATTGACGTAGCCGAGCGAGAGGCCCAGGTCGCCGGGGCCAAGCTCGGCGAAGCCGATACCCGACACGGCGAGGATCGCCTCGCAGTTCGCCACCCCCTCCGGACTCTCCAACTTCACGCCGAGCAGCAGTTCCCCTTGCGGATTGAGGGGCCAGGGATCGCAGCGGTGCAGGTAGGTCTCGCCGTCCAGCCCCCAGGCGGGCGCGGCGGTCGGCTCGGAGCCGCGCCCGCGCGTCCCCACGCCCAATAGCGGGCGATCGGTCGCGTCGGTCGCCTCGCGGCGGGCCGACGTCGCGCCGCGCAGCCGTTCGACGGCGCTCGGCAGCGCGGGGTCCACGCCGACCGTCTGGTGCGGGTAGCGGCACGACTCGACGAAGGCGCGGACGGCGGCGGGCGATTCGGCCTGACAGAGCAGGATGCCGTGGACGCCGCGCGCGAGGATCTGCCGGAACTGCCAGGCGTTGAAGCGGATCTGTGCCTCCTCGATCCCGTTCACCGGGGCCTCGACGATCACGGGAGGTGTCCGGTGGCCCGAGGCGGTCGGGCCGCCCTCGGCCAGGCCGGCCATGTACGCGGCCAGTCCGGCGAAATCGAGCGAGCCGTGCTCCATCCCCACGTTGATGTAATCGGCCCAGGTATGCGCGTCCTGACGGCCCTGTTCGCGCGTCAGCAGGTGGCCGGTGTGGCCGCCGACATAGTAGATCGCCTGGTCCTGTTCCAGCAGTTCGATGGCGCGATTGATCCGGCTCGCCACGGCCCCCTCCTCCTCATCCCACCGACCGCCGACGGCAGGACATCCCCCGCGCCGCGCCGTCGCCGCCAGTCTAGCGGGCCGCCGCCGACTGTCAAGGCGGCGGTTCGTGGGGGCGGTGCAACGTTCTTGCGCGGGGACGGCGGGGCGGTGGTGGCATGTGAGGCCCGTCGCGACGGGCGAACGCAGCGGGGCCAACGGCAGAGCGCAGCGGGGCCAACGGCAGAGCGCAGCGGGGCCTCAACCCCCTGCCTCAGCGCCTCACATCACCCGCGCAAGATTCTGAGCCACACCCGTCGCCCGCTCGCCCTGATGTCGGTGCGTCGGCGACTCATGCCCCATCGACCGCCGATACAGATGATGTCAGCGGGAGCCGTACCGTCACCGTCGTCCCCGCGCCCTCGACACTCGCCAGCGCCAGTGTGCCGCCATGCGCCGCCACGATTCGGCGGGCGCTCGCCAGGCCCAGCCCCGTCCCGGGGATGCGCCCGAGCGCGTTCGCGCCGCGCCGGAACGGTTCGCCGATGTGCGCCAGGTCTGCGGCGGGGATGCCGATCCCCGCGTCGGTCACGACCAGCACGGCATGGGGGCCGTCCTCCCCCTCCTCGTGACTCAGGCTCAGAACCACGGCCCCGCCCTCCGGGCTGTACTTGATGGCGTTGGCCACGAGGTTGGCGAACACCCGCTCGAGCTGCGACGCGTCGACTGAGGCGATCAGGTCGGTGTGGTCGGTCGCGACGCGGAGGCGGTGTCGGGGCGCGAGCGGCGCATGTTCTGACGCGACGCGCCGGGCGAGCGCGATGAGGTCGGTCGGCCGCCGTTCGAGCGCGAGGAGGCGGTCGAGCCGCGCGCGCGCCAGATCCAGCTGCTCTTCGAGCAGCGACGTCGCCCGGCCCGCCGCCGCGACGATCTGCTCCAATCGCCGCGCCAGGGCGTCCGGTTCCGCCGCCCGTCCGCCCGCCGCCTGGCGCAGGAGGAGTTGGGCCAAGCCGCTGGCGGTCGTCAGGGGCGACTTGAGGTCGTGGGCGAGCGCGGCAAGGAGCGTTTCTCTCGCGCGCTCGGCCTCGAGTCGCGCGGCGACCTCACGGTCCCGCTCGATCTGCGTCGCCACCAGGCGGGCCAGGACGATCAGCAGGTCGGCCTGGCCCGGCGCGAGCGGTTGCGGATCCGGGTCGATCGCGCAGAGGGTGCCGAAGAGGGTGCCGTCGGCCAGGACGATCGGCACGCCGAGGAAGCTGCCGACTGCCGGGGAGGCCGCGACGGCGGGGTGGTCGCCGAACGTGGGGTCGCGGCGGGTGTCGGGGATGAGGAGCGGCACCAGCATGGTCGCGCCGACGATGATGCCGCAGAACGTGTCGTCGAGCGACAGATCGGCCCCGGCGACGATGCCGCTCCCGCCGGGCTCGTTATGGGCTGCCAGGACGCGATTGCGCCCGTCCGCCGGGGTGGTGCGGGTGAGGAAGCTGGTGCGCAAGCCGAGCTGGGCGGTGATCGCCGCGAGCACGGCCTGCGTCGCCTCGGCGGTCGAGGCGAAACTCCGCGCCGCGAGCGCGGCCAGCGGGCGGAGATCGGGGGTTGCGTTCTGTGGGGGCGGCGCGGGTGGGGGCAAGGGCGGCGCGGACATGGTCACCTCATTCGGCTCGCCGGGTGAGCGGCCGAGCCTGGACAGTCGCGCGAGGGGTGGGGTATCGCCAGGGTGGCGAATTGGCTGAAAACAGTACCCTGGGGGAGTATAGCAGCCCCGCGACCGCGCGCCTGTGGCGAGATCGCCGTTCGGATTGCCGGGGAAACCGGTTAGGGATGGGCCATGCGCCTGCGAATGTATCGGCACGCGTATCCCGACATACTCGACCATGATGCGGCACCCCGAACCACGACCCCGAAGCATGCCCCGCTTGAAAGGAACGGCCGTGAAGGTGGTACTATGGTGGCGGTGGCCTGGACGTGCCGACGGTGGCTCGCCATGCCGCCGCCGTACAGAAGAAATCCGGCTTGCTGGTTCCTCCGCCGGATAGACGAGGGGAGACGGCAGGCCCCTCCGCCGCCCGGTGGGCCAACACGCCGACGAGCCCCGGTATCGTTCGCCTCACCGTCGTTCCCGGCCTGATGCCGACAGGGAACAGCCGAGCATCGGCACCGCCCGCGCCGACCGGCGACTCGCTACCCGGAGGATCCTGTGTATGTCGTGATTCCCGCCGGTGGCAGCGGCACGCGGCTCTGGCCGTTGAGCCGCGCCGCTTTCCCGAAGTTCCTGCACCCGCTGACCGGCGACACGCGTACGCTGATCCAGGCGACGATCGAACGTCTGGCGGCGTTGGCCCCGCCGGAGCGCACCTTCGTCGTGACCGGCGGGGCCCACGTCGCGCCGATCGCGCGGCAGTTGCCCGATCTGCCCGCCGCCAATATCCTGGTCGAGCCGTCGCCGCGCGACTCGGCGGCGGCGATCGGCCTGGCGGCCGCGATCATCTGGCACCGCGATCCCGAGGCGATCATGGGCTCGTTCCACGCCGACCATCTGGTGGGCGATGAGGCGCTGTTCCGCGAAACGGTGCGGCTGGCGATGCGCGCGGCGGCCGGGGGGCAACTGATGACGATCGGCATCACGCCGACGGCACCCGAGACCGGTTACGGCTACATCCAGCAAGGCGATCCCATGCACATCGACGACGCCTTCGCGGTCCGGCAATTCCGCGAGAAGCCCGACCGGGAGACGGCGGAGCGGTGGCTGGCCGAGGGGGGCTATCTCTGGAATAGCGGGATGTTCGTCTGGCGTTGCGAGGCGCTGCTGGAGGAACTGGCCCGCCAGCAGCCCGCCCTCCATGCCGGGCTGCTCCGAATCGCCGAAGCCTGGGACACGCCGGAGGGCGAGGAGGTGCTCGGCGCGGTCTGGCCGACCCTGCCACGGGTGGCGATCGACACCGCCGTCATGGAAGGGGCCGCCGCCGCCGGGCGGGTCGGCACGGTCGCCGGGCGCTTCGGCTGGCACGACATCGGCGATTGGCACACCCTCGGGGATGTGCTGGCGCCGACGAAGGGCGACAATGTCGTGCTCGGCGACGACCACTCGCGCCATGTGTCGGTGGACACGCATAATACGCTGATCGTCACCTCCGGCGAGCGGATCGTCGCCACCCTCGGCGTGCGGGATCTCGTGGTGGTGGATACCCCCGACGCGGTCCTGATCTGCGCCCGTGACCGCGCCCAGGAGGTCAAACAACTCGTCGAGTTGCTGCGGCAGCAGGAGCGTGCCGCGCTCCTCTAGCTGTGCTATTTCGCGATGGCGTGTGGGGTGATGGGGTGGGGGACGGACCTCTCCCCGCTGCTGCGGCAGCGACCCTCCCCGACGCGGGGAGGGTGAGGACGTCTGGCCGACCTGACGGGAATTCGCGAAACGTGTGATGGTATGCCGCGTCGATCGTGCGGCACGCCCTATCTGCGCGCCTGCGCGATGGCTTGCAGCGGCGGGTGCCCCTGATCGCCGCCGATCGCTTCGCCGGGGCGGGCGTGTTCGGTTGTCCGCGCGGTCGCCTCGGACGCCGCCGCGTGGATCACGGTCGTCTCGATGCCGACGGCGGTGAACAGGCTCCCGGCGACGACGTCGGGCGTGACGACGCTGAGGTTCACGCCGTGGCGGGTGCGCAGCTCGGCCAGGGCCTGCACTGTCGGCAAGTCCTCCCAGCGGAGCGCGCCAGCGCGTGGCAGCAGGACGACATGGGCGTTGGTCAGTTCCGGCAGTTCGTCGCGGATCAGCAACAACTCGCTGTGACTGTCGATCGCGACGATCCGCCGCTCCGTCTCGGCGACGATCTTGCCGTGGAGGTACAGCAGCAGGATACGGACGACCGCCGCGAGCGGCACGGCCAGCAGGAGGCCGAGCGCGCCCCCGAACGACGTGCCGATCAGCAGCACGAAGATGATGAGCAGCGGGTGCAGGTGGACGATCCGCCCGATCAGGGTCGGGATGATCAGGATGTCTTCCAGTTGGCGCAAGGTGAGATAGGTGAGCCCGATCGCGATCGCCAGCACCGTGTGCGACCAGCCGAAGGGCGGCGCGGGATGAAAGGTGGCGACGACCACGGCGATCGTCCCCGCACTCCACGGGCCGATGATCGGGATGAGTTCGAGGCAGCCGGTCGCGAGGGCGATGGCAAAGGCATAGGGCATGTCGAAGATGCTCAGCGCGACGTAGGTGACGCTGCTCATGATCACCACCAGGATCGCCTGGCCGCGCAGATATGAGCCCATCGTGGCGTTGATCTCGCCGAGCACACGGTTCCCCTCGCGCTGGTACCGCAGCGGCAGGCTGGCGCGGAGGCCGGCCATCAGGCGGTCGCCTTGCACGAAGAAGAAGAAGGTGGCGATCAGGTAGACGAGGAGCTCGAGCACGAGGTGGAAGATCCGTTGCGCGAGCGTGAGCGCGGTGGCCGGGGCTCTGGTGGTGATCTGATTCAGCACGTCATTGATCTGACGCTGCAAATCTTGCGTGTTCAGCCCGACGCGGGCGATCAAATCGGGGAACTGCTGCTCGAAATAGGCGATCCCCGCTTCAGTCGTCTGGGGCAGTTGCCGGAACAACCCATCCGCCTGCTGGCGCAGGATCGGCACCAGGGTGAGGATCCCGATCACCAGCGCGGCGACGATCGCCAGGTAGAAGACCACGGCGACGAGCGGTCGCGGCAGCCGCGTGCGGCGCGCGACCAGCGCGATCAGCGGCGCGAAGATGTAGGCGGTGATGATCGCCCAGAGGAACGGCGAGAGGACCGAGGCGAAATGCGCCAGGAGCGCCAGCCCCAGCACCGCCAGCACCCAGAAGACGATCAGTTTCCCGCGCGGTGAGAGTCGTGTTTCCATATGCTCGCGATGCTCCCAAAGCGGATCAGGATGGACGATGGAGAATCAGGGATCGGGAATCGGGAAAAGGCTCGCGGTGGCCTCTCCGCGACCGAGCGCAACGCTACTTCTCATCCGACACCCCATATTCTACATCCTCTATCCGGCAGGACGCCAATCGCGCCCAGGCCCTTCCCGCCGCCCGCCCTGCCAGCGCCGCAATCCGCAACGCCCGCACCTTCCCCTTATACGTGCCGTGGCCCCTACACGAGCGCGGGGGCCACCGGGATCATCGCCGCGCGACCATGGCCCTACCTGGGCGTGCTGGTCGCTCGATCCGCAGTCATCATTTCAGCTATCCAGTACGGGCCGGGGCACCGGGCGGGCGGGGCCTCGCGCAGCCGGACACGGACCGGGGTACTGAGCGGAGTCCAGTCCCTGGGCATCTCCCCGCCTCCGAACGCCACCCGCCCGCCCACCCGCCACAGCACCTGACCGGCGGGGCCGACGACCCGGATGTCGCCGCCGTCAGTCTTCAAGGCGACGTCTTGGGGCCATAGGAGCAGGTAATCGGTGCCAGTATCCGACGTCACGCGCAAGCAGCCATCCACCAGCACCAGCGTGTCTTTCAGCAGCGCCGCCATCCTCGCCCGTTCGCCCGCCACGGGGGCCATTCGCGGGAAGGCGACCGGCGGCATCGGCGTGGCGGGGGGGCGGGACGCGGCGGTCGCGGGGGTCGGGCTCGCGTCCGCCGCGCCGCACGCCGCCAGGGCGAGCAGCGCGAGGCCGAGGAGGGCGCGGCCACACAGGTTGGTGGCGCGAGCTGCCCACGTGTGTGGGCGATTGCCGAGTTCCACTCCAATCTCCTTGCACCGTCACGCTGGGTACGCGCCCGATGCCATTACGGCGGCACGCCGCTCTGATTGAGAGGAGACGTAGGTGTGCCGCCGCAGGTTCCGCGATCAACACCCACCGGGGCAATTTAACAGCACCACCAGCCCGGTGCTCTCGATATAGTTGTGTAGATGCCATCGTTGAAGCCATTGCCATTCGCGATGGAACCCTGCATCAGCCCGAGGGCGGTTCCCCCGGTATACCACGGGCCGCCACTATCGCCCCCTAATGAGAGGTGGGAGCCATAAGCGGTCAGTGCTGCCGTCTCCCGGTCGTCGGTCATGTCGCCTGCGCGCCAGGGGGACCTTCGCCATGATCGCGCGGATCGCGCCACCTCCTCCGGCGGCGCATCCTTGCGTTCGCGTTGGGGCTATAACCTCTGCGCCGAGCGGAGGCGCTGGTAGACGTGCAGCATGCCGAGGAACCACGGCACACCCGCCAGCAACAGGCCGATCCCCCAGTCTCGCAGCTGATAGCGGGCGGCCAAGTCGCCCCTGTTTGTCCCCAGCCATACCAGCAGCGCGCCGCAGAGCGGCGGTAGCATGCCGACGACCAGCAGGATCTCCGGGTACGCGTCGATAGTGCGCATCATGGCCTCCCTCGATCGCTGCCCCGCCAGGATCTACCCCTGCGGCCTTCCCGTATGGCACGCGTGTCGGCCGACGAGCCACGGGGCCTCGCGTCGCCCGCCGTGCCGCGCGCCACCACGCATGGCGGCGGCGAGCCATTCGCCGCCGCCATGCGTGGCACCGGGCCAGAGATAGCGGTTCGCGCCCACCTACCGGCAGCAGCTCCGCGCAGGCCAGGCTCGTCGGCGATACGGACCAGGTCAATTCTTCCGGCGCACGGCCCCGATTTGCTGCGCGACGCTGCCGAAATCCTTCCCGCGCAGCTCGCCAACGGCGGGTGCATTCTTTGCCACCGGCTCGACTTGGTCGCCCACGATCTCGAAATACCCCTGATTCCCTCCGAGGATACTGTACCGCCCGTCATCAAGGCGTCGGAGGAACAGGAGATATTCACGCCCAAGCACGAGCAGGGGGAGATCATCGACCACGCGCACGTTGCCCGCGACGTTCGCACCCATCATCCTCACGGACAACTCCAGTGGCTGCGCGCCCGGCTGCGGAAGGATGTCCGATGCGCTCACGGTGAAGGTCGTGTACTTCAGCTCGGGACGTGTCGCCCGCCCCGGCTTGGCGGGCGCGTCGGAGAGCGGTGCCTGGGACACGCTCGCCCCCAGCACGCGGGCGCGGACGATAAGATCCGCCCCTTTGAACCCGTCGGCACCGTTGACCATCTGGTCGAGGCTGCCCGCGTACTGGAAGAACGCGTGTCCCGCCGAGACGGAATCCACCGCTGCCGGGCTCGCTGACGTCGGCGTGCCATGCCGACTATCGATGCCCCGTAAGACCCCGAGCGTGATCACCAACGACAGGCTCGCGCCGAGCAAGAGCTGTTTCCGCCGCCCCATGTGCCGCCTCCTTCGCGCGTCGGGTACCCCCTGGTTGAGGGTCCGATCCTCTACGGGTACAAGGCATTGATATCGTCGATATCGTGAGGCTTGATGTTCGCGTTCGAGACGCCCTCGAGGTAAGCACCGTACATGACGGGCAGGTAGCCGGCGAGGGTACCCGGCCAGCCGATATAGCCGTAGTCCACGCCGCAGATCGGGCCATCGTCGGTGTGAGCGAGCCCCAGCCCGTGTCCCGCCTCGTGGATCACCGTGTTGAGCCGCCTGGTGTTGTTGCCGCCCGCGAGCGTCGGGGCGTTCAAGTACACCTCGACATACGTGATCGAGCCGGCCGAGCAGAGCTGTTGATACCCCGCTGTCGAGGTGAGGTAGGTGATCCCGAGGACGTCGGGGTCGAGGTTGTAGGAGTCGAGGAAGTCGAAGTTGGAGCTGTCATACGCCGTCTCGTCGAAGAAGATCGTCTGCGAGACGTTGCGCCAACTCCCCAGCCCCTCAACCCCCTGGTAGACCGGGCCGCCGAACTGAGTGTTGGCCCGGTTATACCGCAAGCGCAGCTGGTGCTGGCCGAAACGATCCCACTTCGGGGCGAAATAGTGCGCCTCGGCACTGTTCGTCGAGAAGGGGTAGATGCCGAGGATCGCGGCGAGGAGTGTCGTGATCAGGGCACACGCAGCAAGCGTTCCCCGGTAGCATTTCGGCATGTGCCATCGCCTCCGTTCTCGCATAGTCGAATCGCGCCGCCGGTGTAACTATTCAGGTAGCAACGTGGGCATCGGGAGTCGGCCCTGGAAGGTCTGGTCCAGGGCGGTGAGGACAGGCCGGGCCTGTTCGCGCAAGGAGGATTGTGTTTCAGGTGCCGCGCTGTATCAGTCTTCTACTTCCACTGTACGGCATCGCGCGCCCGTTGTGATGAGGCCAAAGTCACGATCGCACCCATGACTTTGACCACCCACGGTGGCTTCCGCACTGATGCCGGGGTTGTGGGCGGGCACGGCAGGCGAGGAGCGGCGACCAGTGCCGCCAACACCGGTCGCCGCCAGGGGATTGGGAGGAGGTGTGAAGGGGTAAGAAAGGGGATGGCAAGTCCGTGTGTGCCGCGTGTGCCCGGCGATGCGCCGCCACGCGAAGGGAACACGGCCCACCGTCAGCATAGGTCGTGGGTCGGGGTATGTCAAGTGGCGAAAGTCACGGTTTTGCCGCGCATTTTGCCGCTTCGCACCCTCACGAACGCCGCTGCGCGCCGGATCAGCCCTCCTCGTCGCCCATGAGTCCCTGTCGCCAGGCCCAGGCGGTCGCCTCGGCGCGCGTGTGGACGCCGAGTTTGTCGTACACCGCAGTGATGTGGTTCTTGACGGTGCCAACGGACAACGACAATGCGGTGGCGATCTGCTCGTTGGCCTGCCCACGCGCCAGCGACACCAGCACTTCACGCTCGCGCGGGCTGAGGGGCGTGGGGCCGACCATGGCGGTGCGGCGCGGATCGTGGTCCCGGCGCACGAGTTGCGCCATCGCGCGTCGGCTCAACCAGCCCGTCTCGCCGCGCGCCACCCCGCGCACTGCGGCGATGATCGCGTCGGGGGCCTCGTCCTTGGTCAGATAGCCCGCCGCCCCGCACGCCAGCAGGCTGGAGATGAGCCCCGGTTCGTCGTGCGCGCTGAACGCGAGGATACGCACCAGAGAGCCGGTGTCTCGGAGTTGCCGGGCGATCTCCAGTCCGCTGGCACCCGGCATCTCCACATCCAACACCAGGACGTCCGGGCGCAACTCGGCGACCATGCGGGCGACGATCGCGCCGTCGTCGGCCTCGCCGACCACCGCGAGATCGGGGGCCTGATCGAGCAGGGTGCGGATACCGGCGCGGACGATCGGGTGATCGTCGGCCAGGACGATGCGGATCGGCTGCGGGCCTGTCATCGTGGTCCTCTTCTCCGCCGCACTACGGGTTTGTTTCGTGCGCGGCCAGAGGCGCGGTGAGGGGCGCGGTGCCATGGTCGGGGCGCGGGACGACGATGCGCACGGTCGTCCCCGCGCCGGGCGCGGAGCGGATGTCCAGCCGTGCCCCGATGATGGCCGCGCGTTCGGTCGCGCCGAGCAGCCCGAGGTGGCCCGCGCGGGCGAGGGCATACCAGGCGGTCGGGACCGTGAAGCCCCTCCTGTCATCCCGAACCTCCATTTCCACCCGCTCGGCATCCCAGATCAGCCGGATCGCGACCGTCTCGGCGTGCGCATGGCGCATGGCATTGTCCAGGGCCTCCTGGAAGATGCGGTAGAGCGTCAGCCGCAACGCCTCGGGCAGCGCCTGCTCGTCGGGCATCAGGTTCAGACGGATCGCGGGTAGCGGGTGCCGCGCCTGCTCGGATTCGGCATAGGCGCGGATAGCTTCCGCCAACCCGAGATGCGCCAGGAGTACCGGGCGCAACTCGCCGCAAATCGCCCGCAGCCGCCTGCTTACGGTGTACAGGGTCTCCTGTGCGGTCGCCAGGGTCGCGCACTCCGCCGGGCCGGGCAGGGCCTGTGCCAGGGTCGCCAATTGGAGGCGTGCGCCGAGCACATCCTGCACCGGCCCGTCGTGCAACTCCCGCGCGAGATGCAGATGCTCGGTCTCGCGCCCGGCCACGAGCCGCAGTCGCGCTTCGGCCAGGTCCGCCTCGGCGCGCGTCTGGCCGGTCACATCGAGCGCGACACCGATCACGCCCGTGATCGCGCCTGAGGCGTCGGTGAGCGGCGCATAACGCGTTGTGAAGACGAGGTCGGCGGCGTTCACACGCGCCTCGAAGCTTTCCCCGTCGAGCGCGCGCCGCACATATCCCGCCACCTCGCGACCACGCGCATGGTCGGCGAAGACCGCGTGTCCGAGCGCGCTGTCCGCTGTGTAGCCGAGCGCGGTCAGCCCCCGCCCCGCCGCGAAGGTGGTGACCCCGGCGCGGTCGAGCGTGAAGAGGACCAGCGGCATGTTTTCCACGACCGCGCGCAGCTTATCCTCGCTCGCGCGCAACGCGCCGACATCGCGCACCACCACGCAGAGCAGCGACGCGCCATCGGCCATCAGCGCGGTGGCACCGACCTCGACCGCGACCATCGCGCCGTCCTTGCGCCGGTAGGTGCGCGGGCCGATGGCGTTGCGCCCCTCGGCGACAATCCGCGCGACGTTCGCGTCGATGCTCGCGCGGTCGTGGGCGACGAGATCGTAGAGCGTCAGCGCGGTCAATTCCGCCTCGCGGTAGCCGAGCAGCGCGCAGCAAGCGGGATTCGCCTCCACGATCCGTTTGCTGGCCGCGTCGAAGAGGAAGATCCCCTCGGCAGCCTGCTCGACCACCGCGCGATAGCGCGCCTCCCGACGACGTAGCGCCGCCTCGGTCGCCGCGCGAGCGGTCACGTCCTCGACCATGCCGATCGTGAACTGCGGCACGCCCGCGCTGTCGCGCACGAGCGAAACGGTTAGGGCCTCGCGTCGAAATACGTATCCCGTGCGTGGTAGACTCCGGTCGGACGGAGGGGCGGGTGGCGTGCGGGAGGAAGGCGTGGTGGAACTCACGGAAGCGGTCAACGGGTTGCTGCGGGAGG
>JAABUN010001113.1_pt1 | contig 63366 bp, 63 predicted proteins | sample 5559311 | NCBI WGS metagenome assembly JAABUN01 (sample SAMN10711877, study PRJNA513370) | rock metagenome | isolation source: Antarctica rocks | place: Antarctica: Victoria Land, Siegfried Peak sud
GAACCGATGAAAGTGGTCTTCCCGACCGCGAAACCACCGGCGACCACGATCTTCGTGACGGTCGGGGCGGCCTGGTGGACCGGCGGGGTGGACTCCCCCGCAGTCGCGCCAGCGGGGGCGACGTCAGAGCGAGGAAATGCCATTGAGAACACTCTCCAGGATGCTGAGGGTTGCAGCTGATTGGTCCTGGGGCGCGCTCGTCCCAGGGGTGGACATGGACGGGGTAAGACCGTGGACGCAGACCTTCTTGGCGTCGACGAGATCGCTGACCAGGATCCTCACGACCCCGACGGGGACCTTGAGGTGGGCAGAGATCTCCATGATGGACAGGTACTGGGTGGCGGTGAGCTCGAGGATCCGACGACGCTCCGGGGTGAGTCTCACGTCCGGGGCGACAAGACCCTCGACCAGGGCCTCGACCGGCAGGTCCTTGGCAGAGACAGCCTTGGTGCGCCCGCCGACCATCGCGTACGGGCGGACCGTGTAGCTGTCTTCCTCGACCTTCCGGCGGCCAGAGCCGCGAGATTCATTGGCCACCGGCGATCACCCCACAGCCGTCGCGCGCGTCTCGCCGTGGACGGCCAGGCGCGAGCGCATCTCGGTCACGAGCTGCGGGGTCAGGGTGGACTCGGTCCGGCTCACCAACAGGGCCATCTCGTAGCCGATCAGCCCCACGTCGCAGGATGAGGACGCGACTACGGACAGCACGGAGCCGTCCGAGATGCTCATCAGGAACATGAACATCGCGTCCATCTCGATGATGGCCTGGCGCACCTCCCCCGCACGGAGCTGGCGGGCCGCCCCACGGGTCAGGCTCGACATGCCGGCCACGATGGCGCCGAGCTGGTCTCCGCTGGTGCGGTCGAGCTCGTCCGACATGGCCATCAGCAGGCCGTCCGCCGAGACCACCAAGGTGTGTCGGACGTCGGGCACGCTCTTGACGAAGTTGTCCAGGAGCCAGCTGAAGTTGGCTGCCTCGGTGCTCATCGTGCTCACGGTGTTCCTCCGGTTGTACTGCGGACTGCTGTCATTGTCGGTACTGGCAGGGTGGGGCTTGAGGTGGATCTGGTGCTGCTTCTGCTGCAGACGGCGGTCACGTCATCTGCCACCCTCCTCGCCCACGCTGCCCGCGGACGCGGACTGGGCTGCTGCCTCAGGTGTGTGGCGTCCACGGTTCACGCCGGCCTGGAAGCCGGAGAGCATGCTCCGGACCTCGGCAGCGGTACGACCGGGGCGTGAAGGGACGGCCGCCTGTACGGGGGCCACCTCCGCGGCCGCGCTGGCGCCGCGGGTGCGACGGGTCAGCGGGGCCGGGGCGGCGGAGCCGCCGTTCACCGTCGCGTCAGGACGGTAGGACGAGAGTCGGCTGAGCTCGCTGAGAGCCTCTGAGGCCATCGCTGAGCGCTGGCGGAGGACGTCTCTTCCAGAGCTGAGCACGGGCTGTGCCTCCTGGGTGGGCGCTGCAGGACCCGGCGTGAGCGGGGTCGCAGACGGGACCAGCGTGGGCTGGTAAGGCGCCGGGACCTCCTCGGCTGCTGTCACTGCCAGCTGCTGGGCGGTCATCGTCGGGAAGGTGACACGGTTCGGCTGATCGACCGCTCCGGGCACCTGCTGCTTGGCTCGGCCGGGCATCTTGAGGCCACGGCTGCGACCCTGGGCGCCCGGCAGGATGTCCAGCGCGCTCGCACTGGAGAACGCCGGTACGACGGGGGCCGGCTCCGGCTCGGCGACCGGGGCGGGCGCCGGCTGGCTGGCCAGCGCGGAGAGCTCGTTGGCCGCGCTGCGCCGCTGCGTGCTCGGGTCGCTCGTGCGACGTCCGGTCAGCTTGGCCGCCGGGACCTCGGCCGGAACATCGGCCGGCGCCGCAGGAGCCTGCCTCGCAGGGAGCGTGACCTCTGGCGCCGGGATGACCTCCGGCTCGAGGGTCGCGGTAGAGGCGGCCGGGTCGAGGACGGGAGCGGGCGGTGCCGGGTCGTCCAGCTCGATGCGGGCCGTCGGTGCGGCCTCCACCTCGGTGCGGACGTCGGGAACGGCTGGGGCAGGAGCGTCCTCAGCCTCAGGTGCCTCAGCACCTGAGCCGCCGACGGCCTCGGCCCGACGGGCGCGGAAGCCGGTGAACAGACCCGGGCTCGACTTGGTCGGCTCGCGGCGCTGCGCCGGCACCGAGGGGACCTCCACCGGTGCGACCGGGGCGGGACGGGTGCGTGTCGGCAGATCGCCCCGCTTGGGCAGCACGGGTGCGTCCTGGGCCGGGGTAGGAGCGACCGGGGCCTGATCGACCGGGGCCTGGGCCACCGGTACCTCGACCTCGGTCGGAGCGGGCTCGGCCACCGGAGTGCGTGCGGGCAGTGCACCGCCACGCTTGGGCAGCTCGGCACCGCCGCGCTGCGGCAGTCCCTCGGTCTGACCCGCGGGGACGATCCGGGGGTTCATGGTGTCGGCAGCGACCTCGGCAGCGGCAGCAGCCACCGCCTCGGCAGCGTGCTCCAGGGCGTGCACGTTGGTGATCGCGCCCTGCGCGGGCCGGTCGACGTCAGCGGCCTCGGCGGGACGCTCCTCGGTCGGGGCGTTGGAGTCCTCGACGCTGCCGGGGGTGAACAGCGACGGGGGGAGGTCGACGATCGCGACGGTGCCGCGGCCTTCGCCCTTCTCCAGCATGACGGTGGCCTCGAGGCGACGGGCCAGGCGGCCCACCACGTAGAAGCCGAGCCGCTGCGCGCCGACGACCTCGGAGACCGGCGGGTTCATGATCCGCTCGTTGACCTCGTCGAGCTCCTCGGTGCTCATGCCCAGACCCTCGTCGAGGATCGTCAGGCGCACGCCCTGCGGACCGGTGTCCGTGGTCACGACCACGCGGCTCAGCGGGTCGGAGAACGCGGTCGCGTTCTCCAGCAGCTCAGCGAGCATGTGGGCCGTCAGCAGGGCGGCGTGGCCGACCATCGGCGGGTCCACGTGCTGGGCCAGGTCGACCCGCTCGTAGTGCTCGATCTCCGAGGACGCGGTGCGCACGACGTCGGACAGGGGCATCGGGCGACGCAGCCGGCGTCCGGTGTCGATCCCGGCCAGCACCAGCAGCGACTCCGCGTTGCGGCGCATCCGGGTCGCGAGGTGGTCGAGCTTGAACAGGTTGTCCAGCGTCTCGGGGTTCTCCTCGGTCCGCTCCAGCTGGTCCAAAAAGGACAGCTGGCGCGAGAGCAGCACCTGGTCGCGGCGGGCCACGTTGACGAACATCGCGGCGATCGAGCCACGCAGCGCGGCCTGCTCCTGGGCCACCGCGACGGTGGTCGAGTTGACCTCGTTGAAGGCGGCGGCGAGGCGGCCGATCTCGTCCTTGGACTCCACCGGGATCTGCGGGAGCGTGATCTCCGGACCCTCGCCCGGGGTGGCCATCTGCTCCACCATCAGCGGCAGGTCGCGGCGGATCTGGCCGGCTGCTTCGGTCAGGCGGCGCAGCGGCCGGGTGATGCGGCGGGCCAGGTACAGGGCCAGTAGAACCGGGATGAGCACCGCGAGGATGGCACCCACGACGACCTGCACGGCGCGTCTGTTGGCGTCGTTGGAGAGCTGGGCCGAGCGGTCGCCGGCCTGGTCGATCATCTTCTCGAGGCCGTTGTTGAGCGAGGCGGCGTCCTCGTCGAAGGCACCGACCCAGTAGTCGACGGTGATGTTGTCGAACTTCAGGTCCGCGTCGTCGATCGTGCGCTGACGGGCCAGCTGCAGGGTGTAGCCGGTGGCCGGCGTGCGCACCCCGGCCTTTTGGGTGATCGCGTCGGTCCGCTCACGGACCACTTCCGTGCGCTGGGCCGCGTCGACGGCCGCATCGCGGGTGATGGCGTCGTAGCCGCCGAGGGCCACGGCGGGGGTGGAGACGTCGCGCTCACCGGTGATGGTGTCGGCCAGCTCCAGCGTCGCGGCGTACCCACGCAGCTCCTGTGCGAGCTCACGGTCGGCGAGGCCGTCGGCGATCGCAGTCGGCAGGGCGATGTCGGTGTCAATGATCTCGGAGTACCGCTGTAGAGCCAGGCTCGGGCTGAGGACGCCACCGTCGATCTGACGGCGCAGGCCGGGCAGCAGCGCGTGCGCGTCCTGCGTCGCCTTGTAGCCGGCCTGGGGGGCCTCGTCCAGGCGTGAGATGTCGATGTTCTCGGTGTCCACGCGGACCTGCTCGAGCTGTGCGCTGATGGCCGCGCGCACCTCCTCCAGCTCCGGTTGGCGGGACTTGTCGCCGGCCAGGACGGCAACGCTGAGTGCGCGCTCGGCCTGGAGGCCTCGCAGCAGCTCGGACAGGCCGGCGGCCTGTTCGGTCAGCGACTCGACCTGCTGGGCCTTGCTGGCCTCAGACGCGGCGGAGGTGGCGATGACACCGGCAGCGAGCCCGAGCACCAGAACAGGGAGGGCAAGAACGGCCAGGATCTTGGCCCTGATGCCGAAGCTGCGCAGCATGGGGTGGACCTTCCACTCGTCTGGACAGCACCTGCGGATTCGGTGCGGTCCGATGTCCCTCCATCGGTCGGCTGCTGCCCGACATTGACCCGCACACAGGGGTGCATCACCCGTTCGGCCTAACGGGGGCCCGGCGCGTCGCCGTGACGCGGTCGGGCAAGGTGGTCATCATGAGCGGTCTTGTCCACGTCGTCCTGGCCGGTGGGCGGTCCCGCAGGTTCGGCGCCGACAAGCTGAGCGCCCGTCTGGACGGCCGGTCGCTGCTCGAGGTCACCCTGTCGGCCCTTCCCAGCGAGCTGCCCGTGTTCGTTGTGGGGCCCGTCCGGCCCAGCACGCGCCATGTCACCTTCGTGCGCGAGCACCCGCCGGGCGGCGGCCCCGGCTCAGCACTGCTTGCGGGGCTGCGCCACTGCCGCATGGAGCACCTGGGCAGCTGGGTCGGCGTGGTGCCCGGGGACGCTCCCTCGGCAGGGCACGCGCTCGTGCTGCTGAGGCAGGCGCTCGAGCGCTCGCCCGGGGCGGTGGCGGCGGTGGGGGTCGACGCGGTCGGCGCGCTGCAACCACTGCACCTGGTGCTCACCCCGGCCGGCCGGGATGCGCTGCTGGCTGCCGGGACCCGGCACGGCGGCGCCGCACCGTCGGCGAGGGGCCTCGTCGCCGCCCTCGACCCGCTGCTGGTGCCGATCGAGGCGCAGGACGTGTGGGACGTGGACGAGCCCGTCCAGCTGGCAGGGTGGCAGCACCGGGACGCAGCCCCGACCCGTGCGGTGCTGGAACGGATGCGCGCCCTGGCCGCTGACCACCCGGCCGGCAGCCCCCCGCTCGTGGTCTGCCTGGACGGACCGAGCGGCGCGGGCAAGTCCACCCTCGCGAACGCGCTGGCCGTCAGGACGGGCGCGGTCGTCCTGGAGGGCGACGGCTTCTACTCCCCACGCCTGGGCGCCATGGGCCTGGCGTGGGCGCGCACCCTGTCCGAGGAGGCGCTGGTCGAGGAGGTCATCGACTGGCGTCGGCTGCGCGCCCAGGGCCTGGAACCCCTCCTTGCCGGACGTGAGGCGCGCTACCACCCCTACGACTGGGACGCCGACGACGGGTCGCTCGGCCTGCAGGCTCGGTTGGCCGCTGGGCCGCTGGTGGTCCTCGAGGGCGTGTACAGCGCGCGACCCGAGCTCCGCGACCTGGTCGACCTGACTGTGTACGTCCAGACCCCCGAGCCGGTGCTGGCTGCCCGGCTGGCGGCCCGCGAGCAGGACGACCCCGGTTGGGCGGCGCTCTGGCGCTCGGCCGAGCGGCACTACTTCCGCTCGCACCCCCGGGCCTCGTACGACCTTGTGGTGCAGGGGTCCGCCGTTACCCTCGGGCCATGAGAGCCGTCACGATCCGCGAGCCCGGTGGTCCCGAAGTACTGGAGCCGAGGGAGGTGCCCGATGCCGTCGCCGGTCCGGGTCAGGCGCTGCTGCAGGTCACCGCGGCCGGCGTGAACCGCGCCGACGTGATGCAGCGCCAGGGGCACTACCCCCCGCCCGCGGGCGAGCCGGCGTGGCCGGGGCTGGAGTGCTCAGGCACGATCACCGACCTCGGCCCGGGGACGCAGGACTCCGGCTGGGTGGTCGGGGACAGCGCGTGCGCCCTCCTCGGTGGAGGCGGGTACGCCGAGCAGGTGGCCGTCCCCGTGGGGCAGCTGCTGCCGGTGCCCGAGGGTGTAGGGCTGGTCGAGGCGGCGGCGCTGCCGGAGGTCGTGTGCACAGTGTGGTCCAACCTCTTCATGGCCGCCGGGCTGCAGCGCGGCGAGACCGTCCTGGTGCACGGCGGTTCGAGCGGCATCGGGACCATGGCGATCCAGCTCGCCTCCGCCCTCGGCGCTCACGTCGCCGTCACCGCCGGCTCGGCGGAGAAGCTGGCCCGCTGCGCCGAGCTCGGGGCCGAGGTGCTCATCAACTACCGGGACGAGGACTTCGTCGCGCGCGTCCAGGGCACGGGTGACGGCCACGGCGCCGACGTGGTGCTGGACAACATGGGCGCCAAGTACCTCGCCCGCAACATCGACGTACTGGCTCCCAACGGTCGGTTGGTCGTGATCGGGCTGCAGGGCGGTGCCAGCGCTGAGCTGGACCTGGGCGTCCTGCTGCGCAAACGGGCGGCAGTGATCGCCACCTCGCTGCGCGCGCGTCCCGCAGGAGAGAAGGCCGCCATCGTGAAGCAGGTGCGCGAGCTGGTGTGGCCGCTGCTGGCCGACGGGACGATCCGGCCCGTCGTGCACGCCCGCTTTCCCCTGGCGCAGGCCGCCCGCGCTCACGAGGTGCTGGAGTCATCGGCGCACGTGGGCAAGCTGTTGCTCATTCCCTGACCTCACCCCCTGGGGCGCGGGATCGGCGCGCGGGATCGGCTCCGTTGCGGGCAGGATGGAGTCATGAGCCAGCAGAGCGAGCAGGGCCACGCCCAGAACGCGGACGGCGCCCCGCAGGGCGGCGCCCCGCAGGATGGCGCGGGTCAGCAGGAGCAGACCGTCGTGGTCGTGAGCCCGTCAGCCATGGGTGTCTCCGGGAACCCCGGGCAGCGCAACCCCGCTGACCTGGTCGAGCAACCGGCGAAGGTGATGCGGATAGGCAGCATGATCAAACAGCTCCTCGAGGAGGTGCGTAGCTCCCCGCTCGACGAGGCCGGCCGGGCGCGCCTGGCCGAGGTGCATGAGCGTTCGCTCGTCGAGCTGGAGGAAGGGCTCTCACCCGAGCTGGTGGCAGAGCTGCGCCGGATCTCGTTGCCCTTCGACGAGGACTCCACCCCCTCGGACGCCGAGCTCCGCATCGCCCAAGCCCAGCTGGTCGGGTGGCTGGAGGGGCTCTTCCACGGCATCCAGACCGCCTTGGTGGCCCAGCAGATGGCTGCGCAGGCACAGATCGCGCAGATGCGTCGGGCGCTACCGGGTGGCCCGGGGTCGCCCGCCCCGGGGCAGCCGGACCAGCCCGGACAGCCCGGACAGCCCGGAAACCTCGGACCCGGGGACGGCCAGCAGCACCCCACGGGCCAGTACCTCTGACCTCGGCACCTCTGACCCCAGTACCTCTGACGCCCAGCGGCCCTCAGCTCGAGGCGCGGAAGAGCTTGCCGACCTCGGCGACCAGACCGTCCGCCGTGGTGTTGACGGTCTCGTTGATGATCGTCACGCCCCAGCCGGCGCCCTGGCGGTCCACGAGCGCAAACAGCACCGTGTTGTCGGCGGTGTCGACGGGCGGGGAGAAGATGGTGAGCTCCTGCTGCGAGCCGGTGGACTCATCGAAGAGGTAGCAGTCGACGTTCTGCGCCTGGGAGAAGGAGACGCCCTTCTTGTAGGCCGTCACGACGAACACCAGGGCCTCGACGTCGGACCGCATGCCGGTGAGGTCGACCACGATCGACTCGTCGATCCCGTCACCGAGTCCGGTCCGGTTGTCGCCGGAGTGCTTGGCGGCGCCACCGAAGATGTGCAGGTTGTCAGGCCCGCAGATGCGAAGGCCCTTGCCCTGCGCGTCCAGCGCCACAGCCATCAGGTCGAGGTCCACGCCGACCTTGCGGTTCAACCGGCCGAGCAGCCCCTTCTTGCCCCTGTTCGAGGCGTCCCACATGACGCCGACCGAGAGCTTGGTCACCGGTATGCCCGACGTGGGATCGGCCAGGGCGGTCATCTCACCGGAGGAGAGCTTCTTCTGGAAGTCGATGGTGGACACGGTGCTTTGGCTCCAGGGTCTGTCGTGGGAACTTCCGGTACGGCCTCAGCCTAGTCGGCGCTCTTGCCCCGGTGAAGCAACAGCCGCTCGAGGACCTGGGCGACACCGTCCTGCGTCACCGACGGCGCGACGGCGTCCGCGGCGGCCAGTGCCTCAGGATGGCCGTCGGCCATGGCGTACCCCCGACCTGCCCAGACCAGCATCGGCACATCGTTGGGCTGGTCACCGAACGCGACCACGTCGTGCGCGTCGACGCCGCGCTCCGCAGCGAGCTCGGCCAGGGTCGCTGCCTTGCTCACACCGGGAGCACTGAGCTCGAGCAGGCAGTCAGCGGCGTTGCTGTGCGTGGCCTCGACCAGGTCCGGCACCACGCTGCGCGCAAGCGCCAGCATCGCGTCACCGCTGCTGTGCTCTGCCCGCACCAGCACCTTGACCACCTGCGGGTCTGCTCGGAGCAGCACCTCCAGGGGTGCGCACCCGCGCGGGGTGGTGTCCAGGTCCCAGCGGGGCCGGTACCCGGGCTCGCTCAGGAACCCCTGCGGGGTCTCCAGCGCCACGTCGACGTCGCCGAGGGCCTGCCGCAGCCGATCGACCACCTCGGCGACGCCGGCGGCGGGGATGGTGCGGACGCGGACGATCCCGCCCGTCAGGCAGTCGTAGACCACGGCGCCGTTGGCGCAGATCGCCTGTCCCGTGGCCCCCGTACGGGCCACCACGTCGGCCATCCAGCGCGGCGGGCGCCCGGTGACGAGCACGACCGGCACCCCGGCGTCCTCGCACGCCCGCAGCGCCGCCACCGTGCGGCTGCTCACGCTCAGGTCGTGCCCGACGATGGTGCCGTCCAGATCCGTCGCCACCATCCGCATGGCCCCATCGTGTCGTACCTACCCCGGCGGGCGCTCAGCTGTGGCGTGCACCAGCTCTTCCAGGACGACGGCGAGCCCGTCCTCGCCGACGGGGAGAGCGATCTCGCCGGCGGTGTCCAGCACCACGTCCGAGGCGTTGCCCATGGCGATCCCCCGGGCCGCCCACGCCAGCATCTCCAGGTCGTTGCGCCCGTCCCCCACGGCCAGGGTCCGCTCCGGAAGCACTCCCAGCTCGACCCGCACCTTCTCCAGCGCGCTGGCCTTGCTGACGCCTTCCGGGGCGAGGTCGAGCCAGGCTGTGTAGCCGACCGCGTAGCTGACCCCGTGCAGGCCGATCCGCTCGACCATCTCCAGGAAGTGCTCTGGCGCGTGCTCGGGGCTGCGGACCACCACGCGCGTGGTCTCCCCGTCCAGCAGCTGTTCGAAGGGCACCACCTCCAGCACCCCCGAGAGCTCGCCCTCGGGCCAGGGCGCGTTGACACGGGCACCGTGACCGACCACCTCTACGGCGAAGAGCGCGTCCGGCAGCTCCTGGCGCAGCAGCGCCACGGCGGGTCGGGCGTCGAAGGTGACGCTGTCGTGCACCACGTACCCACGCTCTGCGTCCGGGTCCAGCCGCAAGGTGACGGCCCCGTTGCTGCACACCGCGAACCCTGTTTCCAGGTCCAGCAGCGCGAGCACGTCCACGGTGCCGACCACTGCCCTGCCGGTCGCGACCACCACGTGGTGCCCCGCCGCGACGACGCCCGCCACAGCCGCTCGGACCCGTTCGGTCATCGACTGGTCGTAGTCGATCAGCGTCCCGTCGATGTCCAGGGCGACCAGGTACGGCGACGTGCTCACGGCACCAGCAGCTCGAGGCCGCCCAGGTAGGGACGCAGTGCCGTCGGCACCCGCACGGAGCCGTCCGCGCGTTGGTGGTTCTCCAGCAGCGCCACGATCCACCGGGTGGTGGCCAGCGTTCCGTTCAGGGTCGCCACCGGGCGGGTGCCGCTCTCGGCCCGCTCCCTGGCCCCCAGTCGTCGGGCCTGGAAGGTCGTGCAGTTCGAGGTCGAGGTGAGCTCGAGGTATCGCTCCTGCGTCGGCAGCCACGCCTCGCAGTCATACTTGCGGGCGGCACTGGAACCGAGGTCACCGGCGGCGGTGTCGATCACGCGGTAAGGAACCTCCGCGGCGGCGAGCATCTGCTCCTCCCACGCGAGGAGGCGCTCGTGCTCCGCACTGGCGTCCTCAGGCCGGGTGTAGACGAACATCTCGACCTTGTGGAACTGGTGCACCCGGATGATGCCGCGGGTGTCGCGGCCGTGGGAGCCGGCCTCGCGCCGATAGCAGGCCGACCAACCGGCGTACCGGAGCGGACCCGCGGACAGGTCGAGGATCTCCTCGCTGTGCAGTCCCGCGAGCGCCACCTCCGAGGTGCCGACCAGGTACAGGTCGTCGGCCTCCAGCCGGTAGACCTCGTCCGCGTGCGAACCCAGGAACCCGGTGCCGGCCATCACCTCGGGACGCACCAGCGTGGGCGTGATCACAGGCGTGAAACCGGCCGCCAGAGCGGTGTCCATGGCCAGGTTGAGCAGCGCCAGCTCCAGCCGGGCACCGACGCCGGTGAGGAAGTAGAAGCGGGCTCCCGAGACCTTGGCCCCGCGGGCCGTGTCGATCGCGTGCAGCAACTCGCCCAGCTCGAGGTGGTCACGGGGCTCGAAGCCCTCGTCGGCCCAGTTCCGGGGGATACCCACCTCGCGCAGCACGACGTAGTCGTCCTCACCACCCACGGGGACGCCCTCGGCCACGATGTTGGGGATCTGCCACATCAGCTGGTCCAGCTCGGCCTGAGCCGTCTCCGCGTCGGCCTGCAGAGCCTTGACCTGCTCGGAGAGCCGCTTGGCCCCGGCCATGAGCGAGGCCTTCTGCTCCGCCATGTCAGGACCTTTGGCAGCAGCCACCTTCTTGCCGAACGTCTTCTGCTCCGCGCGCAGCTGCTCGAACTCGGCCAGGCTCGCGCGCCGGCGGGCGTCCGCGTCCAGCACCGCGTCCACCAGGGCGGGGTCCTCGCCGCGGGCGAGCTGGCTGTTCCGGACGGTGTCAGGGGCATCGCGGAGCGTGCGCAGGTCGATCACGTAGGCGAGGCTACCGGGCGTCCGACCAGAGGTCGGAGGGCATTCCCGGGCGCGGACGCCGTGCTGGTACTAGGTTGCGCTCATGCGTTCCGGCCCTTTTCCTGCCGTGCTCTCTGCGGCGGCAGGTGGCCCGGCCACGACCGACCTGGTGCTGTTGGTGGCTGCCCTGGTCCTGTGCGCCGTGCTCGTCGGGCTGCTGACGGGGACCGGACGCCGGGGTCCGAGCAACGCCAGCCGTCGGCGGCGCGCGCTACCCGCCCCAGAACCACTGACCCACGAGGAAGAACACATGCCTGTACCTGCAGTGGTCTACAACCCCACCAAGGTGGCGGACGTCGAGAAGGTCAAGCGCGACGTGGGCGCACTGTGCGCGGAGCACGGGTGGTCGGAGCCGTTGTGGTTCGAGACGACGGAGGACGACCCGGGCGTCGGCCAGGCGGAGCAGGCGCTCGCCGCCGGCGCCGACGTGGTGATGGCGTGCGGAGGTGATGGCACGGTGCGCTGGGTGGCCGAGACGTTGGCGGGTTCGGGGGTCGCCATGGGCCTGCTGCCGGCCGGTACCGGGAACCTGCTGGCGCGGAACATGGACATGGAGCTGTCCGACCTGGTGAACGCGGCACGGATAGCCCTGACCGGCGACGACCGACACGTCGACGTCGGCTGGCTGCGCGTGGACGGCTCAGCGCAGGAGCAGGCCTTTCTGGTGATGGCAGGCATGGGCTTCGACGCCGAGATCATGGCTGGAGCGCCGGAGGGTCTCAAGGCGAAGGTCGGCCCCCTCGCCTACGTGGTGGCCGGTCTGCGGAGCTTCAAGGGCGACCGGGTGCGGGTGCAGCTGACGATCGACGACCAGCCCTCGTTCTCGCGCCGCATGCGCACGGTCGTCGTCGGCAACTGCGGCAAGCTGCTCGCTGGTCTGGTGCTGATGCCGGACGCGGTGATCGACGACGGGCGGCTCGACGTCATCTCGATAGCGCCTCAGGGGGTCGTGGGCTGGACGGCCGTGGCCGCGCGGGTGATCACCCGCCAGCGCAAGGGGCACCCGCGGGTGGAGCACTGGACGATGGAGAAGATCACCGTGCGAGCCGACCACCCGCTGGCAGCCCAGCTGGACGGTGACCCCATCGGCGAGGCGACCGAGCTCGCCGTCAGGGTGGACCCGGGAGCACTGCTGGTGCGGGTGGAGGAGCGCCGCGACGGGCCGGTGGCACGGGCGGTCGAGGCGGCGCGTGGTGCCGCACAGCAAGCGACGGCGCCCATGCGGCCCGGCGGAGATCAACCGTGAGCCTGCTGTCGGCCACCACTGGCACGGAATTCGGTCCGGACGCCGCCACCATGGAGGCCTTCCGCTCCCTGGTGAGCCGGAACCCGTGGTTGGTCGACGTCGGCGAGGTCGTGGCCGTGGTCCTCCACCCGTGGAGCTTTCGCGTGGTCGTGCTGGCTGGGTGCGCCTGGGCGTGGATGCAGGGCCGGACCCGTGCGGCGACGGTCTGCGCTGCGACCATGGTCACCGGCTCGCTGCTCGGAGTGGGCCTGAAGCTGGCCATCCGGCGGGACAGGCCGCCGGGGGCCGACCCCATCGCGGCGGAGATCGGATTCTCCATGCCGAGCGGGCACGCGCTCAACGCCGCCCTCGGCTGCGGGCTGTTGCTGGTCCTGGCCTTGCCGTGGCTGCGCCGGCGGGGTCGGCACCGCGCGGCCCTGGTGGGTGCCTGCGCGCTGGTCCTGGTGGTGTGCCTGGACCGGTTGGTGCTGAACGTGCACTACCTCTCCGACGTCACGGTCGGGGTCCTGCTCGGTGGCGGGCTCGCCCTGCTGGCTGACCGGCTCTCGCCCCGGCTGCGTGGCGGTCTGGCGGCCGGACTGCCCGGCGGTAGGATCAAGTGTGGCTAAGGACATCCAGCCGGCTCCGTCGCGCGGCGGCGTGCAGCCGGCTCCGTCGCGCAGCGGCGTGCACCGCACGACCGGGCACCGCTCGACCGGGCACCGCTGGGTCTGGCTCACCCTCGCCAAGGTGCTGGCCTGGCTGGCGGTGCTGATATCGCTCGGCTACCTGTTCGGGGGACCGCTGGCCCGTCTCGTCCAGGGCGAGGACTCGCTCGTCGCCTCGATGCAGCGCGCCTCCACGCCGTTCCTCGACGACCTGTCCAACATCGCGTCCCGCGCAGCCGACACCCCCGTCATCATCGGGATCGCCGCGCTGGCCGGGCTGGTGCTACGGGTGGTGCTGAAGCGCTGGCTCGAGCCCTTCCTGCTCTGGGCCACGGTGGCGCTGCAGACCTCGATGTTCCTGCTGGTGACGCTGCTGGTCTCGCGCGAGCGGCCGGAGCTGGAGCAGATGGATCCCGCGCCCCCCACCTCAAGCTTTCCTTCCGGCCACACGGGCGCCGCGACGGCACTCTGGCTTGGACTGGCCATGATCCTGGCCGGCCGGATCCAGAACCGTGGCCTGCGGGTGCTGGTGGTGGGTCTGCTGCTGCTGACCCCCGCAGCAGTGGGGGTCTCGCGCCTGTACCGGGGGATGCACCACCCCAGTGACGTCGTGTTCGGGGCGTTGAACGGCGTGGTGGCGGTACTCATCGTGCGGTCAGCCGTGCTCGGTATGGGCGCGGGGGGCCACGACCACCCCGATCAGCTGGAGCCCAAGCGCTTTCCTGCCGTGTGACGTGTGCCGTCCGCCGTCTGTGCCGTCCGCGTTCTAGGCCCGGCCGTCGAGCAGCCGCTGCAACCATGCCCGCGAGTCTGCGAACGCGCGGTCGCTGGTCGCCGGCAGGGTCGCGGACTGTTCGCCCGATGCCCGCGGATACGAACCGAGGTAGCGCACCTGCGTGCAGACGCGGTGCAGGCCCATCAGCGCCTCGGCCACGCGGGCCTGCGCGACGTGACCCTCGCAGTCGATCGCAAAGCTGTACCGGCCCAGGGACTCGCCGGTGGGGCGAGATTGGATCCAGGTCAGGTTGATCCCGCGGGCGGCGAACTGCTCGAGCAGCTCCAGCAGACCACCGGGGTGGTCGTCACTCTGAAACACCACGACGGAGGTCTTGTCGGCGCCGGTCGGCGGCGGCGGAGCCGTGGGACGTGAGACCAGCACGAACCGGGTGACGGCGCTGGGGTTGTCGCCGACGCCCTCCGCCAGCACGGTCAATCCGTACCGCTCCGCCGCGACCCGCGCGCACAGCGTCGCCTCATAGCCAGGAGACGCTCCTTCGGCCGGGTCGAGACCCGCGGCCGCAGCAGCCGTGGACAGGCCGGGCACGTAGACGGCATGTGGCAGGTTGACTGCCATCCAGTGCCGGCACTGGGCCTGCGCGTGCGGATGTGTGGAGAGCCGTTCGATATCATCGAGCCTCGTTCCTGCGCGTGCGGCGAGCACGAACTGCACGGGCACGAGGGCCTCACGCACCACGACCACCTCTTCCCCCACACTCAGGGCGTCGATGGTCGCGCTGACGCCGCCCTCGACCGAGTTCTCGATCGGGACCATCGCCGCCGTGATCTCGCTGTCGCGGACGGCGGCCAGGGCGGCATCCACGCTCGGGTAGGGCACGCGCTCGCCCGACTGTGCCGCACGCACCTGCAGCAGGGCCGCCTCGGTGAACGTGCCGGCGGGACCGAGGAAGCCGTATCGGGCGGGGGGTACTCCCGGCATCAGCGTGTGTCCTTTCATGGGACCGGATCCGACGCTTCCTGGTGCGCCGGTCGGTCCCGGACATCCTCGCAGGGACGTGCAGCCGGCCGTGGCCAACCCGGGTCGCAGAGAGCCCCTCCCCACGGGTGATGGCAGCTGGAAGCACAACTAGTACGCACGTTCGATGTTCTGCTGAATCGTCTCCGTTGGAGTGGGATCATTCCTGTTGTCGGTGGCCTCTGTTTGACTTGCTTCATGGCCGCACAGTCGATCGAGCTCATCGCCTCCCAGAGCGATGACCGTGCCGACGACACCCCGCGGCAGCGTCTGCGACTGCTCCGCCCGTTCGTGACCCGGCTGCTCGAGCAGGAGACCGGTCCCGAGCTCATGGCCTCGCTCCTGACACTCATGGGTCGCGACGATCTCAGTGCGCGGGAGTGGGTCGAGGTCACGGCGGCCTGGAAGGCGCTGATCGGGTTCTGCACCGCAGGTCAGCTCACCTGCGTCGCCGAGCTCGACCGCGAGCTCAACCCCATCCTGGTCGAGACCGAGGGTGATGGTGGATATCCAGCCGTGACCCGCACAGCCGACGAGCTGGCGCCGGTGCTCCGGATCGCGCCCCGATCGGCATCCGTGCTGGTCTCCCTGGTGCGCAGGGTCCAGGACCTACCTGCAGCAATGGACGCCGTGGCGGACGGCCGCATGGACATGGCCCAGCTGCGCGGCCTCGATGCCACCGCACGCGACCTTCCCCAACCAGCGAGGCGCCTGCTGGAGGACGCGGCGGTGAGGTGGGCACCTCGCCGCACCGCAGCCCAGCTGCGCGGCGACCTCGCTGCCGAGGCCATCCGTCTGGACCCGGAGCACGCCGAGCGCGCGTGCGACCGCGGGACCAGCGAACGGGACGTGCACCTACGCCCCTCACCCCTGCCCGGTTGCAGACGGCTCGTGGCCGACCTGCCGATGGTGGCTGCCAACGCCTGCTGGCTCGCACTGAACGGCGCTGCCCGCACGGCGCGAGGCGCGGAGGGCAGGAACGGGCGCCCGCTGCCCCAGCTCCGGGCGGACGTACTGACCGCGGTACTGACCGGGAGCATCGCTGCAGCTGGAGCCGATCAGGGCTTCGACCGTGGATACGACCGGAGTGGACACGACCGGAGTGGACACGACCGGAACGGACACGACCGGAACGGCGAACAGCCCAGCGACAGCCGCCAGGCCGCGGACGTGCCCACCCAGGACGAGCTGTCGCGGCACATCGAGATCAGGGTGGTCGTCTCCGCGGACACCCTGAGCAGAGCCCGTGACCTACCCGGCTCCCTGCCGGGTGTGGGCCCGCTGGACCCCGGCACCGTGCGCGCTCTGGCGGCCCGTTCTCCGTGGCGACGGCTCGTCGCCGACCCGGTCAGCGGAACCTTGCTGCACGCTGACCGCCACCTGCTGCAGCCAGCTGCGCCAGAGCCCCTCGGCGGGGCGCCAACAGCCGATCCGGATCACGAACGCGGTGAGGATCCGAGCAGCGACCCGCGCCTGGCCGCGCTCCTCGCTCAACCGGTGATGCCCGAACGCCTCGATCACGGCATCGATCGATACCGCCCCAGCCCTTCCCTGCGCATGCACGTGCTCACCCGCGATGGCACCTGCGTCGGCCCCGCGTGCCATCATCCGGCTGGCGGATCGCAGCTGGACCACACCACCAACTACGGCGAGCGCGCTCCGGACGGGACGGTGGGCACGACCTCCCATACCAATCTGGGTGCCCTGTGCGCCCGCACCCACAACAGCAAGACCCACGGTGGTTGGGACCTCGACCAGCCTGCTCCTGGCAGCTTCACCTGGACCAGTCCCACGGGGCGAACCTACAGCCGAGCCTGCCGCCCCCTCGTCCACGGCTGGTCTGCGGACGGGGAGACAGACGCCGCGCTAGGCGACTCCGGCTGACGGACCCGCGCCGGGTTCGGTGCTCTGGCTCAACCCCGGCCCCGAGGCCAAGCCCCGGCCCTGGTTTCGCTACCCCTAATCTCCCTGTGTGGGTTCTCAAGCAGACGATGGGGTGCTCGACCTGGGCTACGCGCGCCTGGACACCGACCGTGAGCGTCGCACCGGTGACCCAGAGGTCGTCTACGGCGCCGGCAAGACCCCTGAGCAGGTGGTCGACACCTTGCGCGCGCTGTCGGAGCGCCATGCTGACCGGGCTGTCCTCGCCACCCGGCTGGACCGGCAGGCGCTGGCAGCCGTGCAGGATCAACTCCTCGGATGCGTCGTCGACACCGTGGCCCGCACCGCGACGCTCGGGCCGCTGCCTACCCCTCGGGGTCGGGTCGGCATCGTGTCAGCCGGGACCTCCGACGCCCCCGTCGCTGCGGAGGCTGCCACCACCGTCGCGGTGCACGGCGCCGAGCCGGTCCGGATCGACGACGTGGGTGTGGCCGGCCTGCACCGGCTGCTTGCCGTGCGTGACCAGCTGGATGCCTTCGACGCCCTCATCGTGGTGGCCGGGATGGAAGGCGCCCTGCCCAGCGTGGTCGGCGGCCTGACCGGGGTGCCGCTCGTGGCCGTGCCGACCTCCACCGGATACGGCACCGGGGCCGGCGGTGTCGCGGCTCTGATGGCGATGCTCAACTCGTGCGCGCCCGGGGTGGTGGTGGTCAACATCGACAACGGATACGGAGCAGGGGTTCACGCCGCGCGAGTGGCGCGCCGCGCAGCCGCGCCCACCTCGTCGGCAGAGCAGGGGCACGACACATGATCGGCTGGCTCGACTGCTCCTCAGGCGTCAGCGGCGACATGCTGCTCGGTGCCCTGGTCGACACCGGGGTACCCGTTGCCGCGCTCCAACAAGCCGTTGACGCGGTGGCGCCCGAGCCCGTCGTGCTCCGCGCCGAGCGCGTCACCCGAGGCGCCCTGGCAGCGACCCGGATGCACGTGGAAGGCACGGACTCCCAGAGCCACCGGAGCTGGTCCGACGTCCGCGCGCTGCTCCAGACATCCCAGGCACAGCAGGTGCCGGGGATCGCCAGGGCGCTGGCGACCTTCGAGGCGCTCGCTGTGGCAGAGGCTGCTGTGCACGGGACCGAGCCGCAGGACGTCCAGTTCCACGAGGTGGGTGCCTTGGATGCCATCGCCGACGTGGTGGCCACCTGCGCGGGGTTCGAGCACCTGGGCCTGCAGGCTCTGCACGCCTCTCCGGTAGCCCTGGGCGGGGGCACGGTAATGGCGGCGCACGGGCGGATCGCCGTACCAGGACCAGCCGTCGTGCGCCTGCTCGCGGCAGCACCGAGCTACGGAGGGCCGGTCGATCACGAGCTCGCCACCCCGACCGGCGCAGCCTTGCTGAAGACCCTCGTCAGCGCCTGGGGACACGCGCCGGCGATGGTGGGAACCTCGCAGGGCTTCGGCGCAGGAGGACGCCAGATCGAGGGCCATGCGAACGTGCTGCGCCTTGTCGTGGGCCAACCGTGGGAACAGCCGGCGGATCTGGTCGGGCAGGCCACGGCCGTCGTGCTCGAGACCAACGTCGACGACCTCGACCCGAGGCTGTGGCCGACTGCGATCGCCGCCCTCCTCGAATCCGGTGCCTCCGACGCCTGGCTCACCCCGATCCTGATGAAGAAGGGCCGCCCGGCTCACACGCTGCACGTGCTGGTTACGGCAGAGCGGGCCGCCGCCGTCCGTCGGGTTGTCTTCGCCCAGACCAGCGCGATCGGCCTGCGCGAGAGCATCGTGGCCAAGCACGCGCTGGAGCGCTCCGAGGTCACGGTGCACGTCGACGGACAACCGATCAGGGTCAAGGTGGCCGGTCAGGACGGCCGTACTCTCAACGCCCAGCCCGAGTGGGAAGACGTGGCCGCGGCGGCCACGGCCCTGGGGCGGCCGCCGAAGATCGTGCTGGCCCAGGCCATCGCCCAGCACCAGGCCAGCGCCCAGCATCAGGCCAGGGCCCAGAATCACGACGTTCGGGCGGGAAGAGGCACGTGAGCCTTGCCGTCGCCCTGACGGCCTTCTTCGTGCTGCTACCCGTCGAGCTGCCCGACAAGACCTTCATCGCCACGCTCGTGCTGGCGACGCGGTACCGCCCGTTGCTGGTGTGGATCGGCGTCGGCGCCGCGTTCTTCGTGCACACCTTGGTCGCCGTCACGGCCGGGGGGTTGATCGGACTGCTGCCGCGCACCCCCGTCACGCTCGCGGTCGCGGCGCTGTTCGGTGTGGGAGCCGTGCTGCTGTGGCGAGGTGCCGCCAAGGCGGACGGGAACGAGTGGCAGACTGAACGCGAGCTCGGCGCGAAGGTCGGTGAGAGCGCCAGCGGCGCAGGCCCCTTCAGGTCCGTGGCCACGAGCTTCGGGGTCCTGATGCTGGCTGAGTGGGGTGACCTGTCGCAGCTGTTCACCGCCGGGCTGGTCGTGCGTTACGACGACCCGGTCTCGGTGTTCATCGGTGCATGGCTTGCGCTGCTGCTGATCTCGGGTCTGGGCGCCCTGGTCGGCAGAGCCCTACTGGCGCGGGTCAGGCTTGCCCTGGTGCAGCGCGTCGCCGCCGGTGTCTGCCTGCTGCTGGCCGGGCTCACTCTCCTGGACGCGGCCGGGGTCCAGGTTCTCTAGCGCGGCTGCTCAGGACGGCGGTGTGCGCAGCATGCGCCCAACATCGCTCCGGCGCCGTCACAGACGCACCCGGATCGCCTCTTCGCGCTCAGTACGCTGGACGGATGCCCCTCACCATCGCGACCGGCCGTCCGCGCACTGCGCAGCGGTGGTTGCGCTGGCCCTGCTGACCCCCTCGTTCGCGGCATCGGCCTCGACGGTCCCCCCCGATTGCGAGCAGCGCCGTACGGGCCGGTGGCGTCGGGCCCGTGGTGCGCATCGGGCCCGTGGTGCGCGTCGGCCCCGTGGTCCTCATCGGCAGCGCCGGTCTGCGCTGGGACGACGTCACCCCCGAGGGCACCCCGCACCTGTGGCGGCTGCTGCAGGAGGGTGCTGTGGCGGACCTAGTGACCGGGTGAGAGCCGCCAAGACGTGCTGGCCGCGGGAAGGGCGGCCATCAGGCGCTAATCTCGCGCCCATGAGCCGCAACGACACCACCGCCCCCGCAGGAGTGACCAGCGAGGTGGGCCGGCTTCGCACCGTCGTGTTGCACCGGCCCGGGAACGAGCTGAAGCGCCTGACACCCCGCAACAACGACCGGCTTCTGTTCGACGGCCTTCCGTGGGTGGGCCGGGCGCAGGAGGAGCACGACGCCTTCGCCGACGCGCTGCGAAGCCACGACGTGGAGGTGCTGTACCTGGCCGATCTGCTCGTGCAGGCGCTCGCCGTGCCCGCTGCCCGCCAGGCGGCGCTCGAGGCGGTGCTGGCCGACCCCCGTCTGGGCCAGAGCCTGACCGACCGCGTGCGCAGCTACCTCGACGACCTGGACGAGACAGCTCTGGCCAAGACCTTGATGTCGGGGTTGCGGGTGGACGAGCTGCTGGACGGGCGCGGAGCCGGGCACGCCGGGCTGGTGGCCGCGCTCAGCGAGGAGGCCGACTTCGTGGTCGACCCGCTGCCGAACCTGTTGTTCACTCGCGACTCCTCGGCCTGGATCGGCGACCGGGTGGCCGTGACCTCGCTGGCGATGCCCGCTCGTGCCCGCGAGACGTCGCTGACCCAGGCGATCTACACCCACCACCCGCGCTTCGCGGGTACTGAGCTGGTCTACGATCCCTCGCTCGAGCACGTCGAGGGAGGGGACGTGCTGGTGCTGGGCAACGGCGTCCTTGCGATCGGCACCGGGGAACGCACGACTCCGGCCGGGGTGGAACGCCTTGCGCGGAAGGCGTTCGCGGCCGGGGTGGCGCACACGGTGCTGGCCGTGCCCATCGCCCAGGAGCGCGCCACCATGCACCTGGACACGGTCTGCACGATGGTCGACGTCGACGCGGTGGTCATGTACCCCGTCGTCGCCGGGACGATGACGGCGTTCACGGTCACAGCCCGGAACGGTGACATCGAGGTCAGCGCGCAGGCACCGTTCCTCGAGGCCGCCGCAGCCGCCATGAAGATCGACCGCCTGCGGGTCATCGACACCGGCCTGGACCCCGTCACCGCCGAGCGCGAGCAGTGGGACGACGGCAACAACACCCTGGCCATCGCACCCGGGGTGGTGGTGGCCTACGAGCGCAACACCGAGACGAACGCCCAGCTCGAGGAGCAGGGCATCGAGGTGGTGCGGATCAGCGGCTCTGAGCTGGGGTCCGGGCGCGGCGGCCCACGCTGCATGTCGTGCCCCGTCTCGCGCGACCCGCTCGGCTGACCCGAGAGCCCGGCCTGGACCCCGGCCTGATCAGCGCAGGGTGAGTTGGCGCGACACCACACCGGCGCGGGCACGGCGCTCGGCCACCGTGAGGTCGCTGGTCTCTGCCATGGCCTCGTCCAGCCTGCTGCCGAACGCGACGGCCGGGTCCTCGGCGTCGTCGACGACCGAGCCGGGCACCATGTCCCACACCGGGACGAGGAGCCCGTGCGCACGGAAGGCGCCTACGTATCGGGTGCCGTCTCCCAGGGACGACTCCCCGCGCGCGTGCAGGCGGGCGAGCCCGTCCAGCATGGCTTCCTCGTCGTGCGGCATCACCCAGCGCAGGTGCGTCTTGGCGCCGATCCGGCACCAGTAGGCCGCCTCGACGCAGGCCAGCCGCTCGGTCGCGATGATGGCCGCGTTGGCGCGCTCCATCGACTCGCGCACATCCGCGGTCTGGTCCGCGTCCTCACCGAGCCAGAAGTCGAACGTCTCGTGCAGGCGCACCTCGAAAGGCACCGACTGGTCCAGCACCTCCTGCAGGCGCGGGCCCTGTCCGGGGGCCCCCGTCCCCGGGACGGGGGTACCGGGCTCGGAACGCACCGCGGACAGCAGTGCCGCGGCCACGTCCCGGCTCGGGTCCCCGGACCCGCTGGTCGTCTGCAGCCCCACCATCGCGGCGCCGTCCGCGCGGCGTAGACCCGCCCACGCCATCGGTAGCACGGTCGCGACGATGACGTCGACCGCTCCGTGCTCGGCGGTGGTACGGACCTGCACGGTCGCAGCCGGCACGATCTCGCGCAGGGCGACCCAGTCGCCCTCATTGACCAGCCCCTCGAAGGGGCGGCGCACCAGCTCCAGGGCCGAGGCCGCCGCGGCGCGCCCGTGGCAGACCTTGTAGCGCTTCCCCGAGCCGCAGGGACATGGCTCACGGGGCCCCACGACAGGGATGTCGACGTCCGTCCCGGAGACTGCTGCTGTCGGAGTGCGGCGCGCTTTCTTTCCCATGCCCGCGAGGGTAGCGACAGTGCGGCTACGCGCTGCGTCGACGCCGCCTGGAGGGGCCGCCCAGACACGCCCATACGGTGCGGCGACCGTGCTCGTCCTCCACCACGCCCCACTCGTGCGCCAGGTGCCGCACGATGCGTAGCCCGCGACCGTGCACCGACACGTTGCTGCGGGGCGCCGGCCGCACCTCGGTCCTGGCGCCTCCGTCGGTGACCTCCAGGTCGATCACGCCGGAACGCACCTGCCAGCGCAGCAGGACGCGGCCGTCCTCCAGCGGGCGAGCGTGACGGATCGCGTTGCCCAGCAGCTCCGAGACGACTACCGCTGCCTCGTGCACGACCGTGGCGTCCAGCTTGGGCACGACGTCAGTGAGGATGGCCCGGCGCGCCGACGAGACGCCTGCTGCCTGGTGCGGCACGGAGATGACACGGGCCTGTAGCCGCTGCCTCGGCTCCCCCATCTCCGCCTCCAACCAGCTCGTCGTCAAGGACACACCAACATCTTGCCCTCCTCGTCTCGTCACCGAGCAGTTCTCCGGGCAGCGCCACCCGTCAGCACTAGCGGTGACCCTCACACCAGGCAGCCGCGTAGCGTTCCATCACCGTGAGCCTGCCCCCGTTCCAGACCCTGGTCGACGCCCACTGGCGCGACGTCGCGCGGCTGGCGCACGCGCTGGCAGGACCGCTCGACGGCCCGGACGTGGCCCAGCAGGCGTGGGCCCAGGCGCTGGCGGCCTATCCCACGCTGCAGGATGCGCGGAATCTGCGGTCGTGGTTGCTGACGGTGACCTCCCGCTGCGCCATGGACATCCACCGCGGCCGGGCCAGGCGTGCCGTCCCGATGGAGGAGCTACCGGAAGGGGTCCGTCCGGCGCCGGCCGCGGACGCGGCACTGGCAGACGAGGCGTTGTGGGCACAGGTGGGCGCCCTGCCCGCGCGCCAGCGCACGGCGGTAGCCCTGCGGTACGTCGTCGACCTCGATCACGCCGCGATCGCCGCGATCCTGCAGACCACCCCCGGGGCCAGCAGACGCCTCGTCAGTGATGCCCTGTCCACCTTGAGGAAGACCTTTGGAGCCGTGCCATGACCACCCCCGCCACAATCGTCCCCGGCGCCCCGACGCCGCCCGACCCGCTGGAGACGGCGCTGCGCCGGTTCAGCCCCGCACTGCACCGGCCTCAGCTCGCAGACAGCGACGTGTCGTACACCCTGCACGACAGCGCGGTGGGCCGGCTGCTGCTGGCGGTGCGGGTCGACGGTGCCGTGGTGGTGTGCCGCTACGCCCCTGACCAGGAGACGATGGCCCGTCTGCTGCAACGGGTCTCGGATATCGTGTCGGCGCGGGTGCTGGCTTCCAGCCGGCCGGTCGACGGGCTGCGTCGCCAGCTGGACGAGTACCTGGCCGGGCGGCGGCGAACCTTCGACCTCGACGTCGACCCGGTGCTGGCGACGACGTTCGCGCGGACGGTGCTGTCGACTCTGCCCACGGTGGCCGGGTACGGGCAGCGCGTCAGCTACGGCCTGCTGGCGACCGCGGCCGGGCGGCCACGTGCCGCACGCGCGATCGGCGGGGCGCTGAATACGAACCCGCTGTGCCTGCTGCTGCCCTGCCACCGCGTGGTCGCGAGCAACGGCGCCCTGACGGGGTACGCGGGAGGGCTGGCGGCCAAGGAGCTCCTGCTCGAGCTTGAGCGCAGGGCCTAGGCGAGGCGGTCTCCCAGCTCGACGTACAGATCCCTCACTCCCCCACGTGCTCGCGCAGGTACCGGCCGAAGTGCGGGACGCTGAAGGCGATCCGGCCACGCTCGCCGGACCAGACCAGACCCTTCTTCAGCAGTGCGTCGCGCGCAGGGGACAGCGACTGCGCCTTGCGGTCCAGCAGCCTCGCGACGTCGGCGGTGGGCACCGGACCATCCGCTCCCTGGTCCTCCAGGTCGGCCATGGCACGCATGTACTCGCGCTCGGCGGGGGTGGCGCGCTCGTACCGAGAGCCGAAGAACCCCACTGCCAGCTCCGCCGCAGCCACCGGCACCGCCACCGTGATGTCGTCGGCGGTGATGGGCGAGGCCGGAGCGACGTCCCAGGCCACCTTGCCGTAGGCCTGGACGAAGTAGGGATAACCGTCGGTGGCCCCGTACAGCGCCTCCAGCGCCTGGGGGGTGAACTCCGCGTCCTCCTCAGCCGCCGGGGCCACCAGGGCGCGGTCAGCCTGGGCGCGGTCCAGCCGGTCGATGCGTGTGTAGCGGAACAATCGCTCGCTGTAGGACTTGGACGCGGACAGCACCGCGGGCAGGTGCGGAAGCCCGGCACCGACCACGATCAGCGGCAGGCCCTGCTGGCTCAGCTCGTGCACCGCGGCGCAGAGGGCCGAGACGTCCTGCGGCATCAGGTCCTGCATCTCGTCGACGCAGAGGGCCACGCCCTTGCCGGCGGCGGCAGCCAGGCCGGCCACGTCGGTGAACAGCTCGACCAGGTCGATCTCGATGTCGCCGGAGTCGGCGCGCCCGGTCGCCGCCGGGACGTCGATGCCGGGGTGCCAACGGTCCCGCATCTTGGCAGCCCCGCCCCGGGACGTGGTTCCCCCGGTGTCGGACTTCACGGCGAACGCCTTGACGACACCGAGCACCTCGTCCGCCTCGTCGCGGTGGCGCCCCGCCAGCTCGCGCACGGCCAGGTGCAGGGCCGCAGCCAGGGGTCGCCGCAGCGGGACGTCCGGACGGGCCTCGAGCTTGCCCGTCCCCCAGCCGCGACGTACGGCGGTCGAGCGCAGGGTGTTCAGCAGCACCGTCTTGCCGACGCCGCGCAGCCCGGTCAGGACGAGGGATCGTTCCGGCCGACCACGCGCGACGCGCTCCAGCACAACGTCGAAGGCGTCGAGCTCGCGGTCACGGCCGGCCAGCTCCGGAGGGCGCTGACCAGCTCCTGGCGCGTACGGATTGCGGACGGGATCCATGCTCGGACAGTATCGGGCTATCTAGTATGGGACCGATAGATAGGCAGATAGCACCATCGCGTGTCGCACCAGCCAGTTGTGGAGCACAGTCCGTGAGCACAGTCCGAGGAGCACAGTCCGAGGAGCACAGTCCGTGGAGCACAGTCCGTGGAGCACAGTCCGAGGAGCACGCCTCAGCGGGTTGCTGCCAACCGACGGCTGAGCTGCGTGCGCGAGCGCACCCCGAGCTTGCGGTAGACGCGGGTCAACGTCGCCTCGACGGTCTTCACGCTCAGGAACAACTGCTCGGCGACCTCGCCGTTGGTGGCTCCGTGGGCGACGAGCGCCGCTATGCGTGACTCGGTGACGCTCAGGTCGCTGGCGTCGCTTTCGCCCGAAGCCAGGCGCGCGTCGGGGACCGTGCCGTCGAGCTGGGCCAGCAGCCGTGCGCTCTGCTCGACCCAAGGTCTGGCGGCGGCGGCCTCGAACAGCTCGAGCGCCGCGATGGCCGCCGAGCGTGCCGCGGAGGGACGACGTCGCTGCCGCTCCACCTGGGCCCGCACCAGCAGGCAGTGCCCCTGCTCCAGCGGCTGCCCCAGCGACTCGAAGGTCAGCACCGCCTGGTCGAGCAGGTCCAGGGCGGCCTTCAGCATGTCCGTGCCTGCCAGCAACAACGCCTCCGCCCGGTCCAACTGGCTGCTGACCCCGCGCCCTGGTTCACGGACGCCCTGACGTGCCTGGTCCAGGCTGTTGCGGGCCTCGTCGAGACGTCCGGCCGCCACCAGTGCAGAGACCAGGTCGGCGCGCCAACGCAGGTTCGCCGGGTCGCTGATGCCGCACTCCCGCTCGATCGTCTGCACCCGCAGCAAGGCCTGGGCGGCCTCCTGGGCGCGGCCCGAACGCAGCTGGGCCTGACCCAGCACGTGCAGGTGGTGGCGCAGGTAGATCCGGTCACCCTCCTGCTCGGAGGAGCTGGCGCCGCGCCGGGCGTAGGCGGCGGCCTGCTCCAGGGTTCCCCCCGCCAGCTCGGCCACCGCACCGACGTACCAGCTGGGGCCAGGGCTGAGCGCGGCGTCCGCGGCCACCCGCATGGACCGTTGCGCGAAGTCCACGGCCTCGCGGCAGCGACCCGAGCGGGCGCCCACCTCGGCCAGCGCGCCCATCACGCCGATCAGCTCCTCGGGTGCCCCGCGCTCCACCTGCGCGAGCATCCCGAGGAGCATGGCGTGGGCGTCCTCCAGCCGATCCTGCGTCACCGCGATACGGACGGACTGGAACTTGGGCGTGAAGTGCATCCAGCCGTCCATCTGCGGGTCCGGCAGCGCCAGGCCACGCTCCAGCCGTTCCAGGTCGTCAGACCGTCCGAGGTGGCGCGCGGTCATGGCGCTGATGGACCATGCCATGGCCTCGATCGTGGTGTCACCAACCTGCTGCGCCAGGTCCACCGCGCTGTCGGCCTCGACGAGCGCGAGCGCGGGCTGGCCCGCGATAGCCGCGACCCAGGCTTGCCACAACCGCACCGTGGCCAGCGACACCAGGTCGTGCTCGGCGTCCTGGAGGGCGGCTGCCAGGGTCTCCTGCAGGTGGCACGCGCCTTGGCTCGCCAGCTGCATCAACGACAGCCGGACGGCCACCCGTTGCTGCGCAGAGGAGTCGGCGGCGAGCACGGCATCAGCCGCCCGGTGCACGAGTGCGGCCTGCCCGGCGACGGCGGCCGCGTCGGCGGCCTGTACCAACCAGGAGATCCGCAGGTCATCCCCGTCGGCGGGCATGCGGTCCGCAGCGAGCAGGTACAGCTCGGCTGCCAGACCACGCGCCCCTCGGCGCCGCGCGACCCCGGCCGCGGTGGCGAGCGACGTGGCGAACTGCCCGTCCGGATGGCTCGTCGCCAGTGCCAGGTGCCGGTCCCGTTCGGCCTGGAAGGTGACCACGTCGGCGAGCTGGGTGTGCACGGCATAGCGCCGGGCGCCACTGACCTGGGCAGCCACCACCCGCGCTCCGCTCGAGGGGGTGAACCTGATGGAGCCGGCCTCGACCAGGACCAGGCCGGCCTCGGTGGCGAGCCGCAGGTGCTCCTCCGCGTCCACCCTGCCGGCCCGCAGCAGCAGCTGGACGGTGGGTTCGTTCGCCAGGGCGCAGAGCAGCAGCGTCTCGCGCGTGTCGCCAGGCAGGCTGCTCAGCCGGGACCGGACCAGCCCGGAGATGACGGGGGGCAGTGACTCCGTGCGCTGGTGACCCGGGCTGTGGTCCACGAAGGCGCCCGCCAGGGCCAGGGCCAGGAAGGGGTTGCCGGCCGACTCGAGGTGGATCCGGGTGGCAGCCCGCGCGGGCAGGCCGTGGACCTCGAGCAGCCCGGCGAGCTCGTCAGCCGTCAGGGGTGGGACGACGAGGTGGGTCGCGGGCTCAGGAACCACCGGCACCGGGCGGGGCGCGCCCGACCAGCGCCACGCCAGGACGACTCGTACCCCCTGACCGGCCAGGCGCCGGGTCGCAAAGGCCAGCACGTCGGCGGACGCGGAGTCGATCCAGTGCGCGTCGTCCAGCAGCAGCAGGACCTTGGTCGCCTCGGCGCAGCGCCCCAGCACCGTGACCCAGGCCCGGCCGCCAGTGCTCAAGTCGCTGCGTCGGGTCCCCTCCAGGGCGGAGCGCAGGGCCGGGTCGAGCCGGCCGGTCCGCCTCCCGGGCAGCTGCTCGGCCAGGTCGGCCAGCGCCGTTCCGCTGATCCAGCGCTCGGCCTCCACGCATGTGGCCCGCAGCACCAGTTCCCCCCGCGCGTGGGCAGCGGCCGCGACGGCGTCAACTATCGCTGTCTTGCCGATGCCGTTCGGCCCCGTGAGCACCACGCTCGTACTGGCGGCCAGGGAGCGCTCGACGGTGGAGAGCAGTCGTGCGCGGCCGACGACCCGTGAGAGCGGCGTGCCGGACGAGCCCGTGCTGACGTCGCTGTGACCCAGTCGTGCCACCCCATCACAAGCAAGCCGGGAGAAGGTCAGACAAAGGTAACCGCAGTCTTAAGGGGTGGCAACGCTCCGCCGAATACCGGGATCCCGGCTGCTACCCGGCAGACCCTGGGCCCGACGCTCGTCCTTGGCCGTGATCAGCTCGTGGTCGGCCCGTGCCACCAGCTGGCTGGCGTGCTCGTCAGGCATCGCCGAGGCAGTTCCGCACGACCAGGACGACTGGCTCACCTGACGCATCCGGGCGAGCGGGTCAGGCAGGCGAATCTGGAGCTGGTCGACGGCGACGACCAGGAACTCGTCCCCGCCGAGCCTGGCCAGGTGCTGCCCGGGCAGAAGCTGGGCATGCCACGCCTCGGCGAGCGAGCGCAGCAGGTCGTCACCGGCGGCGTGCCCGAACTGGTCGTTCACGGCTTTGAAGCCGTCCAGGTCGATCACGGCGACCTGCGCCTCGCGGCTGGGCACCTGCGCCTGTGACAGGACGTCGTCAAGCATCCCGAACACCCCCCGCCGGTTGAGCAGCCCGGTCAGCGGGTCCGTCACGGCCGCTTTGCGCAGCTTGGCCACGGTCCGGCTCTGCTGCGCCGTCGCGAGGCTGATCGTCGCCCCGCACGCCAGTGCGGCCGGCGTCATCCGCGGATACCCCAACGGAACGAAGGCAAAGGCCATGCCCGCTGTGGCGACGGTCGCGTACGCCAGGGCCAGACGCCGGTCGAACGCCCACGCGGCGATCATCGCCAGGCAGGGCAACATGAAGGACTTGGTGAGGGCGGCCTCCGCCGTGCCTGAGAACCCCACCGCGACCAGCACCAGCGCAAAGGACAGGGACAGAACCCCGTGCACCAACGCCGTTGGGGCACGCTTGCGCACCAGGTAGACGAACGGGCTCAGCACGACCGAGACGACACCGATCCCCATCGGCACGAGTGTCTCGACGTCGAAGAGCCAGCGATCGGCGGCCGCGCTCACCATGCAGAACACCCCGCCGAGCAGCAGTATCGACGACAACGCCCTCATGGTGCCTCGCAGGGACGCCCCCCGACTCAGACGCGGCAGCCCGGTTGGGCGGCGTCGAGGCGGCAGCACGGTCGGTGGTCCGTCGGGCACTCTTGCCTTCGGCACGTCTGGCCCCGAACTCAACCCGGACCGTCCCCGCCGCGGCAGACGACGTGCACAGCAGAGACGAGGTCCAGCTCTCCCAGACCGGCCGCCAGTTTGGCCAGCGGGACGTGGGCCGCTCCCGAGGCGTGGCCGGAGGCCCACTCGTCGTCCTCGCGGACGTCGAGCAGGGTGCTGCCCGGCGGCTGGGCAGGCATCGCCTGCACGGTCGTGCTGGGGAGGCCGTCGCCCACGTGGGCACGGTTGGCACTCGCACGGATGGCACGGTGGCACGGATGGAACCGGCAGCCGACCGGTAACGTCGTAACAGCGAAGGACGACAGCCAGCACCCCAGGGAGCTCCCGTGCGACCCATCGTCAGAACCACCAGCAGAGCCATCCGACCTGCCCGTGCGCTGGGCACCGCCGCCCTGGTCGCGGTGACCCTGGCGGGGTGCGCAGGCCAGGACGAGGCTCGCACCGTGCCGGCACAGCCCGGTGCCGGCTCGGACCCCCCGGTGACCTCGAACCCAGGAACCGCGGCCCCCAGCCCCAGTCTGTCCTCGAGCCCCAGTCTGTCCCCCAGCCCCAGTCTGTCCCCGAGCCCCACGACGGCCACGGGAATGGACCCCGCCGGCCCGTTGGCCGCCGACCTGGCTGTCTCGGTGGACGACGGCTCGGGCACCCCCAGCACCTGGACGTTGACCTGCGATCCTGTCGGCGGCGAGGTGCCGGACCCCCAGCAGGCCTGCGCCGAGCTGACTACCGTGGGCCCCAGCGTGTTTGGCCAGCCACCCAAGGACATGGCATGCACCGAGGTCTTCGGCGGCCCTGAGGTCGCCGAGGTCACGGGCACGTTCGCCGGGGAGCCCGTGTCGGCGACATTCTCCAGGACCAACGGGTGCGAGATCAGCCGCTGGGAGTCGGTGTCGTCACTGCTGGGCTCGGTCGCGGGCGCAGGAGCCGACAGCTGACCGGATCACTTCAGCAGCCGCGACATGCGCCGGTCCGCCAAGGGCCGGCCGCCGGTCTGGCAGGTGGCGCAGTACTGCAGTGCGGAATCGGCGAACGAGACCTCGCGCACCGTGTCGGCGCACACCGGGCACGGCTTGCCGGTGCGCCCGTGCACAGCCATCCCGGCGCGCTTGGCGTCCTTGAGCTCAGCGGCGGGCTTGCCTGTCGCCGCGCGGACGGCCTCCTCCAGCACCCCGTGCAACGCCGTGTGCAGACGGTCGACCTGCTCCTCATCCAACCGGCCGGAGACGGCGAAGGGCGACAGTCGTGCGGCGTGCAGGATCTCGTCGCTGTAGGCGTTGCCGACCCCCGCCAGCGTGCTCTGGTCCCGCAGCAGCCCTTTGACCTGCTGCCGCGACCCTGACAGCAGGGTGGCCAGTGCAGCGCGATCGAACGAGGGGTCGAGAGGGTCGGGCCCGAGTGAGGCGATCCGTTCGATGTCCAGCGGGTTCCTCACGATGTGGACGGCGAGCCGCTTGCGGGTGCCCGCCTCGGTGAGGTCAAAGCCCGGCAGTCGCCCCTCCACGACCTTGGCGGGGTTCGCGGGGATCGCGCCGTCCAGCCGGACCCGCAGGCCGATCGGGCTCTTGCCGGGCCGAGCCGGCGCCGGTGCCAGCGCGTCGGACCAGCGCAACCAGCCTGCCTTGGACAGGTGGAAGACCAGGTGCAGCCCGTCGGCCTCCAGCGCCACCCACTTGCCGAACCGCCGTACAGCACTCACCTGGAGACCGGCCAAGGCGGCGGGCGGCGGGTCATAGGTCTTCAGGACGCTGATAGCCGCGACCTCCACCGCCGCTACCACCGAGCCGACTGCGTGCTCGCGCAGGAAGTGGGTCAGGGCCTGCACCTCGGGCAGCTCGGGCACGGGGGAACTCTACGTGCAGGGGAATGGCTGCACTGAACAGGTGACCGGGTACCAGTTGACGCCCCAACAGGCCTGCGGCCTGGGACGCTGCAGACCATGCGCCACTTCCGATGGGACGGCCCGGTCCCAGGCGTCGTCGCGTCGCTGCTGGTCACCGCCCTGATCGCCATCGGCGAGATCGCGGAGGGGCCGATGCTCCAGTGGCTGGGGCTGCTCGCGGCGGTCCCGCTGCTGGCCGCATCACTCACCCCGCCCCTGACGACCGCCCTGGTCAGCCTGGTGGTGACGCTCACCGCCACGGGGATCGGCTACGTCCAGACCGACGCCACCGGCGCCCCAGCCTCCGACACGGGGCCACAGCTGGCCCGCTTGGCTTTCATCGCCCTGGCCTCGATCACGGCGGTGCTCGTCTCTTATGCCAGAGAGCGCAAGACCGAGACACTCACCGGCCTGACAACCGTGGCGGAGGCCGCGCAGGGCGCCATCATGCGGCCGATCCCCGAAATGGTCGGAGGCCTGCGCTGCACGAGCTTGTACCACTCCTCCAACAGCCGGGCGCGCATCGGCGGGGACCTGATGGAGGTGGTCGCCACCCCCTTCGGGACCCGGGCACTGATCGGGGACGTGCAGGGCAAGGGCATGGACGCTGTCCGGATGGCGGGGGTGGTGCTGGGTGCCTTCCGCGAGGTCGCCCACACCGAGCCGACCCTCTCGGGCCTGGCGATGGCGCTGAACCGTTCGGTCGAGAGGGACGCGCGACCGGAGGAGTTCGTCACGGCAGGGCTGCTGCAGATGCAGCCGGACGGTGACCTGCAGGTGGTGACGTGCGGGCACCCTGCCCCCTTCGTCGTGCGTCCGTCAGGACTTCCGGCCCAGGAGCTGCCATCGGACCCCGCTCCTCCGCTGGGGATGCTGATCGAGCCGCCGCGCAGCACCTTCGGACGGCTGGACGCCCGACAGAGACTGGTGCTGGTCACCGACGGGCTGCTGGAGGCACGCCGACCCAGACGGTGGTGGATGCGCGGGCCGCTCTCGGACCGTGCCGGCGAGTTCTTCCCCGCGGAAGCGGCTGTGGGCAGGGAGATGTCCGTCGGGCCCTCCGGTGAGGGTCTGCGCCGGCTGCGCCACTCGGTCGACGAGTGGACCGGCGGCAGCCGCGTCGACGACATGGCCCTGCTGGTCCTCGAGCGCACCCGTCCCTGACCCGACCCCTACCCACACTGCCCCCCCGCCCCACCCGCGCACTTTCGGGGGAAAGCGCCGCGTCGCGAGCACAGCCTGCAGACGGTTTCCCCCGAAAGTGCTCGAGGGCGTGGCCACGGCGGAAGGGCTCGCCGCACCGGGTGGCGCGACGAGCCCTTCGCTGGACCGTCCTGGAACAGTCGAAGATCAGCTCCCGTGCTGCTGCTGCACCGAGTCCTTGGACTCCTTGCCCTGGTCCTTCACCGTGGAAGCGGCGTCCTGCGCCGTCCCCTTGACCTGGTCGGCGCCCTGCGCGGCCGTGTCCTTGACCTGGTCCACGCTGTCGGTGGCCGTGCCCTTGACCTGCTCGACGGCCTGCTGAGCCGGCTCCTTCAGGTTGTCGGCGATGTCCTGGGCCGCTTCCTTCACGGTCTCGGTCGCGCTCTGGACCAGCGGCTGGGCGGCGTCCTTGGCGGTCTGCGCCAGCTGCTCCTCCTTCTGGCTCCCCGGGATGAGGGAGGCAGCCAGCCAGCCCACACCGAAGGCGATCAGCCCGGCGGCCAGGGGGTTGCCCTGGGCCTTCTGGCGGACCACGGTCGGCGCAGAGGACGCGGCGTCGCTGACGGTCGAGGCAGCAGAGGAAGCCGCCCCGCTCACGGTTGACGCGGCCGAGCTGGCCTTGTCGCCCACCGTCGAGGCCGCTGAGCCAGCCTTGTCACTGACAGTAGACGCGGCGTACCCGGCATGGTCACCGACGGTCGAGGCGGCCGAGCCAGCCTTGTCGCCGGCGTGCGACGCTGCTGCACCGCCAGAGCCGGTGGCGTCGTGCGCCACTCCCATGACCTTGTCCTTGACGCCCATCGCGGCGTCCTTGACCTTGTCCTTCTGCCGCTGCACCACGTTGGCCGGGCGCACCGTCTCGGTGATCGCGTCGATGTCCGAGCTGATGCTCACCCGGGTCTGCTCGATCTCAGCCCGGATCACGTCGGGGTCGTTGCTGCTCATCGGTTCTGCTCCTCCTGGCCCTTGAGTGCGTTCGGGATCTTCTTGACGCTGTCGGCGGTCTCGGGCATGCCCCCGATCTCCTTCAGCTCCTTGCGGCCAACGGACGCGAGGACCGCTGCGACGATCGCCCACACGATGGCGACAAGCAGCGCAGACCAGGCATAGCCGATCAGGTTGCCGATCGCCCACCAGACGGCGATGGAGAGGAAGAGCACGGCGAAGTGCCCGGCCACCCCAGCCCCGCTCAGGAGCCCGGCGCCCTTGCCCGCGGCCTTGGCGGACTGGGTCGCCTCGGCCTTGGCCAGCGCGACCTCCTGCCGCATCAGCGTCGAGAAGTCCTCGGTGAGGCTGGAGAACAGTTCGCCCAGGGACCGGCCCCCGCTCGGGTCAGACGAGGTCTGGCCGTCTGCCGGGGTGAATTGGGTGCTCACCACTGACCTGCCTGTCCGCGAGACTCCTCGGCGCGCTTGCCCGCGAGGGTGTCGTCGTCACCCAGGTGCCCGGTGGTCGACGGCACGCCACCCGCCAGGTGTCGCGGCTCCAGGTCCGGCAGGTCGGCCGAAGCCATCTCCCCGCCCGGGGCCGGAGTGGTCGGGTACGGCGCGACCGGAGTGGGCTCGGCCCACGTCCGACTCGTACCGCCGTAGTTCTGGCTTCCGCCCAGGTCGTTGCTGTTACCGCTGGTGTCGGAATCGCCCTTCAGGCCCTTGGTCATGCGGCCAGCGAGGAGCCCAGCCCCTGCGGCAGCCGCCAGGAACACACCCGGCCGCTGGCGCGCGAAGGTGCGGACGTCCTCCAGCATGTCTGCGGGCTCACGGTTCTCGACCCAGCTCGCGATCCCGTCGATCCGCTGCGACGCCTGGTTCACCAGGTCCATCGCCATGCCCTGCTGCGGGGAACCATCAGCCATCGAGGTGAGTTGTCCGCTGATGCCACGGATGCCCTCTGCCGCACGCGCCTTCTGGTAATCGGCCTGGCTGGTGACCTCGTCGCGCGCCTGACCAGCGAGCGACTTGACCTGGTCGCCTGCCTCGCGGGCCACGTGACCGGCCTGCGCCTTGGCCTCGCCAGCCACCTGGCCCGCCTGGGCCTTGGCCTCACCGGCCACCTGCTGACCCTGCTCGGCGGCGGTCGAGGCCACCTGTCCGGCCTGGGCCTTGGCCTCCTGGCCGGTCGAGCCCTCGTCCTTGCTCTGCCCCGTCGTGCTGTGGCTCGAGTCCGAGTCCGCGGCCCCCAGTGCGCTGTCGCTCGTGTACGCCGAGTCGTCGCTGGTGTATCCCGGGTCCTGGGTCACGAAGCCCTCGGGCTGCACCGGGACCGTCGGCGGGTCGTTGTCACTCATCCGCGGGTATTCACTCATCGTGCGCCTCCACGTCGTTGAGGCCCCGGCCGATTTGGCAGGGTCGCCGTCAGTTCGTGCCCCGACCTTACGAGCAATGGGGCGGTCCGCAACTCGAGCGGCGAGGCCGATCCCTGCTAAGAAAGGCCGAGGCGGTCCAGCGTCCACGCCATCTCGTAGGCGCGCTCCTTCCAGGTCTCGTACCGGCCGCTGGCGCCGCCGTGACCGCCGTCCATCTCGGTCTTGAGCAGGTACGGCCCGCCACCGGGAGCGTCCTCGCGCAACCGGGCCACCCACTTGGCGGGCTCCACGTACAGCACCCGGGCGTCGTGCAGGCTGGTGATCGCCAGGATCGGCGGATACCGGACGTCGCGCACGTTCTCGTACGGCGTGTAGGACCTCATGTACTCGTACACCGACGCGTCGTGCAGGGGGTCGCCCCACTCCTCCCACTCGATCACGGTCAGCGGCAGCGAGGGGTCGAGGATGGTGGTGAGGGCGTCGACGAACGGCACCTGGGCCACGATCCCGGCGAACCGCTCCGGCGCCATGTTCGCCACCGCACCCATCAGTAGGCCCCCGGCCGAGCCGCCCATCGCCACGATCCGCTCCGGTGCGGCCCAGCCGGCACCCACCAGGTGCTCGGCGCAGTCGACGAAGTCGCTGAAGGTGTTGGTCTTGGTCTGCATGCGGCCCTGCTCGTACCAGTGCCGACCCATCTCGCCACCGCCGCGCACGTGCGCCACCGCGAAGACCACACCGCGGTCGAGCAGGGACAGTCGCGGCACCGTGAAGGCCGGGTCGATGCTGTGCTCGTAGGAGCCATAGCCGTACAGCAGCACCGGCGCCGTCCCGTCCGGGGTGGTGCCGGCCCGGCAGACCACCGAGATGGGCACCTTCGTCCCGTCCGCAGCCGTGGCCCACTCGCGGTGCTGCTCGTAGTCGGAGGAGGAGAACCCTCCGAGCACGGGAGTCTGCTTGCGCAGCAACAGCTGTCGGGTGCTCAGGTCGAGGTCGTAGACCGTCGCAGGGGTGACGAAGGAGGTGTAGCCGAGCCGCACCACCGGCGCACCCGGGTCGAGCACCTGACCGATGTCGCTGGCGAAGAGAGGCTCGTCGAAGGGCACCTCCCACGGCGCGCCGGTCCCGGGCACGGTGCCGACAGGGTCGGCGGCAGCGTCCTCAGCGGCGTCGGGCCCCAGCGGGATAACCAGCACCCGCGCCAACGCCTCGCGGCGTACGGACAGCAGCACCGCACGCTCGACGGCAGTGGCGCCCATCACGCGGGTGCCCGGACGGTGTGGCAGCAGCGTCTGCCAGCTCGCCGGGTCGGGGTCGCCGACGTCCGCGAGCGCGACCGCGAAGTCCTCGGCCTGGTCGTTGTGGGTGATCACGAACTTGTCCCGCCCGTCGACCACCACGTGGTCGACGTCGTACTCCACGCCGTCCCGGCGGGCGGCCACCAGCACCGGCTCGGCGCCCGGGTCGTCCAGCGGCAGCGCGCGCACCTCGCTGGTCGTGCGCGAGGCCGCCCCGATGAACAGGAAGCGGCGGCTGGTGCTCGCTCCGACCCCCACCCAGAAGCGGTCGTCCGTCTCGGTGAGCACGACCGTGTCCTGCGTGCTGGGAGTTCCCAGCACGTGTCGGCGCACCTCGAACGGGCGCCAGGCCGCGTCCACCACGGTGTAGAAGATGCTTGCCGAGTCGCCCGACCAAACGGCCGAGTAGAAGATCCCTGGCACCTCGTCCTCGAGCAGCTCGCCGGTCCGCAGGTCCTTGATCCGCAGAGTGAACCGCTCGTCGCCCACCACATCCGTCGAGTACGCCAGCAGATGGGTGTCCGGGCTCACGGCGAGCGCGCCGAGCGCGAAGAACTTGTTCTCCTGGGCCTCGGCGTTCGCGTCGAGCAGCACCTGCTCGCCCTGCGCCGGCACCCCCGGCTCGATCGTGGGCGGGGTCCAGTCAGCCACGTCGCGACCGGTGCCGGCGGCGGGGCAGCGGCAGTGGACGGCGTACTGGCTGCCCTCGGCGGTGCGGGCGTAGTACCACCACGCACCACGGCGGGCGGGCACCGACAGGTCGCTCTCCTGGGTGCGGGCGACGATCTCGTCGTAGATGCGTCGGCGCAGGTCCGTCAGGTGGGCGGTCTGCTTCTCGGTGTACGCGTTCTCCGCCTCGAGGTGCGCAATGACCTGCGGGTCGTCGCTGGCGCGCATCCACTCGTAGGGGTCCACGACGGTGTCACCGTGGTGCGTGCGCTCGGTCTCGACGCGCCGAGCGACGGGGGGCTGGGTCTGGCTCATCCGCCGACCCTATGCCCACGTCAGCCAGCGTCGGACGGACCGCGGACCGCGGGCCGCCCCGCCCGCCCGCGGGCTACCCTGCTCGCAGGTCCAGGCAGGGCGGCGACAAGGAGAGCTTGGTGTGAGCAGTCGCGACAACGAGGCAGACCTGCGCGATACAGCCGCGGACCAGCGTGACGTGCTGGCGGACGGACGCGACCGTCTTGCCGACGCCAGGGACGCATCGGGTGACGCGCGGGATGCAGGCAGCGCGAGCATGGACGTGGACATCGACGCGCTGCTGGTGAGGGCGCTGCGGCGGGACGGCGACGCCGAGCAGCGGGACCGCGCTGCGGAACGGCGCGACCAGGATGCCAAGATCCGGGATGCAGCAGAAGACCGGGGCCAGGCTGAGCGCCGGTCCAGCGCCAAGGCGCACCTGGAGGGTCGGGGACAAGCCGCCCTGGACCGGGCGCAGGGCGGGCGGGATCGCGACGAGGCAGCGGCCGACCGGGCGGACCTGATCCTGGCACTGCGGGCCGCCGTCAGCAGGCGGGATGCTGCGGCGGAGCATCGCCAGGACGGGGCCTTGGACCGGATGGAGTCCGAGGTGGATCGCGTCGGTGCGGGCAAGGACAGAGAAGATGCGGCCAGCGAGCGGGCCCTCGCCGAGCGTGATCGCGAGGACGCTGCCAACGACCGGGCCGTCGCCGAGCAGGGACGCGAGGACGCCTCGAACGACCGCGCTCGGGCCGGTACCGATGACGCGCCTGGACGGTAGCCCCGAGCCGGTTGGTGAGCCTGGCGCGGGAAGCTCCGAGCGCAGACCCAGCACCTCACGGCTGACCCTCGCCCCGGCCCCGCGAGCCGTCCGCGAGGCCCGCGGGTTCGTAGAGGACTGCTGCCGGGCCGAGGGACTCGAGGGCGATGCCGTCGAGACCGCGGTCCTGCTCACCAGCGAGACGGTGACGAACGCCTTCCTGCACGGCCGCAGCGACGCCCGCCTGGCGGTCACCGTCATTGCGGGGGTGATCCTCATCCAGGTCGGCGATGACGACTCACGGCTGCCCGCGTTGGTCGAGCAGCACCCGGATGCGGTCAGCGGACGCGGCGTGATGATCCTCGAGAGCCTGGCGACACGATGGGGGATCGGCGACGATGCGCAGGGCAAGGTGGTGTGGTTCGAGGTCTCGCTCGATCCTTGAGCCTGCCTGAACGGGAATCGTCTGAGGACACGTCTGGGCCGGACCGCAGTTGGTCCAGCAAGAGATCGAGGTTGTGCCCGACAGCCCTCATCGAGTCCAACACCAGCCGGTCCTGCCGCCAGGGCGCCTGCGTCTGCGCCCGGTGCTGCACCGACTCCCAGCTGGGCTCGGAGAAGCCATCGATGTCGCGCCGACGAGCTTCGAGCCGCCGTCGGTGGGTGAGCGCGTCGGAACAGACGACCTCGACGAAGTGCGGCACCAGGCCGTGCCGCCGCGCCAGGTCGACCCACTGCTGACGGGCCGCATCCACGTCGTTGACGGCGTCCACGATCACAGTGCTGCCCAGCGCCAGCTGCTGGGACGCCACGGCCTCGACGACGACGTACGCCGCCAGCCCGGTGGGCTGTGCACGGTCGACCCCCGCGTGCCACATCGCCGCCTCGACGGGGTCCACGGACAGCAGCGCGGCCTGCAGCGTCCTGGCCAGAGCCTGCGCCAAAGTGCTCTTGCCGGCCCCCGGCAGCCCGGCCATGACGATCAGCATGCGGGCGATCCTGCGCACTACGGCAGGTCGTCAGTACGGCAGGTAGTACGTGAGCAGGTCCGCCCGCAGCGGCGGGAACACCGCCGCGAACCACTCCGGGTCCCGACCGGGGTAGACGTCGGGCCGACGCCGCGACAGCCCGTGCATGCCGAGCGGGCCGAACAGCAACGCCGCCAGCTGGTCCGGAGCACACCCCGCGCCGCCGGCAGCGCCGGGTGACTGCAGGGGGCCACCTGAGATCACCGGCCCCAGTCCCTCCTCGGTGACGGCCATGCGGTGGTGCGCGGAGTACAGGGAGAGCATGAAGTCGCGGCCGGCGCGGTCCAGCCCCGCCTGCTGCATGCGCTGCGAGAAGACGGGGCGTAGCCGGTCCAGCAGCTCGGCGGTGTCCGGGATCCGGATGTAGTACTGCTCGGCGACCGGATCGTCGTCCTCCGCCAGTCCTCTGGCCACCGCATGTACCGCGGTGCCTGGCCGTTGCGCGACCCGCACCGGGTGCCCCTCGGCAAGCGCGGCAGCGCCGACGACGAGATCCCGCGCCGCTGACTCGTCCACGGCAGCCGCCTCGGCGAGGAGCACGCCCCCGTCGTCCAGAACCGTGGTCCGGCCCGTAGCCACCACCACGCCGTCGCGCTCGCACGCCCACACGGTCGACCCGCCACGAGCCAGCAGCCAGCGCCAGCGGGCGGGCGGATGCGGCATGGCCACGTCGGCGACACGCTGGGCGCTCTCCTGCAGAGCCACCAGGGCAGGAACGTCGTGCGGCGTGGCCAGCCGCAGCCTGCCGTTGCCCGTGGCTGCGGGGGTCTTGCGCAGAGCCGGTGCGGTGGCGATGTCGATCGCGTACTCGTAGCCGAACAGCCGGTAGAAGTAGGGGATGCCGATCATCACCTGGACGACGTGCCCGCGAGCGGCAGAGCGCTCATGCGCCCAGCCCATCAGGGCGCGCACCAGACCCCTGCCCTCGTAGTCCTTGTCCGTGGCCACGAGCTCGACCTGGCCTGCCGCCAGCCGGACCGTCCCGACCCGCACCGACTCGTCGAGCAGGGTCGCGGTGGAGACCACCCGATCCCCGTCGACCACAACGGCGCAGGACTCCCAGCCGGCGTCGTCGTCCTGGACGACCAGGCGGTGGTCCAGTGCGTCCTCCGCCTCCCCGCGCCCCACCAGCAGTGCCTCGATCTGCTCTTGGTCTACGGGCTCGGCGGTGCGCAGCGTCAGCCCGCCGGGAAGGTCGCGCGGCGCTGCTGGAACGGTCGCAGGGGTCATGGGTCCAGCCTGGCACGGTCCCGGGCGGGACACCGCCCTCGGCTGAAGGCACCGCCCCCGAAAGGGCGAACGCGCCCAGGTGTCAGGCGCCTAGGTGTCAGGCGCTCACCGTGGTGCGTCGCCCTGCCACCCAGCTGGAGCCCCCCATGATCACGGCCACAGCGGTGAGCATGCCCAGCCCCGGACCCCAGTGACCCGTCGCGTCGAAGATCGATCCCACCAGCACCGGTCCTGCCGCGGCGATGGCGTAACCCACCATCTGCGCGAAGCCCGACAGCCGGGCAGCCGCTTGGTCGTTCCGGGAGCGCAGCACGAGCAGGGCGAACGCGTAGGAGATCCCGCCGCCCTGCGACAGACCGCCGACCAGCAACCACAACGGCCACAGCTGCGGAGCCAGCCCGAGACCGGCGAGCGTCGTGGCCCACCCGGCCGCGATGCAGACCCCCAACCAGCGCTGGTCCCGGCCGCGACCCACCAGGGCAGGCACCAGCAGGCTGCCCACGATGCCGATCAGCTGCAGCGCAGAGAGGGCGACGCCGGCGGTCCCCTCAGCCAGCCGGACGCCACCAGAATCCGGGGGTGAACGCAGCAGCGACGGCAACCACGCCGTCATCGAGTAGTACAACGTCGACTGGGTCCCGAACAGCAGTGCCAGGGCCAGCGCCGTGCGGTCGCGCCACATCGACCCGTTCCGCTGCGCGACGGGTGGCGCCGGGCTGCCGTCGCGCCGGTGCCGCAGCAGTGCGGGCAACCACAACAGCACCGCCAGCACCAGCAGCGCGTCCCACGACAGCAGTGCCCACCGCCATCCCGTCACAGCCGCGATGGGCGCGGTCAGCGCCGCCGTGATGCCCGCACCGGTCGACAAGGACGCGGTGTACAGGCCGATCACCACCGCTGACCGGTGCCCGAAGTCACGCTTGACCACCACCGGCACGATGACGTTGCCGACCGTGATCGCGAGCCCGATGACCACGGTGCCGACGAGGGCGGGCACGGCCGAGCCGGTAGGCGCCGAGCGGATCAGCGTGCCCACCGCGAGCACCACGAGGCTGAGCACGACCGCCATCTCGGCCCCGGTGCGCCGGTACAGCGCCAGCACCGCGCTCGAGGCCAGCGCGAAGCACAGGACCGGCAGCGTGGTGAGCAGCCCCGCGGCCCCAGGGCCCATCGACAGGTCGGCGCGCATCTGCGGCAGAACGGGCGATACCGCCGCGATCGGTCCGCGCAGGTTGATGCTGACGACCAGCACGGCCAGAAGGGCTACGAGTGTTCCAGGCGGCAGCCAGCGGGGCCGCGAGGGCACGGACGACTGGTCTGGCTCTGGCTCGATCACGGTCCGGCGAGCCTAGCCGTCAGGCCCCAGGTTCCCCGCGCCCTCCCCCGCTCCGCGTGCATGGACGAAAGAACATGTGTCCGTCCGACGCCGAAGTCTTCGCTCATCGCGTCGCCGGGGGGTCTCACGCGAAGGCTGCAGGGTTCTGGCCCCGCCGGGGGCCAAGATGCTGCGGCCATGAGCCGCCGCACCGCGCCTGCGAGGCTGACATGGGAGGGTTTCGGTATGCAGCTGACCTACAGCCGTTGAGGACCCGCCGCGGGCCTCGGCTCTTCGAGCACGGCGTCAGGCTGAGCGTCAGCAGGTGAGCCTTGACACCGACGGGCCGGACCCGCCGGGTAGGGCGCCGTGCGTCCGCATCGTGCACCTGAGCGGCCCCGCCTTTGCCGCCCTCGCCGACGGAGAGCTCAAGGAGGCGAACCGATTCAGCCCTGTCCCCCTGACGCCGTACTTCGCCGGGCCGGCGTGGGCTGGCATCTGGCGGATGCGCCGGGACCAGGTGATGGCCGACCCGCAGAGCGCGGCGTGGGTGACGGGCGTCACCTGGGACGAGCTGCTCGGGAGCCGGACGTGCGGGTGGTGAGGCTGACGATCGCCCCGGACAACACCGCCTCTCTCCGGCTCGCCCGCGAGCTCGCGTTCGTGCAGGTGGGCCAGCAGTGGGACGAGGAGGACGGCCAGGAGATCATCTACGAGATGCCTGTGCTTCCGCCGGACAGCCACGTCGGAGGAGCAGGACGCTGAACCTCGCTGGTCGGTAGTTCCGTCTATCAGGTGTGACCGATCATCAGGGGAGCACATGAGGGCGACGCAGGAGCAGGAGTACCGCCAGTTCGCGGCCGACTGCCTACCCTGGCTGAACCGGACGGCGTACGTGCTGGCCGGAGACACCCACCGCGGTGACGACCTGGTGCAGGAGACGCTGGTCAAGGCCTACGTGCACTGGCGCCGCGTCCGCCGTGCGGATAACCCGCGGGCCTACCTGCGCCAGATCCTCGTGCGCTGCTCCATCGATGTCGCGCGCTCGGCCAGGTGGCGCGAGGTCACGGTGGAGGACCCCTCGCAGGGCTCGCGTCGCTCCGCCTCGGTCGAGGACGGGTCGAACGCCCTGGTCGACCGCGACGAGCTGCGGACGGCTCTGACCCGGCTCGGACTGCGCCAGCGCCAGGTCATCGTGCTGCGCTTCGTCGAGGACCTCGATGTCGCCGCCACCGCAGAGCTGCTCGGCATCAGCGAGGGCACGGTCAAGAGCACCACCTCCCAGGCCCTGGTCGCCCTGCGCCGGATCCTGGCCGAGAACCACCACCAGGAGGTGCCGCGATGAACCGTCCCGACGAGCAGCTGATCGACCAGGTGCGAGAGGCCGTCGACACCGCCCCGGCGCGTGCGACCCGCCAGCCGGACAAGGCCGTAGCCGTCGGCCGTCAGCGGGTCCGGACCCGTCGCGCAGCGACGACGGGGGGGCTCCTGGGCGTGGCCGCCGTGACGGGCCTGCTGCTCTCCCAAGGTGGCCTCGGCCCCACCGGCGCTACTGCGCCTGCGGGGGGCGGCAACGGCAGCCTCACCCTGACGTCCCCTCCCGCCGAATCGCCGAACCGTCTCTACACGGCGCTCGACGACCGGCTCGAGTCGATGGGCCTTCCGAGCGAGGATGTCGGGTGGCACACCGGCGCGTGGATCACTGCTGCCGCTGTGAGCGGGTTCGGCGCCTCCTCATCCTCATCCGGATTCACCCTCGACACCGCACGGGCGGGGTCCGCGGTGAACCTGACGGGCGATCTCTGCGGCGCTCAGCTCGCTGCCGCCGCCGTCATCGTGCAGCCGACGCCAGGCTCCGGCCCAACCACTTTGGATCCGTCTGAGCTGGGCTTGGCCTGCGAACAGCTCAGCCAACCTGACGGCACCCAGCTGCTGCGCATGAGCGCTTCCGGAGGAGATGCCGACGGCGAGCTCTACTACCTGGAGATCGTCCACCCGGGGGGCTGGGTCAGGGTCTCGACGATGTCCTTCGGCCCCGAGGGCCAGACGCTACCCCCGATGACGGAGGAGAAGCTCACGCAGATCGTCACGGACCCAGCCCTGCGCTGGTAGAGCTGGCCGCACGGGCGGCGCTGGGGGAGGCTCAGTCGGGCCAGAGGCCCAACGTCGGCCGCTTGGCGGACAACGCGTCCCCCGACGACCGTCCGCGCACCCGGCGCTGCACCCAGGGCGCCACGTGCTGGCGGGCCCAGTCGGCGTTCGCCCGCAGGCCGACGACCGTCGCCGGCACCGTCTCGTCCAGCGGCCTCCTCCACTCGGCCCCGGCACGGTCGGCGTGCTCTCTGGTCAGGGACGCATAGGCCTCCAGAGCAACCCGGCGATGGCCATCGGCGACCATGTGGATGCGGTCGTCGGCCCACACCCGCCAGTCCCGCAGCACCCTCATGCCCCACTGGTCGACCACGTAGGCGCCGTGGGTGCGCGCGATGGAGTTGATGTGCGCCGCGTAGGCACCCGCCCGGCCGCGGGTGTGCCGGATCAGCGGCGCGTCCGCCGGGTCGACCGGGGTCGCCAGCAGGACGTCCGCTCCGCTGGCGCGCGCGCGGGCCACCCCGGCCTCCAGCTGGGCGACCAGCGCGTCGATGTCGGCGCGCGGGCGCAGGATGTCGTTGCCGCCGCCGACGATGCTGACCAGGTCCGGCTCCAGAGCGAGCGCGACGTCCAGCTGTGGCCCGACGATCTCCGCCAGCAGGCGACCACGCACCGCGAGGTTGGCGTACCGGAACGCAGCCGGCTCCGGCGAGGCCTGCGCGAGCAGCCCGGCCAGCCGGTCAGCCCAGCCGACGAACTGGCCGGGGCTGTCCTCAGCCGGCGGACCTGCGAGCCCTTCCCCGGCGTCGTTCAATCCCTCCGTGAAGGAGTCGCCCACGGCCACGTACGTCGTCCACCCGGTCATCGGGCAATCCTGTCACCAGTGGCTGGTGCCCGGTTCACCCTTGAACGGCCCGCAGACTGCAGAGGTGACCCAGCCCCCGTAGAACCCGCCCGGCTGGGCCAGCACGACCTCACCGTCGACGGTGCACTCGTCCACCAGGCCCGGGTACAGCGCCACGTGCCCCGCGATCACGGCGAACGGCTGGGTGGGACGGGGATAGGTCCACGCGGCTCGGGCCACGGTGCGCTCGCCGCCCACCAGGTCCAGGTAGGAGGCGGTTCCCTTCCACTCGCAGAACGAGCTGCCGGCGGCAGGGCGCAGCGATCCCGGCACAAAGGCCTGTGGCGGCAGGTAGTACGTCGGCGGGTGGCTGGTCTCCAGCACCCGGTACGCGGTCTGCGTCTGCGCGATGAGCTCGCCACCCAGCAGCACGCGGACGAGCTGTGTGGTCGGTTCGACGCGGGGCGGTCGGGGGTAGTCCCACACCGATTCTTGCCCCGACGCCGGTGGTTGACGCTCGGGGGCTGCCATCCCGACACGCTAACCCCCGAGCTGTTCGGGAGCGACGCGGGCTCACCGGGCCGTAGCAGCGCCCGGCAGCCAGGGGCCAGCGTCGATCGGGAACACCCAGCGGCGCCCCGGCCACTCGGTGACGCACCACAGCTCCTCACCCGGACGGGACCAGTCCAGGTCCTCCGGCCCCGTCGGCAGCACCCCCCGGTGACGGCGCAGACCCCCCGGGGAGCCCACATACAGGTCGCCGGGGTTCCCCTCGCCTGTGCTGGCCGTGACGAACCAGGTGGACCCGTGCACGGCGACGCCCTGCATCCGGTGCGGCTGACGCTCGTGCACCTCCAGCGGGGCGCAGCAGCCGTCCGCGCCCAGGGCAGGCAAGCCGGTCGAGGGGTCGAGGAGGTAGCGCACGAGTCGGGGCGTCGTCCCCTTCCGGCCGTACTCCCCGACGACGAGCGACAGCTGGCCGTCCACCTCTCCCACCGACAGGAACGAGGCCTTGAGCCTGTCAGCGCCCGCACGAAGCGGGAACAGCAGACGCAAGAGCTGCGGCAGTACGTACTCGTACCCGTGCGCGTCCCGCCGCCGCCGTGGAACCCGCGCGACGTCATCCAGACGGAAGACGCGCACGCCGACGTTCGTGTCTGCCACGTAGAGCAGGTCGCCGAGCACCGCGATGCCGCCGGCGTGTACCCGGACGGCACCCAGCCTCAGGAATCCCAGCGGCCGGCGCGGGGTCACCAGCAACACGTGGCGGTAGCGGGGGCTGGCCGCGTCCGTCCGGTCGAGCACCGTGACCCGCGCCCCGGGGCTGGGCAGGAACCGTCGGCGGTGGGCGTACCAGCTCACCAGGAGCACGGCGCCCGAGCGGATGCTGGTCACGCCCTGCGGGAACCACGCGTGGTCCTCCCGGTCAGGCAGGTCCCAGGTGAGGCCCTCTCCTGCCGCCGCGCCGGGCACAGGGCACGGTTCGGCGACCTGGTCCAGATCGGTCAGGACGCCGGCCAGGCCGACCGTGTGGAGCCGGCGACCCAAGGCATCGACCGATCGCTGCCGGGGCTGGGTCGCTCTCAGGGAGTGAGGCGGACGCTTGCGCATCGGCTCATCTTGGCCCCGAACCGTTGTGCTCGCGACGTCGCAGGCTGCCGGGGCCGGGGCCGGGACAGGTACAGGTACAGGTACAGGTGCGAGTCAGCCCGGGCCTGCTGCCAGGGTGGGCGCAGGTTCCGCGCGTGCGGGCACCACGCGGTTGCGTCCGGCCGCCTTGGCCGCGTACAACGCACGGTCGGCAGCCGCCAGCAGCGACTCGGCGTCCTGGCCGTGCTCCGGCATGGCACAGATCCCGATGCTGATGGTGATCGGTGGCAGGATGCGGCTGCCCGAGCCGTCAGGAAGCAGCGCGGACGCCGCTGCCCGAAGCACCAGGTCGGCACAGGCCCGCCGGATGGTCTCGGCCCTGCGCCCGGCCTGCTCCAGGCCCGCGCCGGGCATCAGGATGACGAACTCCTCCCCACCCATCCTGGCCACGGTGTCACCGACCCGCGCCTGCGAGGACAGACAGCGCGCGACTGCCGTGAGCGCCTGGTCGCCCACCAGGTGCCCGTAGCTGTCGTTCACGCGCTTGAAGTGGTCGATGTCGATCAGCAGCACTGACATCTGTGCAGCGGAAGCGTGTGCTGCGCCGACGCTGCTCTGCATCGTCCGCATCAGGTGCCGCCGGTTGTACAGGCCGGTGAGCGAGTCACGGATGGCTTCCTCCGCCAGCTCGGCACGCAGCTTCTCGATGGTCGCCAGCTGCCCGGCCATCCGTCGGTTGACCTCCGCCAGGGCCAGTCGCTGGTTGTGCATGTCGCTGACGTCGTGGGCCAGCAGGATGCTGCCCAGCAGGGCCCCCTTGCGGTCATGCACCGCGGTCGTCCTGACGTCCAGGTGCAGACCCGGCTGCACCTCTACCAGCCCTTCGAAGTGGTCTCCCTCGAGCGCGGAGACGATGCCCGCCGTGGCGATCTGGTCGACCGGCATGCCGATGACGGCCCCGGCGGCTTCCGGGCGCAGCCGCGCGATGAGGTCCATCGCGGCCGGGTTCACATCCAGCACCCGGCGCTGCAGGTCCACGACCAGCATGGCGTCACCGATGGTCTCCACGACTCGGCTGCGGGCGATCGGCACCAGCTGCATCAACCGTTGCCTCAGCAGCGCCCACGCGATGAGCGCGCCCGAGATGGTGAAGAAGGCGGGGCTCACCGGCGCCTGCGGTGAGCCGTCCACGCCCTGCAGGTTCACCCACACGTTGCCCGGCACCGGCACCAGCGCCGCGAGCAGGATGGTGATCAGCTGGCGGCGGAAGGGACCACGCGCCCGTACGCAGGCGCGCACCAGCATCGCGAGCGAGAAGGCCAGCAGGGCATAGCTGTACACCGTGTGGACGTAGTAGAGCGGCCCCAGTGCGAACCGCAGCGTCGGCGGCGTCCCGTCCAGGAACACCGCGGTGAAGAACAGCTCGTGGGCGGGGTTGGTCAGCACTGCGACCACCGTGGCGACCGGCATCACCACGAGCAGCGCGAGCGTGCGCGCCCGCAGCTGCCAGTCGCGTTCCTGGACCGCCCGGAACAGGCAGAACAAGCTGGCCACGAGCCCGCAGGCGCCCACCTGGAGCGCCACCAGCACGTAGCGCTGCACGGCAAGATTCAGGGACGTGTGACACAACGCGGCAGCCAGCGACCAGATCGCGACGAAAGCCATCACCGCCGCAAGGGCGACGGCGGCCGGGGTGGCGTGCCGGCGACGCCAGGAGATCACGCCCACGCCCGCAGACACCAGGCAGGACAGCACGAGCAGGTAGAACAAGACGTCTACGTTCATGGGCCTGTCCCTCCTCGGCGCGCCGGCCCTCGTGCCTCATCGGCAGCAGCACCGGGTCCCTGTAGGCAGGACCCCCCGAACGACAGAGCTCCCGCGAACGACAGAGCTCCCGACGAACGACAGAGCTCCCGGCCGAGGAGATCTCGACCGGGAGCCTGATTACGTGCGCGAGGGGGGATTTGAACCCCCACGCCCTTTCGGACACTGGCACCTGAAGCCAGCGCGTCTGCCGTTCCGCCACTCGCGCGCAGCGCCAAAGGCTAGCACGCAGCCGCTTGCGTCCCGGACCTGCCGGGGGGCGCCATCCACCGTCGACTACGGCGATCCCAGCCCTGCCCGTTAGCATCGGGGCGGCTGGGGGCGATCCCAGCCCGACGGGGGCAGAGCAGAGGCGAGGAGGTGCTCGTGGGCGTGCTGGACAGGTTTGAACGCGGCGTCGAGCGCGCCGTGCAGAGCGTCTTCGCCAAGGCCTTCAAGAGCGAGGTCCAGCCGGTAGAGCTGGCGAGCGCGCTGCGCCGCGAGGCCGACATGTCCGCTGCCGTCGTGGGGCGCGACCGGACCCTGGTGCCGAACGCCTACCTCATCTCCCTGGGGACCAGCGACAACGACCGGTTGGAGTCGTGGCAGGACACCCTGGCCGACGAGCTGGCCGACGCCGTCACCCAGCACGCGCGCCAGCAGCGCTACGCCTTCATCGGCCCGGTCTCGGTGCGCTTCGAGATCGACGACGACCTGGACACCGGCGTCTTCCGGGTCCGCGGTGCGCGGGTCAAGGGCACCGTCGCTCCTGCCACGACGGCGACCGCGACTCCGTCCCATCCCGTGCTCGACGTCGACGGCCGCCGCTACCAGCTCACCGGCGCCCGCACCGTGCTGGGACGTGGCTCCGAGGCCGACATCGTCGTGGACGACCCCGGCGTCTCACGCCAACACGCCGAGATCCGGCTGGAGGGGGGTGGCGCCGTGCTGCGCGACCTCGGCTCGACCAACGGCACCTTCGTGGACGGCGAGCGCGCCAGCTCGGCCCGCCTGGTCGACGGCAGCACCATCGCCCTGGGCCGGACGAAGATCCGGTTCACCTCACGTTCCGTGCGCGGCGAGGACGAAGCGTGAGCGAGCTGACCCTGCTCCTGCTGCAGCTCGGCTTCCTGGCGTTGCTCTGGGTGATGGTCCTCAGCGTCGTCGGCGTGATGCGCCGGGACCTGTTCGGGACCAAGGTCGTCCCCCGGCGGCAGGCACCGGCACCCCGCGACCGCCAGCAGCTCCGCGCCGCCCCCGCACCGGCGACGAGGCCGTCCCCATCGAGGTCGGCGCCCACGAGGATCGTGGTGACCGAGGGGTCGTTGCGGGGCACCACCCTCGACCTGGGGCAGGCCCCCGTGCTACTAGGCCGATCACCGGAGTGCACCCTGGTGCTCACCGACGACTTCGCCTCGGGTCGGCACGCCCGGCTGGTCCCCGTCGAGGGCGGTTGGGCCGTGGAGGACCTGGGCTCGACCAACGGCACCCACCTCGACGGCGTCCCCCTGGGCGGACTCACCCCCGCCCCTGCCGGTTCGCTGTTGAAGATCGGCCGGACCGTCATCGAGCTGCGGAGGTAGTCCTTGGCCATCGCGCTGCGCTACGCCGCCCGCTCGGACATCGGCCTGGGCCGCTACAAGAACAACCAGGACTCCGGGTACGCCGGGCCGCACCTGCTCGTGGTGTGCGACGGCATGGGCGGCAACGCCGGCGGTGACGTCGCCTCGTCCCTGACGGTCGGCAGGCTCGCGGCCCTGGAGGGGGAGGCGCACGGCTCGAACGCGCTGCAGCGCCTGGAGCAGAAGATCCGTGAGGCGGCGGTGACCGTGCGCGAACGGGTCGGCGAGCAGCCCGAGCTCGCGGGCATGGCCACGACGGTGACCGCCCTGCTGCGCTCAGGGGACCGCTTGGCGCTGGCGCACGTCGGGGATTCACGCGCCTACCTCCTGCACGATGGCCGGCTGACCCAGGTCACGACCGACCACACCTTCGTCCAGCGCCTGGTCGACGAGGGTCGGATCACTGCGGAAGAGGCCGAGCGCCACCCCCGGCGCAACGTGGTGACCCGCATGCTGGGTGACCTCGGCACGACCGACGACATCGACTCCTCGATGCGCAGCGCCGGTGCCGGTGACCGCTGGCTGCTGTGCTCCGACGGCCTGACGGGCTTCGTCAGCAACGACACTCTTGCCGAGACGCTGACCTCGGTGACCGACCCGGGAGCCTGCGCCGACCAGCTCGTCCAGCTGGCGCTGCGGGGCGGGGGTGCGGACAACATCACCTGCATCGTCGCCGACGTCGTCGACGACAGCACGGCGCCGAGCACCAGCCCGCAGGTCGTCGGCGCCGCAGCCTCGGACCGTGGTCGCCCGACCGTGGCCAAGGAAAGTGCTGCCTCGAAGGCAGCGGCGCTGTCACCGCCCGCGTCCGACCCGGCGAGCGAGCCGGGCTACACCGACGACGAGGAGCCGGCACCTGGCAGGGCGCGCACCATCCGTCGCGCGCTGGGGGGCGTGCTGCTGCTGGCGATCCTGGTCGGCGGCCTCTACGGGGCATGGAGGTGGAGCCAGAGCCAGTACTACGTCGGCGTGGACGGGAACCGGGTGGCGATCTTCCGGGGGCTGGACTCCGACATCGGCCCGATAGGGCTGTCACGTCTGCACGAGCGCCAGGACCTGCAGGTGCAGACCCTGACGGCGGTAAACCAGCGAAACGTCGCACGGGGCATCGGTGCGGACGACCTGGCCGACGCCGAGCAGACGGTGGCGAACCTGTACCGCAGCTCCACCGACTGCGAGCCACAGGTCGTGATGGTGACCCCCAGCCCCAGCCCCACGCCTACCCCGACAGGCCTGCCCACCAGCCCGACCGTTGCCCCCCCCCCCCCCCCCCCCCCCCCCCCCCCCCCCACCCGGTCGACGCTGCCGCTGCCGCCGGAGTGCGGCACCTGATGGTCACCGTGAGCGAGCACGTCCCCCGCACCAGGCGCAACGTCGAGCTGCTGCTGCTGGTCATCGCCGTCGGTATCTCGATGGGCGCCTACGGTCTGGTGGAGGTGGCGACCAGCGGAACCTGGCCGCCGCAGTTCCTGCTGTATGGCGGCGGTTTCGCTGTGCTGGCCCTGGTGGTGCACCTCACCCTGCGCTTCCGCGCTGCCTATGCCGACCCGACGCTGCTGCCGATCGCGGTGGCCATCAACGGGCTCGGCCTGGCGATGATCCACCGCATCGACCTCGCCCGCGTCGACCAGGAGGGCTACTCGCCCCTGGCGCCCAAGCAGCTCATGTGGGCAGCCATCGGTGTCACCCTGGCCACCGCCGTGCTGTGGGTGCTGCGGGACCACAGGATGCTGCGCCGGTACACGTTCACCGCGATGGTGGCCGGCCTGGTGCTGCTGGCCCTGCCGATGGTTCCGGGGCTCGGCAAGCAGATCAACGGAGCCAGGATCTGGATCGGCCTGGGCGGCCTGAGCTTCCAGCCCGGAGAGCTGGCCAAGATCACCCTCACCGTGTTCTTCGCCGGGTACCTGGTGACCCAGCGGGACAACCTGTCGTTGGCCGGCAAGAAGCTGCTGGGGATGCAGCTGCCCCGCGGCCGCGACCTGGGCCCGATCCTCATCGCCTGGATGGCCAGCGTCGGCGTGCTCGTGATCGAGCGTGACCTGGGTACGTCCCTGCTGTTCTTCGGCGTCTTCGTCGCCATGCTCTACGTCGCCACCGAGCGGATCAGCTGGATCGTCATCGGTCTAGGCCTGTTCGCGGCCGGGGCGTACATCGCGTGGACGCTCTTCACGCACGTGCAGGGCCGCGTCTCCGCCTGGCTGCACCCCTTCGACCAGAGCGTCTACGACGCGGACTTCGGAGGCAGCTACCAGTTGGTTCAGGGCCTGTTCGGGATGGCTCACGGCGGCCTCGTCGGCACCGGTCTGGGTCAGGGGCGCCCTACGATCGTCCCCTACGCCGAGAGCGACTTCATCGTGGCGGCGATCGGCGAGGAGCTAGGCATGGCAGGGCTTTTCGCCCTCTTCTGCCTCTACATGGTGCTGGTCCAGCGAGGGATGCGCACAGCCATCGGCGTACGCGACGGCTTCGGCAAGCTGCTCGCCGCGGGGCTGGCGTTCGCCATCGCGCTGCAGTGCTTCGTCGTCGTCGGCGGGGTCACCCGCATCATCCCCCTGACCGGCCTGACGATGCCCCTGCTGGCATACGGCGGCTCGTCCCTGGTCTCCAACTGGATCATCGTCGGCCTGCTGCTGCGCATCTCGGACGCCGCGCGCCGGCCCGCCCCGCTCGTCCCTGCCGAGCCGGTCGACTCCAGTGCCACGCAGGTCGTACGGCTCGGCCCCCGGAGCCAGGAGACGGGCCTGTGAACACCCCCCTGCGGCGGCTGGCGATCGTCGCCTTCGCGCTCTTCGCCTCGCTGCTGGCCAGCACCACGTTCACCCAGTTCGTCTCCGCGGGTGACCTGCGGGCCGATGCGCGCAACACCCGGACCATCCTGGACGAGCTGAGCCGCGAGCGAGGGCCCATCGTGGTGGGCGACGAGCCGGTCGTGACGTCGGTGCCGGTGGACGATCGGTACGAGTTCCAGCGCACGTACACCGACGCCGAGCTCTACGCCCACGCGACCGGCTTCTACTCGCTGGTCTACGGCGCCACCGGCATCGAGGGCACGGAGTCGACGCTGCTCGCGGGAACGGCCGACCAGCAGTTCTACAGCCGGCTGTCCGACACCCTCTCGGGCCGCCAGCCCAAGGGTGCGACCGTCGAGCTCACCATCGACCCGGCCGTCCAGCGCGCTGCCTGGGACGCCCTGGGCGACCAGCGCGGTGCCGTAGTGGCTCTCGACCCGAGGACGGGCGACATCCTGGCGATGGTGTCCAAGCCCTCCTACGACCCCAACCTGCTGGCCGGCCACGACCGTACCGCCGTCGTGGAGAACCGCGAGGCCCTGCTCGCGCAGGAGGGCTCGCCGCTGACCAACCGCGCGATCGCGGGGAACCTCTACCCACCAGGCTCGGTCTTCAAGCTCGCCACCGCTGCTGCGGCGATCGAGTCGGGCGCCTACGACGAGAACTCGGTGCTGCCGGGGCCTGCAGAGCTCGACCTGCCCCAGACGACCGCCCAGCTGCACAACTCCGGCGGTCGCGCCTGCGGGCCTGGTGACAAGGTCTCCCTGAGCAACGCGATACGGATCTCCTGCAACACCGCCTTCGGACATCTGGGCATGGAGCTGGGCGGGGACGCGATCCGCGAGCAGGCGGACGCCTTCGGCTTCGGCTCGGACCTGCGGATCCCTCTGAAGGTCACCCCGAGCACCATCCCGGACGAGCTGAACAAGCCGCAGGAGGCTCAGACGGCCATCGGCCAGTACGAGACGCGGGTCACCCCCCTGCAGGTGGCGATGGTCAGCGCGGCCATCGCGAATGGCGGCGAGCTGATGCGTCCGAACCTGGTCCGCGAGGTGGTGGCGGACGACCTGGACGTGCTCGTCCCCTCCGACCCACAGAGCATGGGCAACCCCGTCTCCGATGAGACCGCCCGGTCCCTGACCGCGATGATGGAGCTCGTCGTCGAGGACGGCACCGGCACGGCGGCCCAGATCGACGGTGTGGCCGTGGCCGGGAAGTCCGGCACCGCCCAGCACGCCGAAGGGGCCTCCCCGCACGCGTGGTTCACCTCCTTCGCGCCCGCGGACGACCCCGAGGTGGCCGTTGCGGTCGTCGTGGAGCGCGGCGGAACTGCCGGTGACGAGGCGAGCGGGGGACGCACGGCCGCGCCCATCGCGCGAGCCGTGATGCAGGCGGTGATCAACCCGTGAGGCCCGAGCGCGGAGCGCACCTAGGGAACCGCTACGAGCTGACCGAGCCCATCGCCGTCGGTGGCATGGGCGAGGTCTGGCGCGCCCGCGACGCGGTGCTGGGCCGTGACGTCGCCGTCAAGGTGCTCAAGACCGAGTACACCGGTGACCCGGGGTTCCTGGAGCGGTTCCGGGCGGAGGCACGGCACGCGGCCGCGCTGTCGCACCCCAACATCGCTGCGGTGCACGACTACGGCGAGACCGGCGAGCAGGCGCTGTCCAACGCCTACCTCGTGATGGAGCTGGTCCCGGGCGAGCCGCTCTCGGCCGAGCTGGCGCGGACGGGGCGCCTGAGCACCGAGCGTGCCCTGTCGCTGCTGCACCAGGCCGCTCTCGGGCTGGGAGCGGCGCACGCCGCCGGAGTGGTGCACCGCGACGTCAAGCCCGGCAACCTGATCGTCACCCCGCAGGGTCAGGTCAAGATCACCGACTTCGGGATCGCACGTGCCGGCGACCAGGTTCCCCTGACGGCCACCGGCCAGGTGATGGGCACTGCCGCGTACCTGGCACCCGAGCAGGCCCTGGGCCGCCCGTCCTCGCCCGCCAGCGACGTCTACGCCCTGGGGGTCGTGGCCTACGAGGCGCTGAGCGGGTACCGCCCCTTCGAGGGCGAGAGCCCGGTCGCCCAAGCCATGGCGCACGTCAACCAGGCCCCTCCACCGCTGCCCGCGGACGTCCCGGAGCCGGTGCGGCTGCTGGTCGAGGGCGCGTTGGCGAAGGAGCCCTCGGCCCGCCCTGCGGACGGAGCCCGGTTCGCCACGGCATTGGAGCAGGCCCGAGCCGGACGGGTTCCCTCCTGGGGCGCCGCTGGCGCAGGGGCTGCTGGCGCAGAGGCTGCTGCCGCCACGGCTGTGCTGCCGGCGGCAGCCACGCAGCAGCTGCCCACCGCCAGTGCGAGGACCACCCCTTCCGGCACGACGCCGGCTGCTGCAGCTACACCGTCGACGGCCGCCTCAGGGCGAGCCTCTCACCCGCCGCGCCCGCCCACGCGACGGCGCGGCTTCCGTGGCCCCCTGCTCGCCCTGGTCGCACTGCTCGCCTTTGCCGCAGTGGGCGCCTCCTTCGCCAGTGGCATGCTGGGCGGGCAGCAGGATCCGTCCACGACCGGCATGAGCAACCCGCCGGCAGCGACCGACGCCGGTCCGGCGACAACTCCGAGCGAGCCGGCGAGCAGTTCTCCCAGCACGGCGGAGCCGACGACTGAGCCCACCACCACTGAGCCGACAAGCACCGAGCCGACAAGCACCGAGCCGACCACCACTGAGCCGACCACCACCGAGCCGACCACCACTGAGCCAACCACCACTGAACCCACCACTGAGCCCACGACCGAGCCCACGGGTATCCAGGTCACCGAGGCGGAGTACCTGGGGCGCGAGATCAAGGACGTCGAGGACGCGCTCACCAAGCTCGGCCTCAAGGTCAAGAAGGAGGAGTCGGAGTCCGACCGGCCCAAGGGCCAGGTCATCGCGGTCGAGGAGGGTACCTATGCCGAGGGTGACGCCGTGGTGGTGACCTCGAGCAGTGGCCCAGGCGACGGCGACAGGGGCGACGACGAAGGTGGAGACGCCTAGTGGACGACCATCGCAAGGTGCTGTCCGAGCGCTACGAGATCGGTGACCTGCTCGGGCGCGGAGGCATGGCCGTCGTGCACGCGGGGCACGACATCCGGTTGGGGCGCCAGGTCGCTATCAAGATGCTTCGCGCCGACCTGGCCCGAGACCCTTCGTTCCACGCACGTTTCCGGCGCGAGGCGCAGTCAGCCGCCGCATTGAACCACCCTTCCATCGTCTCGGTGTACGACACCGGTGAGGACGTGCTGCCAGGGATCGGCGGCGCCGACGAGCACATCCCCTTCATCATCATGGAACACGTCGAGGGCCACACCTTGCGCGAGATCCTTCACGACGAGGAGCGCAACGCCCAGGCACGCCGAGCTAGGGCAGGCTCGGAGCAGGCGCGGACGGACCGGATGCGCAAGGCCGCCCGCGGACCGGACGCACCGACCGGTCTTCTCCCCTCCACCGCGACCGACGCCGACACCCACCACGACCCGGACCGCAAGCCCGAGCCGATGCCCGTCGACGAGGCGGTGAAGGTGACCGCCGGAGTGCTCTCGGCCCTGGAGTTCAGCCACCGCGCCGGCATCGTGCACCGTGACATCAAGCCGGCGAACGTGATGCTGACCACCACGAACGAGGTCAAGGTGATGGACTTCGGCATCGCACGTGCGATGGCTGACGCCTCCGCCACCATGACCCAGACGCAGGCGGTCATCGGAACCGCCCAGTACCTCTCGCCGGAGCAGGCGCGTGGCGAGACGGTCGACGCACGTAGCGACCTGTATTCCACCGGGTGTCTGCTCTTCGAGCTGCTGACCGGCCGTCCCCCCTTCGTCGGGGACTCGCCCGTCTCGGTGGCCTACCAGCACGTGCGCGAGATCCCGCAGCCCCCGAGCACCTTCAACCCGAGCGTCGGTGCCGATCTCGACCGGGTGGTCCTGCACGCGCTGGCCAAGGACCGTGACGACCGCTATCCGGACGCGCACGCCTTCCGAGCCGACCTGCTGGCGGCCCTGGAAGGGCGCCCGGTACACGCCCCGGTGCCGGCCGCTGACACGACCATGGCCATGCCCGCCGCGGCCGCAGGGGTCGCCGGGGTCGCACCGGTGCCGGTGGACGCCACCCAGGTGTTTGCCGCTCGGACGGCCGACCCCGCGCGCACCGTGACGATCGGCCACCTCGAGGAGGAGGACGAGCCCCGCCAGAGCCGCGCGGCGGGATACGTCCTGCTGGCGCTCGCCGTGCTCGCCGTGTTCGGGTTCGCGGCCTGGCTGGTGACGCAGGTCCTCGCCGACGACGAGACCTCCTCGCAGGCGACCACCGTGTCCGTGCCGGACCTGACCGGCAAGACCGTGATAGAGGCCAAGTCCCTGCTCGACCAGGCCGACCTGGGGTACAAGGAAGGTACAGCGCAGAACAGCGCCACGGTGCCGTTCAACGTCGTCATCAGCCAGAGCCCGCCCGAGGGCGCGCCGGTCGATCGCGGCAGCGCTGTGACGGTCGTGCTCTCCCTGGGCGTCGGTGAGATCGAGGTCCCGGTCCTGACCGGGTTGACCCAGGCCGAGGCCCGGTCGAAGCTCCAGGAGGTGGGGCTCAGGGTGGGCGACCTGAAATCCGTCAACGATCCCGAGGTGGAGAAGGACCGTGTCATCAGCTCCACACCCCCCGCTGCGGCCAAGGTGGCCCGGAACGCCGAGGTCGCCGTCGTCGTCTCGACGGGTCTGGTGACGCTCCCCGATCTGACGGGTAGGTCTTACCCCCAGGCCCGGGTGGCGCTGCTGGGGCTCGGCCTCAGCTCCTCGGCCGAGCCGGAGGAGAACGGCGCGGTACCGGTGGACACGGTACTGAGCCAGAACCCTGCTGCGGGCAGCGTCCCCCAAGGCAGCAGCGTCGTGCTCAGCGTGGCCGCCGCACCCCCCACCACCACCACGACCACGACCACCACCGAGCCGACCACCACCGAGCCGACCACCACCGAGCCGACCACCACCGAGCCGACCACCACCGAGCCGACCACCACCGAGCCGACCACGACCGAGCCGACCACGACCGCGCCGACCACGACCGAGCCGACCACGACCGAGCCGACCACGACCGCGCCGACCACGACCGAGCCGACCACCACCGAACCGACCACGACCGCGCCGACCACCACCGAGCCGACCACCACCGAACCGACCACCACCGAGCCCCCCACGCCCTGACGCAGGGGTCCTGGTGAGGGGGCGCTCACGCCCGGCCGGACCAGCTCAGCCCTGGGCACGCAGCAGCGGTGCCAAGCCGGCGCTGCGGCCTACGGCCTCCCGGTCGCCGCACACCGCCAGCCAGTTCGCGAGCAGCCGGTGGCCGCCCTCCGTCAGCACCGACTCGGGGTGGAACTGGACGCCGTACAGGGGCAGCTCACGGTGCTGCAGCGCCATCACGACTCCGCCGTCAGTACGGGCCGTCACCACGAGTTCCTCGGGCACCGTCTCCCCGAGCACCGCAAGGGAGTGGTACCGGGTGGCCGTGAACGGTTCCTCTAGGCCCTCCAGCACGCCCCGCCCGTCGTGCTGGACGATGCTGGTCTTGCCGTGCATGAGCTCGTCGGCGTGCGTGACGGTGGCGCCATAGACCTCGGCGAACGCTTGGTGGCCCAGGCACACCCCCAGCATCGGCCGGCCCAGCGAACCGCAGCGCCGGATGATGTCCTCGCTCACCCCCGCCCTAGCGGGGGTACCCGGGCCAGGTGAGACCAGCACGCCGTCGACGTCGTCGGCCTCGTGCGCGCCCACGTCGTCGTTGCGTGCCACGGTGCACCGGGCGCCGAGCTGCTCGAGATAGCCCACGATGGTGTAGACGAAGCTGTCGTAGTTGTCCACGACGAGGATCGAAGCACTCACTGGTCACCGACCGTGCTGTCGTTGAAGGGCACGTACGGAGCCAGGGCCGGGAAGGCCCACTGGAAGCAGACTGCCACGACCACGACGGCCAGCACGAACGCGAGGACGGTCCGGACCCACCGGGGGCCGGGCAGCAGGCGCCACAGCGCGAGATACATCAGCCCTCCGCAAGCGTCAGCGACGTCGGCTCACCCTGTGTCACGGGCTGCCACGACTCGAGCGTCGCGTGCACGATGTACCGCTCCCGGGCCGAGAACATCGGGTTGCAGGTCGTCAGGGTCAGCAGGCGCTCGGTCGGAACAGCACCGGGGCTGCCCGGTGAGGGGGCGATCACCTCTAACTGCGCAGGGGTCACGATCAGGTACTCCCGCACCCGGTACGTGAACCACGTGTCCTTGGTCTCGACCATCACGGCGTCCCCCTCGCGCAGGTCGGCGACCGCGTTGAAGGGCTTGCCGTACGTCACCCGGTGCCCGGCCAGGGCGAAGTTCCCCACCGCGCCAGGCAACGCCGTGCCGGTGTAGTGGCCCACCCCGTCCTGAAGGGTCTCCTCGTCGGTGCCTTCCAGGACAATGCGAGGCTCGTACCCGGTCCCGAACCTGGGCACGTGGACGAGGGCAAAGGCCTTCCCAGCCTCGGCGAGAGCGACGGGGGGAGGGTCACCCTGGAGCTCGCCGGGGGCACGCGCCTCCGACACGGACGGGTCCGACACGGACGGGTCCGACACGGAGGGCTCCGACGCGGACGGGTCCGACACGGACGAATCAGGCCCACGCCCTTGTGCCTGCCACTGCTCCTGCAGCACGCCGCTCAGCCGGCTCTGCTCGGCGTCGGCGACGACGTCGGTCCACCACAGCTGCCACACCACGAACAGCAGCAGGAACGCACCAGCCGTGATGAGCACCTCCCCCAGCACCCCCAGCGTCCGGCGGATGACCGTCATGGTCCGCCCTGGCCAGCCGGCGTCGCGCCGTCACCGCTGGGTGGACGTGCGTGCAGGAGCTCGATGGACCCCTCGTAGCCCGGCATCCTGAGGTCGTCGTCGGCCTGCACCTCGTACACCAGCCCGACCGCCTGCACGAAGGACCGGTAGAGCGCGACTTCCGCGGCGTCGTCCAGACCCTTCTGGAGAGTCTCGGGGTCTCCGATCGCACGGATGACGTAGGGGGGTGAGTAGACCCTGCCCTGCAGGTGCAGGGTAGTTCCCACGCACCGGACCGCGCTGGTGGAGATGACCCTCTGGTCCATCAGCATCATCGCCTCCGCGCCGGAGGCCCATAGCGAGTTCACCACCGCCTGCACGTCCTGCTGGTGCACGACCGCGTCGTTCGGGCCGAAGCCCTGCGGGAGCGGGCGGTCCACGGGCGCGTCGTCCAGCGTGACCGTCAGCCCGGAGCCGCGCACGGCCTGCAGGTGCGCCGGCCCGGAGAGCTCGTCTGCCCGTGCCTGCAGAACCTCCGTGGTCTGGTCACCCACCGTGCTCGAGAGCACGTCGATCTCGGCCCTCAGATCGGCGACCACCTGGTTGCGGTCGTCCAGGCCAGTCGACTCCTGGCGCACCAGGCCGGACAGGTCCGTTCCCTGAGAACGCAGATCGGTGCCCTGCGCGGTGCCGGCGCTGGTGGCGAACAGCACGCCCGCCGCGGTCAGTACGGCGGCCACAGCCAGGGTGCTGGGCCAAGACCGGCCACGGCGGTGCTGGTCGTCCATCTTCACGTGCCTCCCCGCCCTTGTGCGCCGTGCTGGTGCACCGTGCTGGTGCGCCATGCCGGACGAGAGTGCTGCCCTGGACTATGCTAACCGCAGCACCGCACGACCGTGACGCCGTTAGCCGAACTGCAACCATGGCGCCCGGGCCCCACGACGACACCAGGAGGACGGCGTGCCCGAGTCCAGGATCCGCCGCAAGCCCGCGTACACCGCGCCGTCCGGCAAGAGCGGCGCCCCCAAGGTCAGTCCCCGGTGGTGGGTGCCGCTCATGCTGGCGTTCTTCATCATCGGCTTGGCGTGGATCGTCGTCTTCTACCTCAGCGAGTCCCGGTACCCGATCGAGACCATCGGCGACTGGACGGTGGGGAGCTGGAACCTGGTGATCGGGTTCGGCATCGTCATGATCGGTTTCCTCATGACGACTCGCTGGCGCTGAACCGACTCTTACTTACACCGGTGTGGTTTTCCCCAGGCCCTGTCCACAGTGGGGATAACCCACCGATCGGTGCTACAGGGCGATCGGTGCTATAGGGCGATCCGTAGCGTCGCGAGGGCGATGAGCACGACGCCCACGGCTGCGAGCCCCGCCCACTGGACGAGCACCCGACGCTCACGCGGGGCATAGGCCAGCACGAGCGCGCACACCAGACCCACCGCCAGACCGCCCAGGTGGGCCTGCCAGGCGATGCCCGCGATGACGAATCCGAATACGAGGTTGAACGCGAGCACCGCGCCGATCTGGCCCAGGCTCCGATTGAGGCGCTTCTGGGTGATCACCAGCGTGCCGAAGAGGCCGAAGACCGCGCCGGAGGCACCCACCATGCCTCCTCCGGTCGAGGGCACCAGCAGCAGGTAGGCCACGGACCCGCCGAGCGCACTCAGCAGGTAGACGGCCAGGAACCGGGTGCGGCCGAAGAGCTGTTCGAGATAGGGCCCCAGCAGCCATAACGCGTACATGTTCAGCCCGATGTGGAAGAGCCCGAACGGCAACGGTGAGGCGTCGTGCAAGAAGGCCGAGGTCAAGAAGCGCCAGGGGTCGGAGCCGGCCAGTGCCGGGACGAAGGCGAACTCGCCGGTCACCCCCAGCCCCGGCACCCGCTGCAACAGGTTGGCCAGGACGTTCATAGCCAGCAGGACGTACGTCACCCACGGCACGCCGTCCGTGCTCCGCCCGCCGAACACCGTTCGGGCCTGGCGGACTCCAGCGACCCCGGCTGCGGCGCAGTCCACGCACTGGACGCCGACCGCGGCCTGGCGCTGGCACTGCACGCACACCAGCAGAGCACAGCGCTGGCAGCGCACGTACGACACCCGATCGGGATGGCGCGGACATACCGGGCTCGCGTCGGTTCCCGCGCCAGGCAGGCTCACGAGAGTGGCCCCGTTCCCCGTGAAGAACGCCTCAGGCGTCCTGCTCGATGCTGACGCCGTTGATGGTGACGTCCTGGCGGGGGCGGTCACCGGAGCCGGTCTCGGTGCTGGCGATGGCGTCGACGACGCGCCGGCTCTCCTCGTCGGCGACCTCACCGAAGATGGTGTGCTTGCCGTTCAGGTGCGGCACCGGTCCAACGGTGATGAAGAACTGAGAACCGTTGGTGCCCTTGCCCCCCCGCTTGCCGGCGTTGGCCATGGCGAGCAGGTACGGCTTGCTGAACGTCAGGTCCGTGGTGATCTCGTCGTCGAAGTTGTAGCCCGGGCCGCCGGTACCGGTGCCCAGCGGGTCACCGCCCTGGATCATGAACCCCTTGATGACGCGGTGGAACACCAGGCCGTCGTAGAAGGCGGACTTCTTCTTGCCGCCCGCAGGGTCGGTCCACTCCTTCGTGCCGTCCGCGAGGCCGGTGAAGTTCTTCACCGTGTGCGGGGCCTGGTTCGGGAACAGCTCGATGCGGATGTCACCGGACGTCGTGTGCAGGGTTGCGAACATGCCTGCATCCTCGCATGCCGCACTCGAGGCGCCCGATGAGCCTGTGCTCTGGCGAACCGAAGGGGGCTTCGGGTGGGCAGCAGCCCCTGCAACAGGGCAGGATGGGTCGGAACGACGTGACTTGGGGCAGGCCCAGGTCCGAGGGGAGGACCCTTGTTCCGCACCAAGCGCAGTTCCGAGAGTGCCGACATGGCCCGTGCCCGGGCCGACCTGCTGAAGGAACAGGCCGCACTGCTGAAGCTCAAGGCGTCACCGGCCGCTGCCGCTGCCACCCAGAGAGCGGCCGTAGCGACCGCGTCCGCCCGTGAGTGGGCCACGCCGCGACTGGAGAAGGCGCGAGCACGAGGTGTCGAGGTCGGCGCTCCGCGGGTGGAGTCTGCCGCCGAGGCGCTCGGGCCCAGGGTGGACGCCGCCCGGGACAAGATCGTCGACGACCTGCTGCCCCGCCTGGTAGAGGTTGTGGCGGCAGCTGCCGCCGCGGCCGCTGCCAAGACCGACGAGGCCTCCGAGGCAAGCCGCCAGAAGCTGGCCGACGTGCAGAAGTCCGCCAAGGGCGCCCAGGCGGCTCCTGAGCCCGAGCACCGCCGCGGTGCCGCGCTGGGCAAGGCACTGGTCGTGGTCGGCGCAGTCAGCGCAGCGGGCGCTGCGGGCTACGCCGCCTGGCGGGCGAACCAGCCCACCGACGACCCGTGGGCTACCGCGACCGAAAAGCCGGAGCCGAGCACGCCCGGCGCCCCCATCACGCCCTCCACGCCGAGCGCCGCAGCGGGAGCGGAGAGCTCGAGCGCTGGTTCGGTCCAGTCGGAGGGGTCCCTCTCCGATCCTGTGATGACGGAGTCCGTCCTGGACGACGCCGGTTCCTCCGGCTCCCCTTCGTCGGACGCTCCCGTCACCGACTCCGCTCTCGGGGACTCCGACCTCGACAGCGGTGCCGCCGACGACGTCCTCGAGGGCGGCGGGGACGCCGACCTGCCGGGAGTCGGCTCCGAGGGCAAGCACGCCTCACCCAAGCCGGGACCCCAGGGCGGCTCGGACTCGAACGGCTGATCGGCTTCGACGCTAAAGGTCGACAGGCAGGCGAACGCGCAGAGGGTGAGCCCAGGTGTGTCCGGACACCCGGGGCCCGCCTATGTCGTGCGGCGGCGCGCCTCCACTCCGGGGCGTACTCGACCACCTCCCGTCGGGGTGGATGGTCGTCCACCATCAGGGCGGTGACGAAGTCCTCGTCGGTCAGGTACGGCGCAGCCGGGAGTATATCTGCCGGGCCACCGGCTAACAGGTCCTCGGGGTCGGCCGCAGCTGCGCGGAACGGGCCGACCAGCACTGTTTCCAGCCGTACGGCGTCCAGCCCCTTGCCGCGGACGTCGCCCATTATCCGCACCGTGTCGCCGCGGTGACCACCTCGTAGTGGTTACCGCCGATCGGCGTCCGTGTTGGCACTGACGCAGGACCCGTCCCGACACCGGTAGCCGTCCCTGCACCGGCTCGCCAGTCAAGCGCGCTGGGCGTCGAGGCGGAGAGCCGTCCTGTTGGCCCGCGGGTGGCCGCGCTTCCTCGTACAGGAGCTGAGCTGGGCATACTGGGCGGCGCAGGTGCGCTGCTGCTCGTCCTATGCGCGGCGGCCATCCGCATCAGTAGAGTCCGAAGGAGTTGAGCGAAGAATTCGTGCGGTGTAGGCGCCAACGACAAGACATCACGGTGTTGCTCGACCCGGCCATTGTGCCGAGCCGCCAGCACGGTGCACCTATGGCTCAGCCTCACCAGCGCTGCGTCAGGGCCATCGCGGCGTATCGCCACTACCGGAGTGCTGCCCAGCGATCCCGACAGCCAGCGCGCAGGGGGACCGACTGAGTTAGCCACGAGCCTGGTGCTGGCACAGACCCCACTGAGGAAGCGCCGTGCGTGATTTTATGGCCGTGTGCCAGCTTTCCCGGCTCTTCTTACTTGAGGTGGGGCAGTGAGCGACACGCCCTGAGCGCCTGACCCTGAAATGGGTCGAGACCTTCCAAGATCGGCAGTGACTAAGCCGCTCAACCCGGAAGGCCTCGACGATGTCCGA
>JAABUN010001115.1_pt1 | contig 63255 bp, 57 predicted proteins | sample 5559311 | NCBI WGS metagenome assembly JAABUN01 (sample SAMN10711877, study PRJNA513370) | rock metagenome | isolation source: Antarctica rocks | place: Antarctica: Victoria Land, Siegfried Peak sud
GCCGCGAGCCAGCCGTTGACGAAAAAGATTTTGCGATTGCGTTTCAAATTTGGCAATTCTTTCAGCGCATTTTCTAAAAACGGCAAAGTTAAATCGGCGTGTTTCGTCGAGTTAAACGGCGCGAAAGCGGTTTCGATATAACTTTCGGAGATGTCTTTATTATTGAGAAAATCGTTGAAAAACTTTTGTTTGTTTTCCGCCGTCGCAATTCCGGCGCGCGCGGCGTAAGCGTAGCGTTTAGCTTCGTCGCTTGTTTCCGATTTTTCGAGTTCGGCGAGAATTTGCGGCGCGTCTTTGTCGTCCAAAATCAACAGGCGCGTTACGATGTCGAATTTATCTTTGGCTTTCAAGGGAATCGCGGCGTCTAAGGCGGAAACACGACCGTTAGGGAGTGTGTTCTTTTCCGGCGTTGACCTTGATTCGGTATCGACACCCGCGCTAACGCTTGGGTTTCCGCCTTTGTTGAGCATTTCTTTCAAAACTGCCCGCGCTTTGTTGGTTGAAGCGACATTCAAAAACGCTCGATAAAACGTAATCCGCTGTCCGAGCGTCGGCGCGTTCCGCATTTTATCAATCAAAAGATTTTCAAGCCGCACGGCGAGTTCGTCGCGTTCAGAGGCAGAAACACGACCGTCAGGGAGTGTGTCTTTCGATTGCGAGTTTTTTGAGTTCGCGCCCGAAATACCCTTGCTAACGCGCGGGTTTCCGCCTTCGTTGATGTAATAATTCATCGCGGTTGAAACGCGCCCTAAAAGAGTTTGAATCGTGCTTTCGTCCGATTCGACGTTGATGTTTTTTATGACGAGCGCGACGTAATCACGCGGGGCGAGTTCGGCTTCGCGCACGCTGTCCCACAAACTTCCCCACATCATCGCGCGGAGAAAATCGTCTTTTTCGTTCTGGATATTTTCGAGAACGTAAGCGCGGCTTTTCTCGTCAAGCAGAAAGATGCCGTAGCCGTAATCTTGGTAGTTTGGGAAAAGTAACTTCGGTTCTTTTTCTTTTACTTCGTCAAAATTAATTTCCTCAATGTTTGCTCTACCATAAATCAATGGAACATCTTTGATTTGTTTTGTTCCGTCCGGGTTTAACGTCAAAACTTTTAACTTCTGTTTCCAAATGCCTGTCTCTCCATAGATATTTTTTTGTCGTATAAAAAGATTTATATTTGCTTCGTGTCCGCCATTTGAATTGTATAAATAAACGCTTAATTGTTCTCTGTCTGCATTGACAATCGGCAAGCCGCGTTCTGTAACCCAAACTCTCGCCCAATCTTTCAAATCCTGTTTGCTCACCGTTTCAAATTCCTTCACCAAATCCGTCCATTCGGCGTTGGCGAATTCGTGTTTCTTCAAAAATGCGCGCACTGTGGTTTGAAATTTATCTTCGCCCAGATAAAACTCGGCTTGGCGCAGGAACGACGGGGCTTTGCGATAGACGATGTTGCCGTAAGCCGATTTTGCCGCCGAGAGGTTCGGGATTTCCTGATAAATCGGCGTTGTCCCGCGCGTCGAATCGGTCAGATAGGCAAGCTGTTTGTTACGCTCGTAAAAGATTTTCCACGCATTGTATTCGGGCATCACTTTTTCCAGAGTCTTATACGCCATAAACTCGGCAAAGCCTTCCTTGAGCCACAAATCGTCAAACCAGCGCATCGTTACCGTGTCGCCGAACCATTGATGCGCGGCTTCGTGAAAGATGACGTTGGCGCGTGTAATATAATCGTTCTTCGTCGGCTCGGTCGGGAAAATAACGCGGTCTTCGCGCAAAAACGTCGCGCCCGCGTGTTCCATTCCGCCGAACGGAAATTCGGGAATCAAAACAAGGTCGTATTTCGGAAACGGGAATTTGTAATCGAAATAAGATTCAAGAAACTTCACGCCTTCGCGGTTGAGCCGAAAAACTTCCGCCGCGTGCTGTTTGAATTTCTCGGCTTGCGATTTGCGAACGTAGATTGTCATCGGCAAGTCAGTACCACCTGCGTTAGCGGGTGGCATCAACTTCGCGTTTGAGACGTTTGAATTTTTTGAATCGCTTTTGCCTGGGCTTAAGTCACTTACTATCCGCGTTGAGCCGCCCGCTAACGCAGACGGTACTGACATCTCCGTAAAATCGCCCGCCGCAAACGCGAAAACGTATGTGCTGATTGGCTTTGTTTCTTCAAAACTATAGAACCCAGAATCCATTGGATCCATTCTTGATATAACGCTGACTGATGAATTTGAAACAACTTTCCAATTACGTGGCGGACGAATACCTAATTGAAATCGCGCCTTCAAATCCGGCTGGTCAAACACGGGAAACGCCGTGCTTGCGTCCGACGGGACGAACAGCGAATAGACGTATTCCGCGCCGTCTTCCTTGTCAACGTAGCGCGTAACAGCCGCGCCGCTCGTCGCAATCGGCGATTCAAAGTCGAGCTTTATCGTGTTCGCGCCTTGTTTGCCGCCGTTGATGACGAGATGCTCGTTTGTTTCTTTGGCTTCGACTTTCACGCCGTTAAGCGCGACGTTGGCGATTTTGTAAAACTGCTCTTTGCCCTTGATTTTGCGCCAATCGAGAACAACGTCCGACGCAGTTTTCAAATTGACCGAAACTTCGATTGCGCCTTTCAAAGTCGGCGACATTTTCTCCAGCGTCAAATTCAATTTATAACGCACGTCGCTGTAATTCGCCGCGCGCCATTTCGCCAGCGTCTGCGAAACGCCCGTGTCTATTGTCGGAGTTTGTGCAAATGTCGAGGTTGTCATCACAATAAAAGCGAAAATCAAAAGTCGTAAAAGCATAATTTTTTAAGTAATTGCGCCACAAAGGTTTTAAATGGAAAATGAAAAATACCGAATCTCAAATCTTCCATCTAACACTTTCCATTTTCCATTTCTCTCAAACATTAGGCGACGATTCAGCCGAAAAGGTTGTCGCCGCAAATTTTTACGGCGTGCCGCTCGGAATCGCAGAAATTTCTTTGGCGTCGGCGTCAGCTAAATCGCGGCGCACGAGCAGCATTAAATCGACGCCGGGACGCAGGGCGTAGGTGCCGATGTATTTGTAATGCGCCGCGTAGCGCCCGTTTAATTCGTCTTTTTGCGCGGTCGAGGCGACAATCATTTCCGATGCGGTCACGTCGATTGGATGTCCTTGAAAAACCGCCTTCGGATAATCGCGCATATACCACGGCATCGACCAGTAATCCGGCGAGATGATTTCGATTGCGACATCTTTGCCTTTGCCGCTCTTGTCGGTGTAATACTCGATTTGACGAATCATATCGAGAAAAGCGCGTCGCGTGTGCGCGTAGACATACGGCATCGAATCGTCGTCGTAACGGACGAAATTTAAATCGTAAGTTTGATAACCTAAAATTCCCGCTGCCAAAAACAAGAGGAGTCCGCCCAAAGTTTTGACGATAACGTCTTTATTCGTCAGCAATTCGCCGACGCCGTAACCGCCGACGATGCACATCGGCAAAATAAAACTCAGCGCGAGCCACGGCGTTTTATACGGAATAATCGAGTAAGCGAGGAACAAACCGATTGCCCAAAGTCCGGCGAACATTGCGAACCGATGCCGCGCTTTGACGAAAGCGATTGCAATACCGATTAACGAGAGCAGGAAAATCGGCGCTTCCAGTTTCGTTCCCCATTTCACGTAAGCCCACGTTCCGTTTTGCGTGTGGTCTTTGCTGCCGGTTTTCGTCCAGACGGCATATGCTTTAAACGCGCCCAAAACGCCTTCAGGATAAGTGAAAAACGACGAGAAAAACAAAACGCCGACGTAGACGAAAACAAGCGTTATAGCCGCGATTAAAAGCGTTAAATCGGTTCCGCTGCCCAAACCGGCGCGAAAACTCTTCCACGTCAATTCGACCGGTTCGATTTCGTTCGGCTTCGGTTCGCCGATTGCCGCGCGGTAGATTCGTCGCCAAATCCAGACGCAGACACACGCAATCGCCATTGTCGCCACGGTGATAAACGCGGTTTCTTTAGTAGCGAAAAGCAAAACCGTCGAAGCCGAAGCGAGCAGCAGATAAATCGCTCTGCCATTGTTCCAGGCAAGCAGCGTGCGCATTATCAGAAAAACAAAAACCGCTTCGACGGCAAGCAAACCGATGCGCGCAAACCAGGTTAGAATTGCGCTTTCTTCGCCCAGCACATTTGCCAGATTGAGAGCGGTCGGCAGAAAACAGACAATCAAGAGAAGCGTCGCCGCCGCAATCGCCACGATTCCGGCTTTGCGTTTTTCGATAAAATACAAGACGCCGATGACGATGCCGAAACTGAAGAACACGAACAGCAATTCGTGAATAAAATAGCGCGAGATGAAAACCATTCCCGGCGAAAGGGCGAGCAGCAGCGCGGCGGCGAGACTGCCGATTTTTCCGATGTAATTTTTCAGAAAAAATGCTGCAACGACCGTCAAAACGCCGAAAACCGCCACGCTCGCTCTGATGCTGATAGTGTTCAAGCCGAAAGTTTTCGTGAACGCCAGCGCAATGTAATAAAGCGTCGGACCGTGATAATTGCTCGGGTCGTATTTATAGATGCCTTCGCGGAAAAGGGTCGTCAGAAAAAAACCGTTGACGCCTTCGTCGTGATGCAGCGGTTTCAGTTCGAGCCAGTAAAAGCGTACAAACACGGCGAGCGCGGTAATCGCGGCGCAGCCGGCGAGCCACGGATAATCGAACGTCGAGCGACGAGCGTCAAACATTGTCGGTCGAGTATCGAGAACATCTTCTTTTAGATTTTCGACTGGTAAGTTTTGATTGCCGATTTCCGAGTTCTGATTTCCGTCTTCCGTCTTTAGACTTTCAACTTTCGTCTTCTGAACTTCAACTTCCGACTGCTGATTTCCGACTTCCGTCTCCCGATTTTTATCTTCAAATTTTTGTTTATCCGCTTTTCTCTTTGGTTTCATTTTCTTATTTTGTCACTTGATAAACTTTGTGCTGTCCGATTTCCGCGACGACGGGGAATTTCTTGAAAAAATCTTCGTTGACTGTTAAATTGCTGCGCTCTTCGGGGCTAATGATAACGTATTCGATGTTGTTTTTTCGCAAAAGCTCGTCCGCCGAAGCCGCGCCTTCGTAGATTTGTTTGACTTCGGCTTCGCGCGGTCCGTAATCAATCCCGTACGAGGAGAGATGACCGTTGTAGCGCATTAGGGAACGTCTGCCCGACAAGACGACGGCGGAATTATACGTCGGCGCGTTAAGGAACAAAGCCTGCGGCGCGATTTTTTGTTTGATTTGCTCGGCGATTGCCACCGAATCCTTGCTGAAGACGTTGTAATTGATTTGTTTCGACACCACGCGCCAAATGTCGAGCGCGCCCGATGCGGTTAAAACAATCAGGCACGCGGCGGCGACGAATTTCAACGCTCGATTCTTCTCCCAAAGTTTCGCCAAAACAAAGGCGACAAACGGAATCGAGCCGACGAACCAGTAAATCAAAACTTTGAAATTGTCCCATTGCCAGGGCGCGAGCTTTACCAGATTCGGGATGATGAAAAGAATCGTAAAAGGCACGTAAAATAACAAAAGCCGCTTTCCGTGTGTTGTGCGCCGCGCCATTTCTTTTAATCCGCGCTCATCCGTGTTCGTCTGCGGTTTATTTCCCTGTTTTTTCTTTCTGTAAAGTGAAAATATTAAATAAATTCCGGCAAACAAAAGCGGGAGAAACAAACCTAAATTATTCACCCAAAAGACGAAAAAGTTTTCGTCGTGTTTGTCCCAGCCGAAATTCCAGGCGATGAATTCCGACAATCGCGTCGCGCTGCCCGTCATCGCCCAGAGCAATTCGGGAATGGCGATGAAAGCGACGCCGAGCGCGAACATAATCCATTCGCGCCAGCGGTCTAATCGAAAGAAAAACAAGCCCGCGCCGACGACGAATAGGGACGCGAGACTGTGGACGTGAATCAGCGGCAGCGTTCCGGCAAGCAATCCGACGAGAAAAACAGGAAGCGGGAAATGCGCGGCAGACTGCTGAGTTTCGGTTTCATCTTCCTTTTGATTGCTGTCTCGTTCGCCGGGATTCCCGGTAAAAATTTCCCATAGTTTTTGCAGGGCAATCAGCGTCAGCGGCATTCCGAGCAGCAGGCTGCGCTGCGTCAAAAAAAGCGTCGTAAAGGCGTTTCCCCAGCGAATTCCCTTATCGTTAATCGTATAATCGGCGGGCAGATTAAGAATAAATTCAAAAAAACTTTTCCCCTGCTGCGAGTAATTTTTCCAAAAGACCGCGAAGCCGAGTCCGCCGCTGAACATTAAAAGCAGCGGCGCGATTTTCCCCGCCAGACGATTTCCGGTTAGCTTAAACGTAAATTTTTCGATTAAAACGACGAGGGAGAAACCGAGAAATACGTCCTGCATCAATATCGCGCCGCGCACGCTCGCGCCGAGCCGGACAAAACTCGCCGCTACCAAATCCGCCATAAACGGATAGGTAAATTTGGCAAAAGCGTACGAAGGATTTTCGGGCGGAAAATTATTTCCCTCGGTAAAACTGAAAATCGCGCCGAGGTGAAACGGCAAATCGCCTAGGTTATGCGAGCTGCCCGTGAAAATGCCGTCGCTCGTGACAAACATCGCGCGGCTGAAAAACAAGCATAAAAGCACGAAAATTCCGAAATAGTAGGCGAATGACAGAATTGTTTGAATATTCGCGCCTTCTAAATTCGCCTTTGCTCTTTGCCAACTCGCTCGCAATTCGGAGCGGTGACTTTGCCTGAGAAACAAAATCAAAGGCGAAAGGCTCGCCAGAATCGAAATAAAAACGGTCGGCGCGGTGAAACCGAAAAGGCACGCGACGAGAAAACAAATCAGCCCGAAAACCACCGAACCGACGACGTTTCCGGCGCACAGACGCCACAAAAGCGTTTCGTCTTCGGCAAACAAATAAGTCAAACTGAGACCGCCGGCAGTCAGCAGAAAAATCAAAAGCAGAGAAATAAGCATAAGTTTTTACTCAATCGGAAATCGTGAAAGATAAATCGTAAATTGTAAATCGTTAAGTGGCAAATTGCTGAACAAATACATTGACCATTTAGCATTTTTTACGGTTTTTAGCGATTTGCGATTTACTATTTACTTTTGAGGATTTACGATTAAAATATGCCGCCGTATCCTAATTTAATTTCAGATTCTCTACTAATCAACGAAACAATTCAAATGCTACAGTCTTACGGCGGTCGCGCCTCAGCCGTCAAGGTCGTCGATTACGTAATGAAAATCTCGGCGCCCGCGCCGGATTTGGCGAGATTGCTGGTTCTCGATTTGGTCGAGACGGATTCGCGGCTGCAATTAATCGGCGATATTTTGGAACTCGTCGTCAGCGATTTTGAAAGGCGGGCGTTTGCCGAAACCGATTTCGTCGTCTTCGATTTGGAGACAACGGGCGCGAAAGCTCCGCCGTGCCGCATCACGGAAATCGGCGCGTATCGCGTGAAAAACAATCGCATCGTCGAAGAATTTCAAACGCTGGTCAATCCCGAAACTTCGATTCCGCTTTTTATCGCACAGCTGACCGGAATCTCCGACGCGATGGTGAAAAACGCGCCGAAATTCGGTGAAGTCGCCGCCGCTTTTTTAGATTTTATCGGCGATTCGATTCTGGTCGCGCACAACGCGCATTTCGATATGCGCTTTTTAAATCACGAAATCGGGCGCATTCACGTCGATTATCGCGTCGCCAATCCGTCGCTCTGCACCGTGCGTTTGTCGCGCAAGTTGCTGCCGAACGTCGAAAATCACCGATTGAAAACGCTTGCCGATTATTATTCGGTCGCGCTCGTCAATCATCACCGCGCCGCCGACGACGCGCACGCAACCGCCCATATTTTCGTCAGGCTGCTCGAAGAATTGGACAAACTCGGCGTGAGAGATTTAGCGGCGGCGAAAAAGTTTAAGTTTTGAAATTTTTTCCGCGCCGCTTTTGTTGTAAAATAATTTTTTATTCTTAACGATTATAAATATCTATGTTAGACGAAGTGAATTTACCGCCGATTAACCAGCAGAATTTAGACATCCGCTCGACCGCGCGCGAAGCGATGAATCTTTTTCCGCTCGATACTTTTAAATACGAATACGCCGGGCGCGAGATTTGGATTGATTTTGAGATTACCGAATTTACGGCGATTTGCCCGTTTTCGGATTTTCCCGATTTTGCCGTTATCCGGTTGAAATACGTTCCGAACCAGCGCTGTATCGAATTGAAAAGTCTGAAACTTTACATTAATTCATTTCGTGAAATAAAGGTTTTTCACGAACACGTCGTCAATATAATTATGGAAGATTTCGTCAAGGCTTGCGACCCTCTGCAAGTCGAAATTGAAGGCGATTTCCACGTGCGCGGAAATATCAAAACAGTCGTACGGGCGAAATACAAGAAGAAAGAAGAATAAATTCGACTTCTTTTTCGTTCTTCCTTTTTTAATGTGCTATCGTCATCACCGTCGGTTGAAATTCGAGGTGTCTCGTGCAGGCATCGCCGATAAGTTCGTTTATTTTGTTTTCGATTTTGTTTTCCTGGGCGAGTCCGGCGTTGGTTACTTCGGAGACGATTAAAAATCTGGCTTTTTCCATTAGAGTTTGCTCGCGGAAAGATAGTTTTTTCTCGTGGCTCAAAAACGTCAATTTTTTCAAAACATCCGCTGCTTCAAAAACATCGCCCGACTGTAGCTGATCGCCGTAATCTTTTGAACGCATCTTCCAATTATCGGAGACATCTTCAAAGTCCGCGCCCAATTTATCTATCAGACTTTTATACTGTTTCGAGCAGATGATCGGGCGAATCCCGACGGTTTCGGCATTTGCCATCGGAACGAAAATAGTCGAACTATCGCTCAAGACCCGCAGGACGTAAAATTTCATCGTATGGTCGCCGATTTGTTTCTGCTCGATTTGTTTGACAACGCAAACGCCGCGGCTCGGGTAACAAACCTTTTGTCCGATGTCGAGTTTCATAATATTTTCTCCTTTTGCATCGCTTAAGAAGGGCGAGCCAAAACCAATCCGCGTGATAATTATTTTCTGAAGTTTTAGTATTGTAGCATACAATCGGTCGGCTTGAAAGAAAATTTTAGATGTTGCCGTTTAGCTGCAGCGCACTGGAATTTGTCGTAATCAAATTGGGAAAATCGTTAATTTGCGCGTGGCAATTCGATGGAGAAATTCGCGCCTTTGCCGGGCGCGGAATTGACGGAAACCTCGCCGCCGTGAAGCCGCGCGAGGTGTTTGACGATTGCCAGTCCCAAACCCGTGCCGCCGATTTCGCGCGAGCGGGCGCGGTCGGTGCGGTAAAACCGCTCGAAAATGCGCTGCAAATGCTCGCTCGATATTCCTTCGCCGGTGTCGGCGACGAAAATTATATCCTTTGTTTCGTTTTGCTCGAATTTTACAATGACGCTGCCCGATTCGACGTTGAATTTGACGGCGTTATCGATTAAATTCGTCAGCATTTGTTCGAGCCGGACGACATCGGCGAAAACAAATGTGTTTTGCGAAACTGCGTTCGTCAATTCGATTCGGCGTTCCCGGGCTTTGGTCGAAAGACTGGTGAAAACATCTTCGACGACGGCAAAAAGATTGACCCGTTTCGGCGCGAGCGCGATTTTACCCGATTCGATTGACGAAAGCTCCAGAATATCGTTAATCAAATGGTGCATTCGCTGCGCGTTTTTGCGAATCACGGCTAAAAAGTGCTGGTTGTTCTCCGCGTCGTCAATCGCGCCGTCTTCAAGAGTTTCGACAAAAGCGAGAATCGAAGTCAGAGGCGTGCGAAGCTCGTGCGAGATATTCGACAAAAATTCCTGACGCACCGTTTCGAGACGTTCAATCTGCGTGATGTCGTAAAAAATGCCGATTGCGCCGCTTCTTTCTTCGAGTTGTATCGGCGCGATATGTACGTCGTAGACGCGATTTTCAAGGCTCGGAATCTTCAGTTCGATGTCCGACGATTCGTTTTCTTCGAGCGCTTTGCTGAAGGCTTCGTGCAGAACACGGTCGCGGATGACTTCGCTCAGACGCTTATTTTCCAACGCTCCGTTTTTGCGGGCAAAAGCATTGTAAGCGGCTTGGTTTGAAGAAATTATGCGCGTGTCTTCGCCGACCACAATGATGCTTTCGCGCATCGTTTCGAGAATTTTATTCAAAATCGGACGCGCGAGATTTTCGCCCGGTTTCTTATCGGCGAACCATTTATCGAAGAAGCTCATAAAAACGACGAGGTTTAAAGTTAAAGGTTTTTCATTGGCAGCTTTGAACTTTGAACCTTATTTCAGTTCGATAAATCGGTAGCCGACGCCGACGACCGTTTCGATGCAGTTGCCGCAATCGCCCAGCTTTTGACGCAGACGACGAATATGAACGTCCAATGTGCGCGTATCGCCGAAATAGCTGTAACCCCAAACATTGTCGAGCAGATTCTGGCGCGTGGCGACGCGTCCCGCGCTTTTTATCAAATAAGTCAGCAGAGCGAATTCCTTGCGCGTTAATTTAACGTCCGCGCCGCCGCATAAAACGCGCATATCGGCAAAATCAATGGCGAGTCGCGCGTCGTCGTAACGCTCGATTGTCTCCTTTTCGACGCGCCGCAAAACCGCTCGAACGCGGGCGACGACTTCTTTGACCGAAAACGGTTTGACGATATAATCGTCGGCGCCGAGTTCGAGTCCGGCGATTTTATCAATCTCGGCGGCTTTCGCCGTCAGCATAATAATCGGCGTCTTTTCCGTCAACGGCTCGCGGCGTAATCTCCGGCACAATTCCATTCCGCTCATTCCGGGCAGCATCAAATCGAGAATAATCAGCGCGGGCGGATTCTTTTCGTCGAGCGCGAGCCGCAAACCTTTCTCGCCCGATTCGGCAACCACGCTGCGAAAGCCTTCGCGCTTAAAATTATATTGCAGACTTTCGGCAATATCCGCTTCGTCTTCGATGATTAAGATTTCCTGCATCGTAATTGGTTCAAGGTTCAAGATTCAAAGTTCAAAGTCTTTGATTTGAACCTTGAACTCAAGCTTTACTGGTGTTTGATAAAAACTGCTTCCTTCATATAAACGATGAGTTCGCAAATATCTTTGACGTAATCGCCGATTCGCTCCAGATTCTTTGCCGCAAACAGCAGTCGCGTCAGGCGAATTGATTTTGCCGCGTCCTGTGCCATCGTCGCCATCAAATTATTAACGAGCGAATCGTAAATTTTATCGACTTCCGCGTCCTTACCAATTAATTGCCGGGCTTTGTCGGCATCATTGGTCGTAAAAGCGTCGAGCGCCGATTGCAGCATTTCCAGAGCGCGTTCCGCCATTTCGCCCATTTCGGCGTAATGTTTCAGCTCCGGTTCGTCGTTCAATTCGAGCGCGACGCGCGCGATGCTCGTTGAATGGTCGGCGATTCGTTCTAAAATCGGCGTGATTTTGAAAATCGTAATCACCATTCGCAGCTCGCGGGCGACGGGGCGACGCAGCGTTAAAACTTCCACGCTCAAACGGTCGATTTCGAGTTCGAGCAAATCAATCACGCGGTCGTTTTCGACGACTTGATTGGCGACCGCGCTGTCGCGCCGCTCAAGCGCGTGCATCGCCCGCCGCAGCGCGAGTTCGACTTCGCCGCCCATTAAAAGAAGTCGGTCGCGCAGTATGTTCAGCTCGCGTTCAAGAAGTATTCGCTGTTCCATCAATTAAAAATGTAGAACAAAACACCCGATTATAAAAGCTGCCAAGCTGAAAGTAATTGGCAGAATAGATGAGTGAATTTAACGCGGTGTGAACGGAGTGTTAAAAAGAAGTTAAATATAACGGATAATGGAAAATGAACAATGGATAACTGAAAGCGACTGCGCCGTTATCCATTATCCGTTTTTCGTTTCCCGCTGATTAATTGCTGCTGCATTTCAAATCGCGCTTCTTCGCGCACGGTTTCGTCATCTGCGTCCTCAAAAACTTCGATGAGTGCGAGCGGCGTTTGACTCAAACGGCGCAGTTCCCAAGTTTCGCTTCCCGTTTCCGATTGACGTGAAAACCACGCTGCGTCAATTTCGCTGGACGCAATCGGCGTTTCGCCGAACAGATTTTCGAGCGAATCCGCCAAACTTTCCGCCGTCGCCGGACAAAGTAAGACACGGCGTAAAATCCAGCCGTGTCTTTTGTATTGCATTAAAATTGCTTGTATTTGAACCGCGCCAATCATTGTTTGTTCGCGCTTTCGTCGGGAACCTGGATTGAATCACCGATGCTTTTTTTAACTCTGTTTTTCATCACTTCGTGTTTCGGCATAACATTCGCGCTGTTGGTATTCGCGGCAGCGGGCGGCGCCTGGTCGCGCATCGCCGGATTATTCGCTTCCATTTCGAGCTGCGCCTGTCCTTTGCCCGGCGATTTGTAATCGCCTTTAAAAGTATCGCCGAAGGCGAGCTTCCAACTGCCGTCTTCCAAAACGAACGGTATATCTTCCCAGCGATTATCTTTCTGACTGTAAACTTCGAGCGCGCCGAAATTACCGTTGACGCGCTCGTCGCGGCTTTCCGGCAAACTGGCGGCAAACGTCGTTGCCGTCAATCCGTTTTCAAAAACCTTTTCGAGCGACTGCTTTTGCTTCTCGGCGGCGAATCCGGCAAAAGTCATCGTATTATTGGACATCAATTGCTCGATTTGCGGCGTATTCTTAGCTTTCACCGCTTCGTAAAGCAATCGGTAGGCTTCGCGCGGCGTCGGGGCTTTCACCGTTTCCTGACTGGTCGTTTGCGCCGACTGGCAAGCGAAACTCCAAAACGCGAAAAACAAAACCAAACTCAAACTGAAAACTTTCTGTACAAATTTAACTTTCATAATTTTATAACTCAATGTATTTTTTGAGTATAAATAGAGTTTCGGCAAAAGTAAATTTAGTTGGCGGAAAATGGATAATGGAATAAACGATTTTGATTTGATTATCCATTTTCCATTTTCCATTTTTCATTCATTTTCTTACGGATTAACCGGCGGCAGTGGTGTCGCCGGCGAGTTGGTTTGCGGAGCGCGTTCGACGTGGCTGGCACTCGTCAAGGCAGCGAGTTTTCCGGCGTCGTCGCTTCCTTTTTGCAGGCAAGATTTGTTTAATTTATAGCGGGCATTTTAACCGACTTTCTACCGGCAAACAATCAATTTCAAGTAGCCCCGCAAATTTGATTTATAAGAATTTGAAACCACAGACAGACACGGATACACACGGATTAATTTTGTTTTATCTGTGTTTATCTGTGAAAATCTGTGGTTTCATTTTGTTTAATTTAACTTTGTCTGCCCAATTATTTTGAACAAGATTGCCGTTAATTTAAAAACTCGACATCGTCTTGCGGCAAACCGACGGGCGCGTCGAACTTCGGCGCGTCTTCTTCGAGACTCCACACTTCAAACAGCGCGGGCGGGCATTCCATTACGAAACGCGAAGGTTTTTGCAGAACGGTCTGGCGATTATAATCGGTAATCATCAGCGGATACGTCAGGTAAAGCTCGTCTTTGGCGCGTGTCAGAGCGACATACCAGAGGCGGCGTTCTTCTTCTTCGCTGTCAATCTCTTTGAGACTACGCGGCGACGGAAATTTGCCTTCCGCCGCCCAGATGAGAAAGACGACCGTCCATTCCGCGCCTTTTGCCTGGTGAACCGAAGTCAATGTCAAAAGCTCGTCTTCTTCGCCGCCGGAGATGACATCTTCGCCGACGATGGTCTGCGGCGCGCCGAATCTTTCGGTGGAAATCAGAGCGAGTTCCGACAAAAAACTCTCGGTCGAATCGTATTTTGAAGCGTAAAGCGCGAGCTGACGTAAATCTTCGGTGCGGGCTTCGGCGTTTTCGTAAGTTTCCTGCAAAAACTGTTCGTAGCCGCTCGATAAAATTACTTCGATTTGTTTGGCGGGATTGTTTCTGGTTTCGTCTCTGGCGAGATTTTCCAGTAAATCGACAAAATTTTGCCAGGCGTTTGAACTGCGCGGCTTGAATTTGAAATCGTCTGTTTTGACGAGCGCGAACGGATTTTCAGAGTAAGCCAGACTTTCGTAAATCTTATTCGCCGTCGCGTTGCCGACGCTCGGAATCATTTTCAAAATGCGTTTCCAGGCGAGTTCGTCGCGCGGGTTGACGACGATTCTGAGATAGGAAATCACGTCTTTGATGTGCGCCTGCTCGAAAAATCTGACGCCGGATTGAATGCGGTACGGAATGTTTCTTCTGGTTAATTCGAGTTGCAATTCGAGCGAATGATAATGCGAGCGGTAAAGAACGCCGATGTCTTCTAAAGATGTTCCTTCGTCGCGCAGCTCCAGAATTCTCGACGCGATAAACGCCGATTGCTGCTCCGTATCGCGGCACGGAACGAGCGCGGGCGCAAAGCCTTTCGATTTTTTGACGGCTTGCAGAACTTTCGGAAACTGTTTTCGATTATTCGCAATCGAAACATTCGCCAGCGCTAAAATCTCTGGCGTCGAACGATAATTCGTCTCCAATTTATAAATCTCGCATTCGGGATAGCGCTTCGGAAATTCGTAAATATTCGTAAACTCCGCGCCGCGCCAGGCGAAAATCGATTGCGCGTCGTCGCCGACGACCATCACGTTTTTGTGTCTGATTGCTAAAAGGTCGATAATCTCGGCTTGCAGCCGATTCGTATCCTGATACTCGTCAACTAAAATATGCTCGAACTGTTCGGTGTAGACGGCGGCGATGTCGGGTTTTTCGATTAAAAGACGTTTCCAGTTGAGCAGCAAATCGTCGTAATCCATCACGTTGCGCGTCCGTTTTCGCTCGATATAAATCATATCGACGCGCTTGATTTGCTGCGTCAAAGGCTCGAAATACGGATAGCGATTGATGACGACATCTTCAATCGGTTTATCGGTGTTGTTGGCGTAGGAAATTATGTCCTGCACGACTTCGGATTTCGGAAAGCGTTTCGCCTTCGTATCGATTCCGGCTTCATCAACGCAGACATTGATAAAATCCCGCGCGTCTTCGGCGTCGAGAATCGAATAATTTGAATCAAAACCGATTGACGCGGCGTGCTTGCGCAAAATCAAATTGGCGATGCGGTGAAACGTTCCGCCCCAGATTTTATGGACGTTTTGACTGCCGGTTAAATTTTCCACGCGCCGCAGCATTTCCCGCGCGGCGCGATTGGTAAAAGTCGCCAGCAGAATTTTCTGCGGCGAAACGCCCTGTTCTAAAAGGTAAGCGACGCGGTAAGTTATCGTCCGCGTCTTTCCGGTTCCTGCGCCCGCCACGACCAGAGCGGCTTTCGGCGGCGCGGTGACGACGCGAAACTGCTCGGCGTTTAATTCCTCACGATACCGCGTCAGGCGTTCGGGCAGAGCGTTTTTATCTCGTTTGATGACGTATTTTTTCATCGGAAATTAACGACAGATTAACATATCCGAACCGATGAATAAATTTTGTTTCCGAATTAAGCAGTCACGCAAAATTAATTTATAAGAATTTGAAACCGTCCTAAAATTCCAAATCTATCGAAAAGCGAAATTGTCGCGGCGCGTTGAAAAGAACGGGCGTTTTGAAAGTCGGAAGCGGCGCGGCGTTTGAGCCGTAAAACCGGTTTATCGCCGCGACATTCGGTTTATTAAAAAGATTGAAAAACTCGAGGGCGAAATCGACTTTCGCGCTTTTGCTCAAAGGCATGAATTTGACGATTCGCAAATCGGTGTTGAAAAATTTCGGCGTACGAAGCGCGTTGCGCGAAAATCCGAGCGGGCGCGACGCGAGCGGAAAAGCTCCCTCTCATTCTTCGTCCGCGCCGGTCAAAGCGTTGACGGGTCTGCCGCTGCTCAAAGTTATAATCGGCGCGATTTCGATATGGCTCAATACTTCTTCGATAAAACTTTCCTTTTTATTCGCGCCCTTTTCTTCTTCGTCGCCGAACGGCAGCTCGAAAACGCCGCTGACGACAAACCGCTGGCGCACGTCTTGCAGCGAAACCGCCCGTTCAGCCCGCAAATCGTAAGGATTGGCGGGCTGCTCGTTAAAATCCGAAGCGTCGTCAATCGTCTTCGATAAAGTGTAGGAAGCCAGAACTTCAAATTCATTGCTCAGGCGTTTGTTAATAGCCAGCGTTACGCCGCGATACGTCGAGCTTGCCGAATCTTCCAGTTGATAAACCGCGTCAAAACGCGAATCGATTCTGCCGGTTCCGAAAACGGGTCGTCCGAGTTGCTGCGCGGTTGGATTTTCAACGCCTAAAGCAGCGGCATTAGCCGGTGTTAAAATAATCGGCGGTAATAAATTAATGTTGCGCGTGCGCGGCAGAAATATTCCGCGAGTAAAAAGAAATTCGGCGCGAATGGTCGTGTCGGCGTTCAAAAGCCGCTCGACGCCGGCAAATGTTTGAATGCTGTACGGAGTTTTAAAATTCGGGTCGGCGCGGTAAATCGACGGCGCGACATTCGAAATCGGCGAGACGGCTTGCCCGCCGCCGTTCGCGGCAAAAATCTGCGCCGCCCGCGCGTCAAAAGCGATTTGCTCGAATGCCCGCGCTCCGTCTTTTTGGATCACCTGATTGAGAAACGCGAGCGGCAGACGGTCGTAAAACAGACCGAATCCGGCGCGAAAAACCCATTCCTTCGACGGGCTGAAGGCGACGCCCAATCGCGGGCTGAAATTATTTTCGTCCGTGCGAAAAGGCGGCGGCAGTCGTTCCGCGTCGTAGCGCAAACCTGAGTTTAACGTCAACTTCGGCGATACCTGCCAATGATTTTGAACGAACGCGCCGAAGCTCGTCACGCTGAAATCAGTCGGTGAACTGCCGAACGATTGTCTGAAAATCGCCGGACGCGCCGCGAGAAAATCTTCGACGGAGCGAAACGTGTAAACGCCGCCGAAACCGTCGCGGATATCGCTGTCGAGCGAGACGCGATTGACGCCGCCGCCAATTTTCCATTCCTGTCTGCCGCGAACTATTGAAACGGCGTCGACAATCTGCTGCCGGTTTTCACGCCGCGTTCCGTCCGCGCTGAACGGTCGCCCGACGCGCGCCAAGCCGACGATTTCAATTCCCGTTCCGGTTTTATCGCCGGCGTTCGAGACAAATCGGCGCGTGCTTATTTGAAATCGCAAGTCGTTGATAATTTCCGGCTTGAGAACGGAAACGAACGCGCCGGTCGTTTGATAATCCTTCGTGTAACTGCTGCCGCGCGCGGTCGGGTCGGCGAGCGCGTCGGTATTAAACGCTTCGCCGCGGCTGCGATTATTGGTAAACGCGCCGCGAAAATTAAACGTATTTCTCGCGTTCAAGAGATACGTCAATTTTCCAGCCAATTCTGTTTCATCCGCTCCGACACGAAACGAATTCCCGTTTAGAAAGCGAACCGCCAGACGCGGCGCAAAGCCGGACGCGAGCGCGGCGTTGACGTGCGAGCGAACATCAGAATTGATTTCCGATTGCTCGTCAGCCGAAAAAGTTTCCTGTTCGGCGGCGGCGTAAAAGAAAAGTTTGTCGCGCAGAATCGCTCCGCCCAGAGACGCGCCCGGCTGATAACGGCGAAATCGCGGGCGGGTTTTTGAATCGTTGCCGATAAGCGGGTCGCGGGCGTTCAAACGTTCGTTTTGAAAAAAGTTAAAGAGCGTGCCGTGAAAATCGTTCGCGCCCGTTTTGGTGACGACGTTGATGGCGCCGCCCGCCGCGCCGCCGAATTCCGCCGAAATGCCGTTGTTGATAATCTGAAATTCGCGGACGATTTCCGGCGACAGCGCGATTCGCGCCGCGCCCGTCGTTTCGTCCGTATTGTCCAATCCGTCAATCGAAATGGAATTGCTGCGCGGTCGCAAGCCGCCGAAGGTAAATCCGCTGTCGGCGAGCGGCGAGTTTGACAAGTTGTTTCCGCCGCCGTTCGCCGATTGCGTGTTGGAAGGCGCGACGCCGGGCGCGAGCAAGGTGAATTACAGATAATTTCGGCTGTTGACCGGCAATTCCTCGATTCGTTCAGGGTCTATCGAGGTTGTCGAAGCGGTTTGGGAAACGTCGATGACCGGCGGTTTATCGGAAACATTCACCACTTCACTGACGCCCGCTAAATGCAAAGTGATATTCAGCGTCGAAGTTTTAAATATAAATTTTCTTTTGAGCCATCAAATTGAAATAAGGATATTACAGTTCGTAGATTTTTAATGCAATTATTGGAAACGCCGGAAAATGTCTGCCGAAAAAGACAATCTATTCGCCGAATGTTATAATATTTACATGAATTTAGTATGCAATTATTTTTTAGGAAGGTAAAAAACAAATGAAATTTCCCGGTGGATTCGATATGAATTCGATGATGAAGCAAGCCCAGAAAATGCAGGAAGAAATGGGCAAACAAATGAAATCTATGACCGTTGACGCGTCGTCGGGCGGCGGCGCGGTAACGGTGAAAATGCGCGGCGATTTTGAAGTTATGGAACTTATCATCTCGCCCGATTTGGTCAAGGACGGCGATACGGAAATGATTCAGGATTTGACGCTCGCCGCCGTCAACGAAGCGCGTCGCAAAGTCGAAGAATCGCTCAAAGGCAAGCTCGGCGGAATGCTGCCGCCGGGACTTATGTAAAACAGTGGTAAGTGCTAAACGGTAAAAGGTAAGTTCGCTTTGACAGCTTCGCTGCAAAGATAAAACCTGCCTTTCACTAACCACTAACCACTAACCACTAACCACTTACCGTTTACCACAAAATAAATGCTCGAATATTCAGAACCCGTTGCAAAATTGATTGACGAATTCAAACGTCTGCCCGGCGTCGGACACAAAAGCGCGCAACGTTTGGCGTTTTACATTCTGCGCCGCCCGGAAGCGGAAATCGAACGATTTGTCGAGGCTTTGCAGGAAGTCAAACAAAAGATTGTCTTCTGTTCGATTTGCAACAATTTAACCGACGTCAATCCGTGTATGTACTGCGCGACCGCTTCGCGCGACCGCTCGATAATCTGCGTCGTCGAAGAACCGTATAATCTCGTCGCGGTCGAAAAAACGCGCAGTTACAAAGGCTTGTATCACATTTTGCACGGTAGTTTGTCGCCGATTCGCGGCATCAGCCCGGACGAGTTAATGATTGCCAATCTATTGCCGCGACTTGAAGCGGAAAATAACAACGGCATTGAAGTCAAAGAAGTAATCATCGCGACGAACCCGACGACCGAAGGCGAAGCGACGGCGCACTATATCGCCCGGCTGATTAATTATCTCGGCAGAGCTATTGATGTCACCAGAATCGGAATGGGAATGCCGGTCGGTTCGGATTTGGAATTCGTCGACGAAGTGACGATGGAAAAGGCTCTGACGAACCGCCATAAAATTTAATCGAAAAATTACAAAATTTCTTGACGCTTTTTGTACTCTTTCGCCGCTTAAATTTAAAAAGAAAAAAGGACTGAAGAGAAATTTCCCGATTCTTTTCAGTCCTTTTTTCTTTGCCTGTCCTTGCTCGTCTTTTGCCTTCGGCAAAACTCGTTACGCCACTTTTGAGCGTTTAATACTGCTCACCTTTTCATTCGTCTGCGCCGCGACATCGGATTCAACTTTCGTTTTTTCGATGCGCGCCGTCATCCGGCGGTCTAAATCTTCGATTTGCTCGTCGGTCAAATGATGCACGTTCGGCTGATTGTGATAAATCTTTGCGCCGGTTACAATATCGGCGCGTTTGAATCCGTTTTCTTCCGCCTTTTTAATTAAATCTTCAATCGTCATTTTTTGCGGCGCGATTGAAATCGGCGTTTTATCTTCGATAAATTCCGGCACATCCGATTTGGCGGGTTTCTCGAAAGCTAATTCCAGAGCTTGCTCGGCTTTCATATGTTCGAGAAAATCTTTGAAGCCGACGTTTCCGGTCATTTCAAATCCGACTTCAAAAGCCGGCGAATTGCTTTTAACGACTTGAAAAACTCGCGTGATTTCGCCGTCGCGTTCCTGCAAACTGACTTCGAGCATCACGTCCACAAAATATTCAAGCCCCGAAGCCGTCATCGGCAACACGCGCCCGATTTCGTTGTCTTCTTTCGACTCTTTTCCACGGGCTGCGATTTGGTCGGAAATGACGACGCATTTTCCGCTTTCGATACAGAGCTTTCGCAGAACCGACTGCAAAATCATTTGGTCGGCGGCAAGTTCTTCGGCTGAGGGTTGCGCCAGCGGGTCGCCGGTTTTTTCTCTGACGGCTTCAATCATTTCCGAATGTTTCGCGCCGAAATACGCCGCCCAACTGTCGAGCGCGAAACAGCCGTAATTTTGTTCCCTGCCTTCGCCGTTAATTGCCCAATCGATAAATTCCGGCAGTTCGTCGGATTGTTCGATTTCCAGAGCGTCGAATTTTTCGCCGACTCCGCGCAAAAGACGCGCCTTGCGTTCGGTGTCGAAAATGCAGAGTTTCCCCAGACCCGCTTCCGCCATCGAACTGATAAAGTGACTTTTGCCGACGCCCGCGCCGCCGCGAATCGCCATAATCAAACGCTGCTGGCGCGGCATCCGGCTCAATGGATTAACTTTCTGTTTGTTCGTATTTTTCATTTTTGCTTTCTCCTCGCTGAAAATGTTTTCTTAATGTTTTTCCTTATTTTCTGTTTGCTAAATGCCTACCGTCAAAGGCATTTTGTTGCACTGATGAGACAAATTTAACACAAGTCGTTTTTTGTTTCAAGTATGAAACAACTTTTTTTGAGTTTTCTCAAACACGTCTATTTATATTTTCTCGATTTTCATCTTCATACCAAACTTTGGTCTAAGGGTCATTAACGGATTCATTCCGATTTTTTGCTCGGGCGAAAGTTTTAATTTCCACTTTCTTAACAGAGTTGCGATGAGCAAAACGCCTTCCGTCCACGCGAAACCTTCGCCGATGCAGCCGCGCACGCCTCTGCTGAAAGGAAAATAGACGTATCTTTTCGCGGCTTCTTTAATCGTTTGTTTTTCCCAGCGCTCGGGCAAAAAAGTTTCGGCGTTTTCCCAAAACCGCGAATCGCGGTGCATCGTAAATTGACTGAGCAAAACGAGCGCGCCTTTCGGAATTTGGTAACCGCCGACTTCGTGTTCTTCGACGGTCAAACGTCCCAATGCCCAGACGGGCGGAAAAAGCCGCATCGATTCGGCTAAAACGCTTTCGGTGTATTTCAAATTCGGCAAATCTTCGATAGCTGGAAGTCTTTCATTCGGCAAAACTCGTTTGAGTTCTTCGTGCAGTTTCGCCTCTTTTTCAGGATTTTGCGAAAGCAGATACAACGTCCAGGTCAGAGCGTTAGCGGTCGTTTCGTGTCCGGCGAGAAAAATCGTCAGACATTCGTCGCGCACCTGCTCGTCGGTCATTTTGCCGCCGCTTTCTTCATCCTGCGCTCCAAGCAACATCGAAAGCAAATCGCCTTTGTCCACGCCGGATTTTCGGCGTTCTTCGATAATGCGGTAAATTATCGAATCGAGAGTTTCCTTTGCTCGATTAAAGCGTTTTGCCTGCGGAATCGGGAGTTTTTCGAGCAGTTCGGAAAAAGGCAAAAGCAAATAATTAAACATCTCGATTATCGTCGTCAAAGCCGTGCCGACTTCGTTGGCTTCATCCTCGACATTCGCGCTGAAAAGAGTTTTGCCGACAATTTCCAAAGTCAGCCGCATCATTTCCTTATCAATGTCGCGCGTTTCGCCGTCTTTCCAATCGTCAGCCATTTGCGCGGCGCATTCGGTCATCGCTGCGGCGTAAGATTTTATTCGTTCGCGGTGAAAGGCGGGCTGAATCATCCGCCGCTGCCGCAAATGAGCTTCGCCTTCGCTGGTCAGCAAGCCTTCGCCGAGCAGTCTTTTAGCTCGCTGCAAAGCGCGACCTTTGATAAATTTCGCGTTATTCGTTATCAACAAATCACGCGCGAAATCCGGGTGATTCAGAAAAAAAGCGAGTTGACCGCCGATTCTAAAAGACGTGATGTCTCCGAGCGCGGCTAATTTAAGCAAAAATCCGGTCGGGTCGCGCCGAAATTGCAGGAAATGTCCGCCGAAAATTCCGCTTTTCACGCTCGGCGGCAATTTTATTTTTTCCATAAATTGATAATCGACGGTCGATAATTGATAATGTTTTTTCGTTCGGCTCAATTATCCGTTAACAATTATCAATTATCAATTCTTTTTGAACTACCATTTGTAATTAGTGAATTAAAAAAACTAATTCCGTCGAGAGACTGGAAAATTACGTGAATCAGATTATCGAAAGAGAATATTAAAAAGCACTTATGAATAATCTTCCGCGAGAAACGTTGCGCCGAATCGTAACTAAATACGGCAAAGAGATTTGCGGCGACGCGCGGCGCTGCGAAAGTCTTTTAAATGATTTATGCGGTGAATACCGGCGGGAAATAAATGTTCTAATCAATGCGATTGAAGAGCGCGTACCGCTCGATTTGCTGGCGACTGGCAGTTCGATGCCGCACGAATTGCTTTTGACTAAACTCGAAAAACGGCTCGAAGAACAAACGGCTTTGACGACTGACGCGGCACTATGGGCGGTCGAATCATGGGCGTTGGCGTTAGGCATAGCGACCGAAGCTGAAATCGAAGAAAGGCGGCGAAAACAGGTAAGACCGATTCCACCGATTTCAAATACCGGAATGATTCCGCCGAATCTCACCGAAGAGAATAAAGTTAAAAACGCCAGTCGCGGAAATTTTCCGCCGAACACGCAAACTCCGAAACAAACGTCGCCGCCAGCACAGACAAAACCGCAACCGCCGCTTCAACAGTTTCCAACCAATCAAACCAAAGCAAACCCGTCGCGTCCGCCAGCAACAAAATATCCGTCGCCGCATAATTTGCCAATCAATCGTCCGCCCGCGCAAACCGTTCCGACGACGCAAAATTTACCGGCTCAAACACAGACTCCGGCAACGATTACGAAAGGGAATTTCGGGTTTTTTCGCGGCTGTCTGATTATCATTTTTCTGCTGGTTGTTTTGTTGCCGGTACTTTTTTTCGGCGTTCCGTATGCGATTGAAACGATGCGCGAAACACAGCGCGAGAGAAACAACGAGCCGCCACGTTTTCCGTCACAATAGGTTTGTATTGATAATCAGTTTATTAGACGCATAAAATTCATACACGAAATAAAACGTATTCACTAATAGTCTGTTAAATCAAGACAAAAATTTGTGGCAAAGCGTTTGCATCAATGCCGCGATTGAATCAAAATCAAATATCAAAATTCGTTAAGGAGAAATTATTATGATGAAACGACCGGGCGGCGAATTGGCTTCGAGACCGCTGCATTTTATTTGGATTGCCGACAGTTCCGGCTCGATGGAACAGGACGGAAAAATTCAATCGCTCAACACTGCAATCAGGGAAGCAATTCCGCATATGAAAAAAGTCGCGGAAGACAACCCGAACGCGCAGGTTTTAGTCCGCGCCGTCAAATTTTCAAACGGAGCGCAATGGCACATCGCGCAACCGACACCGGTTGCCGATTTTGCGTGGAACGATTTGACCGCCGACGGCGAAACCGATATGGGCAAAGGTTTGGAGCTTGTCGCCGAGCAATTGAAAATGCCGCCGATGAGCGACCGCGCTTTGCCGCCGGTGCTGGTTTTGATTTCTGACGGTCAGCCGACCGATGATTTTGAAGCCGGTCTGAAAGCCTTGATGGAACAGCCTTGGGGCAAAAAAGCCGTGCGTATCGCGGTTTCAATCGGGCGCGACGTTGACAACGAAGTTTTGCAAAAATTTATCGGCAATTCCGAACTAAAACCGCTTGCTGCGAACAGTCCCGAAGCACTCGTCAAACATATCAAATGGGCTTCGACGGCAGTTTTGAAATCCGCTTCTTCGCCCGCCGCAACGGCTGATGTGCCGGCTGGCGCAGACACGGCAAACGTACCGATTCCAACCGTCGCCGCGCCGACCGTCGAAACTCCGCCGGATGCCGGAGCGCAAGCGGCAAACGCCGGAACGCCGAATGGAGCTGCGCAGCCTGCCGACACGGACAATCAAAACATGGTTGACGATGTTTGGTAAGGAGCGCGAATGACTGAAAATGTAAGTCTTACCCGATGGCAGATTATCGGTGAAACCGTTCCTGGCGCGTCGCATCTTCGCGCCGGGATTCCGAATCAGGATTCGATTTTGCAAATGCGCGAATCGGACAGAGCTTTGCCGCTCATCGTTTCGATAGCGGACGGACACGGCAGCCCGAAATGTTTTCGCAGCGATAAAGGCTCGCGCTTTGCCGTCAAAAAAGCCGCGCAAATTGTCGGCGAATTTCTCGACGAGCGGCGCGGGCATTTTGATTTGGCGGAAGTGGAAACCAAAGGCAAAGATTATTTGCCGAAAGAGTTTGTTAAAAAGTGGAGAAAAACCGTTGAATATCATCTTAAAAACAATCCGTTCACCGAAGATGAATTCAAAAAACTCGAAGAAAAATCCGGCGCGAAAGCCCGCCAGTTAATCGAAGAAAATCCGCTTCTGGCTTACGGCACAACGTCTCTGACGGTTGCGATGGAAGAAGATTTCGTTATTTATTTGCAGCTCGGCGACGGCGATATGTTGAACGTATCGGCAAATGGCGAAGTTACCAAACCGCTGCCCGAAGATGCGCGGCTGCTTGCCAACGAGACGACTTCGATGTGTCTGCCAAAGGCGGAAAATGATTTTCGCTTTTTCGTGCAGAAAATTTCCGCTAAAGATAGTCCCGCAATGATTTTGCTTTCGACCGATGGTTATCTCAATTCGTTTTCGAGCGAAGCCGGATTTTTTCAAGCCGGAACCGATATTTTGTCAATGCTCGCGGCGGAAAACGGTTTTGAAACAGTCAGCGAAAATCTCAAAGCGTGGCTTGAAGAAGCAACGCAAATGGGCAGCGGCGACGATTCCACAGTTGCAATTATTTTTCGTCCCGACGCGCTGAAAAAACCTGAATCGTCACCGAAAGCGGAAACTAAAGAAGCAGAAAAAACCGCTTTGCCCGACAGTTCCATAAATACTCCTGAACCAATAGTTTCGGTATCGGAAACGCCGGAAAATGCTGAAGACGTAACGGTTACAATAACGATTAAAAAAGATAAAAATAAAGTCTCGGCATCTTCATCTTCGGTTGCAATCACACAAACGGATTCCGCACATACCGCATCAGTCGAAGCGCAGCAAAATTTACAAAATCAGACTGAAGAACTAAGCAAATGAATGATTTGCCGCGCCGAAAACTCCGCGAACTCGTAGAGCGTGACGGCGGTTTGATTGCCGAAAACCCGCACCGCTCCGAAAGTCTTTTGCGCGATTACTGCGGCGAATTCCGGCGCGAAATTTCCGTGCTGGTTATGGCACTCGAAGAACACGCGGTCGCCGATATGCTTTCTGCGCCGAAAGGTTTACCAGGCAAGGTTTTGTTTGCGCGATTGGTGCAAAGGCTGTGCGACAATCTGGCTTTATCCGAAAGCGCGGCGCGTTGGTCAATCGAATCCTGGGCGCTGGCGTTCGGTTTGATTTCCGAAAACGAACTTTCTAACGATGAAACCGAGCAAACTAAAAGGGAAAATTTAACCGAACCGACGGCGAATGTTTTCCCTCCGAAAGTTGTCAAAACTACTCCGCAAAAGGCACAGCCGAAACAGACGGCTTCAGCACAAATCACTCCAACACAAACTGCCAAAATTGCCTCAACAAGCTATGTCGTTTCGGTAAACGGCGGCGGAAATTTCGCAACAATCAGCGAAGCGTTGCAAAAGGTTGCTCCCGACTCGCGCCTTTTGATTCGAGAAGGCTTTTATAACGAAAGTATTTTGCTTGATAAAAGCATTGAAATTGTCGGCGACGGCGCAGTCGAAAATATAATCGTCGAAAGCGCAAATTCGAGTTGTGTTTCAATGCAAACCGACAAAGCGACAATTCGCGGTTTGACGCTGAACGGAGTCGGCAAACAAAACGGCAAATCATTTTTCGCCGTTGATATTCCGCACGGCGAGTTGATTTTGGAGAACTGCGACGTTTCATCAGATTCGCTTTCCTGCATCGCAATTCACGGCGCGAATGCAAATCCGTTGATAAAAAATTGCCGCATTCACGACAGCGCGGATTCGGGTTTTTATATTTTTGACAACGCTCGCGGGCGCGTTGAGGAATGCGACGTTTATCACAACGCAAATGACAATGTGGCAATCGCGCAGGGCGCAAATCCTTCGATAAAAAAATGCCGTATTTTTGAAGGCGCGGGCGGCGGCGTGGTCGTCTGGCAAAACGGCGCGGCGGGCGTAATTGAAGACTGCGAAATTCTGGCGCATCGTCTGGCAAACGTCGGCGTCAGCGAATACGCCAACCCGATTTTTCGCCGGTGCAAAATCTTCGGCGGGCGAGATACCGGCGTTTTCGTCCGGCAAAACGGTTACGGCACGTTTGAAGAATGTGACATCTTCCGCAACGAAAAAGCGGAAGTTGCTGTTTCGCAAAACAAAAATTCCCTCTTTCGCGGCTGCCGGATTCACGACGGCGTAAATTCCGGCGTTCTCGTGCAAAATCATGGACGCGTGTTGCTTGAAAACTGCGATATTTATGACAACACAGACGCGGGCGTGGCTCTTTACGGCGCAAGCATCGCCGCCATTCGCAACTGCAACATCAACCGCAACGGAGTCGTCGCCGTCCGTGTTAAAGAAAGCAGCGCGGCGAGCGTGGAAAATTGCGATTTGCTCGGCAATCGCGTCGCCACTTGGGAAACCGAAGGCGATGTGGTTGTCGAACGAAGGAACAATCGGGAATAAGTCGAATGAAGAAATTAAGGTCGGTTTTTTATAATGTAAAGCTGCATTTCTGACTCTAAAAATTAAAATTGACTTTTGGTGTGACCGATAGTATTACTATTTTATGAGCGTTGCAAAAGTAACTATTTCCATCGAATCGGGTTTGCTCAAGAAAGTTGACTACCTCGTCAAAGAGCGTGTTTTTTCTAATCGCAGTCAAGCTATTCAGTCTGCCGTCGCGGAAAAAGTTTCGCGTCTTGACAGAAATCGCCTGGCGCGTGAATGCGCCAAACTCGACAAAGCCGAAGAGCGGTCTTTAGCCGATTCGGGTTTAGCGGCTGAGGTAAAAGAATGGCTCGAATACTGAGAGGCGATATTATTTGGGCGAATCTCGACCCGACGCTCGGACACGAACAATCCGGTTCTCGTCCGGTTTTGATTCTAAGTCAGGACGTTTTTAATGACCGTTCGGGAACGGTTATCGCCGTAGTTTTGACCAGCCAGCAGCCGAGCGCGAGTTTTCCGTTGACGTTTGAACTTTCAGACCCAAAACTGCCGAAAAAATCTTGGGTAAAAATCAGCCAGATTCGCGTTCTCTCAACCGAGCGTTTAGGAAGAAAAATAGGTAAAGCATCGGACGAAGAATTAGAAACAATTATTGAAGGATTGAATGAAATCATCGGGGCGTAAAATTAATTTTACGCCCCAATGGAAACAGCGACCTCGTTACCTTGCGTAGTAGCAATTTACAGTATAAGCGTAGTTGTCGAATGAAAGAATAATCGGAATAGTTATGAGTAAATGCGGCTTAGAAGATGTTTTCCGAGATTTAGCGGCTCAACTTCCACTAATTATTGACGGAGATGACAGCTATACATTTACTTCTCAAAATCTTCCCGTTCCACCTTCTCTGATGGAGACGGAAAAACTATATATAAAAAAGTCTCTACATATTTACAATGACATTTTTCAGATTGATAAACTCTATTTCTACGCCAAAAAAGAAACTCACCGAAATTTGGGGCTTCTTATTCTAGCCGCCGTTTTTCATCCGCAACCTTCAGAAGTGATCGTCAAATTAAATCACTCGGAGTCCGACATTTTAAATCTGGTTATTGAATTTGAGCATCCTGATTTGGATAAGCTGTATGGTCAATATCGTTCAAAACCATTTGCTTTCCAATATTACCCCACCTTTTCTTGGAAGCATCCTTTTGAAAAATGTCCTACATTAGAACATTTGCCTTGTTTTGGCTTAACCCATTTGAAGGAATTTGTTTACAAAAAGGATTGGGGAAGCCGGGACACGGTTAGAATTTTTGGTACCGATATTGGTATGGTTAAGTTTGCACAATTGCTCTTGAATGCCGCTTTACCGGACAATGAGGAAAATGAATATGAACTCGAAGGAGAAGGCGGCTTTCGCGGTGTCGGACTAAACAGTGCGGAAATAGGTATGTTTTTGCCGGGGCATATTTTTTGGGTTGACGAGCATTGGAACTAAAAAGAAATTGCGACGAATCGTATTATCAATAAAATAAAACAAATCGGGCATAGCTAAAACGGAGAATCAATAAATGGATGAAATCTTAAAACCCGGACAAGTCGTCGAGTGCCAGCCGTCGGGAATGCCCTGCACAATTGAAGTGCTGCTCGGCGCAGGCGGGCAAGGCGAAGTTTATAAAGCGGAACTCGGCGGCGAAGCGGTTGCAGTGAAATGGTTTTTTGAGTTTATGGCGACGCCCGCGCAGCGCGCTTCTATGGAATTATTAATTAGAAAAGGCGCGCCGAGCGAGCATTTTCTTTATCCGATGGAGATTACGACCGCCGCCGGTGTTCCGGGTTTCGGTTATATTATGCCGCTCAGACCGAAGCGTTTTAAAAATATCGTTGATTTGATGACGCGCCGCATCGAGCCGACGTTTCGCGCTCTGGCAACCGCCGGTTTTAATCTCGCGCATAATTATTTACTGCTTCATTCGCAAGGTTTGTGTTACCGCGACATCTCTTTCGGCAACGCTTTTTTTGACCCGGACACGGGCGATGTTTTGATTGCTGACAACGACAATGTTTCGGTTGACGGCGCGGGCGTTTTGGGAGTGTTAGGAACACCGCGTTTTATGGCTCCCGAAATCGTCAGGGGCGAAGCCGTGCCAAGCACGCAGACCGATTTGTTTTCGCTGTCGGTGCTGATTTTTTATATGCTGATGGTCGCGCACCCGCTCGAAGGCAAAAAAGAAGCGGCGATAAAAGCCCTCGATTTGCCCGCGATGACGAAACTCTACGGCAAAGAACCGATTTTCATCTATGACCCGAATGACGATTCAAATCGTCCGGTTCCCGGCATACACGACAACGCGCTCGCCTTCTGGCGCATTTATCCACAGTTTTTGCGCGACGTTTTCATTCTCGCGTTTACGATTGGGATAAAAGACCCGAAAAACGGGCGTGTCAGAGAAAGCGAATGGCGCGGCGAAATGGTGCGCTTGCGCGACTCGATTTTTTACTGCTCGAATTGCTCGCTCGAAAACTTTTACGATTCGATTGCTGTCAAAGCAAGCGGTGGAAATCCCGGTTTGTGCTGGGCGTGCGCCGCGCAACTGCGATTGCCGCCGCGCATCCGCATCGAAAAATCAGTCGTTATGCTAAACCATAATACTCAGCTTTTTCCGCATCACATTGACGACCAAAAGCTGTATGATTTTTCCGCACCGGTCGCCGCCGTTGCCGTTCATCCGACGAATCCGAATGTTTGGGGACTCAAAAATCTTTCCAAAGACAATTGGTTTATCACCGACGCCGCCGGAAATGTAAAGGAAGTCGCGCCCGAACGCAGCGTGACATTAGGGGTCGGGACAAAAATAAACTTTGGCAAAGCGGAAGGTGAGATAAAAATATAAACATTAAATTATTCTAAAAAGAAGTTTCAATACAACGTATCAGCTTGAATAACAATAAAATGTTTTTTTTGAGTTGCTTGAAAACTCTTCGGTCATTTCTTCAATACTCCGTAAAATCGAGTAAATATAGATAAACTAGGTATTTATGCATTATCATTTAATCGGCATTTGCGGCACTGCGATGGCTTCTTTAGCCGGAATGTTGCAGGCGCGCGGGCATAAAGTTACGGGTTCAGACCAGAATGTATACCCGCCGATGTCGACGCAGCTCGAAGCGCTCGGGATTGAAATCATCAACGGTTACCGAGCCGAAAACGCCGATGTCGGCGCGGATTTTACAATCGTCGGCAATACGATTTCGCGCGGCAATTCTGAACTCGAAGAGGTTTTGAATCGCAAGCTCGTCTATCGGTCGCAAGCCGAAATCGTCAAAGAAGAATTTATTCGCGGAAAACATTCGCTCGTCATCGCCGGAACGCACGGCAAAACGACGACGACAAGCATCGCCGCATGGATTATGGAAGTCGGCGGACTGAATCCGTCGTTTCTGGTGGGCGGCATCGTCCAGAATTTCGACGCGAGTTTCAGAATTACCGGCGGCAATCATTTCGTCATCGAAGGCGACGAATATGACACGGCATATTTCGATAAAAAGCCGAAGTTTATGCATTATCTGCCCGAGACGGCAATTGTCGGCAACATCGAATTCGACCACGCCGACATTTACCGTGACATCCACGAAATCAAGTTTGCCTTTTCGCGCTTGATGAATTTAGTTCCCGGCAACGGCTGTCTCATCGTCGGAATCGATTCGCCCGTGGTGCGTGAAGTTTTGGAGGAATTGGACGGAAAAATTTTTACGAACGTCGAAACTTTCGGCATCAGCGAAGACGCGAAATGGCAGGCGCGCGAAATTGATTTTTCGGGCGACACGACGCGCTTTACAATTTTCAGAGAAGGACAAAGATGGGGCGCGTTTGAGACGCATTTAATCGGCGAATTTAATGTGCGAAATTGTTTGTCGGTCATTATCGCGGCAAATGCCTGGGGAATTACGCAGGAAAAAATGCGCGAAGCGTTTCGCTCGTTTAAGAGCGTCAAACGGCGCGTCGAAGTGCGCGGCGTAGAACGTGGCGTCACGGTCATCGACGATTTCGCGCATCATCCGACGGCGGTCGAGGAAACCTTGAAAGCCTTAAAAACAAAATATCGAGACAAGCGTCTGATTGCCGTTTTCGAGCCGCGTTCGTGGTCTTCGCGGCTGGCGGTTTTCCAGGAAAAATACGAAAAGGCGTTCGCCTATGCCGATTACGTGATTGTCGCGGGCGTTTACAACACGTCGAAAGCGAGCGAACTCGGCAAGGTTTTAGATACCGAAGAACTCGTCAAAGACGTTGCTTTGACGGGCAAGCCGGCGTTCAGTTTCCCCGACGCCGACACGATTGTCGCGCACCTCGCGCCCGAGTTGCGCGAGGGCGATGTCGTCGCAATTATGTCGAACGGCGGTTTCGGCGGGATACACGATAAGATTTTGAATTTGCTGAAAAATGAACGGTAAAATCTTCCGTGGCTTTTAAAGGCGTTTGAATTTTTCGGTGTCCGTCAAACTATAAAATCCGCTCAAACTTTGCTCTCGATTGCCGCTTGCCTAAACCGCAAAAAAAATGCAAACTATGTGAAGTTTTTGCTCTCAGGCGTCTCGGCAGATGCGTCCGTTCAAGATAAGTTAAGCGACAATTTCGGTTCGGTTGGAGAGTTTGGCAACGGTTGGAAGCAGGTTCGCCTTTTCAGGTATCGCAAAAAGGTCGGGCGCGTCGCATCTGGACGGAGAAAATACTTTTATAGATTTCCTTTCCCATTTTTTAGCTCGCCTTCGCTTCATTCAAAAATAAATAAGAGAGAAAAAGAAAAATGAGTACAAAACTATATGTCGGAAACTTGTCGTTCGGCGTGACGAGCGAAGATTTGCAAGAGCATTTTGCTCAGGCGGGAACGGTCGAATCGGCAAAAGTCGTTGAAGACCGGGAAACGGGACGTTCGCGCGGCTTTGCCTTTGTCGAAATGTCCTCTGACGCGGAAGCACAGGCTGCAATCGAACAATTTAACAATCAGGACTTTGACGGACGCAATTTAGTCGTCAACGAAGCGCGCCCGCGTGAAGAAGGCGGTGGCGGTGGTCGCGGCGGCGGCGGCGGCGGCGGCGGAAATCGCGGCGGCGGTGGCAGCGGCGGCGGTCGCGGCGGTTACGGCGGCGGCGGCGGCGGTCGTGGCAGCGGCGGCAGCGGCGGAAATCGTGATGGCGGCGGTGGCGGCGGCAATTACTCGCGCTGGTAAAACTTCAATCTGGCAAAAAGTAAAAGGCAAAGTTGGGAAATTCATTTTCTAACTTTGCCTTTTTACTTTCGTCTTAGTTGGTTTTTCCATTAAAGTTTGCGACGGCTAAAACAATTTCGTCAATCGCCGATTGCCGCAGTTTTACTTCATTAACGCCGTTGACGATAATCGAGAAAACGAATTTTTCACCCGAAGCCGAATTTAGATAACCGGAAAGACTCGAAACCTGAGCAATCGTTCCCGTTTTTCCGCGCACATTTCCGGCAGCGAGCGTTCCCTTAAAACGATTTTGCAAAGTGCCGTCGACCGCGCCGATGGTCAGCGCGTCGCGCCAGACAATGGCGTAACGGCTTTTCGACATAAAAGTATAAAGTTGCACGGCTGAACTCGGCGTTACCAAATCGTGCCGCGAAAGCCCCGAACCGTCATACTGAATTACGCTGTCGGCGGGAATTCCCGCTTGCAGCAGGAAATTATGGACGACTTCTAGTCCGCGTTCCGCGCTTTCTTTTTTCGCGTCGGTTTTATCGCCGACCTGCTCGCCGAGCGCGCGCAAAATCGTTTCTGTATAAGTGTTTTGACTCGGCTTTAAGGTTTTCGCCGCGATAAGACTGAGCGGCGGCGATTCGAGTTTGGTAATCTCGACTTGAGGAGTTGAAGAAGCGGCGACAAAAATGGTTTTATCTTTTGCGTTCGCCAATCTATTTTGACCGGTAATAACCACGCCTTTTTGAATTAAAAGCGCGCGCAGCATTTCGACGAAAAGCTGCGCCGGACGCGAAATGGCAATGTAGCCTTGAAATCCCTTTTTGTCATCAACCGCCATCGTGCCTGAAATTTCGATTATATTCTGGTCGAGTTTTTTGACGACTTGTAAGTCGCGTTTCGCGCCGGTAGCAGATGTCGCGCAGCGGTTGACGATTTTCATAACCATATTTGCCGGAAGAACTTGCACGGCGCACGGCGCGTTAATCGAAGTCGGTTTAATGCTCAAATCAACCGCATTGTCATTAACCGGCAAAGCCGAAATTTCCGCGCCGTAATACCACTGCAAATCGTCCCATTCCCAGCCGGAAGGAATCGCATTTCCCGTAAAATAATTGTCGTCGCCGACCAGATTTCCTTCGATTCTTTTCACGCCCGACTGCGCGATTTTCTGCGCCAGCGCATCGAGACCTTTGTAATAATCGCCTTCGTAAAAAGCGGTCGAAAACGAAACGTCGCCGCGCCCGAAAACGGTTAAGTCGCCGCGAATCACGCCGTTTACGTCGGGCGGAGCGGGCGCGTAAACGCTCGTTACGAAACGAAAATCAGGCGAGAGCCTTTCGAGCGCAGCGGCGATTGTATAGCTTTTCATATTCGAGGCGGGCATAAAATACTTTTCGGCGTTCGTCTCGAAAACCGTTTTGCCCGTGTCGAGCGAGACGATTTTTATCCCGACTTGCCCGCGCCGCAGTTCCGGGCGCGTCAACACGGTTTGAATTTTATTTTGGACTTCCGGCAAAGTTTGGTATTGCGGCGAAAATTGCGCGGGAGCCGGCGAAACCGTCGGGCTGGCGGTCGGAGTTTGTTTCGGCGCGGGAGTTGGCTGCAGCGTCGGTGCCGTGCTTAGAATTGGCTTTTTCGTCTGCGCCGCAGTCCGTATTCCGAAATTGAAGTTCAAACAAACGATTGCCAAAGTCGAGAAAACGATGATTCCAATATTGTTAAATTTTCTTTTCATCAAACTGATTTTACGGTAAATTTTGTTTTTTTAAAGAGGCGAAAGATTGATATTAGAAAAAAGGCTGCCGGAGATAAATTTCCAGCAGCCAAGCTTTTCGAGGAGATTAATATGTAACTAGATTATTTCCCCGCGAGCAAAATGTCAATGTCGCTCTGCGGCACTTGCAAATCAAGCATCACTTCGCTGCCGCTCTGCGAGATTTTGGCGTTGTCGATCATCCGCGAAAAAACCTTTTTGTCCGCGCCTTTCGAGCTGCCGAGAAACGCTTTGCCAATCATTTGCAATCCTTCCAGAGTTTCCTGCAAACTTTTCGCCTGTTCTGCCCCAAGAGTTTTTGCCGCCAGTAAAATCACGGCGCGTCCGTCGCCGACATCGACCGCGCCGGAAATTTGCCGAATCGCTTCGAGATTTTTCCCGATTTCGTCATTTCCCATATCGACAAACTGCGACAATCCGTTCGGAAGTTTCAAGCCGAAACTCATAATCGAGTTCGGTTTTCGATTGACCGAATCCAAAACGTCCGCGCCGATGCGTGTTTTCGCGTCAAAAGTTTCACGCACGCGAACGATTGAACCGATTGCCAAAGTATTCTTGTCGTAAACAGTTACAGCAAGTTCGTCACTCAAACCTTTGAACATTTTATCAATTGCCTTTTCAAACATCGAACTTTTCGGGTTAACGGTTTTCGGTTTGGATTGAGCGACTGCCTGTTTCACCGAAAAAATATAAGCGGTTCTTCCGGCAATCTTTTCTTCGCGGTATTTTCCCTTCGCGGCGACTTTGGCAAGCGCGAGCAGCGCGCCTGCATTAAAAGTTCCGCGCGCCAGTATGACCGGTTCGAAAGTCATATCTTTTGCCGAAGTTTTACTGGCTGAAACGCCGACAGCAATTTGTTCAAACTGTCTTAAATCCAAGCCCGTTTCGCTTTTAACTTTGTCGAGTTTGCCCAAAATTTCATTGAGCATCGGCTGGTTAGAAGACAAAATTTGCGGCAGCGCCTCGCTCAAAATTCGCTGCATATTGACGGTTACAACACCGTCGGACGCGGGAAGAAGCGCGGCAAGCTGCGCTGTTTGTTTGATTATATCTTTTGTTTCGGGAGCGGCAAAAACCATCCCGGCGCCATTCAGCAAAAACGCGCAGGCGAGAAAAAGCGCGGATATTTTCTTTATCATTTTATAAAACCTCTTTTTTATTATTTTAGCGTAAGCAAACTGCTTCATCTTTAAAGATGCTTTATAATCGGCAAATGTTAACTAAAATTTTAATATCTGCCAAATAATTTCACTGTGTCTTCGATAAACTTCCCAGATCCGCGTTTTCACGAATACTCCGAATGGGTTTTGTTCGGCGATTATTATTACAACGCCCGCGATATTGTCGGCTTCGGCGGCGAGCTTTCGGTTGAAAATCTGCGAAACGCATATCGGCAAGGTATTTTCCCTTGGCACATTGACGGTTTGCCGCTTCCCTGGTTTTGCCCCGAACACCGCGCCGTTTTGGAATTTTCCGAACTTCACATTCCGCGAACTTTGCGAAAGGAATGGCAAAAAGCGAATTTTACTTTTACGATTGATAAAAGTTTCCGGCAGGTTATCGAAAACTGCGCGAAAACGACGCGCAGCGGAGAAGTCGGAACCTGGATAACCGCAGATTTTATCCGTTCATACTGCAAATTTCACGAAGCGGGCGACGCGCACAGCGTCGAGGTCTGGGACTCGTCGGGAAATCTGGTCGGCGGACTTTACGGCGTTGACGCGGGCGGAGTTTTCTGCGGCGAAAGTATGTTTTTCCTGCGTCCAAATGCTTCAAAACTAGCACTACTTTTTTTAATCGAACATCTGAAAATAAGCGGAGCGACGTGGCTCGACACGCAAGTGATGACTCCGCATTTTAAAATTTTCGGTGCAAAGGAAATCACCCGCGCAGAATTTTTGAATAAACTCAAAGAAACGCAAAAGCAAAACTTAAAACTTTTTTGAAAAATTATGGATACGCAAAAAGAATTACGTGAACATTTGCTCGAACTATTAAAAGGCAAATCGGCGCACATTGATTTGGAAACGGTTTTAAATGAATTTCCGCCCGGTGAAATCAACACGCGCCTCGAAAACGCGCCGCACACGGCTTGGGAACTGCTCGAACATCTGCGAATCGCGCAGCACGACATCGTGGAATTCAGCCGCGACCGAAATCACGTTTCGCCGAAATTTCCCGACGGTTACTGGAATAAAAAAGAAGCGGCGGCGGAAGATTGGCAAGCATCGTGCAAACAGATTTTCAATGATTTACAAACGATGCGCGATTTAATCGGCGACGAAAAAACTGACTTGTTCGCCAAAATCCCCCACGGGGATGGTCAAACCGTTTTACGCGAAGCCTTACTCGCCTCTGATCACAACACATATCATCTCGGACAAATCGCGTTTCTAATGCGAATTTTGGAGAAAAAATAAATGCCCAATCGCGAAAGAAAAAACATCCGCGCCGGACTAAAAGTCGCCATCGTCTTAAAACAGGACCAGCGCACCGGAAAGCGCACAATCGGAACGGTGAAAGATTTACTGACGAATTCAAGTAATCATCCACACGGAATTAAAGTTCGTCTAACTGACGGACAAGTCGGGCGCGTGCAGGAAATTTTACCGGACGAGAAATAATATGAAAAATTTTCTTATCTACGGCGCAAACGGTTACACGGGTGAACTCATTGCGAGAGAAGCTGTGAAACGCGGTTTAAAGCCGATTCTTTCAGGGCGCAGTCAAAATAAAGTCGAGCCGTTAGCGAAAGAGTTGAACTTAACCTTTCGGACATTTTCGCTCGAAGATAAAAAATCGCTCGAATACACGCTGAAGGAAGTTGATTTTGTCATTCACTGCGCGGGACCTTTTTCTTTGACTTCCAAACCGATGGTCGAAGCCTGTCTGCAAACAGGCAAACATTATCTCGATATTACAGGCGAAATCGCCGTTTTTGAAGCAATGGCGCGGCGCGGCGAACAAGCGAAAGAAGCCGGAATTATGATTATGCCGGGCGTCGGTTTCGACGTTGTGCCGTCTGATTGTCTGGCTTTGCATTTGAAGAATCAATTGCCGTCGGCGACGAATTTAACTTTGGCTTTTTACGGTTTGGGAAGAATATCGCACGGCACGCAGGCGACAATGACGATGAATGTCGGGCGCGGCGGGGCGATTCGTAAAGATGGTGAAATCGTTCAAGTTCCCGCCGCCTGGCGAACACGCGAAATTGATTTCGGCGAATTTACCAAAACCGGAGTAACGATTCCTTGGGGCGATGTTTCGACGGCATTTTATTCAACCGGAATTCCGAACATCGAGGTTTACGCGGTTTTGCCCGAAGAAAATTTGCGCCTTCTCAAACTCAGTCGTCATATCGGTTGGCTGCTGGCGACCAAGCCCGTCCAGAATTACCTGCAAAAGCAAATTCCCGAAGGCGGACCGGACGAAGCGGAACGCGCCAAAGGAAAAACTTATCTGTGGGGCGAAGCGAGGGACGCGCTGGGAAATAAAGTCGAATCGCGCCTGATTTGTCCCGAAGGCTACACGATGACGGCTTTGACCGCGCTCGAAATTGCGGAAAAGATTTTAGCGGGAGATTTTCAAACGGGTTTTCAAACTCCGGCGACATGTTACGGTGCGGATTTGGTGTTGGAGATTGAGAACGTAAAAAGAGAAGATATTAACTAAAAATTTCGTGTTTGCGGAACATCTTTGTTTTATAATGTAGATTCAAATAATTTAACAGGGAAATTAATTTTATGAATCGTCGTTCCTTTTTATCGAGCATGGCTCTTGCCGGAAGCGGTTTGGCTTTATCCTTTAACGGTTTAGCAAAACGCGCCGAAGTTTTTTCAAACACGGGAAATTTGTCGAATCTGAAAGCGTTCGGCTTCGGTGAACTTGTGCCAATGGCGGCGAAGAACACGGGCGAAACTTATCTGGCTTTGCCGCGAGGTTTTGAATACAACGTCATCGGCAAAGTCAAAGGCACGATGAGCGACGGACAGCAAACCCCGCGTCTGCACGACGGAATGGCAGCGTTCAAAGTCCGCGACGAACTCCGTCTGGTTCGCAATCACGAAATTACCGGCGGACGCTTGCCGAAGGAAGGCGTGGCAATCGGCAAGGCGAATCATTACGACGAAACCGCGCCAGGCGGCACGACGACTTTGGTTATCAACCCGAAAACACGCGAAATCGAAAGAGATTTTATCAGCCTGAGCGGAACTTTAATCAACTGCGCGGGCGGCAGAACACCCTGGGGAAGCTGGATTTCCTGCGAAGAAACGACGCTCGGACAAACCGTCGTTACCAATGCGGCGGGCAAAAAAGAAGGCGGATTTTTAAAGCCGCATGGTTATTGTTTTGAAGTTCCCGCGTCGGCAAATACAAATGTTACGCCCGTTCCGCTCAAAGCGATGGGACGTTTCGTTCACGAAGCGATTGCGATTGATAAAAAATCGGGAACGGTTTATCTGACCGAAGACCGCGAAACCGGCGGATTTTATCGCTTTCTTCCGAAACGCCACAAACGACTCCACGAAGGCGGCGTTTTGCAAATGCTCGTCGTCAAAGACAAACCGAATTACGACACCAGAACCGGACAAAAAACAGGCGCGAGTTTCACGGCAAATTGGACGACGATTGACAATCCAGACCCGGCGGAAGCTGACGTTGACACTTTGGCGGTTTACCGGCAAGGCATCAAAAAAGGCGCGGCGACATTTGCCAGAGTCGAAGGCTGTTACGCGGACGACAAAGGCGGAATTTATTTTGTGTCAACCGACGGCGGCAACGTAAAAGGTGGGCAAATCTGGAAATACGAACCGCGCGGCAAAGACGAAGGACAATTGACTTTGCTGTTTGAATCGCCGAGCCGCGAGATTCTTGATATGCCCGACAACATCTGTTTGCAGCCGACGAGCGATTTGCTTTTCATCTGCGAAGACAGCGATTACGTCGGACAAGGCGGAACGCCCGACAATTTTATGCGAATCCTCACGCACGACGGACGCATCGCCGATTTCGCCAGAAACATCACACCGAATTTTATCTCAAGCGAATTCGCCGGTTCGACATTTTCAAAAGACGGCAAAATTTTATTCGTCAATCTGCAAACCGTCGGCGCGACATTTGCGATTTGGGGCGATTGGGAAAAATTCAGAGTGTGAAATTGCTTTCAATTAGTAAATAGTGAAACTGTATTGAACCATTTTAACCTGTGAAATTGGTTTCCCGTTTTCTTTAGCAGGCTCAAACTTGATTTGCCTTGCCGCTCTGACGGCATTTTCAGTCAAACCGTAACCCAAGTCCTGCGCGACCAGAATATGTGTAACTTGTCCCGAACTGGAAAAAAGAATCATTAAGCTGACCGTTCCGCTAACGCCGTTCGCTCTCGCCTTGTCGGTATATGCGGGTCGCGGCTTTGCCGTAATTATCAGAGGTGTGATATTCGGGTCGGGCGCAGGCGGAACGAGAGGCGTATCCGCATCCGTATCTTTTCGCTTACTGTAATAATCGTAAAACGCATTGACGGCTTCTAATCTTTCCTGCTGAATTTGCGCGTTTGCATTATTACGACAATTTTTCAGACACATTTCCAAAACATTTTTTGCCTGTTCGAGCAAATTCTTTCTATCCGCCGACTTTGAATTATTTTTGAACAGACTCGAAAGCAGCGCGTCCGATTTCAAAATATACGCCAGTGAATAATCGGGATTGATGCCGATTGCTTTATCGGCATCGCCGATTGACCCGTCATATTTCGCTTCCAAATTACTAACCGAACCGCGAATATAGTAAGCATCCGCATTTTGCGAATCCAGAGCGATAGCTTTTGCGCTTTCATCCCGCGCTTTGTTCAATTTGTTGCTGAGAAGATAGGCGAAAGCAAGGTGTGATTGGTAAGTCGAGTTTTGCCCGTTAAAATCAACAGCCTTTTCGAGTACTTTAACGGCTTTCTTCAAATCGTTCCCTTTGATATAAGCCAGCCCCAAATAATCCCAAACCTCGGCATCCGTCTTGGTTTCCTTCTGTTTGCTCGTCTTTTCCAACACAACGACGGCTTCTTTATTTTTACCTTGTTTATAAAGTTCGATGCCTTGCCCGCGCCCGGTCTGAGCGAAAATAAAGCCGGACAACAATAAAACAAGCGCGAATAAAAATGTGATTTTGTAAAGCGTCTTCATAAAATTTCCCCTCAAAAACTACAACGGCAATTATAGCCGCGATTGCCAAAGCGTCAAACAATTTTTTTCGCTCGCTGCGCCAACCGCTTAACCGAAAGAATCGTTGACTTTAATTTTTCATTCTTCATCTTTAACGCCTGATTTAGTCGTTTCGTCCGGCGACAAAACGATTGTCAGTGCGGCAAATAAATTGTAGTATCGAATCATTATGAACGTCGTCGAAACAATTCAGCAAAAAGTTATCCATCTGCCGCCGCAAGCACAGGAAGAAGTTTTGGAAATCATTGAGCAAATTGAGGAACGCTATCAAGCCGAAGATAAAAAGGAAGAAGTTCACGCGCTCACGCTGCTGGCACAAATTCAGATTGACGCTCCGCCTGATTTTGCCGAACGCCACGATTTTTATGCACACGGAAAATTAGAGGATTAAACTCACTGTGAAAAATGCTCCTTTTTTTATAGATACTGCTTACGTTCACGCTTTGATTAGCCCAAACGACCAATGGCACAAAAAAGCCGTCGAATGGCGACTGAAAATTGAATCCGAAAAAAGTGCTTTGATAACGACGGAGTTTATTCTCGCTGAAATCGCTGACGGCTTGGCGGCGATAAATTATCGCCGCGCCGCATCGCAAGCCATTCGCATTTTACAGACAAACGCCTTCGTCAAAATCATTCCCGCTTCTTCCGAATTTTTTACCAAAGCATTAAACCTTTACGAACAGCGGCAAGATAAAAGTTGGGGTTTAACCGACTGCGCCTCATTCGTCGTGATGACTGAAAACGATTTGACCAATGCTTTAACCACCGACGAACATTTTCGGCAAGCCGGATTCAAGGCTTTGCTGTTGGATTAAATAAGATTTCTCGAACCTCTATTCAGTCGCAATGCCTTTACATAAGACTTGATTTTGAATTATTGACTGCCAAACGCGGCAGTTACAATTATGGCAATAAAATAAATGTCTTTGTTTGTAGAAGTATAAAAATATGAAGAAAACCAAATATCTTAAGTTTTTCCCGAATCCATTTTTACAAGATCTCGTTGAAAATAGATGTCTTCCAATAGTTGGTGCTGGATTTTCAAAAAATGCGGATATTCCTATTGGAAAGAGAATGTTGGACTGGAGTGAACTTGGTCAGGAGTTTGCCAAAGATATTATTGATTATGAATATACAAACCCAATAGATTCTATTTCTGCTTATTCACATACTTATTCGCGCACTAATTTAGTAGAAAAATTAACAAATTTATTGCTCATAGATAGTGTGGACAAGGTAAAGGCTGGTAATACACACAAAGCTTTTTGCCAATTGCCCTTTGATATTGTCTGCACAACGAATTTTGAATTTCTGTTAGAACAGGGGTCGAGAACTTACCGTCCTATCCTTAATGAAGACCAACTTGCTATTTGCAGTCAAAAAGACGTTACTACTTTGCTTAAACTGCATGGTGATGTTCATCATCCAAACAGATTAGTAGTTACTGAAGATGATTACGATGGATTTATAGGCAGGAATCCTATGCTTGTAACATATTTAGCTAATTTATTAATAACGCGAACGGCATTCTTCATTGGATATAGTTTGGAAGATACAGACTTTCGTCAAATTTTAGCATTAGTAAAAGATAGATTAGGTAGTTTAAGAAGACCTGCCTATGTTCTTAAGGTAGATTGTCCATCAATTGAAAGAGACAAGTTTGAAAGACGGGGCGTTAAAGTAATTAATCTCGAAGGAAAAGCAAACGACTATCCTAAAATATTAGAAGAAGTTTTTATTGAATTAAAGGATTATTGGGATCAAGGAACAATAAAAAACACTATAGCTAGCGAAGATGCTACTCGTGCTGAAATTGTATTGCCAGAAGATTCAAACAATAGGTTGTGCTTTTTTTCTATGCCTGCAAAGTTACTTCCATTTTACAAAGAGCATATTTTTCCAATTATCACTAAGCTTGGACTTGTTCCCACAAGTGCTGATGAAAATATTTCTATTGGAGACAATTTGCTGGCAAAGATTTCAGCCTTTATAAATAAAGCAGAATTTATTGTTGTAGACATCAAAACACAAAATACAATATTTGAGCTTGGTCTTGCGTTAAGTCAGAACAAACCTCGAAGCAACATCTTAGTAATTACAGATAACGCAACTCCAATTCCTATAGATATACAAGGTTTTGGATTTTTAACCAGACCTGAAAATCCTTTTGAAGATACTACTTTTTTCCAAGGACAAATAGAAGCTTGGTTTAGAGATAAAATTCAAGATTTAAAGCAGATCTATGACAATGAACCTCAACGTTTGTTAAGTGAAAAAGAGTATAAAGCAGCCATTATTTCCGCAATGACATTATTGGAAGCGGGTATTCGCCAACGAATAGAAAATCATCCGAATTACATATCTAATAAAGGAAAATCTTTAAATTATTTATTTGATTTGGCGTTGGATAACGGAATCATTGCTCCTAATGAGGAAAATAATATTCGGCAGTGGATGAAAATACGCAACGAACTCGTTCATACTCAAAAATCTGCAACTGCAAAAGAAGCTAAGAAGATAGTAAATGAAGTTAATAGAATAATCATAATAAATCAGCTTTAAACGCTAGTAAAAGACTTAACCAATTCATAGATTAAAAGCGCAATGTCTTAAATAACAATCTCGCGGTGCGGGTTAGCCAGGTAATGAAGAACATAAAATACTTTTCAACGATTTCTGAATTCCGCGAATGGCTTGAGGCGAATCACGTTTCCGGGCGGGAATTGCAGGTTGGATTTTATAAAAAGAATTCGGGGCAATTTAATTTTAGCTGGTCGGAGGCGGTTGATGCGGCGATTTGTTACGGGTGGATTGACGGCGTTCGCAATGCGGTTGACGAACTCGGTTATACGGTTCGCTTTACGCCGCGCAAAGCCCGCAGCATCTGGTCGGCAGTCAATATCAAAAAGGTTGAAGAATTAACACGGCTCGGCTTGATGCGTCCGGCGGGCATTGGCGCGTTTGAGCGGCGCGACGAGAAGAAATCTGCAATCTATGCCTATGAGCAAAAAAACGCCGCGCTCGGCGAAGATTACGAAGCGAGATTTCGGGCAAATGCCAAAGCGTGGGATTTCTTCGAGCGGCAAGCCGCTTACTACCGGCGAACGGCAATCTGGCGGGTGATAAGCGCGAAACAGGAAGAAACACGCCTCGAACGTCTAGACAAATTGATTAGCAAATCCGAAGTAGGCGAAAAAGTCTGAGCGCGGCTCAATGCTCTGACGATAAGGTTTGTGGCAAAAGCAAAAGCGGAAATTTAAAAACCTTCCACTTTTACTTTTTGCCTTTATATTACCGCGCCGTGGCAATTTTTATACTTTCTGCTGGAATAGCAAAATCATAATTTGGTAATTCACTTAATAAATCTCAACAAAATTATCGCCTTTTGACAAAATTTCGAGCGCGGCGGAAAGATGCGTCGTAAAAATCTGCTTCAATTTTTCGTTTGAAGTGTTGCCGCAGGTGAGCCAGATTATTTTTGGCGGTGCGCCGAAACGGTCGAGTAAATCTACAAAATCGCGGTCTTTGGTGATGACGATTGCATCGGCTTTTTTCGCCGCGTGAAAAATGTCGACATCTTCAGCATCGCGCAAACCCAAATCGCCCAGAGCAGCTGCTTCAACCGTAAAATTTACGTTAATCCACGAAGCAATAGCGGGCGAAAGTTGAGCGTTAATCCAAATCATTTAGCGGCGACGGGCAGAATCGGATAATCCAATTTACGCGCCGCATATTGCAGAGCAGCTTGCAAATCTTCGCGTTCGAGGTCGGGCATTTCTTCCAAAATCTTTTCGGCACTCAAACCCGCCGCAAATGAATCTAAAACGTCAACGACGCGAATCCGCATTCCGCGAATACAAGGTCGCCCGCCGCATTGTTTCGGATTGATGGTGATTCTGTTTAGCAAATCTGTCATATTCAAAAACATTATGGCATAAAAAAGGACGAGAACAAGCCTCGCCCTAATTAATCACATTTGATTTACCTTAAATTCCCGCGCCGTGGCATTTTTTGTATTTCTTGCCCGAGCCGCAGAAACACGGGTCGTTCGGTTTGACTTTTGGCTGGTCGCGGACGAACGGCGTGGCTTTGCGAACGTCTTCGCCGGCGACGTTTGCCGTTGACATCGCACCGGTGAAAGCCATTCCTGCGGCTTGTCTTCGAGCGCGTTGGCGTTCGAGCCGTTCGATGCGTTCGATTTCTTCCTGTTCGTCTTTGACGACGACTTCGAGGTTGAACAACGCTCGCGCCGTGTGCGTGTCGATGCGGTCGAGCATATCCTGAAACATCTCGAAGCTCTGCTTTTTGTATTCGACGAGCGGGTCTTTTTGCCCGTAGCCGACTAAGCCGATGCCTTGTTTGAGATGGTCAATCGAAAGCAGATGGTCTTTCCATTGCGTGTCAATAATGTTGAGCATTATGTAACGCTCGTATGCCCGCAACTGCTCGTTGCCGATGACTTTTTCCTTCTCTACATAATTGGCAATCGCCTTTTTCCAAATCGCGTCTTCGATTTCCTGCGCGGTCATTTTGTTAAAATCAACGCCTGCGTCGAGTGCCGGGTCAACCGCGTAAATGCTTGCGATTTCCGCCGCGTAAGTTTCAACGTCCCAATTGTCGGGCGTAACTTGCGTATTTAAGTATTGCGCGGTCAAATCGCCCAACAAATCACGCGCTACGCCGTTTTCGCCGATGAGATATTCGCGGTGTTCCGATTCCATCATCAATTGACGACGAAGCCCGTAAATCGTCTCGCGCTGTTTGTTCATCACGTCGTCGTATTTGAGGACGTGCTTGCGCGTTTCAAAGTTTCTGGCTTCGACGGCTTTTTGAGCGCGTTCGATTTGTTTGGAAACAGTTTTCGATTCAATCGCCACGCCTTCTTCCATTCCGAGCCATTCCATCATCGAGCGCACTTTGTCGCCCGCGAAAATCCGCATCAAATCGTCTTCCAAAGACAAAGCAAATCGGGTTGCGCCCGGGTCGCCTTGTCGTCCTGAACGTCCGCGAAGCTGGTTGTCAATGCGTCTGGATTCGTGACGTTCGGTTGCTAAAATCTGCAAACCGCCAGCCGCGACAACCGCTTTATGTTCTTCGTCAACGATGCGTTTTGCTTTGACGAGTTCTTCTTCAAATTGTTCGGACGTTGCTTCGTCGGGGTTGATTTCTCTTTTTTTCAGAAAATCATTCGCCAGAAACTCAGGATTGCCGCCGAGAATAATATCCGTTCCGCGTCCCGCCATATTCGTCGCAATCGTGACCGCGCCTTTACGTCCGGCTTGGGCGACAATTTCAGCTTCGCGCTCGTGATATTTCGCGTTTAGGACGTTGTGCGGAATGCCGATTTTTTTCAATCGTTCGGCGACGAGTTCGGAATTTTCGACCGAAACCGTTCCGACAAGGACCGGCTGACCTTTGTCGTGCAATTGTTTAATTTCATCTGTGACGGCGTTCCATTTTTCGGGCAGAGTTCGATAAATTATATCGGAATCGTCTTTACGAATCATCGGGCGATTGGTCGGGACGACAATCACGTCCAAGCCGTAAGTCGTACCGAATTCTTCGGCTTCGGTTTCCGCCGTTCCGGTCATACCCGAAAGTTTTTCATACATTCGGAAATAATTTTGCAGCGTGATTGTGGCAAGCGTTTGATTTTCGCGCTCGATTTTCACGCCTTCTTTCGCTTCGACAGCTTGGTGCAAACCGTCTGACCAACGCCGACCTTGCATCAAGCGTCCGGTGAAATCGTCAACGATGATAACTTCACCTTCCTGCACGACGTAATGATGGTCATTTTTATACAATGTGTGCGCTTTTAAGGCTTGCTCGACACAGTGCAAAAGCTCCATATTCGCCGGGTCGTAAAGATTGGAAACGCCGAGAAGTTTTTCGGCTTTTTCCACGCCTTTTTCCGTCAGCACGGACGAATGATTTTTCTCGTCTAAAAGATAATCGCCGGTTGTAACTTTCGTTTCCTCGTCTTTATGCCCGCGCTCGAATTGCGGAATAATTTGATTCGCCGTGTAGTATTTATCGGTTGCTTCGTCGGACGCGCCGGAAATAATCAAAGGCGTTCTCGCTTCGTCAATCAAAATCGAATCAACCTCGTCAATAATCGCGTAATAATGGTCGCGCTGGACGAGCGTTTCCGGGTCGAACTTCATATTATCGCGCAGGTAATCGAAACCGAATTCATTGTTCGTGCCGTAAGTTATGTCGCTGGCATACGCTTCTTTGCGCTCGTAATCGTCCATATCGTTTTGGATACAGCCAACGGTTAAGCCTAGAAATTGGTGAATTTTGCCCATCCATTCCGCGTCGCGCAGCGCCAGATAATCGTTGACCGTAATGACGTTTATGCCGCGTCCGGTTAAAGCGTTCAAATATGCCGGAAGCGTCGAAACCAAAGTCTTACCTTCACCCGTTCGCATCTCGGCGACTTTACCTTGATGCAGAATAAGTCCGCCGATTAGCTGCACGTCAAAATGCCGCATTCCCGTAACTCTGACCGACGCTTCGCGCACGGTGGCAAACGCTTCGGGCATAATTTCGTTCAAAACTTCCTGCTCTTTTTTGCGGCGTTCCGCTTTGTCTTCAATGCCGTCGAGCGCGTTTTGAATCTGCTCTTTGAATTTAACCGTTCGCGCTTTTAATTCGTCGTCCGAAAGTTTCTTTAAGTTCGCTTCCAAAGCATTCACCTGTCCGACAATCGGGCTGATTTTCTTTAAATATCGGTCGGTGTTGCTGCCTAAAATCTTATTGAAAAATTTATCTACTAAAGCCATTTTTTTATCCTCAATATGTGCGGGCGTAATTTTGCCGCTGAAAAACAATAACAAAGTCGCTGATTTCGCGTCAGCAACCATTTATAAAAACAGATTTTGCGGTAAAAGGAAAACGGAAGGCTTGTTTTGTAGCGTGAAAGATTATTTACTTTCCGCCTTCGCATTTTTCAAGAGCTCCTCCAAAGAGCCGCGCGGAAGGCGTGTGACGATGAAAACTTGGTTATTTTCTTTGAAGATTTCTGTATTTTGATAGATTATTGCTTGAGGATTGCCGACCGATTGGATTTTGATTCTCGACAATTCTGCGCTGAACAAATTAGTAATTTGTTCAGCTTGCTCATCTAAGTCTTGATTAAGAGTAATTTTTAATGAAAAGTCTTTTGGAGTAAATATCACGTTAATATTTACTTGCCGCTTATCCTTTAAAGTCGTATGTGAAAATATCTTGTTAAGTTTCTTTAATGAAGGTAGAAATTTGCCAGAAGATATACCACTGTCACTTCCATCGCCAGGACAGCCTAACATTTCGCTAAAATCTGGATTAATATTATAAAAACAATTTAATTTGTATTCACCGTCTTTCAGTTCCTTGCTAAATTCAGCCGATAAATTCTTAGATAATACAAATAAATCTTGGAATGCTAAAACATAATCAGCGAGTATTTTTTCGTTATCTAAATAACCAACTTCAGGCTTCTTCTCTAAAATTGTCTGTGCCGAAACGGGTATCGGCGCGCTGCTAACCAACACCAAGCCGAGATAGACCGAGAGCGTTGTGAGGAAAACTATCGAATTGTGTTTGTTTTTATTGCTCACTTAGCTTTTTTCAAATTCGCGTTATCGGTTTGCGCCGTCGAGTTCGGCTGGTTTTTTTCAGCTTCTCTTTTCTTCGCTTCCTTTTCCAAGTTACGATTTATCATCTCGTGCGCGTCTTTTTTCGGCATTGCAAAATTTAAGATAAATTGTTTGTCTTTGGTCGATGTTTTCGCGCTGTTGAGCAAAACTTTTTCGTCGTCGCCGAGCTTTTTCATTCCGCCCGCGTCGAGCAGAAACGCACCTTTGATTAAACCGTTAAAACCGCTCGTCAGCGTGTTGGCTCGTTCGGGCGATTTCTGGTCGGAAGCGATAATCGCGGTAATCTGCTGGTCGTCCTGAATCAGCGTGAAATTGATTTTTTCCACGTCGAGATTACGCAAGTAGCCGAGAAAACCGCTGTTGCCGATGGCTTCAATCGCTGATTTAGCGACATCGATCATTTCCTGGTCGCCCGCGAGCTTTACGTATTTCGATTTTTCTCTGACAAATTTTCCGTCCTTGCTGATTAATCCGTCCATCACGACCATAAACGGCTTGGTCAAATCGATTTTCTTTTTATTTTGGGCGGCGGTTTTATCCAAAACCGTATCGGCAAAATCTTCGAGCGGTTTCTTGTTGATTTCAATCGCCGTTACCGCGTCGCTGCCGACCGGCGGCTGATTTGTGTTAGATGCTTTTGTTTCGGTTTTATCTTTGGCAACCTTATCTTTTGCGTCTTTAGCGGCTTTCGTTTTTCCGGCTAATTCTTCATCAGACGGAAGCGTTTTCGGCGATTCATTAACTATCTTTGGTATCTTCGGGATATAATTGCGGATTTTTCCAGGGCGATACGGCGGAATTTTCGCAATCGGATTTGTGCCGCCGAATGAAAAAGGCGAATCGGGAATCTTTCCTTTGACGGCTGTATCGTTCGGCGTCGGCACGACTTGCGGCGTGTTCATTAAATCCGCGCCGTTTGAAACTGTCGGATTCGCCGGAAAACCATTCATATCAGTCGGCATCATCGAAAAATCGGTGTTTTGCATTGCTGCAAATTCATTCGGATTGGCAAGCGCGAAATAACCTTCCGGGTATTTCAGCGGCGGCGTGTCGCTGCTGACATCGATATACGTGATGTCGGCGTCTTCGAGCTCATTTTTGACATATTCCTTGCTGACATAAGAATCGTCAGTTCCCAAAAGCGTGCTTCCGACGTAAACCGCGTCCAAAACCTGACAAATATGGCTGACAAACGGACTATCGCAGCCTTTTCTGGTCAAATTCGTTTGTCCCGCGACAAACAAAAATAACAAATTTACCAGCACCGACGCGCCGAGAATTTTGTAAATTCTCGGCGAAAATTCCCAACTTCTTATTTCGTAACTTTCAAAAAGTTCCTTGTTTTGTTCCTGCATACTTCTTTTATAAAACTCGTATAATAAATAATTTTAATAATGCTCTGCTGCAAAATATGGATGCGCGGCGGTCATAAACCGTTGCGCATCATTTGCGATTTTAACACTTCCGGTTGTTAATTGAAAGATTAGACTTTCGCCCGCGAAACCTTTAATATTGCCTTAAAAATGACACGCGACCGCAAAGATAAAAACCGCCGAAAATCAAAAAATGTCCGCTCCGACATCGTTCGTCGGAAGGAACGCCCATTTAAACGCGAACTTGCGCCGGAAAGTTCCGCCCAAATTGATTCGTCGAAACCAAATAGCGCGCAGACTAAATCCGTCGAGCGACTTTTGCAGGGCATCGGAACACCGGAACCCGCGCCGCTCGTGCCGGACGCTTTTCAAATCGAAGCTCTCGAAGCGATTGAAACGCAGGATGTTCTTGTAACCGCGCCGACGGGAAGCGGAAAAACGTGGATTGCGCGTGAGGAAATCAGAAGATTGCTCGCCGCCGGTAAACGCGCGTGGTATACGACGCCGCTGAAGGCTTTAACAAACTCGAAATACACGGAATTTTCCCAAGAGTTCGGCGCGGAGAACGTCGGAATTTTAACCGGCGACAGAAAAGTAAATCACGCCGCGCCTTTAATCGTCGGCACGACCGAAATTTACCGCAACCAGCTTTTCGACGCGCTGAGAAGCGGCGAACAGGTCAGTACAGATTTTGTAATCTTGGATGAAGCGCATTACATGGCGGACGAAGAACGGGGGCACGTCTGGGAAGAGGCGATAATTTTGTCGCCGCCGCGTATTCGGCTTTTGCTGCTTTCGGCGACAATTGGAAACGCCGAAGAGTTTGCCGCCTGGATTGGAGAAGTACGCGGCACAAATGTCCGCGTCATCAATCGCGCCGGAAGTCGTCCCGTCGAACTTCGCGCCGCATTTCTCGCGCCGAACACGCAGCTTTTCCCGCTGTTTGACGAAAGCGGCATAAAAATGAACCGCGCCATCGAACAATTCGCGCAGGAAGAAAATCGGTTCGAGCGTCGAAGACGTTATTAAATTAAAATTAATCACAGATGCACACGGATAAACACAGATAAAGCAAAAAAATAAAAATTGTTGTTTCTTCTCTTAAAATCTGTGTGCATCTGTGTGCATCTGTGGTTTCATATTTCTTAATAAATCTTTGTGTTTTCTGTGATAAAACTATTTTATGAGATTCAAACTTCCAGAAATTCCGCCGCCGAAACTTATCAAAGCACTTCGTGGTTACAATCTTTTACCGGCGATTGTTTTTTTGCCGACGCGCCGCAAATGCGACGAAGCGGCGACGGAAGTTGCCGCTGATAAATCGCAAAAGACGGATTCGGAAAAGCAAGACAGGCGTTACGAGATTTATCAGGAATTTCTCGCGCAATTTCCCGAAATCAAAACGCACAAACACCGCAAAATCCTGCTGCAAGGCGGAATTGCCGCGCATCACGCCGGACATATTCCGGCTTGGAAACTTTTGATTGAAAAAATGATGTCGCAAGGTTTGCTGAATGCGATTTTTGCGACTTCGACGGTTGCCGCCGGTGTTGATTTTCCAGCCAGAACCGTTGTTATCTCAAATGCCGACACACGCGGCAACGACGGTTGGCGTTCTTTGCAGGCTTCAGAATTGCAGCAAATGACCGGACGCGCCGGCAGACGAGGCAAAGATAACGTCGGTTTCGCCGTGCTTGCGCCGAGCAATTTTCAAAATCCTCCACGCATCGCGCAGCTTTTAAAATCCCCGCCTGACGCTCTGGAAAGTAAGTTTCGCGCAACTTATACGAGTCTGCTAAATTTGCTCGACGCTTTCGGAGAATTCAAACAGGTGCGCGACATCGCCGAAAAAAGTTTCGCGTTTCGGGAAACGGCGCGAACCGTTTCCAAATTGGAAAACCAAATCGAAAGTCGCCTGCAAAGACTGCGCGAAAAAATTGAAAATAGCGGGTTTGATTTGACGATTGAAGATATTCGCGGCTTTGAACGATTAACTAATGTTCGCCTGCGCCTTCAGGAAAAATCGTCGAACACGCGCGGGGATGTACGCCGGAAATGGCTCGAAGAAAACGTCGAAGCCGGAAAAATCGTGACCAAAAGCCGAAACAGCAAGCGTTTCTACTTGGTGTTGAGCGTTTTCGGCGAAAAAGTCGTTACGATGCGCGAGGACGGACAAGGCGCGACGCTTTCATTGCCGCACATCGGGCGCGTTTACGCCAAAAAATATGCGGTCAAGGAAGAGTCGCTGGACGAAGCATTTGAAGACATTCACGCTGGCAAAAATCCGCCGCTCGACGAGCCGAAAGTTTCTCATCAAAAAAACGACGTTGACGAAACCGTTGAAATTATCAGTTCGCTGATTGAAAAATTCCTGCCTGAAAATGCGAGCGAAGATAAAAAGCGAAGCGCGACAGGGTTTTTGTGGGAATGTTGGGACGATGCCGAATTTTTGGAAAAAACGACGCGCGATATTGATTTTTTGAAAAGCGAAATCTGGCTTCCGTTCGAGCATCGCGCCAAAGTTTTGGATCATTTCGGCTATTTGGATTTCTCCAAACAAAAAGTAACGCCGCGCGGAAAATGGCTGGCGGATTTGCGTGTTGACCGACCGCTTCTCGTCGGCGAAGCGCTGCGGCACGGACTTTTTGAAAAGCTCGAAACCAAACAAGTCGCCGGTTTGATGGCGGCACTCGCGGCTGATTCGGACAGAAATTACGGCGAGCTTTATTTGTCGGACGAAATTTTGGAAGTTCTCACAAAATTTGAAGATATTATCTTTGACGTTTCAAACGTCGAATGGAAAAACGGCATCGAGCCTGCGCCGGATATGAATTTTTCTGCCGCCGCCGCCGCCGAATGCTGGGCGGACGGAATGGCTTGGAGCGATTTGGTTTTTCAGACGAAAGCCGAAGAAGGCGATTTGGTCAGGCTTTTATCGCGCACCGGCGAAGCGTTGATGCAAATCGCGCATTTGAAAGAATCAAACGCCGATGCCGCCGCGATTGCGCGTCAAACGGCGGAAATTATTTTGCGCGAGCCGATTCGGTAAGTGATTTTTAACAACTAAAGACTGACAGCCGACAACTAATTTTGTTATCATTCTTTCGGGTTTAAATTTTATGCGAGTTTTATTGGCAGACGAATACGGATTTTGTTTCGGTGTCGAACGCGCCGTCGAGATGGTCGAAGAAGCGCTCGAAGAAGGCGATACGGTTCGTGCGCTTGGTCCGCTGATTCACAACGACCAGGAAATGTCGCGGCTGGCGACGCAAGGCGTGCGAACGATCAGTGAGCCGGTGCAAATCAAGCGCGGTGAAACAGCCGTTATTCGCGCTCACGGCGTAACACCGCAAGTTGAAGCGGAATTGCGGGCAAAAGCATCAAAAGTTGTCGATGCGACTTGTCCTTTTGTCACGAAAGTTCAGAAACTTGCTTCGCGCGCCGCCGCTCAAAATCGTCACGTCGTCGTCGTTGGAAATCCCGAACACCCGGAAATGATTGGCGTTTTTGGCTATGCGCCGGAACATTCCTTTGTCGTTAATAATGCCGAAGAAGTTGCTGCATTGCCGCGCCTTAAAAATCCTTTGGTGGTTTCACAAACGACTATTAAACTGCAAAATTTTCTTGATGTAGCGGAAGCCGTTAAAAGTAAAACCGACGATGAAGTGCAAATCGTCAATACGATCTGCTCGGCGACGCGCGACCGACAAGACGCGGCACGGGCTTTAGCCGGGGAAGTCGATGCGTTTTACGTTATCGGCGGGCGACATTCTTCAAACAGCAGGAAATTGCTTGCCGTCTGCAAAGAGCAGTGTGAAAAGAGTTTTTTGATTGAAACCGAAGACGAAATAAATACCGATGATTTACGCGGTGTGGAAACGGTCGGCGTAACTGCCGGAGCTTCGACGCCGAAATGGTTGATTGAAAAGATTATCAAACGGCTTGAAGAAATCGGCGCAGCAACGAAAAATGAAATGTCTCTAGCTTAAAGTTTTGTCGAATTCTACAAAAGAAAAAGCCGGTAATCTCAAATTGAGATTACCGGCTTAATTTACTTTAAATAATTGTTAGTTGTTGATTTCGCCGACTTCAGCAAATTTCGGCATCGAGATTGATTGATTCAAATAAACGCCGAATTCCGTTCCCGACCGAACTTCCGCATCTTCACCTTTAGTCAATCTTTCGCCCGCAAGTCCGCCGACGGCGCCCAAAATTCCGCCGATTAACGCGCCTTTACCGCCGCCGATTGCACCGCCTAAAATCGCGCCGCCCGCCGCGCCGCCGCCGCCAAAGATAAGTTTGTCATTTTTGCGGTCATCGCCCGAAGCCGTGCCTTCAGAATCGCTTTTCGCCTGCTTGGTACTCAAATCAGTGAGCGAACCGTTAATGGCGCGGCGCGTTCCATTCGGCAATCTCACCTCGACGAAACTCGCGTCAATCGAGCCGGGATCGCCGCCTTTTTTCGCCGGTTTGACCGAATCGACTCGTCCGGTAACAATGCTGCCGACTGGAATGACGATAACGCCCGTGTCCGAATAAACCGGCTCGGTGACGGTCGTGGTAAATCGGTCGCCGATACGCGCCGTTTTCGAGCTGATGGTTTCATTCATCCGCACGCGAAATGACTGTCCTCTTTGTACCGTGTACAACCTGGCGGCAACCGACATTGGTCTGACGATTGTCGTCGTTCTTCTAACGGTTGTTCGGCGAATCGCCGGTTTGCGTTTTACCGTCCGTCTCTGCGCCGCAACATCCGTCGCGCCGACGGCGAAAATCATCGCCAGAATTGTCGTTAAAACTTTAAAGTTAAATATTTTTTTCATAATTCACCTCATCCTTTTTGTTAGTGAAATCAAGCTCAAACGCCTGGTTTCGGTCTGTCTTAAGACGCCTTTTTACCTTTCGCCGTTGTCTGAAAATCCTAATTCCTAATTTCAAAAACAATTCGCAATAATATCATTGTCCAAATAAATAAAAAATTTCACATTCAATTATGATTTTTTTGAAATTCTAATTTATTAGACGTATATTAAAGCAACAATTTAATTTCGCTTCTCCTAGATATGCTTAGCCCTTGGTTCACAAAACCGAGGGTTAAGTAGTTTAAAGGTAAATTTAAACAAGTTTTTGCAAAAGGATTTCCTGTTATGCAATTTTTAATTCAAGCATTTCTGTTGTTCACGCTTAATTTTTTAGACGCGGTTTTGACGATTTACTGGGTCAGAAACGGCTTTGCGTTCGAGGGCAACGGATTAATGGCGGGTTTGCTCGACATCGGCGATTTACCTTTTTTAGCCGTCAAGATGACGGTCGGCGCAATTGCGGCAATCGTTTTGTGGCGCTGGCGAAATCTGCGGTTGGCGAAATACGGCTTGACGTTCGCTTTGTGCGTTTACATTACTTTAATGGGCGTTCACTTATTTACCGGACTTTCCGCCTTCGGCATTTTGTCCGAAACATTTCTCGGCGACATCGCCGCTTTATCGCATTCAGCCTTGTCGTTTCTCTGCTGATTCTCAGCCGAATAAATTTACTTAAAGATGCGGTTTTTCGTTTCAAATCAGATGAAACAGAAAGCCGCTTTTTTTCGTATTCACTGACGCAACGCAACGGGAAAAGTTTTGCATCAAACGATTCACGATATTTATATTTAGGGAAGTAAGCAATATGTCAAAAAAAGCGGTTTATCAATTGTCAGCCAGACAAATTTTATTTTTGGCTTTAGCGTCGGCGTTTATTACCGCCGGCGTCGTCATCGCTATGAGTAATTTCGGAAGCGTCTGGCAGGCGCGAAATGTGGCAAACGTCGCTCTGGCGGAATACGCCCCAGCGGGAATCAGCGAGCCGTCAGCGGTTACCGATGAGCAGAACAGCATCGAAGTTTACAAGTCATTGTCGCCCGGCGTCGCATTTATCACTTCGACTTCGTATCAGCAGGATTATTTCGGCGAAATTCAGGAAGGAAAAGGTTCGGGTTCCGGTTCGGTAATCGACAATCAAGGTCATATTTTGACTAATTATCACGTCATCGAAGACGCGCAGAAATTAACCGTCAGTCTCGGCGGCGACAAGGTTTATCCGGCAAAAGTTGTCGGCGGCGACCCAGATACGGATTTAGCGGTCATCCAGATTGAAGTGCCGAAAGAAGGCTTGACAATCGTTCCCATCGGCGATTCGGACAAACTTTCGGTCGGGCAGAAAGTTTTAGCCATCGGCAATCCGTTCGGTCTCGACCGAACTTTGACGACCGGCGTAATTTCCGGTCTTCAGCGTCCGATTCGTTCGGTTCCGGTTTCCGGCGCGCCGAACGGTCGCGTTATCGAAGGCGCGATACAAACCGACGCTTCAATCAATCCGGGCAATTCAGGCGGACCGCTTCTGGACAAATACGGCAAAATGATTGGCATCAATTCTCAAATCCTCTCGCGTTCGGGCGGTTCGGTCGGCGTCGGTTTCGCCATTCCGGTCAGCATCGCCAAACGCGTCGTTCCGCAGCTCATTCAATTCGGCGAAGTTCGTCGTCCGAAGCTCGGCATCGACGGCGTGAGCGTCGGAAAACTGAAAGAGCAGGGTTTGAATTTGCCCTTAGAAAACGGCTTGCTCGTTCGCAACGTCCAACCCGGAAGCTCGACGCAGAACGCGGGCATTCGCGGACTAACGCGCGACGCAAACGGCGACGTTCTTTTGGGCGATATTATCACGTCGATTGACGGCGAAAAAATAAACGAAGTCGACGACCTTTATCGTTACCTCGACAAAAAACAAATCGGCGATACGGTTCAAGTCGAAGTGTTTCGCAACGGCAAGACGATGACGATTCCGGTCAAACTAAATCTGCTGCCGCAAAACGGACAAAATCGTTCGACACGCAGATTTTAGAAATCAGAATTTCAGTAAATCAAGGCAAAAGTTAGAATTCATTCTTGCTTTTGCCTTTTTGCTTTTACCTTAAAATCTGTTTTTGTTGGGCTAATCTGTAACTTTTTATGGAAAAACTTGAGCTGAATGATTTTTACAACGCCGGTTTCGGCTGGATTTGCAAAAAATGCGAACGCGAATTAAAAAATCAAGAAAACTCCTCTGAAAAATCAATCTCACGCCTGATGCGCGAAGGCGAATCGGAAAGCAAAAATCCGAAACTTTCGAGTTTGGCAATGGCAAAATGGACGGACGCGACTCGGCGAACTTTAATTTGTCCGCGCTGCGGTTCAATGGAATCGACGGATAATTTTTAGAAATTAATTTCAGGCAAATTATTAATAACGAACGATGATTGCAAAAGATTTTAATTCATCGATTAGCGTTCTGTATTCATTGTTTCAAACTATTTTCTCGTTCCATTTTCCGCGTTTAAAGACAACCGTTGACCCAATCGCTAAAACTGAAAATGCGATGGTAATCACCTTGAAAACTCCGTTTGTGCCGAAGCCGAAACGATACGACAGCGTGTAAGCGGGATTTCAAACAGCCAGAAAAGAACAGATTCAAAGACGTCAGCGTCCCGGTGTCGCCCCGCCGCGAAAAATCGCGTTCAGCAAAAATAAATATCGACGACGGCGAAAACGCTTTCCATTGCCATTTCCAAAATCATCGGAACAGCGAGCAAGAAAATCGCCAAACCAATCGAGCCTTGGGTGAAATCGCGCTCGGACCCCGTGACGGCTTCGCACAAAATTGACCGGACAGAACAGAAGTATTCTCCGTCTCGCCGGCGGAAACGTCCGAATTATTTAACATACGTGAACTGTTTTTACTGAATGAAAAAGAAAAAATCGACAAGTTCCACATCGGAAATCGACGTGCGACCGAACAAATCAAAAAAAGCGATGAATATTAGCGGACAAGGATTTTCATAATGTTTGAAAATATAACAAAGCCGTGTACGATTGGCAATCAAATCTTGAAACGTTATGATTCTTAATTCTTAAATCACCTTTACTTTTATCGTCATTCATCCGTGTAAACCCACAGTTAAAAAAATCCTATCTGCGTCATCCGCGAAAATCCGCGGCTAATTCCCTGTCTTCGCTTAAAAGCGGTTCATTATCTTCGACATCAATTTCACCGTTTAAAACCCGCGCCGCTCGCTCGGCGTCAAATTCATTTTCCCATTTTGATACGACGACCGTTGCGACGCCATTCCCGATTAAATTCGTAATCGAGCGCATCTCCGACATAAATCTATCGACGCCCAAAAGCAGAGCGATACCGGCGACGGGAATCGTGCCGACGCTCGAAAGAGTCGCCGCCAGCGTGATAAAACCGCCGCCTGTCACAGCCGCCGCGCCTTTCGACGTGAGCATTAAAATCAATAAAATTTCGAGTTCCTGATACAGCGTCAGTGAAGTGTTTGTCGCCTGAGCGACGAAAAGCGCGGCGATTGTCAAATAAATCGCCGTGCCGTCGAGATTAAAGGAATAACCGGACGGAATGACCAGACCGACGACGGATTTTGAGCAGCCGAGGCGTTCGAGCTTAATCATCATTCGCGGCAGAGCGGATTCTGAGGAAGAAGTTCCGAGAACAATCAAAATTTCTTCTTTGATATATTTGAGAAACTTTAAAAGACTGAATTTGTGAAGATAAGCAATCGCGCCTAAAATCACGAAAACGAAAAACGCGCTCGTCAGGTAAACGCACAACATCAGTTTGCCGAGCGGCAAAAGCGTTTTGATGCCGTATTTTCCGATGGTAAAAGCCATTGCGCCGAACGCGCCGACGGGCGCGGCTTTCATAATAATGGCGATGACGCCGAAAAGAACGTGCGAGATTGAATCAAAGGCTTTGACGAGCGGCTTGCCGCGCTCGCCGAAGATGACGAGCGCGACGCCGAATAAAATCGCAATCAGCAAAACCTGCAAAATGTCGCCTTCGGTAAATGCGCCGAAAATCGTGTCGGGAATAATGTGCAGAATGTGTTCGACGAAGGTTTTTTGCTGCGTCGTGTATTGCTGAATCGCACCCGCGTTCAAACTTTCGGGCGTGGCGTTTATTCCCGCGCCCGGCTGAAACGTCCGCACGACAATCAATCCGATGACAAGGGCGATGGTCGAGACGACTTCAAAATAAAGCAGCGCTTTTAAGCCGACGCGACCGAGTTTTTTCATATCGCCGATGCTTGCAATACCGACGACGACGGTAAAGAAAATAATCGGCGCAATCAACATCTTGATAAGTTTGATAAATGCGTCGCCGAGCGGTTTCATCGCTTCGCCCAAAGACGGGAAAAACGCGCCGAGCGCAATGCCGAGGATAATTCCGACAATGACGCGAAAATAAAGTGTGTGAAAAAATCTGTGCTTTGCCGGCGGCTCCAAATCGGTTGACATACGAGGAATTTTAACAACAAAAGCGGCAAACGAAAAATTTATTGTGAAGTAATAAACTTTAAGTCTTGAAATTGTGTTGATATTACCATCTCGAAAGTGCTAAGTTTTCTCTACAGAAAACTACACGCCGAAATTTTAACTTTATGAATCGAATCTTTTTCGCCTTTCTCGTATTGACGTTCGCCGCGTTTTCCGCCTTCGCGCAGGACAAGAAACCGGACGCGCAGCCGAAGAAAAACATCGCCGCTTTGACCGAAAAGCTGCAAAAAATCGACGGCTTCGTGCCGCTTTATTTGAATACCGAAGACGGCAAAATCTATCTCGAAATCTCGCGGTTTAATCGGGAATTTCTTTATCAGGTTTCGCTTCCGACCGGCGTTGGGTCAAATCCGATCGGACTCGACCGCGGGCAACTCGGAAGCACGAAAGTCGTGTTTTTTGAACGCGCCGGAAACAAGATTCTGCTCGTTCAGCCGAACTACAAATACCGCGCTTTGAGCGACAACGCGGCGGAACGTCGTTCGGTCGAAGAATCGTTTGCTAATTCGGTAATTTGGGGTTTTAAAATCGAAGCGACTGAAGGCGACAGAGTTTTAATTGACGCGACTAACTTTCTGATTCGGGACGCGCACGGCGTCGCCGACCGCCTTAATCAAGCCAAACAGGGAAATTACAATCTCGACGAAAGCCGCAGCGCGTTGTATTTACCGCATACAAAGGGTTTTCCGAAAAACACCGAAGTCGAAGCGACAATCACGCTGACGACAAACGCCGAAACCGGACAACTCGTCAATCAAATCGCGCCGACCGCAGGCGCTATTACAGTGCGAGAGCGTCATTCATTCGTCGAATTGCCCGACGGCAATTATCATTCGCGCAAGTTTGACCCGCGCGTCGGCGTCAATCCGGTCAGCTTTTACGATTATTCGACCAATATCAACGAAGACCTCGAAAAACGCTGGATAACGCGCCACCGCCTGGAAAAGAAAGATGCTTCGGCGGCGATTTCCGAAGCGGTCAAACCGATTGTTTATTACGTCGATAACGGCGCGCCGAAAGCGATTCAGAATGCTTTAATCGAAGGCGCGTCGTGGTGGAATCAAGCGTATGAAGCCGCCGGTTTTCGCAATGCTTTTCAAGTGAAAGTTTTGCCGCCCGACGCCGACCCGCTCGACGTGCGCTACAACGTGATTAATTGGGTGCATCGCTCGACGCGCGGCTGGTCAATCGGCGACAGCATTGTCGACCCGCGCACAGGCGAAATAATCAAAGGCGTGGTGACGCTCGATTCGCAGCGAGCCAGACAGGATTTTCTCATCGGTTCCGGACTTGCACCGCAATACGCGGCAAGTAATTTACCGAATGGCGCGTGCGATTTCGCGCTTTTGCCCGACGTTGATTATTTGATGAACGCGGCATCGGAAACTGAAGTTGACGCAATGCTGCTCGCCCGCATTCGCCAGCTTTCGGCGCACGAAGTCGGACACACGCTCGGACTTGCGCATAATTTCGCCGCCAGCAGTTACGGGCGCGGTTCGGTAATGGATTATCCCGCGCCGATGATTGAAATCAAAAACGGCAAGCTCGATTTTTCAAACGCTTACGCCATCGGTATCGGCTCATACGACAAATATGCGATTCGCTACGCTTACACGCAATTTCCTTCGGGCGCGAATGAAACGGGCGAACTCGAAAAAATCCTGCGCGAAGGCACCGCAAACGGAATGCTTTTCATTTCCGACGCCGACACGCGCCCGGCAAGCGCGGCGAATCCGCTCTCAAATTTGTGGGACAACGGCAATGACCCGGTTGCGATGCTCAAACACGAAATGCAGGTGCGGCGAATTGGTTTGAACGTATTTGGGCTGCAAAACATTCCGAACGGCACGCCGCTTTCCGAACTCGAAAATAAATTTTTGCCGCTTTATCTGCATCACCGTTATCAATTGACGGCAGCGGTCAAATCTATCGGCGGCGTTTATTATACTTATGCCGTTAGAACGGAAAACGGCGCAAATCCAAATCAAATTCAAGAAATCGTTCCGGCACAGCGTCAGCGCGAAGCTCTGCAAGCCGTCCTCGAAACTATCAAACCCGAAGAACTCGCCATTTCGGATGACATTTTGAAATTAATTCCGCCGCTCGCCTACGGTTACGGTTCAAGCCGTTCGGAGCTTTTTACAAAACGGACGAATCCGATTTTCGACCCGCTCGGCGCGGCGGAAATCGCCGCCGACTTTGCAATCGGCAACCTGCTCGAACCAAATCGCGCGGCTCGCCTTATAGATTTTAACGCCCGAAACAAAGCCAATCCGCATTTCAGAGAAGTCGTTGACGCGCTTCTCAAAGCGACCTGGAAAATGCCCGCGCCGATTGACGCCAAACAAACGGCGATTCTGCGCGTCGAACAGAGTTTGACGGTTTCGCGCCTGATGGATTTAGCGGCAAACTCCAACGCTCAACCGCAAGTCAGAGCAACCGCAACCGAAGCCTTACGTACCTTACAAGCAACGCTCAAACGAACGACGGCTGCCGGCGATACCGCCGCGCATTATCACGCAACAGTTGACGACATTGAGCGATTTTTAACGCGACCCGATGCTCCGCGTAAGCAAACCGCGCCGCTGCCGACTCCGCCGGGCGATCCAATCGGCGCGAATTAATTTTTAAAGCGGGCTGAAGACTTTTGTTAGTGTTTTGAGGTTATGGTGAATAAAATACTTTCGTTTTTACTTTCGGAATAGTTGATAACTGATAACTAATGAATGTGTACTTCGGCTATCAATTATCAGTTATTCCGAAAAATTCTTATTAGCGCAAACTCTGAAACACTACCGAATTTTTGAGATGATTCCCCGTAAATTTATGAATTCTAAATCAAAACATTCATACCGCGCACTGTTTTTCGCTTTTGTTTTTTTGTTCGCGGCAACAGTTTCGACAAAAGCAGACCAGACGGACGAATACGTGCGGGCGCAAATGCGCGAGCGCCACGTTCAGGGCGCGGCAATTGCGGTCGTCAAAAATGGTAAAATCGTCAAAGCCGAAGGTTACGGTCTGGCAAACGTCGAATTAAATGTTCCCGCGACCAAAGAAACGGTTTTTGAAATCGGTTCAGTCAGTAAGCAAATCACTGCCGCCGCGATTATGCTGCTTGTCGAAGAAGGAAAGGTAAACACGGACGAGAAAATTTCAAAATATCTGCCGACCGCGCCCGAAGCGTGGAAAAACGTCACCGTCAGAAATCTTTTGACGCACACTTCCGGCATCAAAAGCTATACGGGTCTTTCCGGTTTTGAATTAACCAAAAGATTAAAAAGAGATGAATTTATAAAAGCAATCGGCGCGTATCCGCTCGAATTCGAGCCGGGCGAGCGTTGGAATTACAGCAACACGGGCTACAATCTTCTGGGCTTTATAATCGAATCGGTTACGGGAAAATCGTACTGGGATTTTGTCCAAACGAGAATTTTCAAACCGCTCGGAATGAATCAAACGGCAAACCGCGACCCGCAATTTATCGTTCCGAACCGTGCCGACGGATACGAATGGGAAAACGGCAAATTCGTCGGGCGCGATTACGATTTGACCGACGTTTTTTCCGCCGGCGCAATCGTTTCAACCGTCCTTGATTTGGCGAAATGGGACGCGGCTTTGCGCGGCGGTACGTTTTTGAAACAGACGAGCAAAACTCAAATCTGGACACCCGTCGTTTTCAACAACGGAAAACCTTATCCATACGGTTTCGGCTGGAATGTTACGGAATTTCGCGAACACCGACTTTTATCTCACGGCGGGCAAACTGCCGGTTTCGCAGCGAACATTTCGCGTTACGTTGACGATAATTTAACCGTCATCGTCTTGACCAATTCCGGTGAACAAGGACTCGGCGGCGTAATCGCGCGCGGCATCGCAAAAATTTATCTGCCCAGTATTTCGCTCCGCGCAATGAAAGAACAATCCGGCGCGGACGCAAAATTAACCGATTTGTTCCAAAACGCTTTGCGCTCGTATCTGGAAGACAAACTTTCAGATTCATTCGCCGACAAAACACGCGCCGCATTGGCAACCGAACGCGCCAGACTCAACGCGAAACGAATCGCTTCTTTCGGCACAATCAAAAATTTCGTTCTCGTCGGCAGCGAAACCGCAGACAAAAGTCGCATTTATCGCTACAAAGCCGAAACTGCTTCACGAATGTTTTTATGGCGTTTTGAATTGGATGAAAACGGTAAAATAACCGCGATGAACTTAGAGGAAGAAGAATAAGAGGAAACAAAGCAAATTTAAATTTATATGAAAAACAATTTTGTCTTTCCCTTAGTTGTTCTCATAGCTGGAAGTATAGTAGCTGGATTAGCTGTTTATTACTTAACACGCAAAAATCCAGATGTGCGTTACAATCTTTCAGATTCAATTCCGGTTTCTTCTTTAAATTCCACTGGAAGTACTGAAATTATTCAACAACTAAAGGTAAAAATAGCGGCAATGAATCTGCGAAGAATATTCAAGTAAAAATTAATGGTGAGATTGTTTCAAATGAATTAAATAAACATTCAAACGCCGATGAAGTGAAAATTTACAATCAAAACAGAAACTTTGAAAAGGATTTAGATTTTAGAGCAAGCCAAAAAGAAATGGAGTCCCGAAACGAAGAAATAGAAAATGAATATAACTTAAAATTCAAAAATCTATCAAGGGACAAAGAAAACCTTGATTCTGAATTAAAAGAAGTAACGAAATTAAAACAAAGAATTGAAAATCAACTTGAAATCATCAACATAGTTGTTAACGAACCAGAAAAAATAGAGCGAATAGAAGATTACAGCCACTCATTCGCTCTGGGCAATTTTGAAAACTTAAAAAAATTAGCGGAACTAGGTTCTGTTGACATAATTATCTGAGCCAGATAATTGTGCTGGCAAAGTAGATAAAACTTAAATAGTTCTTTGCTAATTTATCAAAACGCGAAAACACTCGCCGGAAGTGTTTGAGTTTGCCGAT
>JAABUN010001116.1_pt1 | contig 63236 bp, 45 predicted proteins | sample 5559311 | NCBI WGS metagenome assembly JAABUN01 (sample SAMN10711877, study PRJNA513370) | rock metagenome | isolation source: Antarctica rocks | place: Antarctica: Victoria Land, Siegfried Peak sud
CCGCACCGGGCACACCGGGCGGGTCTGCGCGGTGGTCGGCCTGGTCAACCGCCAGCTCGCCGCCTAATCACCCCGGCGGGGGAAGGGGATGACATCCCCGCTGCACTACTACGACGCAACTCTAATGAAGTCGCTGTCCATGCGCCCCTCCCCTCGCGAATCCGGTGCCTCAGCAACACCATTCTCGACGGGAGCCGCATGGGCGGCAACTAGCAATCAGGGTACCCCTATGTCGGTGGCGGCGCGGGGACCCTCACCCCCGGCATCGCATTCGCTCGCCACCCCCTCTCCCCATCCGAGGAGAGGGGGGAGGCGTTGCGGGCGGGGGTTGGCTGTCGTCTAGCTGGGGAAGGGGTGGCGTTGGGGGCGGGGGAGTGGTCGCAGGTAGGGGCGGTTGCGAGACGTAGCAGTGGTAGAGGAAGGAAATGGGGTATGCACCGGTTCAATCCCGATAATCGCCATCGGCTGTTGAGCGAGCAGCGGTACGAGATGCTGCCGCCTGACCGGGTTCTCGATCTGCTGCCGTTGCGACTGGGGGCGGTCGTGGGGGACATCGGCTGCGGGCCGGGCTTCTTCACGTTGCCGCTGGCTGAGCGGCTGGGCGAGGCGGGGGTGGTCTATGCCGCCGATGTCGAGCCGGTGATGCTCCAGATGGTGCAGGAGCGGGCCGAAGCGGCGGGGCTGACGAATATCCGTACGCTGCTGGCCGAGGAGCAGGCGTTGCCCCTGGCCCCGGCGAGCCTCGATGGTGCGCTCCTGGCACTGGTCTACCATGAGTTCGGCGACCGCACGGACTATCTGTCGCTCCTTGCGCGCCTGATCCGTCCGGGCGGGTGGCTGGCGCTGATCGAATGGGAGCGCCGCGAGAATCCGGGCGGTGGCCCGCCACTCGCGTCGCGGATCACGCCTGAGGAGGCGACGACCGAATTGGCGACGACCGGCTGGCGCGTGACCGGGCGACACGCCGTGAGCGAGTGGCTGTATTTGCTGCTGGCGGAGCGCGATACCGGCGGCGACCGCTGAATGGCGGCGACCGGCCCGGCCCCCCGCATGTCAGGCGTTGTCGCGGGAATCGGCCCGCCACGCATCGGGCGCTGTCGTCCCATCGGACATTGCGGGCGATAACGGCTCGTTAACCCTCCCTTAAGGCTCGGTTAACCTTCGTCATGTACGCTGGCTGTGCGACGAACATCATGCAGGGTTTTCAATCGACCGGGCAAGTCCAATCGCCGATAGCTGCGGGACGCCTGGGGGTGTCATTGCGGTATCGTGTTGTGCCTGATTGAGCAGTGAGGCGGGAGGCAGGGTCGTTATGGAGGGTGAGGCGATGTCAGGGGTAGGGCGAGTATCGCGACTACAGCGCGTGGAGCCGCCTCGCTCGGGCGGGCGGGACGGGCGTGTCGTTCCCACCGCGCGCATGAGGCGCTTCTTCGGGCTGTTCGTGACGCTGCTGCTGCTGTCGAGCTTGCTCCCGGCGATCACGCCAACGGTGGGCGCAGTTTCGACGGATGTTGTCATCAGCCAGGTTTATGGCGGCGGCGGCAACAGCGGTGCGCCCTATCGCAATGACTTCATCGAGTTGTTCAATCGCGGCACGACCACGGTGAACCTTAGCGGCTACTCGGTGCAATACAACACCGCCGCTGGCACGAGCGACTATCTGGTCACCGCCCTGAGCGGTTCGATCGCGTCGGGCAAATACTTCCTGATCCAAGAGGCGGCGGGTGCGAATGCGTCTACGCCATCGTTGCCAACGCCTGACATGATCGCCTCGCCTGGGATCGCCATGAGTGCCGCGAACGGGCGCGTGGTGCTGGTGAACAGTACGACCGCGCTCCCTGCGACGCCGTGCCCTGCGGGAGCCGGAATCATCGACGCGGTGAGCTACGGCCCAACGACCACATGTTCGGAGGGCACGGCGACCCCGGCACTCTCGAACTCGACCGCAGCGATTCGTGGCAACGGTGGTTGCACCGATACGGACAGCAATAACGGCGATTTCAGCGTGGCTGCCCCAAATCCGCGCAACAGTGCCGTCACCGCCGCCCCATGCAGTGCCCAGGCCGATACCCCGCCGACCGTGACCGGCACGACGCCCGCGAACGCCGGGAGTATCGCCCCCGGCGCGAATATCGCGATCACGTTCAGCGAGGCGGTGACGATCACCGGCGAGCCGTTCGCGCTTTCCTGCAACAGCGTGGCGCAGACCGTCGCGCGGACCGGCGGCCCGACCACCTTCACCCTCGACCCGTCCGTCGATCTGGTCGATGGCGCGGCCTGCACGGTGACGATCAGTGCGAGCGGGGTCGCCGACCAGGATGGCACCATCCAGCAGTTGGCGGCGGATTACCGCTTCTCTTTCACCGTCGTCACGCCGACGGCGGGCGCGAAACGTATCCGCGACATTCAGGGGGCCGCGCACCTCTCGCCGCTGAGCGGCATGGCGGTGATGAATGTCCCCGGTGTCGTGACCGCCCGACGCGCCAACGGCTTCTACATGCAGGATGTGACGCCCGATAGCGACCCCGCCACGTCCGAGGGGATCTTCGTCTTCACCTCGTCGGCCCCGCCCGTCGCCGCCACCGTGGGGCATGGTGTCCTGGTCAGCGGCACGGTGAGCGAGTTCCGGCCCGGCGGCACTGCCGCCACCAACGCCGGCCTGACCACCACCCAGATCGGCGGCACCCCCACCATCGCCGTTGTCTCGACCGGCAACGCCCTCCCGGCGGCGACCGTGATCGGCGCGGGCGGGCGGGTGCCGCCGACGACCATCATCGAGGACGATGCCACCGGCACGCCGCCCAACGTCGAGACGAGCGGCACCTTCGACCCCGCCACCGATGGACTCGACTTCTACGAGAGCCTGGAGGGGATGCTGGTCCAGGTCAACAATGCCGTCGCGGTCGGCCCGACCAGCGACTTCGGCTCCAATCGCGAGATCCCGGTGCTGCCCGATGGCGGCACCGGCTTCGGCCCGCGCACGCCGCGCGGTGGGATCGTGATCACCCCGACCGACTTCAACCCCGAGCGGATCTTCCTCAACGACCTGATCACCGGGGTCACCCCGCTGCCGACGCTTAACGTTGGCGATGGGCTCGGCACGGTCGTGGGCGTGATCGACTACGGCTTCAGCAACTTCAAGCTGGAGGTGACGGCCCTGCCGACGCGGATCAACAACGGCCTCGTGCCCGAAGTCACGTCGATCGTCCACGAGACGAACGGCCTGACGATCGCCACCTTCAACGTCGAGAACCTCGACTCCCTCGACCCACCCGCGAAGTTCGCCGCGCTGGCCGGGATCATCGTCGCCAACCTCCGCGCGCCCGACATCATCGCCCTCGAAGAAGTGCAGGACAATGATGGCCCCGCGAACAATGCCAACGTCAGCGCCAGCCAGACCTACGCCACCCTGATCGCCGCCATCACGGACGCCGGAGGCCCCACCTACCAGTACCGGCAGATCGACCCGGTCGACGATCAGGACGGCGGCGAGCCGGGCGGCAACATCCGCGTCGGTTTCCTCTTCCGCACCGATCGCGGCGTGACCTTCGTGGACCGGGCGGGCGGCTGCTCGACCTGCGCGGTCGGGGTGATGGGCACCGGCAATGGGCTTCAACTGACCCAGAGCCCCGGTCGGATCGAGCCGACCAACGCCGCCTTCAACAACAGCCGCAAGCCGCTGGCGGGCGAATTTCGCTTCAACGGTCGCCAGCTCTTCCTGATCGCCAACCACTTCAACTCGAAGGGTGGCGACCAGCCGCTCTTCGGGCGATACCAGCCACCGGCCCGCAGTTCGGAGACGCAGCGGGCCGAGCAGGCGCGGATCGTCCACGACTTCGTCCAGAATATTCTTACCGCCGACGCGAACGCCAACGTCGTCGTTCTCGGCGACATCAACGACTTCCAGTTCTCGGGAACGCTCGACATCCTCAAGGCTGGTGTGGGCGGCGCGACGCCGATCCTCGCCGACCTGATCGACACGCTGCCCATCGGCGAGCAGTACACCTACGTCTTCCAGGGCAACTCGCAGGCCCTCGACCATATCCTGGTCAGCGCGAACCTCGTCACCAATGCCGCGGTCGCCTACGACGTGGTCCACGCGAACGCCGAGTTCGCCGATCAGGTCAGCGACCACGATCCGCAGGTCGCGCGCCTCATCCTGGCCCCGCCGCCGCCGCCGACCGCCGGGGCGCTGGCCATCTCGACCTTGGAGGATGTCAGCATCACGATCACGCTGGCCGGCACGGCGTCGAATGGACAGGCGCTGACCTACAGCGTGGTCACCGGCCCGGCGCATGGGTCGGTCGGCGCGATCAGCGGCAATCAGGTGACCTATAGCCCCGCCGCGAACTACAACGGGCCGGACTCGTTCACCTATAGGGTCACGCAGGAGGGCCGCGACTCGCCCACGGCGACCGTCGCCATCACGGTCGGGGCGGTCAACGACCCGCCGATCGCCGCGAATGTCGGCGTGAGTACGCCCGAGGACACCGGCATCGAGATCACCCTGAGCGCCACCGACGCCGAGGGCGCACCGCTGACCTACACAATTGTCGTCGGCCCGGCGCACGGGGTCTTGGGGGCACTCAATGGCAACAAGGTCGTCTACATACCGACGGGCGAGTACAGCGGCCCGGACGCCTTCACCTTCCGCGCGAACGACGGGACCGCCGACTCCAACGTCGCCACGGTCGGCATCGCGGTCACGGTAGTCAACGACCCGCCGATCGCGCTGAACGGCACCGCCACGGTCGCGGAGGACGGCAGCGTCGTCATCACCCTCGTCGGCACCGATGTCGAGGGGGCGATCCTGACCTACAGCGTGGTCAATACCCCGGCGCACGGGTCGGTCGGCGCGGTCGGCGGCAACACGGTGACCTACACCCCCGCCGCGAACTTCAACGGCACCGACTCCTTCACCTTCCGCGCGAATGATGGCGCGGTCAACTCGACCCTTGCGGTCGTGACCATCACCGTCACCCCGGTGAATGACCCGCCGACCGCCAGCGACAGCGCGGCCACGACTGGTGGCGGCGTGGCGGTGCAGATCGTGCTCGGGGCCAGCGATCCCGAGGGCGACGCGCTCACCTACGCCATCGTCGCGGGGCCGACGCACGGCACCCTCGGCCCGGTGGGCGGCAATCGCGTCGTCTATACCCCCGCCGCAGGCTACAGCGGCCCAGACGCCTTCACCTTCCGCGCGAGCGATGGCGACGTTGGCAGCTCCAACGTCGCCACCGTCTCGCTCACCGTCAGTTCGCCCGCCCCGGCACCAACGGTCACCCTGACCGTTACGACGGTCGGCAACGGCACGGCCACGCCGGGCACCGGGAGCTTCGTCGCCGGGACGACCGCGACGTTGACGGCCACGGCGGGTGCTGGGGCGGTCTTCACCGGCTGGATGGTCGATGGCGCGTTCGCGGGTTTCGGGAACCCGCTGGCGGTCGCGATGAACGCCAACCATACGGTCAGCGCTTCCTTCGCTGCCCGCCCGACCTTCGGCGATGTTTCCACTGGCACCCCCTACAGCGAGGCGATCGCCCGACTGGCGGCGCGTGGGATCATCAGGGGCTTCGGTGACGGCACCTTGGGCCCGACGCAGCCGGTCAAGCGCGCGGAGTCGGCGGCGTTGATCGCGCGGGCGCTGGGCTGGGAGGCCGAGGCGCACGGCAATGCCTTCAGCGACCGCTGCGACCCGGTGAACGGCGGCGACTGCATCGATGCCGACCTCTGGCGCAATGTCGGCACGCTCGCCTTCTACAATGTGGCGCGCGGTTTCGGCGATGGCACCTATCGCCCGCGCGACGAGGTCGCGCACGTCCAGGTGATCAGCTTCATCACGCGCGCGATGGTGGCGAAGGGCTACTGGATCCAGGCACGCGCCGACGACCCGAGCATCTACCCGAACATCGACGCTGCGTCGGGCCACCGCCTCGATCTCGTCACGTTCGTCGGCTATGCCGGGACGATCCCGGACCGCCCGGCGACCCAGGACTGGGCCGACGCGGAAGCCGCCGCCTCGCGCTCCTGGTTCGCCGGGTTGCTGGATCAGGCGCTCAGGAGTCGCTTCGCCACGACGCCGTAGGGGTGGAGCGGGCGGCGTGGGCATTGGCAGTATTGGTAGCGGGGGGTCGGGATTGTCCGGCCCCTCGCGACGTGTGGTTGGATGGGGCGGTGTGGGTCGGGGAAGAGGGGATGCTACCATTGGGGCGGCAGATGGGGGGGAGGACGGGGCGGAGGGCTGTGTGTTGCGCGGTCGAGGCGGGGATGCCGTTGGACTGAGGCCCCGCAGGGCTCTGCCATCGTCCCGGCTGAAGGTGCCTGCGGCCACCACGAAGTCCCCCTGCGGGGACTGGGGGCGAGGCGGGGGGGGATCGCAGGGGGCGGTGTGTGTGGGAAGGAGAGGTGGTGATGTCTCGCCATCGGACGTTGTTGCCGTTGCCCGCCGAGTTGCGCTCGGCGCGGGTGATCGTGCGCCCGTATCGTACGGAGGATGGCGAGGCGGTGTACGCGGCGATCGATGAATCGCGCGAGCTGCTTCGTCCGTGGATGCCGTGGGTGCATAGCCATCAGAGCGCGGCCGATAGCCGGGATTTTTGCGTGCGCGCGGCGGCGAGTTGGCTGCTGCGGACGACGCTCGATCTCGGGATGTTCGCTGCGGATGATGGCCGGTATCTCGGTGGGACGGGGTTTCCGCGTCTCGATTGGGAGGCGCGTTCCTTCGAGATCGGCTACTGGGTCCGGCGGTCGGCGGAGGGGCACGGGTATGTGCGCGAGGCGGTGCAGGCGCTGACGCGGCTGGCGTTCGAGGAGTTGGCGGCGAACCGGGTGGAGATCTGCTGCGACGCGCGCAACGAGCGCAGCCGCAACGTCGCCGAACGCCTCGGCTTTGTTCACGAGGGGCGGCTGCGGAATCACGGACTCGACCCGGAGGGCCAGCCTCGGGACACGTTGGTGTTCGCGCTGATCCCGGACGACTACGCGCGGGTGCGCGGCGAGTGGTGGCCTGGGGGGCGGGGGTGGGCTGAGTAGGCCGTTTTGCACGTAGGTTTCGGGCTGTACTCCGCCTGCCGGGCACCCTCACCCCCGGCATGGCTACGGCTCGCCACCCCCTCGCCCCATCCGAGGGAGAGGGGGGAAAGGGCCATCTCACCCTCCCTTTTGGGCGAGCGAAGCGGGGCCGGGGAGGGGTCAATCTCCGCGCCGACTGACGCTCGAAGCCTCGTCGCACAGGTCTTCGCCGGGCCGCAAACCTCGTCACCAGTCGCGGCCACCAGGCGCGGTGGTTCAGAGATGCTTCAGAAGCGATTCAGAAACATGCGCTGGCTGAAGTGGCGCCACAACCCATGTGGGTGAGTGTGTTAATGGCGCTCAATCCTCGCCGAAGAGGTCGACTTTGGCCGCACGCCCGCGCGTCTTCAGGTCTTCGAGGGTGCGGGGTGCCGCGCGCCCGCTCATCGCGGCGAAGAAGGCGCTATCGTATGCGCGCGTGCGGAGCATCATCGGCATCGGGATGGCGTGGCCGAGCACGAGGCATTGCTGCTTCGTCTCCAGGCTCGCCAGCACGCCGCGCCAGTGCGATCGTCCGCTGATGCCCGTGAGCACGGCGTCGATGTCGTGTTCCTCGGTCAGCAGGCCGGTGATCTTGGTGCCGAGCTGCGACAGGACCTCGGCGTCGATGCCGCTCGGCCGCTGATCGACCACGAGCAGCGTGACGCTGTACTTCCGCATCTCGCGCGCGATCGTGCCGAAGATCGTCTGGCGCGCGATCGCCGGTGCCAGAAACTTGTGCGCCTCCTCCAACACGATCATCAGCGGGTGCGGCTTGTCGCCCGCATCGCCCGAACCGTCGTACTTCATCACCTGCTGGACGTAGGCGGCGTGGATACGGCGGGTGAGGATGTTGGCGACGAGCATGTAGTCGAGCAGGCTGCTGTGCCGACCGAATTGGAGCACGACATGCTCCCGACGGCGCAACTGGTTGATCAGGTCGTCGATCGCGCTCAACGACAGGTGGGGCACGATGTAGGGGAGTTTCCGCAGCAGGCTGAGCTTCTGCTTCAACGCCCCCACCGCGCCCTCGTTCGCGCCGCTGGAGGCGCAGAACTCCTTCACGGCGTCGCCGTCCATGTCCAGCAGCGCGGCGAGCCAGCGTTCCTGGAACCGCGAGTGGAGACCGTGGGCGGTCGCGGCGAAGGTCGGCGTGAGGTTCAATTCGTCGGCCAGCAGCTCGATGTCGCCCGGCTCGATCTGGTTCAGGCCGATCTGGAGGGTGGCGTTGATCGCGTGGCGGCCCTGGTCGCGGTCGTCGAGCGAGAAGACGTGGATCGACGAGCCGAAGAGATCGCGCAGGCCGCGCAATTGTGCCCCGTTCTCGCCCTCCTTCTGCCAGGCGTACTCCGAGTGCATGTCGAAGATCAGCGTGGAGGCGCGCGCCGACTTGATCACGCCGCAGAGGAGGAGGCGGGCCAGCACGCTCTTCCCGGTTCCCGATTGCCCGAAGATGCCGTTGCTGCGCTCGACCAACCGGGCCAGATCGAGCGGGATCGGCACGTCCATCGTCAGCGGGGTGCCGAGCGCGAAGCGGCCTTCCTTGGCGTCTTCCTCGCCGAAGACGACCGCGAAGTCCTCGCCCGCCGCCTCGCGCAGCAGGGCGAAGTGCATCGGGATCGTCCGCACCGGCTTCGGCCCGCCGCCCTGCCCGAGTTCATCCTTGCCGGCCAGCATCAAGCTCGGCTTCACCTGGGCCACGGCGTAGGTGTGGACCCCGGCCAGCGCCGCGCGCAGGAAGGGGGAGGTCGCGGGGGGGGGGTCGGCGGCGAGCGCGGGGTCGGTCAGGCGCAGCTCCAGGTCGGCGATCGTGCTGAAGTAGCGGTTGTCCTCCCCTTCGATCACCACGAAATTGCCGACCTGGATCGCTTCGGTCGATTGCGCCGCGTCGAGCCGTACGGTCAGTCCGTCGGTGAAGCTGCCCCCCGTGACCACGCCCAACTGGCTCGCCATGCTCGTTTATCCTCACCCCCGGCGTCGCTGCGGCTCGCCACCCCGCCGCCCAGAGGGCACCCGGCCATTCGAGGAGAGGGGGGACCGCCATCGACGCCGTGGTCTATTGCAATGCGGAGTAATCGGTCGGCTCCATGAACTGGCTGGTGACGTTCGCGACGATCGGGCCATCGCGCTCGCTGTCGCCCTTCACTTTGAGCCACTCGGGATCGGCGCGGAAGGCGGTCCAGGCCGCCTCCGCCGCCTTGCGGTCGGGGTGCGTGACGAGGTAGACGAGATCGCCCGCGCCGGTTTCCGGCTCGGTCTGCACCCAGTAGCCGATCGACTGGATGCCGTGCTGCGCGAAGATGCGCCGTGTGTGGTCGCGGAAGCGGCTGTGCAGCGCCTCCATCTTGCCGGGGTTCGCCGTGTACACGCGGAGTTCGTAGATCATCCCGTCACTCTCCCTTCAGTGAAATGCACGCAACACGTCTTGTCGGGGTTCGCGGCCCCCAGGTTCGGGGATGGGTGGCCCGCTGTCAAGCCGAGCCTGCGTCAGAAGGGTACGTCGTCGTAACCGTCGTCTTGTGGCGCGTGTCCGTTCGCCCGGGGGACCACCAGGAGGCGCGGCGCTGGCCGGGTCGGCAGTAGCGCGCTGTCGCCGGGATCGATCGCTTCCAGCACGGTCAGCAGGCGATCATAGTCGCGCTTGAGCAGGCGCGCGACCTGCCGCCCGGCGGCGGCGCGCCACGCCTCGTCGCCGCCGCGCTCGGCGGTGGCGGCGCGGATATGCGCGGCCAGCAATTGCTCCGGTGCGACCTCCCCCTCGCTCGCCATCAGCATCGCGAAGTAGCGCGGCTCGTCGGTGAAGGCGTGGATGGTCGCGCGTTCGCAGGCCGAGACCGAGTAATGCAGGGGGGGCGGGCAGGGCGGCAGGTGGTGCCGCACCCGCCCGTCCGGCCCGACGTAGCCGACCGTCACGACGCGGAAGGTCGTGCGCAAGATGCGCATCAACTCGGGGTGTCGGTCGTAGATCGCGCCGTCGAAGACGTCCGCGTCGCCCCGCCGCACCGCGCGCCGACCCTCGTCGATGCCGGTCGTCTGCCCGAACGCGACGACGCCGACCAGCGTGCCCCCCTCCGCGAGATCGACCGTGACGAGCGCGCCGAGCGACGGCACTTCGTGGAGGGCCACGCTCTCCGCCCAGAAGCCGACGGTGCTGGTTTCGATGATTTCGCCGATGCGGGGCATGGGGGACTCCTGTGAGTCGTCGGTCGTCGGTCGTCGGTCGTCAGGAGAGGTCGCGTTACGGCGCAGTGCTGGGACGCCGCCGTGCAACCCCTGACGACCGACGACCGACGACCGACGGCGCCCTAGACGAACCGCCCGCGCTTACTCGCATCCTTGGCGCTGCGGAGCATGACGATGCCGAGGCGAGCCAGGGCTTCTTCGATCAGCTGCTCGACCACGCGGCGCTCGTCCGCGCCGATCACGGCCTGCTCGTGGGCTTCTTGCAGCACGGAAGGGTAGCCGCGCCCGCGCAGGCATTGGTCGTAGACGAGCGCGTGGATCAGGTCGAGGTGGGCCGGGGTGTCCGCGACCCAGGCGGGGATCTCCACGCGGGCGATCTCGGTGCCGGTCTGGAGGTAGAAGAAGTTGATGGCGTGGGGGCCGTAATGCTGGAGGATCTTCGAGGCGCTGCGATAGACATCGGAGCGTTCGCCGGGCTGGAGGTTGGCAATGTGTTGGAAGAGGTGGCGGTCCGGCACCTGGGGGATGACCCCACATGCGGGGATCGCGCGATCGTCGCGGCAGTGGTCGCAGTTGATCGCCAGGCCGCGCGCGGGGTAATCGCAGGCGGCGATGCGCAGGGCGTCGGCGACGTCGTCGCCGCCAGGGTAGCTGATGTACGAGGCGACCGGGATCTGTCGCTCGCGCAGGGCGTCGAGCGCGGCGAGGAAGTCGGTCAGGATCCAGTCCTGCACGGCCCGATCCTGGCCGCTCAACCCCCAGAGGATCAGGGTGCCGTCCTGGAGGGCGATGGCGGGGCGCTCGACCGTGTGGGCCAGTTCGGCCAGCGCGGCGAGTTCGTCGACCGCGCGCCGCATCCCGAGAATGGCGGGGTTGACCGGGATACGGCTGTTGACCTGCAATTCCTCCTCGCGAAAGCGCAACTCCGCGCGTGCCGAGAGGTCCGCGCCCGGGGTCGCGCCGTAATGGAGGTGGACGCGGCTGACATTGATCAGGTAGAAGCGCGCCGGGCTGTGGCGGTCGGGCAGCATGAATGAGCCATCGGTCGCCAAGACGCTGAAATCGACCGGCGGGGCTGGGGCGGGGTAGGACCGATTAAAGCTGAGGCCCGGCAGCGCGGCCATGAACGAGTGCCGGGAAGCCTTGTCGGTCAGCCGCGAGACGAGATCGCCGACATCCACGTTGCGATACGCCTCGCGTAGCGGCACGAATTCGTCGTCGCCGCCGCGCGGCACATCGCGCGTCAACGCATCGATCTGGGTGCTGATCGTCGTGAAGTCGAACGGCATGGCCCCCTCGGACATAATGGCTGGGCGTAGCCTCGCGGCGGAGCAGGCGGGGCTTTATGGTGTACGTATAGGCGGGGATGCCACGGATTGTTAGTATTGTAGCGCGTACGTACGAAGTGTGCCATTGCTTGTGAGGGTGCGGTGCAGTCTCCTTCGCGGGCGATGGAGGCGGGCGATGGAGGCGGGGTGGCAGGCGGTTGAAACCGCGCCTCGGGGGGCTGCGGCCCCACGAAACCCATCGTCATGGGTTAGGCCCGTCGTCGGCTCGTCGCCTCCTAACCCGCGCAGGCGGGTTTCGTGGTGCCGAGGCACCACGAGGCGCGGTTTCAACCGCCTGCCACCACGCCTGCCACCACGCCTGCCACCCCTCTTGCCACCACGCCCCAACCACCCGCACAAGCTATCGCACCGCACCCTGACGGTGGCACAAAGTACTGGACGCAGCGACGGCCCCCGGACATTGTCCGAGGGCCGTCGTGCTTAAGGGTGGCGGGTGTTTGCGTGGCGTTGTGGGTCAGTCTGCGGACAGCTCCAGGGTGGGGTCGCCGTCGGCCAAGGCAGGGTCGGGCTGCATCGAGAGGACGAATTCGCCGGTATAACTGAACGCGACGTGCTCGGGGCCGAGCCCGGCGGGGAGCATCTTCGCTTCCTGCACAGCGCGCTCCAAGGCGCGCTTGTTCTTGAAGCCGAGCGAATCGAGGATGGGATTGTTGACGTTGCGGCCCTGCTTCAAGGGCGTGTGCAGGAGCGTACGGTGCATCGCCTCCGCGAGTTGCGAGCCATCGGGTATCAGATAAAGCGCCGGCATCGTGAAGCCGTTGAAGACTTTCAGCAGCGTGTCGAGTGTTTCGTGCGGCAGATACTTCATGTAGGTGCGGACCACTTCGAGGAAGATGCCGTGGTGGGCGATCTCGTCGGTCGCGACCGTCTTGAATGCCCCCGCCGCGCCCACCTGGTCGCCGCGCTTGCGCTCTTCCGGGGTCGCCTTCTCCGGCAGGCCATATTCGGAACGGATGCGCTTCCGCATCTCGTCGTAGTTGAAGTAGGTCGCGCGCTCCTGCACCATCGCGTAGCAGGCCACGCCGAGCGGGGTGTCGAGGCCGGGGTGATTCTCGCGCATCAGCCATTTGTGCGAAAGGACCTCGTCGCGATACTGGCGGAGTTGCTGTTCGGTACGTCGCCCGGAATGGAGCAGCACGAGTTCCCAGGCCTCGGAGTGCTTCAATTCCTCCATGCCCCAGGAGAGTTGGAGGTTGCGCCGCTCACGGCGGTTGTGGAGGAGGTTCAGGCCATCCTCGACGTAGTCGCCGACGAAATCTTCGACGCCCAGGTACGCCTGGATGATGGTGATGGTGTCCTCGCTCAACAGGTGGCCGTGTTCGGCCATCTCGGCGAGCGGGAGATCGTCCCAGGGGGTCCAGTTGCGCACCTTCAGCGCCTTGCGGAAGTAGCGGATGAAGGACTCGTGGACTTCTTGGGAGGCGGCGACCTCGCGCGCCTCGCGCGTCCACGGGCCGGAGATCACCAGCGGCATCGCCACGCCCGCGTCCGCTACATAGCTCGTCATCGTCGTTCGCCCTCCTCGGATCCAATGGATGCGTCGTGCGGCGCGGCGTTTGTGCGGGAGTGTCCTCTGCCGTCGCGCCAAAAGGTGCCGAATATCGCGCCAGGCCAGTCCTGATGATCGGAGCGTCGCTGTCGGTCGGGAACGCGGAAAAACGGCCCGGTCGAGTGTTCTTCCTTATCCCAGCGAGCCGGTGCGGATAAATGAATGAACATTATTCATTATGCTACTGGATCCCGGATATTCTGTCAAGAATGCGGTTCGCAACGGCATCGATCCGCCCGATTCGCGGGCGATGGGCGGGTCATGACGGCGTTTCAGGGGTTGGGCGGGTGGGCGATGTGGCGGGCCTCTTCCAGTCGTTCCGGGGTATTGACATTGAAGAACGACCGCAACGCCGGATCGCGGCGCGTGACCGCCGTCTCGGGATAAGCGCGGACGCGCACGGCGGGGAAGAAGCCGATCACGCGATACCGTTCCTCCGTCAGTTGTGCATGCATCGCGTCGAGTCCCCCGCGCCCGTAAATCGCGTGGAGCGTCTCGTAGACCCCGTCGGTGCGGCCCTGACGATTCGCGCCGACGGTGAGGAACGGGGCCAGCACGTCGTAGTCGCGCTCCTGGTCCGCGAGGTCGCGGAGGAGTCCCGCCGACAGGAAAGGCATATCACATGCCACCACCAGGCAGTGGGCGTTGCGGGCGGCGGCGACCGCGCTATAAATGCCGCCGAGCGCGCCGGCTCCGGGAAAAGCATCGGGCACCGTCCGCAGGCCGAGGAAGTCGAGACGCCGGTCGTTCGCAACCAGGAGGAGATCGTCGGCGACCGCGCTTACCGCCGCCACGACGCGCTCGATCAGGGTCGGCCCGGTCGGGTGGAGGCGGATGAGGGCCTTGTCGGTGCCCATGCGGCGGCTCTGCCCACCGGCGAGGATGGCCGCGCTCAGTGGCGGGAGTGGCTGGCGTGGCCCGGCTGCCATGGATCGCCCCCGATCGTTGAGCGCTCATTCGTTGGTACCATTGTTCTGTACTTGCGCTGTGGCCGCAAGGTTGTGGGTGTGCCACAAGCCGGGATTTGTGGATTCTTGCGGGCGGTGGCCGATGGCGATTGACGTGCGGTATGGCGGAGTGGGTGGTCGAGGTGACCGGCGTAGCGATTCGGGGGGCGTATTCCCGGCGCGGGTATGCCGCTGGACTGAGGCCCCGCAGGGCTCGCCGCCGCAACGGGCCTTCCGTGCCACCGTCCCGGCTGAAGGCGGCGGCCACGAAGTCCGCCTACGCGGACTGGGGGGCTGAGGTGGGGGATGGCTGATTGGCGGCGGTGCTGATGAATGGGGGATGCGCTTGATGGGCGATGCGTCGCCACGCCTGGTCTCGCCACGCCTGATCTATTGCGGGATGTTCGGCGCGCTGTCGCGGGTGCCGCTGATGGCGGTGCTCGACGCGGGGTACGACGTGCGGGCCGTCGTGGTCCCGGCGACAGAGGCTGCGCCGCCATCGGCACGGCGATTGCTGCCGCCGACGGGCTGGTCGGCGCGTCCGGCCTCGTTTGCCGCGTTGCTCTCGCGGACGATCGTCGACGAGGCGTGGGCGCGTGACATTCCCGTCCTGGCGATCGGGCGGTTCGATCGGGCCGCAGTTGACGCGCTCGCCGCGTTCGCGCCCGAATTGCTCGCGGTCTCCTGTTTCCCGCTCCGCTTCCCCGCGCCGCTGCTGGCCCTGCCGACGCGCGGCGTGCTGAATCTGCACCCGGCCCTCCTGCCACGCGGGCGCGGCCCCGACCCCCTCTTCTGGGCCTTCCGCGAGGCGGAACCCGAGCGGGCCGGACAGGGCGGCGTGACGGTCCACCTGATGGCGCGCGAACTCGATGCCGGGCCGATTGTGACGCAGGGTCGGCTCGAATTGAGCGACGGGATGCGCGAGTCGGAGTTGGAACTGCGGGTTGCCGCGCTCGGTGCCGAGCTGCTGGTGCGGGCGATCCGCGCGCTCGCGGACGGGACCGCGCGACCGTTGCCGCAGGATGAACGGCAGGCGACGGCCTATCCGCTGCCCGGCCCGGCCGACTTCGTCGTCACCCCCGAGCGCTCGGCGCGCTGGGCGTTCAATTTCCTCCGTGGGATCGCCGGGCGCGGTCGCCCGCTACGGGTCGTCGTCGCCGGACGGGCCTGGCGGGTGCGCGCTGCGCTGGGCTACGAGCCGACAAGGCGGCTCGCCGTGCCTTTCGTGGAGGAAAGCGCGGGAGATGGCGCGGGGGGTGGTTCGACGCTCCTTGTGCGGTGCGAGCCAGGTGTGCTGCGCCTGAGCGGCGACGCTGAGGAGGGCGACCATTGTAGTTAAGCAGTGGCCCCGATGACGGCGACTCTGGGGCGCGGCTCGGAACATTGGCGTGGGGGATGTGGGAAGGTGTGGCAGGGCGGGTGGTTGAGGCCCCGCCCCAACCGCCTGCCACGTCGGTAACCCCACCCCACCTGTCACCCCGCCCACTCCTGCCGCCACATAAGACGTTGAACCACATCCGCGATGCAGCACGCTGAACCAGCGGCGGGAGCATTTGCTACAATCGCCTTCGATCGCCATGAAGAACCACACGCGCGTTGTGGTGCGCCGGGTTCATGGCGGGAAGGAGCGAGGGAGCCCGATGAGCGTGACCGCCCAACGAACCCCGCGTCGCACGAAGATTGTCTGCACGATCGGCCCGGCGACCAGTTCGCCCGAGCGGCTTGCCGCCCTGATGCAGGCCGGGATGAACGTGGCCCGGCTCAACTTCTCGCACGGGACGCGCGAGAGCCACGCGACCACGATCGAGCGCATCCGCCAGGTGAGCGACACGCTGGCCCTGCCGATCGGCATCTTGCAGGATCTGCCGGGGCCGAAGACCCGCACGATCGGCCCCGCGAACGGGCCGGTCGAGTTGCGCGAAGGGGCGAAGTTCGTCCTGACCACCCGGAGCGTGCCCGGCAGTGCCGAGGAGGTCAGCGTCACGCTGGCGACGTTGCCGCAGGATGTGCGACCCGGCAACGCGATCCTGCTCGACGACGGCAACATCGAACTCGAAGTGGTCAAGGTCCGCGATCAGGATGTCGAAACGGTGGTCGTCACCGGCGGCCCGTTGAGCGCGGCGAAGGGGATCAACGTCCCGAACGTCACCCTCTCGGTCTCGTCGCTGACCGAGCGCGACATCGATTTCCTGCATTTCGGCCTCGAGATGGGCGTCGACCTGGTCGCCCTTTCCTTCGTGCGCTCGGTGGGTGATGTCCTCACCGCGCGGTCGATCATCGATCGGACGGACAAGCGTCCGTTGCTGATCGCCAAGCTGGAGAAGCACGAAGCGATCGAGAATCTGGACGAGATTCTCGCCGCGGTGGATGGGCTGATGGTGGCGCGCGGCGACCTCGGCGTGGAGATCCCGATCGAGCAGGTGCCGCTGGCGCAGAAGAAGATCATCGCCGCCGCCAATCACGTCGGCAAGCCGGTGATCACTGCCACGCAGATGCTCGAATCGATGATCGTGAATCCGCGTCCGACCCGTGCCGAGGTCACCGACATCGCCAACGCGATCTTCGACGGCACCGACGCGGTGATGCTCTCGGGCGAGACGGCGGTGGGGGCCTATCCGATCCAGGCGGTGCGGATGATGGACCGCGTGGCGCGCGAGGTCGAGCCCGCGCTGCCCTACGCCCGGATGTTGCAGGACAAAGAGCGCGACCTGGAGTCCACGATCTTCGACGCGATCAGTTACGACGCGGTCCACGCCGCCGCCCAACTCGACGCGAAGCTGATCGTGGCTTTCACTTCGTCCGGCACGACCGCCCGCCGGGTGGCGAAATATCGACCGCACATCCCGATCCTGGCGGTCACGCCCGATCGGGCCAGTTGGCACCGCCTGGCCCTCTCTTGGGGGGTCACGCCATATATCGTGGCGCAATCGGAGTCGATCGAGCACATGACTGCCGAGGCGCGGACAGCGGCGCTAGAGACGGGCATGGCGCGCGTGAGGGATCGGATCGTGATCATCGCCGGGGTGCCGGTCGGTTATCCCGGTCGCACGAATTTGCTACGTATCGAAACGCTCTGACGGCGTCGGGGCGACGAAGCGGCGCGATGCAAAGGGGCCGGACCGGGCGCACCGCGCGCCCAGCGCATATCGAGGGGTTCGTGTACCCCGAGGCGGTGCCGAAGCGGGAGGCGTCGATCACCGACAACATTGGCTTGCCGGGTTAGTATTCCCAGCACATGGGATTGTCTGTTGCCGTGGGGCCCGAGTGGAGAAACGGACGATGAGCGCATTGAGCGCGCCACTCCAGATGCGCATCGAGGATGGGCTGGCCACAGTGACGCTCAACCGTCCCGGCGCGCTCAATGCGCTCAACCGGGCGCTCGCGGCGGAGTTGCTTGCGACGTTGCGTGGTCTCGCCGCGTTGCCCGAGCTGCGCGTCGTGGTGGTGCGCGGGGCCGGTGGGCGGGCCTTCTGCGCCGGGGCCGACTTGAAAGAGCGCGCCACGATGAGCGCCGGGGAGAAGGGGGCGCATACCGCGCTGATCGGGGCCGCCGCCGACGCCCTGGCGGCGCTGCCGGTGCCGTCGATCGCGGCGGTGCGCGGCTATGCGCTGGCGGGGGGGTTGGAGTTGGCGTTGGCGTGCGACATCCGCCTCGCCGCCGCCGATGCCGTCTGCGGCCTCACCGAGGTCACCATCGGGATCTTCCCCGGTGCGGGCGGTCCGGTGCGCCTCCCGCGCCTCGTCGGCACGGGGAAAGCGCGGGAAATGATCTTCAGCGGTCGGCGGATCGACGCGTCCGAGGCCCTGGCGTGCGGGCTGGTGGAGCGTGTCGTGCCGCCCGACGAGCTGGACGGCGCGGTCGCGACGCTGGCCGGGCAGATTCGCGACGCCGCGCCGCTGGCGGTGCGGGCGGCGAAGCGGGCGCTCGATGCGGCCACCGAGCTGTCGCTCCCCGCCGCTCTGGCGTATGCCGAATCGTTGCGACGACCGCTCGACGACACCCGCGACTATGCCGAAGGACTCGCCGCCTTCGCGGCGCGGCGCAAGCCCCGTTTCACCGGGGCGTAGGGCTGTGGTCGCGGCGGGTGGCGGGGCGAGTCGGCACCCACTCCGGTCGCTATGGTGCGGTTTGAAGTGCTGCGTAGTGGCGTTAGAGTCCTCGTCCGCCCCGTGGGGAGGACCGCTTCAGAGAGTCCAGCGATCGGCCAAGTCTTCCGGCGCGACCGGCAGCGCCACGCCACTCTCGCGCAGCAGTTCGGCCAGTCGTCGGAGGGGCAGCCCGACCACGACCAGTTCGGAACCCGCCACCTCCGCCACCAGGCGTCCGCCGAGTCCCTGGATGGCGTAGCTCCCGGCCTTGTCGCGTTGCTCGCCGCTGGCGACGTAGGCGGCAATATCGGCGTCGCTGAAGTCGGCCATGCGCACCCGCGCCGTCAGCACGTCGTGCCAGGCGTGGTGGTCGCGCACGATCGCGATGCCGGTCGAGACGCTGTGCCAGCGCCCGCGCAATGCGCGGAGCATCGCCGTCGCGTCGTCGTCGTCGCGCGGCTTGCCGAGGATGCGCGGAGGGGTGCCGTCGAGCGCCACGATGGTGTCGGCACCGATCACGGTTCGACCGGGCTGGCCCGCCGCCACCGCGCGCGCCTTGGCGAGCGCCAACGCCGCTGCGGCCTGCGCCGGGATCGCGCCCGGTGGCAGCGTCTCGAGGATATCGCTCGGGAGGATGACGAAGGGGAGGCCCAGCCGCCCCAGCAACTCGTGGCGGCGCGGCGAGCCGGAGGCCAGGATGAGTGGCGGCGGTGGGGCCGGGGCGGGTGCCGGGCGTCGGGCGTCGGGTGCGGCGTCGGTCGTCGATGCGGGCCGGTTGTCGGCGTTCATGGCGTCGGCACCGCCGAGGCATCCGCCGTCCTGGTCAGGAAGGCGAGCGATTCGACGTGGTAGGTCTGCGGGAAGAAGTCGAAGACCTCGACCGAATGGGTCGTGTAGCCGCCCTCGGCCAGGATCGCGAGGTCGCGCGCGAGGGTGGCCGGTTCGCAGGAAACGTAGATGAAGCCGCGCGGGCCGCGCTCGATCAGCGCGCGCAGCAGCTTCTCCTCCAGCCCCGAACGTGGCGGGTCCACGATCACGAGATCGACCGTCGGCAACTCGCCGAGCGCCTTCTCGGCCGGGCGGGCGACGAAGCGGCAGTTCTCCACGCCCCACTCGCGCGCGGTGGCCTCCGCCGCCGCGATGGCGAGCGGGTCGACCTCGATGCCGACGAGCGCGCTCTCGGGCCAGCGGCGGGCCAGCCAGAGGGCGAAGAGCCCGACGCCGCAGTAGAGATCGGCGATCGTGCCGCTCCTGAACGGGGTCGCCAGCGCCTCGATCCGGTCCAGCAATTCCGGCAGCAGGCCGAGGTTGGTCTGGAAGAACGACCCCGCCGGGAGTTGGTAGGTGCGGTCGGCCACGAGGACCGGCGCGTTCAGCGGGCCTTTCACCGGCTCGGTGCCGCCCTTGGCGCGGCGGAAGGCGAGACTCCAGACGCTGGGGAGCGCGGCGATCCGCGCGAGGGCGTCCTGGATGTCGGGCTGGCCTTCCGGCTCGATGCCGGCGATCCCTTTCAGGACCGCCTGGAGGGCCGGCTCGTCGGCACGCCCGGTGGGGTGGACCACCTTCACTTCCAGCCAGAGTTTGCCCCGGAAGTTGACGATCTCCTGGCGCGCGATCAGGCCGTTGAGTTCGTCCATCAGGACGCTGATCGCCGGGTGGCCGATCAGGCACTCGCGGATCTCGATCTCCCAGCGCGTATGCCGCGAGCGGAACCCGGCCGCGTGGCCCAGCGCGATCGCCGCGCTGTGGCGGTAGCGCCACGGCGCGGCGCTGTGGACCGCCGAGACGGCCACCGCGAGATGGCCGATGCGGCGCAACTGCTCCTCCACGATGTCGCGCTTGAAGCGCAGTTGCGCGGCGTAGTCGATGTGTTGCCACTGGCAGCCGCCGCACGGCCCGAAGTAGGGACAGGGCGGGGGGACACGCTCCGGGGCGGCGCGCAGCACCTCGATCGCCTCGCCCGCGAAGTAGTCGCGCTTGCCCCGGCGCACGGTCGCGCGGACCTCCTCGCCGGGAATGGCGTAATCGATCAGCCCGACCCGACCATCGAGCCGCCCCAGCGCCGCCCCGCCGTGCGCCATCGTCTCGACCGCGAGGGTCACTTCCTCGGTCGGGCCGTCGTCGTTGCGTCGCCGTCGGCTGCGCTTGTCGCGCCGCTTCGACGGCGTGGGGGTCGTCGCCGCGCTCGCTTCCTGCTCTGACACCGTCGCTCCCATGCACGCTTCGCCGGCATTCCTCCCGGTATATCGAGGCATTGTACCGCACGGTTCGTGGCGGCGGGGCGGGGGTGTGCGGATGGGTGCGGGTTGGCGGCGCGTGGCGGAGGCGGGGGTGCCGTTGGACTAAAGTCCCGGCTGAAGGCTCGCTACGCTCGCCACGAAGTCTACGGCAGAGCGCAGCGGGGCCCACCTTCGTGGACTGGGGGGCGAGGCGGGGCGGAGGCTCGGTGACGGGGACACCTACCTCGCCCCCCGCCGCGCGCATTCGTCGGTACGAACGCGTGACGGGTCCGAGGCGAACGGGAAACATTTGGTTATAGATACTACTTGATAATCATTCTTATGTGCGCTACTATTGTCCTTGGAGAGATGCGGTCTGGCGGTGCCGCCGAGGGGGCGAGAATGAGGGACGAGATGGCGATGGATTCGGTGCTGACGCGGTGGAAGCGGCAATTGGGCGCGGCGAGTCGGGCACCGGAGGGCGGGGCCGGGGCGGTCGCGCAGGCACCGCAATTCACCGACGATGAGAACTTCGTCCTGAAAATCGTGCAGCCGGCGCTCGTCGGCCTGATGGATGGCTCGGTCTCGACCCTGGCCCCGATTTTCGCCGCCGCATTTGTGACCGGCAATCCGCACATCGCGTTCATCATCGGCCTCTCGGCGGCGGTGGGGGCGGCGATCAGCATGGGCTTCGCCGAAGGGCTGTCGGATGACGGGGTGCTGACCGGGCGCGGCCACCCAGTCGTGCGCGGCGCGATCACGGCGGGGGCCACGTTCGTCGGCGGGGTGCTGCACACCCTGCCCTTCCTGCTCGGCGACTTGCAGGCGGCACTCTACCTGGCCTACCTCATCGTCGGCATCGAACTCTTCGTTATCGCCGCGATCCGCTACCGCTACTTCAAGATGAATTTCTTCCTCTCGGTGTTGCAGGTGGTCGTCGGCGGGGCGCTGGTGCTGGCGGCCGGTATCCTGATCGGCCATGGTTGATGCCGACCCGCGCTATCCGGCTCGACGCGGGAGCGCCATCGTCCGCCGTTTCGCCATAGGACCGATGTACCGCCACGCAGACGTGCGGCGGTACATCGGTCCTATGGCGAAACGGCGTATCATCCTATTCTTGTGGCGCGCGAAAGGGGCCATACTGTAGGGGTGATACTGTACGGGTCAGGGTGCGCACCGAAACCGCCGGGTTGCACAACCAAGCGCCGCCGCGACCGGGGGCTCGGTGCGGGATGTGACGGGCCTCCCGTGTCGGGCGTGAGATCGATCGGGTGGCATAAGGCGCTACGGTTCGCGTGTAACGACGTCATAGACATGCGTAGGCCTACGCGAAGGGGCGATGGGGATGGAGCGATTGCGGGTCACACGGTTGGGCGACTATCGACTCGACGCGATGCTCGGTCGGGGTAATCGGGCCTCCGTGTACCAGGCGACGCGCGAGCGCGATGGCGAGACGGTCGCCCTACGCGTTTTCGATCGCGTGTTGAGCGCGGACCCGGACTTCGTCGAGCGTTTCTCCCACCAAGCGGGCCTGCTCGGGGCGATCCGGCACCCGAACCTCCTGGCGAATAGCGAGTATGGGCAGCACGACGGGCAGGCGTACATCGTGCGCCCCTTCGTCCGGGGCGGGGCGTTTCGGGGCTCGCTCGGGCGGCCCCTCCCCCTCCTCAGCGTGATCGCCAGCCTGCGCCCGATCGCCGCCGCACTCGACTATGCCCATGCGCACGGTGTCATCCATGGCGACGTGAAGCCCGGTAGCATCCTGCTCCCTCGGCATGGCCCGGTGCTGTTGAGCGATCTCGGCGTCGCCCAACTCCTGCCGCGCGGGAACAGCCTGCTGATGGCCGCGACGGGGCGCTACTACGGCACGCCGGAATACCTCTCGCCCGAGCAGGCACACGGCCTCCCGCTCGATAGCCAGACCGACACCTACGCGCTCGCCGTCATCCTCTACGAGGCGCTGGTCGGTCGACCGCCCTTCCGCTCGGAAACCCCCGACGACACGCCGCGCACCGTCGCCGCGCGGCACATCATGGCCCCGCCGCCCCCGCCGCGCTCGCTGAACCCCGCGCTGGGGGCCGAGGTGGAGGTCGTGCTGCTGCGGGCACTGGCGAAAGACCCCGTGCGGCGCTTCGTCTCCTGCATCGCGTTGATCGCGGCGCTCGAAGACGCGTTCGCGCCGATGGCGGTATCCACCGCCCTGTTGCGCCCCGTGGACGAACCCGAGACGGTCATGCTTCCGTCTGGGACGGTGACGCGCCTCGCGGACGAGCCTGATTCGTCGCCGTCCCAGACGGAGCTGCTGGCCCGTTTAGAGGCGCAGCACGAGGCCGACATGCGGGCGCTAACCGCGACGTATGAGGAGCAATTGGCGGTGTCGGCGGGGCATTTGCACGACCGCGACGTGGCGCTCGCTGCCCTCAATCGCGAGGCGGCGGTGGCGCGCGAGGAGCGTGCGGGCCTGATCACCCGGCTCGAGGCCCTGGCGGGGGTCGAGCGCGAGCGGGACGTGTTGACGGGCCGGGTGCGCGAAGTCGGGCGCGAGCGGGACGTGCTGACGGGTCGGGTGCGCGAATTGGAAGAGGCGCGCGTTCGCGCGATGCAGGTGGGGCCGGGGGAGGAGGCCGCGCCCGCCGCCGCGCGCCAGGGCGCGACCGTGGTCGCCGAGTTGGCCCCGACCATGGCGCGGCTCGCCATCCTGGAGCCGGTGCGCTTCGGGCTACCGCTCGGCAGCAGTTTCGCGGTGCGCTCCGGGTTCACGGTGGGGCGGCACGCGGAGAGCGCGATCCAGATCGACGACAATTTCGTCTCCGCGCGGCACGCCCGGCTGACCCGTGAGGCCGATGGCTGGTGGCTCACCGATCTGGGGGCGACGAACGGCACGTTTGTGAACGAGTCGCGGGTCGAGGTGCCGACCCGCGTCAGCGCGGGCGATGTGCTGCGCTTCGGGCGGGTGAGCGCTAACTTCTGCTGATGACAGGTGATGACAGGACGGACTGTGGCGACGGCCCGCGCGGGCGTGCGGGCGTTGCGCGGCTCAGGCCGACCCGGCCGCGTCGGGGCCATCCGACCGCGCTTCCAGATAGGCGAGCAGCGGGGCGGCAAACCCGGCGATGCCCTTGTAGCGCAGCAACTCCGGCGGGGCGGTGCGCAGGGTTCCCGCGAGGCGGCGCGCGCGGAGCGGGGCCTCCTCCGCGATGACGTCCGCGATCGGGGCGACATAGGTGCGGATCGTGAAGAGGATGGCGCGGGTGCGCGGTAGGCGCGAGAAGGTCTGCCGCTCCAGCCGTAGGTAGCAACGTTCGCCCGCATTCGTCGCGTCGATCGTGGCGTCGTCCCGTCGCCAGACGGCGGCGAGCGCGGGCGCGCGGTTGAGGTCGGGGCTGGCGGTGAGCGACCAGCCGACGCGCGCGGTGGGGTGGCCCGGCTTCAGGCGACGCATCAGCAGATCCGACGAGCGCCCGATCCGCTCCGCGAACAACGGCACCGGCGCGTGGATCGCCAGGAACGAGCGCCCGAGCTTGTCGTCGAGGCACCAGCCCGACGCGAAGCACAGGTGCCCGGCGACGAGCGGGGTGCCCGCCGCCTCATCCTCCGCGAGCAGCAGCAGATCCTCCTGCACCTGTCGCCCCAGCCAGTCGAGCGGCGGGAGGGGCAGGGTGGCGGGGTCGCCGAGCCGCAGGGAGGTGTGGGTGCCGAGGAGCCGGTTGGTCCAGTGCCAGCGGTCGCCGTCCGTGTCCAGCGCGAAGTGCTCCGGGTCATGCCGGGCCATGTTGGGCAGCAGGAGTTCGAGCGCTTCCCAGGCCGCGGCCTCCGCGCCGGGCAAGGATTGGTAATAGTAGCGATATGCATCCTGCAGCAGCCGATCTTTCAGCCGCAACTCCGCCCCGTAATGGGCGGTATCTGGTTCGATCAGGCGATCGATGGTCAGCGCGCGGGCATTCATGGTCATGGCGTAGTGTTCGGTGTCGAATGGGAAGTAGGGCAGCACGGCGTTATCTCCGGGGTGGCGGAACGATGGTGGCGATGCGCTGACGTAGTTTTACCCGGTGCCCCGGCAGGGCGCAAACAACGCTCAGGTGATGACGGGCCGTGAGGTGTGGTGGGCGTTGATCGGGGTCTGCCCGGACCGGGGCTGTGGTATACTCGGTTTCAATGCGAGCGCTAGTGGCGGAATGGCAGACGCGCATGCCTTAGGAGCATGTGCCGTGAGGCGTAAGGGTTCGAATCCCTTCTGGCGCACCGATGTATTCGTTGGCATTGTGCAGGGATGTCGCCGCGATCGTGACCGATGCCGCGACGTGTGCTGACGGCTTTTTTGCTGGGTAATGCCCGTAGTTACGGAGGAATGACGTGATTACGGTGATGCTTGCGGACGACCATGCGCTGTTTCGCGGTGGCCTACGCAGTATGCTCGAACTCGAAGGGGATATTCAGGTCGTGGGCGAGGCGAGCGATGGGCGCGAGGCCCAGGATTTGGCGCGCGAATTGCGACCGGACATCGCCCTCCTCGACATCAACATGCCCAACGTCGACGGAATCGACGCGGCGCGCGAGTTACGCCGCGCCTTCCCCAGCCTCGGGATCATCATGCTGACGATGTTCGCCGAGGAAGAGATCATCGAGCGGGCGCTGGCGGCGGGGGCGGATGGGTATCTGCGGAAAGATACCTCCTTCGACGAGATCGTGGCGAAACTCCGCGCGGTCGCCGGGAACCGCCCGACGGGGCGCGTCGCGACTGCCACGCGCCCAACGACGCGCCCCGCGACACCCGCGACACCGATGACGCTCACCGACAGCGTCTTGCTGCGCCACGTCGTGGATGGCTTGAGCGATGCGGAGATCGCCGTCGTCGCTAGCGTGCCCGAGACGGTGGTGCGGACGCGCCTGACCGCCCTGTACGCGCGCCTCGGGGTGGCCGATCGCACCGAGGCCGCGATCTACGCGATCAGGCAGGGTACCGCCACCCTGCCCGAGTAGCGCCTGGTCGCGCGCCAGGGGCCGGTTGGCGTCCGGCGGCGCATGTCAGCGTTTGGGGGCCACCCCGGCGGCGGTGGTCGAGGGGCGGTCCACACGTTGCGGGTTGAGGTTATTGCCGGGGAAGCCGGCCTCGTCCTTGCCCCGCCAGAGCAGGAAGGGCCGCGCGGCCTGCGCCTCGGAGAGACCCAGGGCGCGGAGGGCGCGCCGATTACCGGATTTCAGGGCGACTAGCTCGGCGGTGGTCAGGTCATAATTCAGTAGCACCGCGTCGGGGTTGGTACGCAGTTGGAGACTGAAATCGGCGTCGGTCGCCACCCGGTCGATCACGTCGTTCATCGCCTCGATGCTCATCGTTCCCCTCATGCTCTTCGTGCCGGGTGCCTCGGGCCGCACGGTCGCCGCGCGGCCAGGGCGATTGTACCCTGCACCCCGCGTCACCCGCCGCTCCTGGCGCGCGCAGGGCGGGTGTGCCGGGCGATGCGGGGCGGCTCGCCACCCTGACGCCCGCACTCACGTTCGTTCACGTCGCGGCATCCACGTCGGCGTCCCGTGCGTAGTACCGGGTGAGGGCGCTCACCCCTCATGGCCGTTCGCGGCCGAATCTCCTTTCCTCCTCGTTTCCGGTGGGGCCGCATTCGCGGCCCCACCCTCTATATTTAAGCACCCACGCCGACGCAGCCTTGGGTCGTCGGGTGTATACGCGAGATACGCCGACAAATCGTGACTATTCTCCCATGCGCCCCCCCCGTCCCACTCCCTTGCATCGGGGGGCGCATAGTAGTACAACTACGGGGCCAACCAGCCGCCCAAACCAAACCGCCGTACAGAGGCAATGCCGTCAGATCAGCACCGCCACGCGAACCGCCCCGACCGTCGCTCGTCCCCGCGCGTCTGGAGCCGCCCCACCGCGCTCGTACCCCCCCATGGCCGGATGTCAGGGCTACCACGAAGTAGGGAACCATGTCGTTGCGCGCCACCAGCGGGACTTCGCCGGATCGATCGCCGGACCGATCGTCGCATGACAGCACCGCCGCCGCGATGCTCGAGTTGGGCGGCGCCGCGCGTGACGATGAGGCGGGCGAGTTGCACGGCGACGACCTGACCGAGTTCGATGGCCCGCCGAGCGGCCTGCAGCAGTTGATCGAGCGCGACGGCTACGTGACGTTCGAGGCGGACGGCGGCGACCTCGCCGAGTTCGACCTCCACGGCATGGGCAGCATGGGCGGCGCGGGCGGCGGCGACTTCGCCGAGACCCCGAGCGCCCTGGGGAACATCGACCCAATCGATCTGCCGACAGTCGAAGCGGGCGACGACGCCGAGTTGGAGGTCTACGACCCCTTACCGCTCCAATGGACGGTGATCGAAGGGGACCTGAGCGATGTTAACCTCGACGATCCGGTGCGGATGTACCTGCGGGAGATCGGGCGCGTCCCGCTCCTGAACGGCGAATTGGAAGTCGAACTGGCGACGGCCATGGAGCAGGGACGCTACCTCACCGAGACGCGCAAGGCCCTCCTGGAAGCCAATGGCATCGCGCCGACCCCGGCGGAGGTCTGCCTCGCGGTCTATGGGAAGCTGCGCGACGGCTGGCCCCGGCTCGCGGCGCTCCATGCGGCGATGTACCCCGAGGCCGGGCCGACGGGCCACCGCGAGATCCTGGCCGCGCTGACCCCCACCTTGAAGATCACCGACTACAACAATCCCCATCGTCTAACCCAGGAGCGCTTCAAGGTGCTGGCCGCCGAACTGGCGTGCGCCCCCGAGCAGCTCGATGAGGCGGTGCGCCTGCGGGCGGTCGAGTACCTGCTGATGACGAAAGCCATCGTGCGCCGATTGGAGAGCGGCCCCGGCTGGCCGACCGACGAGGAGGTGCTGGCGCTCCTGACGGATCGGCCCGCCACGCTCGCCCGGCAGCACGAGGATTCGATCGGGCGCGGCGAGGTCGCGCAGGGCCGTCTGGCCGAGGCGAATCTGCGCCTCGTCGTCAGCGTCGCCAAGCGCTACGTCGGGCGCGGTATGACGATGCTCGATCTGATCCAGGAGGGCAATCTGGGGCTCATCCGCGCGGTGGAGAAGTTCCAGCACAACAAGGGCTTCAAGTTCAGCACCTACGCCACCTGGTGGATCCGTCAGGCGATCACCCGCGCCATCGCCGACCAGGCCCGCACGATCCGGATCCCGGTCCATATGGTCGAGACGATCAATCGGGTGATCAGCACGCAGCGTCGGATGATGCAGGAACTCGGCCACGAGCCGAGCAGCGAAGAATTGGCGTTAAAGCTGGAACTGCCCGCCGAGAAGGTGCGCGAGATCATGAAGATCTCGCAGGAGCCGATCTCGTTGGAGATGCCGATCGGTGCCGAAGACGACTCGCACCTCGGCGACTTCATCCCGGACGACAAGGCGTTGGCCCCGGCCGACGCCGCCTCGCACCAGATGTTGCGCGAGCAGGTGGACGACGTGCTGGATACGCTGACCGAGCGCGAGCGGAAGGTGGTCGAACTGCGCTTCGGCCTCGATACCGGGCGGAGTCGCACCCTGGAAGAGGTCGGCAAAGAGTTCGGGGTCACACGCGAGCGCATCCGGCAGATCGAGGCGAAGGCGCTGCGCAAGCTGCGCCACCCCAGCCGCAGCAAGAAGCTGAAGGATTATCTCGAATAGCGCGCGTCGCGGCAGGGCATATGCCGGTGGCACGGTGCCGCCGGGGCAGGTGAGCGCGGCCCGCACACGCGGGCCGCGTTCGTGCGGGGTGCGGTTCAAAAGTTTGCGCGGGCGGTTGCGGCGCGGTGGCAGGCGGTTGAAACCGCCTGCCATCCCGTCGTCAGCACCGTCTGCCCTCCGCCGCGCAAAACTTTGAACCGCACCCCTCGCGCGTGTGGCCGCAGGCGTGGCCGCGCGTATGGCGTGGCAGGGGGCAGTGCGTCATACTTGCCGCACGGAAGGGACAACGTTTGCCCGGGCCGAAGGCGCGGCGAAATCGAGGAGCAGATGTACGATCGAGCGAAAGTTTTCGTTAAGGCGGGGGATGGTGGGCATGGGATCATCACCTTCCGCCGCGAGAAATATGTGCCGCGCGGCGGGCCGGATGGCGGCGACGGCGGCAAGGGCGGGGATGTCACCCTGCGCGTCGAACTGAGCGAGAACACGCTGGCGCGATTCCGTTTCCTGACCCGCTTCGAGGCGCAGAGCGGCGGGAATGGCGCGAAGTCGAAGCGACACGGCAAGAACGGCCCGAACCGCGTGCTGCTCGTCCCGGCCGGCACAATCGTGCGCGACGCCGACACCGAGGAGGTGCTGGCCGACCTGACCGGCGTGGGCGACGAGGTCGTGGTCGTGCGCGGCGGGCGGGGTGGTCTGGGGAACAGTCACTTCGTCAGCTCTGTGCGACAGGCACCGCGCATCGCCGAGAAGGGCGAGCCGGGACAGGAGCGCAACCTCGCGCTCGAACTGAAGCTGATCGCCGATGTGGGCCTCGCGGGCTTCCCGAATGCCGGGAAGTCGACCCTGCTGGCGTCGAGCAGCGCCGCCCGCCCGAAGATCGCCGATTACCCGTTCACCACCCTGGAGCCGAATCTGGGCGTGGTGACGGTCGATGACTGGAGCTTCGTCCTGGCCGATATCCCCGGCCTGATCGAGGGCGCGGCGCGCGGCGTGGGGCTGGGGATCGAGTTCTTGCGCCATGTCGAGCGGACGCGCCTGCTGGTTCACGTCCTCGACGGCTCGGGCGGCCTCGAAGGGAGCGATCCGCTGGTCGCTTTCAACACGATCAACGCCGAACTGATCGCCTATGGCGAGGGGCTGGGCGAGAAGCCGCAGATCGTGGCGGTGAACAAGATGGATCTGCCCGAGGCGCGCGAACGCTTCCCGGCCATCCGCGCCGCGTTGACGAAACAGGGCTACATGGTCCTGCCGATCGCCGCCGCGACGGGCGAAGGGGTGCGCGAGTTGATGCGCGAGGTGCGGCGACACCTGGAAGCGTTGCCGGTGCCAGAGCATGTGGTCGAGGCGAAGGATGGGCCGCGCCGCTACACGCTCGACGATCAGGTGGACGAGGATCGCTACGAGGTCGAGCGGGTGTCGCAGCACCACTTCAATGTTCGCGGGATCCGGATCGAGCGGCTGGCGCACATGACCAACTTCGACAACGACGAGGCCACCGAACGTTTCCAGCGCGTCTTGATCACCTCGGGCATCTCGGCCCGTCTGGATGCGGTCGGGGTGCAGGAGGGGGATATCGTCCACCTGGCGGGCTTCGATCTGGTCTGGGGCGAGCAGGAGGGCGAGGACGATCGGCTCAGGGCGGGGGGGCGGCACCGCCGACGCGAGTAGCGCGGGGCGTCGCGCTTTCCCGGTCGGCATAGACCCGGCTGCAACCTCCGCCGACCTGGCCGCGTAGATGTGGGTGAGCGAACATACGGGCGGTTCCGACGCCCGTCGCGGGACGCCACGCCGGTTGATGGCGACCGGCGGTACACGCGCAACAGGGAGGGCAGACTATGGCCGGGACCGAACAGCACCGTCACGACGAATGGCCGAACCTGGAGGCCGAGCCGAAGGCCGGTGCCGGGGTGGACGCGAGCACCAAGACGACCGGCGCGCCGACCGGCACGCCGCCAAGCACGCCGCCAGGCACACCGCCCGGCGAAGGCGAGAATCTGACGACCCAATTCCAGGAGTTGGGGCAGCGCCTAGCCGCGACCGCCCGCGCCGCCTGGCAGAGCGAGCAGCGCCAGGAGTTGCAGGAGGAAGTGACGACCGGGCTGCGCTCGGTGCGGGACCAACTCAACGACGCGGTGGGTGGCCTGCGCAGCACGTCGCAGCGCACCCAGGAGGTCGGCGAGACCGTGAAAGAGAAGATGAGCCAGGCGGCTGATTCGGTGCGGTCGAACGACCTCGTCGATGAGCTGCGCAACGGCCTTACCTCGGGGCTGCGGGAGTTGAACGAGCAACTGCGCCGCCTCACCGAGCGCCTGGAACGGCGCGAGGGGAACACGAATGCCGACGCGGGCGCGAACGCGGCCCCGGAGGCCCCGAAGTCGCTCTCCGCCACGGCGTCGCTCGAGGTCGATCCCTTGCAGGAGGGTTCCGCCGCGCCGCCCGTGCAGAGCGCCGAGCAGAAGGGGGCACTGCCCTCGAAGCCCGAAGGCCCGGCGGGTGTGGAGCGGTTCTAGCGCCGGGCAAATGTGAGGGGCGCGGGGCGGGCGGTCTACCAACACCCCCCCCCCCCCCCCCCCGCGCCCCTTCGCCGTGTCTCGGTGGACGCGTAGGCCCCCCTGGGTGGGGCGAACACGGGTCGCGCGCCCGCAGTTTACGTTTCGCGCGGCGTGGATTCGCGCGCGGCGGGGCGCGCGTGGACCGACTTCCCGGCGAGGTGCGCGGGCACGGCGGCGGATTCGGCCTCCGGGGTCGCGGTCGCGCCGGCCGCGCCCGTGGTGCCGGGAATGGCGGCCAGGACGGGGGTCTTGTCCTCGCCCGGCCAGCCGATGTGGCGGATACCGAGGCCGACCAGACCCACGAGCAGCAGGATGGCGGAGATGACGTGCGCGGCCTTGAAGGGGCCGATCAGCAGGCTGTCGGTGCGGATCGACTCGATCGCGAAGCGCGCGATGGCGTAGCCGATCAGGTAGAGCCAGAGGGTATCGCCATCGCGCAGGCGGCGGTCGCGGTCGATGCGCACGGCGAATTGGTAGAGGACCACGCAGGCGAGCAGGTTGTAGATCGATTCGTAGAGGAAGGTGGGGTGGAAGGTGGTGAATTGCTCGTAGCCGAGCGGGCGACGCTCCGGGCTGATCGCGATGGCCCAGGGGAGGGTGGTGGGGCCGCCGAACGCCTCCTGGTTGGTGAAGTTGCCCCAGCGCCCGATCGCCTGTCCCAGGGCCATGCCCGGCACGATGATGTCCACCCAGCGGAAGAAGCGCAGGCGGTTGAAGCGCGTGAAGGCCCAGATCGCCAGCAGCCCGGCGGCGATCGCGCCGTGGATGGAGATGCCACCGCCCCGGATGTTCAGTGCCTGCCAGGGATCGGCCGCGCAGCAGGTGTTCCAGCCGAGGGCGACCCAGTAGGTGCGCGCGCCCGCGATCGCCACGAAGACGACGAGCGGCACCATGTTCCAGAGGTGCTCGGGGTTCTCCCACTTGCGCCGCGCTAGCCGCGCCGCGAGGTATGCGCCACCCAGCACGCCCAGCATGATCAGGATGCCGTACCAGCGCACCGCGAGCGGCCCAATCGTGAAGGCGATCGGATCGGTGACCATAGAAACACTCCCCCTGTGCGGTCCGTGCCATGCGGCGAGTCGCCCGACCATCCGACGGCTATGCGACGTTATACGGGCAAGGGTAGCATATCGACCCGGTTGGGGGAGTGGCGGGCGGGTGCGGCGGGGTCGGGGTGCGGTTCAAAAGTTTGCGCGATGGGGCGAGGGCGGGGCCTCAACCGCCTGCCTCCCCAGCATCATCACGGTATGCCCTCCGTCGCGCAAGACGCCGAATCGCACCTGGCGAGTGCGGCGGGGTCGCCTGCGCGACCGAAGCTGAACCGCCGCCGCGATCGCACATCGCTGTGAGGGACTCCCGCTGCGATGCGGGCGACGATACGGTCACGGCCACGGCGAACGCCTGCGATGGGGTCGTGCCGGACGGGCGAGGGGGCCGGGGCCGCAGCCTACACGCTGCGGCCCCGGCCCCCTGGTGGGTGGTATCGTGGGAAAGGTGCGGGCTACTCGGTTTCGCGGCGGCGCAGCACGACGGTCGCCGCCGCCAGCACCAACGCGAGCGGCACCAGCAGCCAGTTCAGCGGCAGGTTGTCGCTTCCACCGCCGCCGCCGGTACTCGGCAGGCCCGGCTGGTCGCCACCGCCGCCAGTCGTTGGTGGCGTGGAGGCGACGGGGCTGCGCAGGAGCAGGAGCTGGCCGCCACTATCCATGCCGCCGAATTGCGCCACCTTCAACTCGGCCTGCACGTCGATCAGCCAGGTGTTCGGGCCGAGGATCGCCGACATGTCGATGATCCCGCTCGTCTCCCAGGTGCCGGGCACGCTACCCGGAATCGGCTGGCCTTGCAGATCGGCCTGCACCAACTCCGCGAGTGGCGTCAGCACGCCCGTCTTGAGGTCGTAGCTGTGGATGCGACCGACGCGCGTACGGAATTCGGTGGTGAGGTCTTCCTGGATCATCAGGATGGTGCCGTCGGTGTCGAGGTTGTCCGGGCTGGCGAATTTGTCGCCCGCGTTGCCGTCGAGCAGCATCTGGAGGGATTGCACCTTCGTCGGGTCGCTCGGGTCGAGCTTCAACCGATAGATGCGCCCCGCCCCGTTGATGTCCTTGTCGGATGGTCCCTTGAAGCCGACGCGCCCGGTCGTGTCGAAATAGAGCGTGGTGGGATCGGTCGGATCGTAGACGATGTCCTCGGGCCGCGCGAAGACGATGCCGCCCTTGGCCGCCGCCGCCGCTTGCAGGGCCTTGGCGTCCTTGTTCTCGTCCTGGCCGATCGCGGCCCACTTCGCGGTGTAGGTCTGGCCCTTGCTGAAGTCGCCCTCGCTCTTCGCGCTGTCGCTGGCCAGCACGTAGAGCTGGCCCTTGCCTGCGAGCAGATCGGCGGGCGAGTTCGCCACGAACATGTAGACGAAACCCGGTGCGGTGTCGTCGGTCGTCAGGGCGACCGTCTTCCCGCGAAAGCCCGGCGCGACGATGATGTTCTCGTGGGCTAGCTTGCCCAGCCAGGGCATGTCGATCAACTTCCCGGTCTTGGTGTCGATCGCCACGGCCATGCCGCCGTGCTTGCTGTCGGTCGCCTCCTCGCCGGTGAGGTAATAGTGGCTCGGGAAGCCCTCGTCCGGCCCGACCATCGTCGCCGAGCAGAAGCGATAGTAGCCCTCAGTCCCCTGGACCACATATTCACCCGAGAGGACGGTCATCGTCGCCTTCTCGACGATCAGCTTCGACACCCGCGCATCTGAAAGATTCGACTTGTCCTTGCTGGTCAACTCGTGGTTCATGAAGAGCGTGAACGTGCCGTCGTTGTTATCGTAGACCCCGAGGCCGTCGGGAATCGCGGCCATCTGGTAGCCACCGACCATGTCGCCGGACGAGAGCAGCGGCTCGACGCTCCAGCCCGGCGCGATCGTCCGCACCATCGCAGGATTCTTCGTCTTGACCCCCGGCATGGCCCCGACCGGGACGGTCATCGTGAGCAGACCCGCCAGGACCCCGACGAGCGCGATACGCCATCGTGTCTGGAATCGTGTACGCATGATCTCCCTCCTCCTTCAACCACCGCCAACCACCGCCAACCACCGACAACCACCGCCAACCACCGCCAACCAGCACAAATACCTACGGTGATTGCTAGTCGGCGTTGGCGACGGTGGCGGCGAGGAGGGCGGCGTGGAGCTTGAACTGGCGACCGGGGTTGGTGCGCGCCCGCAGGCGCTGCACGCCCATCGCCTCCAGCTGGCTGAACAGCACCTCGATCCGCTTGCGATATTCGCGCAGGGCCAACGCATCTGCCTGCCCGTTGGGGGCCATGTTGGCCTTGCGGAGCGGGACGAGGCGCACGCCGCTGTCCGCCAGGATGGTCGCCTCGTCGGCCGCCGCGTTGTACCCCTTGTCACCGTACACGCTCGCGCCCGTCGGCAGCCCGTGGCACAACGCGTGGCTCGGCGTCAGATCGTGCAGCCCGCCCGGCAGCAGATCGAAGGCCGCGGGCACGCCGCCGCTGGTGCAGATCAGGTGCAGCCGCCAGCCGAAGAACTTCTCCCGCTTGGCCGCGCAGTAGCCGCAGAAGCCCTTGCCGCGGACCGTACGGCAGCGGCGGGCGCGGGCGCGGCGGCAGACCGGCACCGGCATGCTGTCGATCAAGAACACGTCGCCGTGGGCGAAGACGGCCCCCAGCGTCTCCAGCGCCAGCCCCAGCCAGCCGCCCAGCGCGTGCAAGCGGCGGTTGAAGCGCGACTCGCTCAACGGCCCGGACAGGTAGCCCAGCCGCGCCAGCACCTGCAGGGCCCGCGCCTGGTGGTTCTGGAAGGACTTCGCGGCCACCACCGCCACCGTCAGCACCTCCGCGTCGCTCGCTTTGGCCCGCACGTCGTCCCGATGCCCCAAGGTCGCCAGCACCTTGTCAATGACCACATACGCCGTTACGATGAAATCGTCGTCCATGTGTCCCCTCCTCACAATAGCGCCCAAGCACCGCTATTGTCGGAGGTCGGACACACGGACGGCAACTAGCAATCACCGTATACCTTCGCCGGGATCGTCCCCCCTTTCGCACAATTGCTCCGGCCACCTCCTCGCCCACCCGCAAGATACTGCCGCGCCGCGTTCGTGCGCCGTGCGGGCGGCGTTATGCGCACAGGGTGCGGCTTGCAGCTACCCCAACGCTACTATGGGTGCCATGGAAAGGCAGCACGCCCGTGAAACCGCTGGAGCGCGTGCGCCCCGGTGTCGTGGCGTGGAATGGTATCCGGCGGGTTAACCGTAAGCTAACAGGAAATGAGTCCCGGTGGGTTAACCAACGGTTAAGCCCACGTAAACGTCCAGTTAAATCTTCGCTCGACTTGTCGGTCCGTCCGGGCGAAGACCGACATCGGTGGAGCTGTCGGGAGCTGTCGCGGTCGACGGGATGGCGATTCGCAGGAATTGTGCAGGCCCCGGTTGACGCGGCGACCGTCTCGCCCATAGACTACGCGCAACGGTGACGCGCTGCCTGCCGGGGCGTGCGGGGTTTTTGGCACCAGGGATGCGGGTATACCGCTCATCCGGGATTCCCGTCGCGATGGGAATGGGCATTCGTCACTCGCTGGATAGGGAGGTCGGACCGCGTGGGCACAGACTTCTGGTTGATGTGGATCCTCTTCGTGCTGTTCATCATCTTTGCCGCTGGAGCAAGCGCGTGGGGCGGGTACCCCAACTTCGCCATCTTCTGGCTGATTTCCGGCGTGGTGGGGACGGTGGCGCTGGCCTATTTCTTCCGCCGCGATGCCAGCAGCGCCGGTAAGTAGGACCGCGCGTGTTGAACTGCTCGGTCGTGCCCTCGCCCCGGTGCGTGCGCGGCTGTGGTGCGACTTCGACCTGAACCGACCGAAGCAGGTGTGCATGTGACTATCCCTGCGCTCGCCGATGAACTGGTGGGTGGGCGTGCTGTACACGTCTTCCTGGCCCCGCATTACGACGATGTCGCCCTCTCGTGCGGCGGCACGGTCGCGGCGTTGGCCGATGGCGGGCATCGACCGCTGGTCGCCACCGTCTTCGGCGGCACGCCCGCGCCCACCGATCTGACCGCCTTCGCCCGCTGGCAGCACGAACGCTGGGGGACCGGCGAGCGGGACACGATCGCCGTGCGCCTCGCCGAGGATCACGCCGCCGCCGCCGTGCTCGGCAGCGACTCGCGCGTGCTGCCGTTCCTTGATGCGATCTATCGCGGCGAACACTACCTTTCCGATGCGGCCCTCTTCGGCCCGGTCGCCGCCGACGATACGCCCCTCATCCGGCGCATCGCCGACACGATCGCCGCCTGGCCGACGTTACGCGACCCGCCCGCCGCGACCGTGTACGTGCCGCTTGGCGGCGGTAACCATGTCGATCACCAGATCGTTTTTGAGGTGGGGCGGATCCTCGCCGCGCGCGGCTGTCGCGTGCTGGCCTACGAGGATTTCCCATACGCGGTGCAGGGTGAGGCGACGACCCGGCGTCTCGCCGTTGTCGCCGGGATGGTCGGCCCGCCGCTGCTCGTGCCGATCGCCGCGACGTTGGAGCGCCGGATCTCGGCGATCGCCGCCTACGGCAGCCAACTTCCGACGATCTTCCGCTTCACGGACGATTGGCCCGCGAGCGTGGCCGGACATGCGCGCGAGATCGGCGGCGCGGGTAGCCCGGTCGAGCGATTCTGGCCCCTGGAAGTCCCGGCATAACCGGCTCATATGGGCTATATTGCGGCCCGGTACGATCGTCTATACTGGCCGAACAAGCGCGTCGGGTGAGAGGACGAATGCGTGCCGCACACACGGCTTGGCGAACACGCGGAGCGGCGGATTGGGCGAGCGGTGAGGGATAGGGCGTCACGCGATGGTAAAGCAGGAGGCGCGGCGGCGCGACGCGTTGCCGGTCGGGCAGGTCACGGTCGACATCGTCATCCCGGTCTACAACGAGGAGGAGGCGCTGCCGAAAAGCGTGGCGATCCTCGACACCTATCTCAACACCTACTTCCCGTATAGCTGGCGGGTGATCATCGCCAACAACGCCTCGACGGATCGCACGCTGGCGGTGGCGCAGGAACTCGCCGCTGCCAACCCGCATGTCTCCGTGCTGCACCTCGACCGCAAGGGGCGCGGGCGTGCGCTCAAGGCCGCCTGGCTGGCCTCAGAGGCCGACGTGGTCGCCTATATGGACGTGGATCTCTCGACGAACCTCCAGTCGTTCCTGCCGCTGATCGCCCCGCTCGCGACCGGCCACTCCGACGTGGCGATCGGCTCGCGGCTGCTGAAAGGCGCGGTCGTCACGCGGCAGTGGAAGCGCGAGATCATCTCGCGCGGCTACAACCTGCTGATCAAGGCGCTCTTCCGCAACCGCTTCTCCGACGCGCAGTGCGGCTTCAAGGCGGTGAAGCGCAGCGTGGCGCGGCAGCTCTTGCCGGAGGTGGAGGACAACGCGTGGTTCTTCGACACCGAGCTGCTGCTGCTCGCCGAGGAGCGCGGGCTGCGGGTCTACGAGGTGCCGGTGGACTGGATCGAGGACTTGGATAGCCGGGTCAAGATTGTCTCGACCGCGACCGAAGATGTCCGGGGGCTGCTGCGCGTCCGCGCCCGCAGGCTGCGCCAGCGCCGGGCGCTCGCCGCCAGCGGCGATTGAGGGGAGCGCCCCCAGATCCCCCACGCTCGTACCTGCCAGCATTGTCCCGTCGCGACTGGCCTCACCTTTTTCATTATGACGGGCATTCTGGCGGGAAAGAACGGCGCCGCGCCGCAAGTGAGGCTGCCTGGTAACCTCGCTTCGCGATGGCGCGTTTGGAATCACGGCGGGTGGCTCGCGTGGGAGGGTCGGAGGGCCGCGCGCTTTTGCGGTCGTCGGCGCGGGTCAAGTACAATTTCCCGTGCGACGTGAGGGTGGCGGATTGTGTCGGGTCGCGTACCAGCGTTCGGCGCGACGGCCCGCCCCGATCGATCGGCAAGGCATAGGACGGAGACAGAGACTTGGCGAGGGATCTCCCGCTACGCAAGGCCCGGACCGGGGCGACCGAACCCGCCTCCGAGGCGCGCGAGGCCGACCACGACCGCGATCAGGCCGACCGTCGCCCGCTGATCGTCGCCGCGACCGCGAGCGGTGGCGCGGCGGTCCTCGATGCGCCCGCCGCGCTGCCTGTCGAGGCGGAGTCCGCCCCGGCGCGCACGATCCATCCGGTCGACGAACGTTCCGCCGCGCCGCGCCGCTGGCCGGGCCTGCCGACTCAGATCACGGTCGAGGGCCTGTCGTATCTCCTGATCGGCTTCCTGGCCCTTCTTTCGCGCTTCTACAACCTCGGGCAGCAGGCGCAGCACCACGACGAGAGCTTGCACTCGTATTATTCCTGGCTCTACTACGTCGGCTCGGGCTACGGCCATGACCCGCTGATGCACGGGCCGTTCCTTTTCCACGTCGCCTCGATCTCCTACCTGCTCTTCGGCGACAGCGACGCCTCCTCGCGCTACGCCGCCGCCCTCTTCGGGGCGGCGACGGTGCTGTTGCCGTGGTTCTTGCGGCGCGAATTGGGCCGCTGGGGCGCGCTGACCGCCTCGGTTCTGCTGCTGGCCTCGCCCTCCTTCCTCTACTTCGGGCGCTTCCATCGCCACGATGTCTACTCGGCCTTCCTCACCTTCCTCCTCTTCATCGCGATCGTCCGCTACGTCGCGCAGCCGCGCCGCGCGTGGTTGGTCACCGGGGCGGCGGCGTGGGGCTTCCTCTTCACGAACAAGGAAGACTTCTTCATCGTCACCGCGATCTTCGGCTCGGCGCTGGTGCTGGCGCTCCTCTGGCCCGCCGCGCGCCGCGTCCTCTTCCTCAGCGGTGGCTTCGTCGTGATTCTCGGGTTCGCGTTGCGCGTGCTGCCGAAACTGTTGAGGTGGCCGCAGTTGCCGGAGATCCCCTGGAATAGCCCGTCCAGCGCGGCGATCCAGACCTATATCACCGCCCTGGTCTCGCACCCGCTGTTCCTCACCGCCGCGCTGCTGCTGATCGGTTTCTGCGCGGTGGCGTTGCAAGCGCTGGGCCGCGTGGCGGGTAGCCAGAGCTGGGCCGAAGGGATCTTCGGTCGCTTCCCGGCGGGGACGCCGATGGCGGCGGCGCGGGCGCTGCTGCTCGATCGGCGCTCGCTCGGGATCGCCGCCGTGGCCGCGATCGGGGTCTACGTCACCCTCTACACCAGCCTTTTCTCGAATCCGGTCGGTATCTTCACCGGCTCATTCGGGGCGATCTTCTACTGGCTCGGCCAGCACGACGTGCGCCGCGCGAATCAGCCCTGGTTCTACTACCTGCTGCTGCTGCCGCAGTATGACCCGCTATCCGCGATCCTCGGCGGGGCCGGGGTCGTGCTGACCGGCTGGCGCTTGCTGATGCACCGCCTCTTCAAACGCGCGGAGGGGCCGCTGCCTTTCGTGCGCGGCTTGATGGCCTACTGGGCGGTTGCTACCGTCGCGATCTACTCCTGGGCGGGTGAGAAGATGCCCTGGATGGACATCCATCTGGTCCTGCCGCTACTGCTGATCACCGCCGTTATGCTCGGCACGGCGATCGAGCGGCTGGTCGAGATTGGCAGGCAAAAGCTTGTGGTCGTGAGCGGCGCGACGATGGCCGACGCGGCGACCCCCCGGTCCACGGCGGCTGTCGGCCCTGCCGCAACGTCCACCTTGCGCCGCCCCCTCTCTCCCCTGGTCGTGATCGGCCTGATGCTCATCTGCGCCGCCGCTTGGTTCCTCGGCGCGGCGCGACTGAGCGGTGGCGGCGATGGCGCGGCGGGACGCGGGTGGGCGCTGCTGCTGATCCCGGTGGCCGCGCTAATCGTGCTGGGGCTCGCGCATGGGGCGCGCGTCGGTTGGGCGCGGGCCGGTCAGACGGTCCTGCTCGCTTTCGCGGGCGCGCTGCTCCTGTTCCACGTTCACGCGGGCTGGGCGCTGGCCTTTCAGACCGGCGACGTGCCGAAAGACATGCTGGTCTACGTGCAGACTTCGCCCGATGTGACGCGTGTGATGGGCGAACTGGACGAGTTCTCCGCGCTGATGACCGGCGGGAAGAGCCTGCCGATCATGTTCGACGACAACACCTCCTGGCCCTTCCAGTGGTACCTGCGGAACTACACCAACCGGCAGATGATCACATGCAACGCCTCGACCGGCTGCACTTTGGTCGATCCCCCGGCCGACGACGTCGCGGTCGTGCTGATCGGCAACGAGAATCTGGGGGCGCACCCGGAATTGACCTCGCTGTTGAGCGGGTATCAAGCGACCGCCTACGAGATGCGCTGGCACTATCCAGAGGAAGGCTACCGGAACTTCGCTTTGGCACCGGAACTCAAGCCGGGATGGAGCGCCTACATGTACGAGGGGCAGCCGCACGGCCCCGCCGATGTCGTCGCCAGCGTCTTCTCGTCGCTGACGGCGACCGCCACGCCCGACGGCCAGGCGCGGCTCTTCCGCCTGCTGACCTACCGGGAACTGGGCGCGCCGCTCGGTTCGTACGCCTTCACCGTTTTCGTCAAGAAGGATCTGCTGCCGCAATACAACCAGATTCGGTATCGTTGAGGGGTGGCAGGTTGACAGGCCGCAGGTTGGCAGGTCGCTCGCATTCGGCGGGCGGCCTTTGCACCGGCGTGGCCAACCTGCCAACCTGCGACCTGTTAACCTGCCAACCGTCTTGGAGGCCCACCCATGCTCGACGTTGACCAGCGCGATGCCACGCAGGCCCCCGGTGAGGCAGCCGTGGCGGCGCGGGATGTGGCCGTGCCCCAGCCCCTCGTTGTCCGGCCCGACGAGGGGCTGGACCGCACGATCGCCATCGAGCGGCTCGGTGGTGAGGCGCTGGCCTGGGCTGGGACCCTGCTGACCGCGACGATCATCCGGCTGACGAGCCTGGGGAGCGATGCCCTGACCGCCGACGGCGCGCGCCACGCCTACGCCGCTTATGCGCTCTTTCGCGGGGGCGGCACGACGCTCGACAGCGCGGCGGGCGGGCCGTTCGCGGTGCTGGTCAGCGCGTTCCTGCTATTCCTCTTCGGGATCAGCGATCAGGTTGTGCGCCTCGGCCCGGCCCTGGCCGGGATCGGCCTCGTGGCATTGATGATCCCCCTGCGACCGTATTTCGGGCGCGCGGGCGCGCTGCTGGCGGGCCTGTTGCTGGCCATCTCGCCGGGCGTGGTCTACTTCTCCCGGCAGGAACAGCCGGACATCTACGCCGCGTTCTTCGCCACCCTGTTGTTCGTCGTGCTCCTGCGCGCGTGCGATCACGGGCGGCGCGGCGACTTCCTCCTCGCCGCCTGCGCCGCCGCGCTCCTGGTCGTCGCGGCCCCGGTCGGCCCGACCCTGCTGCTGATCGTGTTGATCGGCGGCGGCGTGGTGGCGCTGCGCGGGCAAGCGGGCGATGACGACGCGGCCCGACCGTTCGGTGGGGCGGTGCTGCGGGCAGCGGCGCGCGAGGGCGCACTCCCGGCCCTACTGCTGGTCGTCGCCATCTTCCTGCTGATCTTCAGCGCGTTCGGCGCGGTGCCGGGCAACCTCGCCACCGGCCCGCTCGAATGGCTCGGCGCGTGGGGCGGCACCTTCAGCGGGCCGGGCGGGGCGGAGCCGGGCCGCGATGGCGGCTTCGCCCTCGGCCTGCTGCCCTTGTACGAGCCGCTGGCGTTGCTGGCCGGATTCTGGGCGATCGGGCGACTCGTCGCATCGCGCGGCGTGGCGGAGGAGCGGCGCGGCGCGGTCGCGGCGCGCACGATCCTGGCCGGTTGGGCGATTGTCGGCGTCGTGCTGCTGGCGATCGGCGGCGCGACGCAACCGGGCCTGATCCTCCTGACGGTCGTGCCGCTGACCCTGCTGGCGGGCGCGACCCTCGGCGAACTGGTCGAGCGGGTGGATTGGCGGCGCGAGGGTTCCTTCTGGACCGGGGGCTGGGGGCTGGTCCTCTGCGCCGCGCTGGCGCTCGCCGCCTGGGGTGTGACGGCGGGGCAATTGCTCCGGCCCACCCGCGTCCCGGACGAAACCGCGCGCGCGCTGGAATTGCTGGCGACGATCGTCGTCTTCGCGCTCCCCCTCTCCGGCGCGGCGCTCTGGTTCGCCCGACGGATCGACCGCCGCGCGGCGCTGCTGGCCCTGGCCTGCGGTGCCACGGTCTTCCTGCTCGCCTACGGGCTGCGAACGGCGGTGGGCCTGAGCATCTATCGCGCCGACAGCGCCAACGAGCCGCTGGTCTATCGCGCGAGCACCCCCGAGGTCCGCCCGCTGATGGAGCGGGTGTCGCGCCTCTCGCGCGATCTCACCGCCCTCACGCGCAGCGTCGCCGACCCGACCGGCGGGCACGGCCTCAGCATCGCGGTCGATCCGGCGGTCGAATGGCCGGTGCGCTGGTATCTGCGCGACTTCCCCGATCTCCAGATCATCTCGACGGCCGCCCTCGCCGCTGGGACGGTCGCCACGCCGAATCCGCCGCAACTGGTCTTCCGCCCGGCCGACAGTGCCCCGCCGCCGCCAGGCGACTACCGGACGCGGCAATATCGGCTCGCCTGGTCCTATCCCGCCGGGCAACCTCTGACCGGCCAGGAGCATCCGATCTTGCGCGCCCTTGGCTTCCTCGTCTTCCGCAACAACGTCGCGCCCGCCGCCAGCGCGGACATGCTGGTGGATTACGGCCCCGAATTGGCGCAGCGCCTCTTCCTGCCGCCCGCGCCGCAGGGACCGTTCGATCTGACCGCCCGCCCCGGTCAGGGCAAGTCCCCCGGCCAGTTCGACACCCCGCGCGGCGTGGCGATCGCGTCCGATGGCGGGATCGCCGTGGTGGACATGCACAACACGCGGGTACAGCAGTACGCGGCGGATGGCCGGTTCGTGCGGCAATTCGGCGCTATCGGTCGCAATGACGGGCAGTTCTGGCGCGAGGCGTCGCGCGGGCCGACCGGGATCGCCATTGGTCGGGATGGCTTCATCTACGTCGCCGACACCTGGAATTATCGGATCCAGAAATTCACGCCCGACGGCCAATTCGTCGCGAAGTGGGGCACCTACGTGAATCTCGTCACCCCACCGGCGTCGACCGATCGCACCGGCTTCTACGGGCCGCGCGGCATAGCTATCGGGCCGAATGGCGATCTCTACGTGACCGATACCGGGAACGCCCGCGTCGTCGTCTACGGCCCCGATGGCACCTTCCGCCGCGAGTTTGGCACCAAGGGGGCCGGTCCGGCCCAGCTCGATGAGCCGGTCGGCATCGCGATCAGCAAGGATGGCTCCCGCATCTTCGTCGGGGACAGCAACAACGCGCGCATCGCGGTCTTCGACGGCGCAGGCACGGCGGTGGCGCAGTGGGTGGTCGCGGAGTGGCGCGGCAAGAGCTTCTACGAACCCTACCTCGCGCTTGACGCCGATGGTGCTCTGTACGCCACCAGCTCGATCACGCGCCAAGTCCTGAAGTTCAATGGCGACGGCCAGATCGTGGCGCGGGGCATGGCGGGCGTCGCGACCGAGGATACGCTCGGCACGCCGTTCGGCATCGCCATCGCCCCGGACGGCAGCATCTATGTCAGCGACGGCAGCAAGAACTCCGTGGTGAAGCTGGCTCCGCTGCGGTAGGGTACCAAAGGCGGCGGGATAAGGCTCCGGCACAGATCGCGTGCTGGCTCTCCCCGTGCCACGCATACTGCACCCGTGCGCGACAGCGCGCACCGGCACAACGGCAGGGGGACCACACCGCTCACGATCATCCTGCCGCATCTCGCCAATCTGGTCATCACGCGATTTGTGCCAGAGCCATGCTCCGTCGCTATTGAGGAAGCGCTCACCCCTGTCATCGCCGCGCTGAGGCACGCGCGGGGTCGCCACAGAGGGAGATCGTCCTCACGCGTCCGCGCGGTAGGCCACTTCCAGGGCCAGGAGCAGCGCGCGTAGGCCGCTCACCAAGTGATCCTGCTCGCCTGCGGGCAGCTCGTCCACGAGCCGCTGCCCCAATTCGGCATGGGCGGCGATCAGGGCATCGACCGCCGTCAGCCCCTGCGGCGTCAACTCGACCAACAGGCCGCGACGATCCTGCGGGTCCGGCAGGCGGGTCACCAGCCCCGCCCGCTCCAGTTGGTCGAGGCGGTTGGTCATGGTGCCGGACGAGATGCGAGACGCGCTGTAGAGCCGGGTCGGTGTGAGGCGGTACGGTTGGCCGACCCGGCGCAGCGTGGCCAAGACATCGAAGGCCGCGCCATTCAGGCCGCGCCGCGCGTACTCGCGCTCGAGCACGCGCCCGAAGAGGTGCGCGGCCAGCGAGAGCCGGGCCAGCACGCCCATCGAGGAGACGTCCAGGTCCGGACGCTCCGTCGCCCATTGCGCCATCATCACGTCGACTGCATCAGTATCCATACGTGCAGCATACCACGATATACCGCGAAGTCAAGATTCTTGACTTCGAGAAACATTCGTGCTAATGTATCTCTAGATCAAGATTATCGTGGTAGAGCAAAAAGTGAGACAAGGAGGTAGTCCTATGGCCACCGTGATCGGCCCCGATTTCGTCGCCCTGCATGTCCGCGACCTCGCAGCGGCGCAACGCTTCTACACCGAGTTGCTCGGGCTGGCGATCGACGCGGATTTCACTACACTAGCGTTCGTGACCTTCGCAACGCGCCCGATCCTCTTCGCGATCCGCGAGGCCGCGCCGGGCGACGACCCCGCAACCCCCGGCGTGGACCTATGGCTACGCTGCGACGACGCCGACGCGCTCCACGCCGCTCTGGCCGCGCGAGGCGTGCCGATCCTCCGCCAGCCGGAGGACACGCGCTTCGGTCGGCGGTTCATCTGTCGGGACCCGGACGGCCACGCGCTAATCCTTTACACGGCTATCCCACTGGATCAGGTCCGCCGGACCCCCTGAAGCGCGGTGGTTTTGCCGTGGCCATGGCGGTCGCCACGGCGAGACCACCGCTGGTCGGCAGCAGTGGCGGCGTGGCCAGCAACGGTGCAGGCGAGGCAGCCAGGGTGCCGACGGGCCAGTGACGCCAGCATCGCTCATCGTCTCCAGGGTAGCCTCCATGCGCCACGCCTGGGTGCCCGGTTCGAGTTCGATGAGAGCATCGCCCCTCTTGCTTCCGGTGTCATCAGCGTTTGTAATGGGCCAGTGAGGGATGTGGTCTGGCGGTTGAATCGTCCAGGGGGCACCCGGCCTCATTGGCTTGCGGCCACGAAACCGCGCTGTGGCGGCTGAACCACCGAAGCGCAGAGCACGTTGAGGTGGGGCGGGCGGGCTCTATGGTCCGACCGAAAGTTCGGCGCGGGCGAAGCGGATGTGCAGATCGCGCGAGTCGCTGCTGCGGTTGGTGGCGTCGGGGTGGGCGCTCGGTCGCCAGGTCGCGCCCGGTGCGGGACGCCATTCCTTGCCGTCGAAAATGCGGGGCATACCGAGGTGGATGAGCGCGGTGCCATCCTCGGTACGGTCGAGTGCGTCGGCGGGGATGGTGACGGTGTACTCGGCCCAGCCCGATTGCACGGTCAGGATGGTCAGTGGCCGTTCCTTGTCGTCGCCACCGGGCGTGGGGCGGATGCCGACGACGACCTGCGCTGGCGGCAGGCTGGCTGGGCGCGGTCCCGCGTCGAGGGTGAGGCGCAGCGTCAGCGGCCTGCCGTCGGTTGGCCAGGGGATGCGCAGCAACGCCTCGCCGTCGGTCCAGCGGTAGGGAGGGTTCGGGGTGCCGTTGACGACGTCGCGCTCGACGTTGTAGAAGCCCGCCTCGGTGCCGAAGGTGCCGAGTTGGGCGGCCTCGTCGGCCTCGCCCGCCACCACGCGGTAGGGCAGCGCCCCGAGCGCGTTCTGGCCGGTCGGGACGGGGCGGAGGCCGTAGAGGGTGTAGCCGAGACCGTTGGTCTGCTCGTTGAACGGCTTCTGGTTTTTGAGCTGCTCGACCTGGAGTAACGGAACCTCGACGTGGTCGGTCGCGACGAGTTGGTGCTGGGGCAAGAAGAGTTTGCCGCCCCCCGCCGAAAGTAAGAGATGGACCCGTCGCCCCGCCGCCTCCTGGCGCGACACCCAGGCGTCGAGCAGCGCGCCATCGGGGAAGTTGGTCGTAATCACCCAGCTTTCGCGCCCGAAGAGGTAGTGGAGCGGGGTCGCCAGCTTCGGCGTCTCGTCGCGCGGCCCGCTGAAGATGATGATGTCGTCCGGGCCGAAGCGGTCGGCCAGGGCGCGCGTCTGATCCAGCACGCCCGCATACTCGCGGTGGGTCACGAGGCGCGCGTTGGTGTAGCCGAGGAAACCGAAGAGTAGCGCCGCCAGCCCCAACCCGACCGCGCGCAACGGGCGTGCCAGTCGCGGCCTGCGGCACGCGCCCGCGAGTGCGGGGCCGAGTTGCCAGAGGGCGTAGGCGGTGAGGATCGCCGCGACCGGCACGATCAGCGGCATGAAGCGGCGCAGCGAGTAGATGTAGCCCCCGGCGGTGAAGGTGCCGATCAGGTAGAGGATGGCGAACGGGGCGGTGAGGGCGAGGACGGCGGCGGCGCGCTCCTCGAAGTCGCACAACGCCAGCAGCGCCAGCCCCGCGAAGGCCAGCAGCAGCCCCGGCGGCGAGAGGTACCAGCCGAGCGAGACCAGCGACGAGGCGGGGCCGAGCGGCACCGGCGCGCCGACATACCCCGCCCAGGCCGCGAGGGTGCCGGAGGCGAGGATACCGGGGCGGATCAGGTAGAGCCAGGCCCCGGCGAGTAACACCGTCGCCGCGCCGACTCGGCGCGCGAGGCGCTGTATGCGCCGGTCGGTTGCCAGCGGCAGCCACCGCGCCCGGAGCGGGCGCAGGCCGACGAGCAGGAGCAGCAGGATCGGCCCGAGGATCATGGCGGTCGTCTGCGGCCAGTCGCGGACGGCGTTCAGCCAGACGTGGTGGTAGATCCCCTCGAAATAGCCGAGCGAGTAGCGCGCGATATGGAAGGCGGCGTGCGTCAACAGCAGGGCGAGCGGCATGAGGAACCACCAATAGAGGGGCTGCCAGCGCCGCGCCAACCAGAGCCACGCCAGCAACGCGGGGATCGGCAGCAGCGCGAAGATGAATTGCGCGTGCGTCAGCGCGACCGAGCCGAGCGCCAGCCCCGCGAGGAGGGCGGCGCCGCGCGCGGTCACTGTGTCGCCCGCGTCGCGCGCCTCCACCAGCAGCGCCCAGGCGTAGAGGGCACCGACGAGCAGTGGTTGCAGCAGTGCCTCGCTCAACGACTGCCGCGCGAACCAGATTTGCAGGCCGTTCATGGTCAGCAGGGTCGCGGCCAGCAGCGCGACCGGCGTGCCGAAGAGTCGCCGCGCCAGCAGGGCGGTCGCGGCCACGCCGAGGAGCGCGAAGGCCGCGCTGCCGTAGACCATCGCGCCGACCCCGCCGCCGAGAATTGCCCACAGCGCCAGCCAGGTGGGGTAGAGGTGGAGGAATTGGGGGGTGATGGTATTGGGCCGGTCGGCGTCGGTCAGGAGGAAGAAGCCCTGGAAACGCTGCCAATCGACGAAGCGATACCGCTCCCCATCGAGCGGCAGGAGCAGATGCCGCGCCGCGCCACGCCCTGCGGCATCGGTCGCCGCCACCCCGAACGCGGCCAGGCCGGGGTCGGGGGCTTGGAGCGCACCCCCGCGCGCGATCAGCCCGCCGGTGCTGAAGTAGATCCCGGCGTCCTCGCCGCCGACGATCGTCTCGAACGGTCGACCGAAGAACAGCCCGCCCGCCAACAGCAGGATCGCCGCCAGCGCGACCCCTGCGGCGCTCGGTCGCGGGCGCGGTCGGTCGAACGCGAACGGGCCGCGCAGTCGCCACGCCAGCCCGTAGAGGGTCGCGCTGATCGCGCCGATCCCGCCGAGCACGCCGGGCAGCCCGAACGCGCCCGCCTCGGCCAGCGTCAGCCCCCACCAGCCGACGAGCAGCACGCCGCCGAAGCCGCGCAGGAAAAGCTGTTCCCCGAATGGTGGGGCCGGGAGGGAGATCGCGACGCTGGCGTGGCGACGCGCGCGCGCGAAGAGGAGGCGATAGAGCGCGTCGCCGGGGAGCAGCGTCAGGAGTCCGAGTGTGAGGAGACCCCAGGGGGGCGGAATCGTGGCACACCTCCAAAGGTCTGCGGGTCGGGTTGTCGGCGTCGGGCGGCCGGGCGCGTGAGCGGCGTACGCCGTCGCGTCAGAATCAGCGGTCTGTGCTGGCCTTGGCCGCGCCATGCCGCATCGGCCCGCGCCTCGTGATTCCGGGGACAGGGGCGCGGCAATTTGCATCAACCGACGTGCAAGTATATGGGGCTGGGTGGGGGGCGTCAAAGCGGGCAGCATCGCAGGGTGCGGCTCAGAGTTTTGCGCGGGCAGTGGGGGCGGGTGCGATTCAAAATCTTGCGCGGCGAGGGCAGACGGTGATGACGGCGGGACGGCAGGCGGTTGAAACCGCGCCTCGGGGCCTGCGGGCCACGAAACCCGCCTGCGCGGGTTAGCCGGCGATGCGTCGGCGACGGTCCTAACCCATGCAGATGGGTTTCGTGGGGCCGCAGGCCCCCGAGGCGCGGTTTCAACCTCCCGCCTGCGCCGCCATCGCTCCCACGCAAGATTGTGAACCGCACCCCGCATCGTATGGATACGGTTCGGGGGTCGTGGGGCGGAGGAGGTGGGTGCGATGAGGGTGGCAGGCGGTCGAAATCATCCACGCAAATCTGTGAACCGCGCCCATCGCGGTGGGTGATGAGTCTCCGAATGGTGCGGGCAGTCAGGACCAGGGCCTGCCCGAGAGGATCGGCATGTGCTGTGGGTGCGAATGCAGCGTTGTGGGGCCGGGTTCCGAAGATGGTTACAAGGTGATGACGATGAAGGTCGGGGCGGGTGGAGGAGCGCGAGTACGCCGTGAGTGGGAGGCGACGGCAATAGTGGCGTCGAGTGCCGGGCCTGCCAGGATGCCGAGGGTGGCAGCGATGCGTGGCGCGGCGTTTGCGTTGGTTGTACCAGGAGTGATTGGTGTTGCCATGGATGCTACGGGATGGGGTGGGCGATGCCGATCTGGCTGCAAGCGGGCTTCTGGGGGTTGGTATCCGGCTCGGCGCTGCTGATCGGCGCGGCGATCGGCTATCTGGCGCGGCTCCCGCAACGGCTGATCGCGGCGATCATGGCTTTCGGCGCGGGCGTGTTGATCTCGGCGTTGGCCTTCGACCTGATGGACGAGGCGTACAAGCGGGGCGGCTTCATCTCGGTCGCCGTCGGCTTCATCGGCGGCGCGGGCCTCTACACCGCCGCGACCTGGGGACTCAACCGTTACGGGGCCAGGCACCGCAAGCGCTCGAGCCCGGGCCAGCCACAGCCGTCGGAGAAGGGGGAAGGCGGTTCCGGCCTGGCGATCGCGGTCGGCGCGCTGCTCGATGGTATCCCGGAATCGATCGTGGTCGGGGTGTCGCTGATCGCGGGCGGGTCGGTGAGCGTGGTGACCGTGATCGCGATCTTCCTCTCGAATATGCCTGAGGGGCTGTCGGGGGCGGCGGGGATGAAGCGGGCGGGCCGTCGCCGCGCTACATCTTCGGCCTCTGGGGGGGCATCATGCTGGCCTCGGCGGTCGCCGCGATCGTCGGCTATAGCGTCTTCCGCAATTTCTCCGACGAGGTAATTGCGGGGACGACGGCGGTGGCGGCGGGGGCAATCCTGGCGATGCTGGCCGACACGATGATGCCCGAGGCGTTCGAGGAGGCCCACGATCTCGCCGGGCTCGTCACCGTGGCGGGTTTCCTGATCGCTTTCGTGCTGACCAAGGCGAGCGAGTGAGGCAGTCGCGTCTCGCCAACGGAGGCGCGGCGCGGTCGCTCACGCCAGTCGCTCACGCCAGTCGATAGCGCCGAGCAAGTGCGAGAGACGCTGTCGGCGCTGGCGGCGTCTCTGCTATGCTCTCCTGTAGCGTGAAAGCGCCTGCCGTCTTACGAGGAGACACCGTGCCGAGCGAAGAAGCCAATGGCAGCAGCACCGAGGATCTGGCGGGGGACCGCGCCCGCGCCGTCAGCGCCGACGAGGGGATCGCGCGTCTGGCCGCGCTGATCGCCGACTCCGAGCGGCTAGTGGCGTTCACCGGGGCGGGGATCAGCACCGAGTCGGGGATACCGGACTTTCGCTCGCCGGGCGGTATCTGGAACCGTTACAAGCCGATCGATTTTCAGACGTTCCTCGGCTCGGAGGAGGGGAAGCGCGAGTACTGGCGGCGCGGGCGCAACACGTATGCGGTGATTCGCGAGGCGCGGCCGAATCCCGCCCATCTCGCGCTGGTCGAATTGGAGCGCGTGGGCAAGCTCGATTTGCTGATCACGCAGAACATCGACGGCCTGCACATGATCGCCGGGTCGTCGCCCGAGCGGACAATCGAGTTGCACGGCAGCGCGCATCAGGTCTACTGCATGGCTTGCGGCGCGACCGAGACGCGCGACACCATCTCGGCGCGGCTCGACGCGGGCGAGGCGATCCCCGCCTGTCGGGTCTGTGGCGGCGTTCTGCGCGCCTCCACCATCGCGTTCGGCGAGCCGCTGCCCCAGGCACCGTTGCAGCGCGCCATCGCGGCGGCGCGCGGCGGCGATCTCTTCCTGGTGATCGGCTCCTCGCTCGTCGTGAATCCGGCCGCGCAGTTGCCGCAGATCGCCGCGCAGGCCGGGGCCTACCTCGTCATCCTCAACCAGACTCCCACGCCGCTCGACGATCTGGCTCACCTCCTCCTGCGCGGCGCGGCGGGCGCGGTCATGGCCCGCGTGATGCCGCTGGTCCGCGCCGAACTCGGGGGGTGAGGGGGCAGGAGGTGGGTGGCGGCGGCGGGGACCCTCACCCCCGGCGTCGCTGCGGCTCGCCACCCCCTCTCCCCATCCGAGGAGAGGGGGAAGAATGATCCCGAGGCGTGTCGCGAAGGCCCGCCGCCCTGCCGTGCCAACGTCGCTCGCCAGACCGACACCGCCTGCTCACGAGGCTCCCCCCTCTCCTCGGATGGGCGGGTGCCCTCTGGGCGGCGGGTGGCGAGCCGCAGCGACGCCGGGGGTGAGGGTCCCCGCCGCCCGCCGCCGCCCTTCACCCTTCACTCCCGCCTCCTGCCGAGGACACGAAAGGACCCCGATGATTCATGGCGAACTGACCACCCTGCGCGCTATCGAGCGCGAAGACCTCGATGCCCTCTGGCGTTGGTACAACGACCCCGGGGTGATGTACTTCTGGGCTGAACCCTACAAGACGATGTCGCGCGATGAGCTGGCCTCGCGGTACGGGCCGGGCCTCAGTTCCCCGAACGGGCAATCGCATTGGCTGCTGATCACCGTGCGCGACCCGCAGGGTCAGGGCGAGGTGATCGGCCGGATCGGCTATGTCGATCTCGACCGGCGCAACCGCCATACCGAGATCGCGATCATGATCGGCGAACATGCGTATTGGGGGCGCGGCTATGGCAGCGACGCGCTGATCGCCTTCCTCGGGTCGCTCTTCCATGAGCTGAATCTGCACAAGGTCTGGCTGCGCGTCGAGGCATTCAACCCGCGCGCGCAACGCGCTTACGAGAAATGTGGCTTCCGGCGCGACGGTATCCTGCGCGAACACACCCTCCTCGGCGGTCGCTATCACGACACGATCGTGATGTCGCTCACCGAGGACGAGTTCCGGGCGAAGCACCCGTTCGAGGAACCGGGACGAGTGCCGAGTGCCGAGTGATGAGGGGCGCGTGGGGTGTACTGTATACGCCTCGCCCCTCATCACTCGGCACTTAAACTAATGAGGCGTAGAGATCGGCGGTCTGGCGGGCGATGGCCCGCCAGGCGAAGTGTTGCTCGGCCCGCTGGCGACCGGCGACGGCCATCCGGTCGCGGAGGGCGGGATCGGCCAGGAGGCGGTTGAGCGCGGTGGCGAGATCGCGGCTGAAGCCCGCCGGATCGATCGGCTCGAATGACCCCTCGCCTCCCTGCTCCACCGGCACGAGCAGGCCCGTCTCGCCGTCGGTCACCACCTCGGGGATACCGCCCACCGCGCTCGCCACGACCGGCGTGCCGCAGGCCAGCGCCTCCAGATTGATCAGCCCGAACGGCTCATAGATCGAGGGGCAGCAGAAAACGGTGGCGTGCGAATAGAGCTGAATCGTCGCCGCGCGCGAGACCATGTCGCGCACCCAGATCACCCCTTCGCGACGGGCCGACACCTCGGCCACCGCCGCCGCCATCTCGGCGGCGATCTCCGGCGTGTCGGGCGCGCCGGCACAGAGGACGATTTGCGCCGTCTGATCGACGTTCGCCAGGGCGCGGACGAGGTGGACGATCCCCTTCTGACGCGTGATCCGCCCGACGAAAAGGACGTAGGGGCGTGCGGGATCGATGCCATGATCATCCAGCGCGTCGTGTGCGGGAGTCGGGCGGTAGAGGTCGGTGTCGATGCCATTGTAGATGACGTGGACGCGCTCCGGTCGGGCAGCGGAGACGCGCAGCACGTCGGCGCGCGTCCCCTGCGAGACGGCGATCACCGCGTCGGCCTCGCGCAGCGCGGTCCCCTCGACCCAGTTGGAGAGGTCGTAACCGCCGCGCAACTGCTCGCGCTTCCAGGGGCGCAACGGTTCGAGCGAGTGGGTCGTCAGCACCAGTGGGATACCGTAGGACTGCTTGATCAGCAGCCCGGCCAGGTTGGTGTACCAGGTGTGGCAGTGGACGACGTGGGCATCGACGTCGGTCGCGGCGAAGGCGACGTTGCGCGCCATCGCGCCGAACACGGGGCGGAGGTAGCCTGGCGCGGTGAAGTCGTGGTCGTTCAGGCCGTAGCCGCGCACCGTCAGGTGGGCTTCATCGATGCGCTGATCGCCGAAGGCGCGCACTTCCACGTCCATATCGCGCAGTCGGGCCAACTCGCGGCTGAGGAATTCGACGTGGACCCCGGCACCGCCATAGACGTGCGGCGGATATTCATTGGTCAGCAGCAATGCTTTCATGATGCCTCCCCTGTTTGTGGCGCTATGGTTGCGGCGATCGGGCGCCGCGATGCGGAGCTTGTCCGGTGCCCGTACTCCTCGCGCGTCCCGATTCTAGCAGCGCGGTGCTGTGTGTGGGATCGTGTTGAGGTGGGGATTCATTGGATTGATGTTCCCGGCTGGGCACACAGTGCGCTACACGGGCCAGCGAGACCTACGGATCGGTAGCGACCGTGCCGCGCGAGCGTGGGTGTCAGGTATACCTACGTTCCGGCGTGCGCCGTTGTTCCTGCACGTCCGGGGGTGGTTTAAGGTCTTGCGCGGTTGGCTGGGGCCTCAACCGCCCGCCATCTCGCCGTCATCGCTGTAAACCCTCGCCGCGCAAGACGCTGAACCGCGCCCTGCGCCGGGTGTTCGTTCCACCAAGTGTGGGTTTGGTGTATAGTCCCCACGCATTCGCGAAAGGGTTGGGGCGGTGACCCTGCTGGGGGATGGATGTTGCGACGGAGGGAGCGGCGATGGCGCTGGGCGGCGCGAGTGGGCGCACGGGGCTGGTCTTCCATGATCGCTATTTGCAGCACAACACCGGCTTGGCGCGCGGCGGCACGCCCGCTGTGCCGTACCCCTATGCGGACCCCGAGCCGCACGTCTCTAGCCCGCGCACGGTGGCGCGCGCGAAGCATCTGCTCGACCTATCCGGTGTCGGCGCGCTGCTCACGTCGGTGGCGGCGCGGGCGGCCACGGATGCGGAACTGGCGACCGTCCACACGCCGGAGTACGTGGCGCGCGTGCGGGCGATCGCGGCGTCGGGCGGGGGCGATGCGGGGGTGAACGCCCCGCTCGGGCCCGATGGCTTCGACATCGCCGCGCTGGCGGCGGGCGGGGCGCTCGCGGCGGTGGACGCGACGTTGGCCGGGACCGTGCGCAACTGCTACGCGCTGGTGCGCCCGCCCGGCCATCACGCGCTGGCCGACCGGGGCCTCGGGTTCTGCCTTTTCAACAACGTCGCGATCGCCGCGCGACACGCCCAACGCGCCCATGGCCTGCGGCGGATCGCCATCCTCGACTGGGATGTTCACGACGGCAACGGCACGCAGGAGGCGTTCTACGCCGATCCCGATATCCTCTTCATCTCCATCCACCAGGACGGGCTTTTCCCGGTCGATATGGGCCTGGTGGAGCAGGTCGGCGCGGCTACCGCCCTCGGGCGCACGGTGAATATCCCGTTGCCGCCCGGCTGCGGCGACGCCGCCTACGCCGCCGCGCTGGCGCGCGTCGTCGTGCCGATCATCCGCCAATTCGCGCCCGAACTCCTGTTGCTCTCCTGCGGACTCGACGCGAGCGCGTTCGACCCGCTCGGTCGGATGAATCTCTCGTCAGGGGGGTATCGGGAGATGACGCAGGTCATGCTCGCGCTAGCGGACGAGTGTTGCGCCGGTCGGCTGGTCGCGATCCACGAGGGGGGATATAGCCAGACGTACGTGCCCGCCTGCACGCTGGCCGTGATCGAGGCGCTGGCGGGGGTCGAGACGCCCTATCCCGACCCGGCCCTGGGGCGTCTGCGCGGCGCGCGCACCAGCACGGAGGTCGGCCTGGACGCGACCAGGGCGATCGAGGCGGCGATCGAGATGCACCTGCCCTTCTGGGCGGTGTGAGTTCGCAGTCGTATGACGACGATGTCGTCGTGTCGGTGGGGGCGGGTGTGTCGACCGCATTCCCCTCGGGCGACCGTCTCAGTGCTGCATCTCACAAGAGCGTGTGGGGTTGCGGGGCGGAGATTGACCCCTCCCCGCCGCTGCGGCGGCGACCCTCCCCTAAAAGGGAGGGGAAGACGGGTCAGGCCAACCCGACACGCATTGGTGAAGCGCAGTACTTAGCCGGTCGCCCCGCCGGAGAGTACGCGATCGTTGCAGGCCGCCCCTAGCGCCTCGGACCAGGCCCAGCGCGGCACGGCCTCCAGGCCGGGCTGCCGACACATCACGGGGCCACCGGCCATCGGTCGGACCAGCGATCAACTCCCCGGCAATTCCCCGGCACGCCTGAGAAGCGCGCTTGTCGCCCGCATCGGCACCCGTGCTGGCCCATGGGTCGCACGGGTATCCGTCGCCGGTGGCCCGCTGACGTTGGGCGGGAAAGTATGGCACACGACACGGCGCGAAGGGACGGCAAGCGTCGTCGACGGGTGCGGTTGATCGTCCACATTGCGAACGCCTGTCTGGCTTTGCTCGCGCGGCATTTGCTGGTATAGTCCGATGAGGATCGAGTTGTCGGGGAAAGTGCCGCTTGGCGCGCGGAAGCGGTCGGGCCGGGGCGGGGATATCGCCGTCGAAGCTGGCAACCCGTTCGCGGTCGATCCGGGTGCCATCGATACTTGTCGGCCCTCCTCCCCTGGTGTGTCTCTTGCGCGCCGAGGTGGTGGGCGGGGATCTGCTCGGGTATTTCGCGGCGCATGGGGCGCGGGCGTGCCGCGTGGTGTTGCGGTGAGCGAGGCGAGGTGAGACGCCTCGGTCGACGATAGGGTCGTGGTGTTGTTGTCCGAGCGGGATGAGGGTTTTCGCGGCGCGAAAGGGGGGTTCGATGGCTGAGGTGGAAGTCAAGCCACGGGGGCGCGGGCGCGGGAGACGCCCGGCAAATGTCGAGGACGTGGCCGCGCCGCGCAAGGCCGCCGCAGTGGCGCAGGCCGAGCGGCACGAGGAATTCGCGTTCACCCTGCCGGATCGCGGCGCGGTGTGGATGCGCCTCTCGCTCAATGCTTCACAGGTGGCGGCGCTGTGCGGCGTCACGCTGCGCCAGGTGATCCATTGGGCCGATCGCGGCTATCTGCCGCGCGCGTCGCACGATTCGGGCGCGTTCACCGGGCAGGCCGTGGACATGTGTATGCTGATCAAGGAGGCGCGGGCTTCGGGCATTTCGCACTCGCGCGCGGCGGAACAGGCGCGAAAGTTCCTGGCGAACGAGTTGCAACGCGAGGGTGGCTCGTTGCGCGTGGGTGCGCCCGACCTGACGGTGATCGCCGGGCGGTTGCGCGAGATCGAGCGGAGCGCGCACAGCCTGCTCGAACTGATCGAGCCCCACATGGCCCGCGAACTCGAGGATTAATCATTCGCAGACGGCGGCGTGGGGCGGGGTATCCGGCGACCGCCGCGTGCCCCGCCCCACGCCATACCTATGCCCCGCTCGCGCTGCCGTACGTGCGAACGGGGCGCGCGGGCGGGGCGCAACGGGGCCGGTACGAAGGCGTGCCCCTGCGGCGCGGTACGGAGCATGAGGGGGCGCGATGGACGAGGACGAGGGGCGGGAAGGTCGGCTCCGTCGCGAGGATCTGCGTGGCACCTGGGCGATGGCGCGCGAGGCCGACTGGGACGGTGCGAAGGGCAAGGAGCGCGCGGCGCAGCAGCAGCTTCACGGGCTGGAAGCCGCCGCCAGCATCCGCGACCGCACGCTGACCCTCTTCAACCGCACGCGCTGGGGGCTCGGCAATAGCGGCACCTTCGGCGGGGCCGATTTCCTGGAGGATATGCGCCAGCTCGGCGGGCAGGATGTGGTCGTCGTCGGCGTGCCGCTCGATGCCGGGACGACCTTCCGCTCGGGGACCCGCTTCGGGCCGCAGGCCTTGCGCCGCATCTCGACCCTCGGGGGTAACTACAACGCCGAGCGCGGGGTCATGCTCCACGAGGCATTGCAGATCGTCGATGCCGGCGACGTGCAGGTTATCCCGGCCAACCTGGAGAAGAGCTTCGATCAGATCGCCGACGCCATGGCCTATATCGCCGAGCGCGAGGTCTTCCCGATCGTCCTCGGTGGCGACCACTCGATCGGCTATCCCGATATCCGGGGGTTCGCCCCGTTCATCGATGGCAAGATCGGGATCCTCCACTTCGATCGCCACAGCGATCTGACCGAGTACTCGTACGATGAGCGGATGCACGGCTCGCCCTTCTTCCATGCCACCAACATCCCGAACGCCCCCGCCTCCAACCTGGTGCAGATCGGCATCGGCGGCTGGACCGGCTCGAAGCCGGGGATGAAGGTGGCGCGCGAGCGCGGGGCGACGGTGATCACGATGGACGACATCGATCGCTACGGTGCCGAGCGGATCATGGAGTTCGCGCTGGAGGTCGCCTGGAAGGACGCCAAGGCGGTCTGGCTCTCGTTCGACATCGACTCGGTCGATCCGGCCTTCGCGCCCGGCACGGGCACCCCCGAGCCGGGCGGACTCACCTCGCGCGAGGCGCTGCGGATGCTGCGGCTCGCCGCGCGCGAGGGGCTGGTGGGGATGGAGGTGGTGGAGGTCGCGCCGCCCTACGATGTCTCCGACATCACCGCGCTGCTGGGTGGCCGGGCGATCATGGATGTGCTCGCCACGCTGGTCGAGGCCGGGAAACTCGGGCGGCTCCCGGTCGCCGAGGGTGATCCGAGCGTGCCTGGGTGACCCCTCCCCGCCGCCTGCGGGCGGCGACCCTCCCCTAAAAGGGAGGGTGGGGATGGCGCGATGGCGAGTCGGGTAGAGGGCTGATGGTGGACGGGCGGAAGGTGCAGTTCGAGGAGTTGTTCCCGTGGCAGATCGCGGCGGCGATGGCCGAGGCACCGATCGGGTATCTGCCCCTCGGGACGCTGGAATGGCATGGCGAACACGCGGCGGTGGGCCTCGACGCGATCAAGGCGCACGCGATCTGCGTCCGCGCGGCGCGACGCTCGGGCGGGCTCGTCGTGCCGGCGATCCACTGGTCCACCGACTGGCGCGAGGATCTGCCGGACGGGGAATATCTGACCGGCGGGATCGAGCAGGGCGAGCGGTATCACGTCCCAGGCAATATGTTCTGGCTGCGCCCCGAAACCTTCCGCGATCTGCTGCTCGACATCTACGAGGCGTTGCGGCGTCGGGGCTTCCGCGCGATCGTGGTCCTGAGCGGCCACTGGAACTTCGCGCAGAATATCGCCGCGATCCGGGCGACCGGCGAGACGTTCTGTCGGCAACACCCTCGGACGGGCTGGACGTTACTGACCGACCTGGAAGTGGCGTCGGGCCTCGACTATACCCAGGAACATGCGGCCGGTGGCGAGACCTCGCTGTTGCTGGCCCTGCGCCCCGACCTGGTCGCCCTGGACAAGACGCTGGAGACCGCGCGCTCATTACGCGCACACTACGCCCAAGAACCCGCGCACCTGCTGCGGCGCGAGACGACGCCCCACAAATACATCGGCGTCATGACGGGCGTGGCCGACGGCGCGAACGACCCCGAGCGGGCGACCGTCGAGCGGGGCGAGGCGTTACTGGCGGCGATCGTCGAGCGTGTGGCGGTGCAGGCGCAGGCCCTCCTTGCCGCGACGGTGGCGGGCGACGGTCGTCCGACCGCCACCGGCTGAACGGCGCGCGGTGAGCAAGGCCGGGGCCTTCGCGCGAGCGCGGCGCGTGGCGCGTGCTATACTCGGCGGCACCTGTTCCGACTCGCTAGGCCGGGAAGCCGCCAATGGCCGACCAGACCGACCGCCATGCCGCCGCGTACCCCGTCGCCCCGCCGCTCGTCGGGCGCGCGCACGAGCTGGTCGCCCTGCGCGACGCCTTCGCGGCCGCGCTCGCCGGGCGTGGGGCGCTGGTGCTCATCGGCGGGGAGGCGGGGATCGGCAAAACGGCGCTGGCCGAGGTGCTACTCGCGAAGACGGCTGGGCGGGGGGCGCTGGCGCTGGTCGGGCGCTGCTACGATCTGAGCGAGACGCCGCCCTACGGCCCCTGGGTTGAGGCGCTGGCCCGCGCCCCGCGCGGCGACGAGCTGCCAACCCTGCCGTTGGCGGTGCTGCCCGCCCTGGGCGACGGGGAGGTGCTGGACAGCCGAGAGGCGATCATCGCACGGGCCGTGGCCTATTTCGGGGCGCTGGCGACTCGCCAGCCGCTGGTCCTGCTGCTCGAGGATCTCCACTGGGCCGATCCCGCCTCCCTCGATTTGCTCCGCCATGTCGGTCGCGGCCTTGCCACTCTCCCGTTCCTCTTGCTCGCCACCTACCGTGCCGATGAGATCGCCCACGAACACCCGCTGGCCGTCCTCCTGCCCACCCTCGTGCGCGAATCTCGGGTGGTGCGGCTCGATTTGCGCCCGTTGGATACTGCGGCCATCGGCGCGTTCGTGCGGGCTGGTTACGCGCTGGCCGAGACGGATATGGACCGTCTGGTGGGCTACCTGATGGGTCGCACCGAGGGCAACCCGCTCTTCCTCGGTGAACTTTTGCGGACGCTCGAAGCCAAGGGTGGGCTGCGACGCGCCGGGAACGACTGGGCCTTGGGCGATCTGGAGCGGGTGCCCGTGCCGACGCTGCTGCAGCAGGTCATTGTCGGGCGACTGGCCCGATTGGCCCCGGAGACGCGGCATCTGCTGGCGGTCGCGGCGATCATCGGCCAGGAGGTGCCGCTCGCATTGTGGTCGGCGGTGGGCGACGTGGCCGAGGGCGAGCTGCTCGACCATGCCGAGCGGTCGCTGGAGGCGCGGCTCTTGGCGGAGACGCGCGACGGGGAGGGTGTGCGTTTCGCGCACGCCCTCATCCGCGAGGCGTTGTACGCGGTGACGCCCGCGCTGCGGCGGCGCACCCTCCACCGTCGCGTCGCCGACGCCCTGCTCGCGACCGTGGACGGGGTGCCGGACCCGGACGCGGTGGCGTCCCACCTGGGACGGGCGGGCGATCCTCGTGAGTTCGACTGGCTGGTCTTGGCCGGGGAGCGGGCGCTGGCGCGTCACGCGCCTCAGGCCGCGCTCGACCGCCTGACGCGGGCGCTCGACCTGGGCGGGCGGCTGGGCATCGCCCTGGGGGCCGACCTGTATCGGGCGCGCGGGCTGGCGCGCGAGACGCTTGGCGACTTCGTCGGCGCGCTCGCCGACCACGAGGCGGCGCTTGCGGCAGCGCGGGCGGCGGGTGACAGGCACGTCGAATGGCGGACACAGCTCGACCTCGGGCAACTCTGGGCCTCGCGCGATTATGGGCGCGTGGGCGAACACTACGCGCGTGCCCTCGCCCTGGCGCGCGGACTCGACGATCCGACCGCGCTGGCGAGTAGCCTCAACCGCCTGGGTAACTGGCTGGTGAACACCGGGCAGCCTTGGGAGGGGGTGGGGCACCACCGCGAGGCGCTGGCGCTGCTGGAGGCGCAAGAGGACCGGCAAGCCCTGGCCGACACCCTCGATCTGCTCGGGATGGCCGAGTGGATCGGCACCGGCGAGGCGGCGGCATCGGTACACGACTTCGGGCGCGCGATCGATCTGCTACGCGCGCTCGACCTGCCGCAACAACTCAGCTCCTGCCTCGCCTCGCGCAGCGGCGCGGCCGGTGCCGGGACATTCGAGACGGTCGGCACCGCCCTGTGGCCCCCCGTCTCCTGCGCACGCGACACGGAGGAGGCCGTGCGGCTGGCCGAGGAGGCCGACTGGCCGGCGGGACAGGCCTACGCGATGCAGGTCGCCGGCCAGGTGCTCGGCAGCTTTGGCGAGTTCGGCCAGGCGCTCGCATATCTCGCTCGCTCGCTCGCGCTGGCGACCGCGATCGACCACCGGCAGTGGCTCGCCGGCACCCGGGTCCACCTCGGCCAGGTCCATGTCCTGCTGCTCGCGACCGACACGGCGCGCGCGCACCTGGGCGTCGCGCTCGCGCTCGCGCGCGACCTCGGCTCGCCGTGGTGGGGCACCTTCGCCGCCACCTACCTGGCGCTCGCCCATCTGCAGGACGGCGATCCGACCGAGGCGGAGGCGGTACTCGGCGCGGCGGCGGCGGGGATCAGCGCTGGCACGGGCGCGCGCACCCTCCAGGAGCGGCGGCTGTCCTGGGCCTGGTCGGAGGTGCGGCTGGCGCAGGGGCGACCGGCGGAGGCGCTGGCTCTGGCGGACGGGCTGCTGGCGACCGCGCCCGGCGGCGGGGCCATCCCGGCGCTGCTGACGGTGCGCGGCGCGTTGGCACGGCACGAGCGCCCGCTCCTTTGGCGCGCTCACGCCGCGTGTGCCGCGTTGCACCGCGCGCAGGGCCGCCCCGTCGAGGCCGACCGTGCCGTCGAGGCTGGTTGCGCGGTGGTCGGGGAACTCGCCGCCACCATCGCCGGGGGCGCGTTGCGCGACGGATTCTTGCGCCAGGCCACCGCGCTCCTGACAACCGCCAGGCCTTCCGCTGCGCCGGTCGGACGCGCCGCCCCGCGTGTCGGTCTGCCGTTCAACCTCACCCCGCGCGAGGCGGAGGTGCTGAGATTGGTGGCCGAGGGCCTCACCGACACGCAGGTCGGCGCACGGCTCTTCGTCAGCCGCCACACCGTGAACGCCCACCTCAAGGCGATCTACGGCAAGCTCGGTGTGAACACCCGCGCCACCGCTGGCCGCCTCGCCCTCGATCACGGCCTCCGCTAGACCGGCACGACACGCGGGCCTCCCTTATTCAAGGGAGGCCCGCTGCGGTCGCGGTTCCGCCGTAAACCCCTTATCCTCGCGATGTGCCCCTGCCTCGCGCGCCCTATGCTGACGGCGGAGATACGTAACGTAGTACCGCTGGCTGGCCGTAAGGAAGGCTCCGCCCGACCAGCCGACCCCGGTGACTGTCACCGTCCTGACGCAGGCGCACAGCCAGTCCACGAGCCGGGGCGGCGTGAGTCGGGCGGTATCGGTGGCCGCGCGGAGTCGGGGCGCGAAGCTGGGGGCGTGAGTGGGGTAGTGATGGCGATGCAGGTGGAAACCGGCGATCGGGTGTCCCACTGCCCGCCCGATCCGCTGGCGCGGGCGCGGGGGCTCGTGGCGGTGTTAGAGGAGGCGCTTCAGGCCGCCCGGTGCCTGCTCGTCACCATGGAGTCTGCGGGTTGTTGCCCGAGCGCGACGGCATACCCGAGATTGGCACCAGTGAGCCTGAACGTAGCGAGCAACCGGATGTGCAACACCTCGCCCACCGCTGATGACGTGCGCGCCACTCTGGCTACCCGCACCGCCTGCTCGGTGCGCGCCGCCCCCGACGGGCTGTCGCGTCGTGAGGCGGAGGTGCTGGGGCTGCTGGCGACCGGCAAGAGCAATCATCGGATCGCACAGGCGCTCTTCCTCAGCCCGCGCACGGTGCAGCGCCACGTCGCCAACGCCTACCTGAAGATCGGCGCGCACAATCGGGCCGAGGCCACCGCCTATGCCTTAAGTCACGGCCTGGCTTGACCCTGCGGGCGTCGCGCCGCAGGTGCCGCGCCGCACGATTACATACCCCGATTACACACTTCGGCGGATACCGCGACCCGCACCGCTCACCTAGCCTGGGAGGTGCCGGGGGCTGAGTCGGGGGCTGGCGTGTCGGAGCGTCACTACTCGACGGACCCCCGGCGTGGGACCGGGCCGGGTGGCGCGGGACCGCCGGGGAGACGCGCCGAGCGGCGCGGCCGCAGCAGCTATCGGGAAGGGGTGAGGCGATGGATGACCGAGGGATCTCGCGCCGGACAGTTTTGCAAGGAGGCGCGGCGCTGGCCGGGCTGGCGGCGCTCGGCGGTGTGCCGATGGCGGTGTTTGCCGCCCCGGTCGCGGCCGGGGAAGAGGTTATCCCCTGGCTCGACCAGCCGATGCCGGTGCCGCCCCCCGCGCGCGGGATCGTGGGGCAGCAACTCGTCTGGGAAGAGTTGGGTAGCCAGCTCACGCTGAACGAGAAGTTCTTCACCGTGTCGCATCACGGCATGCAGATCATTCGTGAACCCGGCTGGCGCTTGGAGGTCGATGGCCTGGTCCGTCGCCCCCTGACCCTCAGCCTCGCCGACCTCCGCGCCCGCCCGCGCCGAGACATCGCCTTCACGCTGGAATGTTCGGGCAATCACGGCCTCCCCTTCCTCACCGGGGCGATCGGCAACGCCACCTGGGCCGGTACTTCGCTCGCCCCGCTGCTGCGGGAGGCGGGGCCGCTACCGAAAGGGGTTGAGGTGGTCTTCTGGGGGGCCGACATCGGCCCGGCGTCGGTTGGCGATCCGCCCGCGCCCGTTGTCGAGCAGTTCGCGCGCAGCATGTCGCTAGCCGATGCGCTCAATGAGGACATCCTGCTCTGCTACGAGATGAATGGCGACCCGTTGCACCCTGCCCACGGTTTCCCGGTGCGGCTGCTCACGCCGGGCTGGTACGGCGTGGCCAACGTGAAGTGGTTGCAACGCATCGAGATTCTGGACACCCGCTACGAGGGGCGCTTCATGGCGCGCGAGTATGTGACGCAGCGCAAGGTAACGCAGGACGGCAAGACCTCGACGCGGTTCACCTCGGTGGGGCGGGCGCTGTTGAAGTCGGCCCCGGCGCGGGTGGTGCGCGGGGACACCGGCTACCGGATCGAGGGCGTGGCCTGGGGTGCCCCGATCGCGCGGGTCGAGGTGCGGCTCGATAGCGGGCCGTGGCGACCGGCGTACCTCCTCGACGAGTCGGCGGGCGAGGGCTACACCTGGCGGCGCTGGGGCCTCGACTGGGGGCAACCGACCGCCGGGGAACACAGCGTCACCGCGCGCGCCTTCGACCGGGATGGGAAAGTCCAGCCCGCGCCGGACGAATCGGTGATCGCCGACAAGTTGACCTTCTGGGAGAGCAACGGCCAGCTCACCCGCCGCGTGCGCATCGCGTAGGCCAGTCGCCGATCTCCGGAATCGTTGCGCCAGCCCACCGCGTTTGGTAGGCTGGCGCAGCCCATGTCGGCGCAAGGGAGTGGGGTAGATGGTGGCGATGGGTGTGGCTGAGTCGGCGGCGCGGCCCCGCGAGGCGGGCGTGGGGGGGCTGATCATGCCGACCGCGAAGCCGTCGTTCGACCGCTTCGGGCGGCGG
>JAABUN010001117.1_pt1 | contig 63220 bp, 59 predicted proteins | sample 5559311 | NCBI WGS metagenome assembly JAABUN01 (sample SAMN10711877, study PRJNA513370) | rock metagenome | isolation source: Antarctica rocks | place: Antarctica: Victoria Land, Siegfried Peak sud
CGGTCCTCACCAACCAGCCGGGGCACGTTCTGAGGCCAGAGATCGAATCTCAGGCGGCGACAGTGCTCACCGGCCAGCGGGCTCGGAACCAAGTCCTAACCGACCTGGTCGACTCCCATTAGGCGGCAGCGCCGTGCGTTGCGGATCACCACACCGGCGACGAGGCGACGAGGGCGAGTGCCTCGTCGAGCGTCATGGCCGCTGCGATGTGGTGGCCCTGGGCCATCGCGCAGCCGAGGCGACGCAACTCGGCGAGCTGCTCGGCGGTCTCCACCCCTTCGGCCACCACGGTCAGGCCGAGCGACCCGGCCATGGCCAGCACGGCGGTGACGATGGCGGTGTCCTGCGAGCTGGTCCCGAGTCCCACCACGAAGGTCCGGTCGATCTTGAGCAGGTTGACCGGGAACGTGCGGAGGTAGGCCAGCGAGGAGTAACCGGTGCCGAAGTCGTCGATGGCGATCTGGTAGCCCAGCGCGCTCAGTTGGCCGAGCGCATCGCTGTTCGAGCTCGCTTCCTTCATGAGGGTGTGCTCGGTGAGCTCCAGGTCGATCCGGGAAGGGTCCACCCCGTGGCGTTCGGTCGCGCCGACCACCGTGGAGACGACGGCGGGGTGGGTGAGCTCGAAGGCACTGAGGTTCACGCACAGGTACAACGGTGGGTCACCCCCGGGGCGGGCCGCATCGAGGCGGGGGAGGGCGGCGAACGCCCGGTCGACCACCCACGCGCCCAGGTCGGGCATGAGGTTCGACTCGCCGGCCACGGGGAGGAACCGGTCGGGGAGCAACAGCCCGCGCGTCGGGTGCTGCCAGCGCACCAGCGCCTCGAAGCCGACGATCCGGCCGCTCTCGAGCGCGACCTTCGGCTGGTAGTGCAGCACCAGTTCGTCGGACTCGATGGCCCGGCGTAGGTCCGACTCCAGGTCGAGGCGGTCCACCGTCTCGGCGCGGGTCTCGGCATCGAACACCTGGTGGCGGGAGCCCCCGTGCGCTTTGGCCCGGTACATCGCTGCGTCGGCGTCCCGGACCAGAGCATCGGGATCATCGCCGGCCCGCCCCGAGGTGGTCACCCCGATGCTGACCGACACCACGAACCGGTGGTCGCCGATCTCCAACGGTTCGGCCACAACCGCTGCCAGTCGGTCGGCCAAGAGGACGGCGGCATCGGCGTCGGGCAGGTCCTCGGCCAGGACCACGAACTCGTCGCCGCCGAACCGGGCGACCATCTCGCCGGGCCGCATCGCCGCTTCGATCCGGGAGGCCAACATCACCAAGGCCTGGTCGCCGAAGGCGTGGCCCAGGCTGTCGTTGACCACCTTGAAGCGGTCGAGGTCCAAGAACAACACGGCGATGGTGCGGTGGTCACCCCCGGTGCGGGTCAGGGCCCCCTCGATGCGGTCCCGCAACAGGATCCGGTTGGGCAGCCCGGTGAGCGGATCGTGGGTGGCCTGGTGGGCCAGGCGAGCTTCGAGGACTTTGAACTCGGAGATGTCGCGGCAGATCGCAGCTACCCCGATGAGTGAGCCGTCGGCCGCCTGGCGCGCCAGGTACACCACCGAGAGCGGGACGACCCGTCCGGTCACGTCGGGTACCGCGATCTCGCCGGTCCACACTCCGTCCTCGATCAGGTCCGGGAGGACGTCGGGGAGCCACCCATCCAACAACGACGCCGGGAGCAGGGTGGCCATCTCAGAGTCGGGGATCGTGTCCTCGGACCCCAGGAACCGCCGGGCCGCTTCGTTCAGCAGGACGGTGCGCTCCACGGCGTCCCAGATGGCCACCAAGTCGGGCGTGGCCTCGAGGGCGTGGGTCAGCCGGTCGGACCGGTTGACCGCCACCACGGCGTCGGTGACGTCCTCGATGGTCCCGAGGGTGGCGGCCGGTTCTCCCCGGTCGTCGAGCGTGGCGGCATAGCCGACCTCGACCCACCGTTCGACGCCGTCGGGCCGGATGATGCGGAACCGGGCCTGCCGGCGGTCGGTCCCTGTCCGCTGGGCCCGGTGGTAGGCGGCGAGCGTGGCCTCAACGTCGTCGGGATGGAGGATCCGCACCCAGGACTCCTGGGCGGCCTCCTCCCGGGTGAGGCCGGTGATCTGCTCCCACCGTCGGTTCACGTAGAAGTCCGCGCCTCCGGCGTACTCCTGGAACACCCCGATCGGGGCAGCGTCGGCCAGCAGGCGGAACCGGGCCTCGCTCTCCAGGAGGGCGTCGTTGGGCTCGTGGCGGAGCGCCAAGATGTCAGCCGTCGGGCCCGGGAGCCGCCGGATGGTCACCGAGAGCGGCTCACCTCCGGTGCCGCTCCCGCGGACGGTGGTGTTGACCCACCGCCATTGGCCGTCGGCACCCAGGATCCGCAGTTCCACGGTCAGCTCCAGGTGCGGCTTGCCGGACATGGTGGTGATGAGCGAGGCCGAAACCTCCTGGTTGCGGGGGTGCATGAACGGCACGATCCGGCTGGCCGACCACCTCGATCAAGTCGTAGCCGAACCACTCGCCGAGCGGGCCGGTGACCGCCATGATGGTGCCGGCGGCATCGCAGTCGATGACCATGACCTGGTCGTCGGCGGCCACAGGCTCGTGAGGGTCCGGACGATCGGCTACCGGGCGAGGAGAGACGGGGCCCGCAGGCGGCGGGTCGGCGGTGTCGACCATGCCCGTCGATCATCGCACGGACCGACATCTGCGCCCGTTTCCGGGTCGGTTTCGGCCGGGGTCTGGGGCCGATTGGCGCCCGTTCGGCGGGGCGTCGGTCCTGGGTCGGGTGTTCACCGGTCTGTCAGGTTCGTCGCGCCCCGGTAGCTCAGCCCCACCGGTACCCTCGACCTCGGCCGACCCGCCTGCAAGGGGTCCTCTCGGAGGTTCATCGCCATGAACGACACCACGCTCGTCGACCCCGGCCTCGATCGAATCGGCGCCGACCTCGGCGACCGGCCGATCCCTGCGTGGGCTACCGGCGAGCCGACCTACAGGTCGACCGAGGTGGACCTGACCGACGAGGAGCTCACCGCCCAGGCGTTGGCTGCCTCGCCCCGGACCGTGGCCGACGACGATGCGGTCAGCTACTGGGACGTGGTCGCTCCGCACGACCTCGGCCTCCTTCCGGCCTGGTACATGCCCACCCCCAGCGCAGGGTCGCGTCGACTCCGGGGTTGGCGCCGGCGGGTCGCGTACCTGGTGGCCGGCTCGATCGTGCTCATCAACGCCGCCGGCCTCTGCGTCACCTACGGCCGCGTCACCCTGGGCTGACCGCCCGACCCGGGTTCCAACTGCGTAGTGGTTGGATCCGCCGCTTCCGGACGCGGGAAACCCAACCCACTTCGTCGTGACGGGCAACCCGCACCCGCACCTGATCTCGGCGATGGCGGTAGCGTCGTTGTCGTGTCGGTGCAGCTGAACCACACGATCGTGTCGGCCCGGGACCCGCTGGCGAGCGCCCAGTTCCTTGCCGAGGTGCTCGGGCTGGTGGCACCGGTGGCGTTCGGACCGTTCTCGGTGGTGGAGGTGGCCAACGGGGTGTCGCTCGACTACATCGTCGACGACGGCGACATCGTCTCGCAGCACTACGCCTTCCTGGTCTCCGAACCGGAGTTCGACGAGATCTTCGGCCGGATCCTCGACCGTGGGGTCCCGCACTGGGCCGATCCCGCCCGGTCGCAGCCGGACCAGATCAACCACCACGACGGTGGACGAGGCGTGTACTTCACCGATCCGAACGACCACTTCCTCGAGATCATCACCCGCCCCTACGGCGACTGACCCTCCGGCGGGTGAGAACGTCTTGGTGCCGTAACTTTGGCATCGTTCGCGCCACGAGATCAGGCGGAGGCCAACTCCGGGTCGTCGAGTGGCTTCGACGCGTCTGCCGTCGACGAAGCGGTGGTCCCGGTCCGTTCGTCCTGCGTTCGTGCCGCCAGGCGGCGGACCGCGGTGTCGATGGTCAGGGCCACGCCGAGCAGGGCGACGGCCACGATCCCGTCGAGCCACCAGTGGTGGCCGCTGGCCGACACGACCAGGACGGTGAGGACCAGGTGGAGCAGGAACAGCCAGCGCCACGGGCTGGTGCCGGCAGCCACGACGCCGAACGACACCACCGCCGCCCAACCGACGTGGATCGACGGCATGGCTGCGAACTGGTCGGAGACGCCGGTGCCCACGGGTCCGTAGATCGACAGGCCGTAACGGGTCGACAGGTCGACGTAGCCGAGGTCGGGCAGGAACCGGGGCGGTGCCACCCGCTCGAAGCGGATCACCAGGCAGAACGCGGTGAGGATGACGAGCCCGTTGCGCCAACGCGGGTACGTCTCGCGGTGGCGGACGAACAGCCAGACGAGAAAGGCGATCAGCGTCGGCACGTGCAGCGTGGCGTAGTAGGTGTTGGTGGCCTGGGCCAGCCAGTCGTGACGGAGCACGAGCTGTTGGAGCGAGAGCTCCGTCGGCAGGTGCAGGTCGTGTTGCAGGGTGACGATCTGGCGGGCTCGCTCGATGGCGCCCTCGTCCCGGGTCAGGGGCAGCGTGCGGGCCACCCGCCAGACCGAGTACAGCGCCGCCACCAGGGTGAACTCGGCAAAGGCCGGAGCGGCGACCGCTCCCGGTCGCCAGTGCGGACGACGCCGGAGCGCGCACGCGACCAAGCCACTCACCAGCGCCGCCAGCGCGGCTTCGTTCCAGGTGGGCCAGTCCACGTCGGTCGGCAGCCTGTCGGCCCGCCGAGCGGTAGGCAAGGCCGCGCGGTCGTCGAGATGTCCTGAAAGCTGGACGGCACCAGACCAGCCGACCCTGCGCCGGTGCACGGGCCACCCGCGGTCGTGCCCGTCCGACGGGGAGGGGGCGGGCACGACGGATGGGTGGGGGTGCCCCGGTTCGCTACCCCCGGCCGCCCACCGCTGAGAACCTCCGAGCGGCGAGATCGGTCGACGCATCGGTCGTGTGGTCGGTCCTCTGATCGGTCATGGCACCAACGCTACGAGGAGGCGACAACCCCGTCACCGGCCCTACCGCAGCGCCCGGTCGCCGGAGCTCAGGCGACGTCGGTGTGGGCCAGGCGGCGGCTGGCGTAGGCCAGGGTTGCGGCGGTGACGCCGAGGGGCACCAGGATCCCGCTGGCCAGGTTGAACTCGGCCAGCTTGATCGACTGGTCGGTCATCTGGGCCAGGATCGACCGCACGTAGGACCGCACGGCGAGCCGAGCCGCGGTCTCGCCGGCCGAGGCCACGAACCCCTCCCAGATGAGGATGTAGACGAGGCCCCACGGCAACGCCCGGCGGAACCGGATCCCCGCCATCACGAACAGAGCGCTGTAGGCACTGATCCCCACCAGCAGGCCCAGGACGGTGGCGCCGATGAGGGGGCCGTCGGCCTCGATCATGGCTGTGGCCAACACCAGTGGGGCCCCCACCAGAGGGACGGCGATGGTCACGGTGGCCGCCCAGGCCGCCAGCACGTGCACCCTCGCCGGAACCGGCCGCAGCCAGAGGTAGACGAGGGTGCCGTCGTCGACCAGGTCGCCCAGGGTGGCGGCGCCGAAGACGAGGACGGCCACCGGTACCAGCGTCGAGAGGTTGCCGTTGACGTAGCCGGTGGCGGCGTCGAGCGGATCGAACGGTGAGCTGGCGTTGACGGCCAGGGCGGTCAGGATGCTGACGACGGCCAAGGCGCCGATGGCGGCCAGCCGACCGGGGGTGGCCACGCTGCGCAGCAGCAACCGGTAGACGGCGACGAAGACTGCGGCTTGACTCGGAGCGGGGGAGGATCGCGCCGACGCCAGGTCCGAGGCGGGCACGGACGAGGACGCCTCGACCGGCCCCGAAGGTGGTTGGTTCGTGGCCGGGGGCACCGTGGTCACGGCTGCACCAGGTAGCGGAAGACGCTCTCGAGGTCGTCGTCGAGGGGGGTGACCTCCCAGAGGGTGGCATCGAGCTCGCGAGCCACCACGGCGATGAGTCGGCGGAAGCGGGCGGCCTCGGTGGTGTCGATGACCACGGCTCCGGGTCGGCCTGGTGCTGCTGGTTCCAGGCGCACGGCCAGCACGCCCACCCGGTCGAGGATGGCGCTGGCCAGCTCGCGGGGCTTGTCGGTGCGTACCCGGATCTGGTGGGGCCGGTCGTCCATCAGGTCGCGGATGGCCCGGAAGTCGCCGGTGGCGGCCAGGCGACCCTGGGCCACCACCAGCACGCGCGATCCGAACCGCTCGACCTCGTCGAGGACGTGGCTCGACACCAGCACGCAGCGCCCCTGGGCCCCGAGGCGGGCGAAGAGCTCGATCATGTGGCCGCGCTGGCGGGGATCTAGACCGGTCAGAGGCTCGTCGAGCACCAACAGCACGGGATCGTTGACCAGGGCCTGAGCCACCTTCACCCGCTGACGCATGCCCTTGGAATAGGCGGTGACCTTGCGGGTGTCGTCGGCGTCGAGCTCCACCGTGGCCAACGCAGCGCGCGCTGCGCCATCCGGGTCGGCCACCCCGTTGAGCACGCCGGCCAGGCGCACGAAGGAGCGGGCGTCAAAGGCCTCGAACACCGCCTCTTGCTGGGGGACGATCCCGATCCGGCCCCGTACGGCGAGGTCGGTCCGTGGGTCGGCCCCCAGCACCCGGATGGTCCCCTGGTCGGGCGGCGTCAGCCCGCACAGCATTCGCAGCAGCGTCGACTTGCCGGCACCGTTCGGCCCGAGCAGCGCGGTCACCCCGACGCCCAGCGAGAAGGAAACCTCCGAGACCGAGACCACGTCGCCGAACCACTTCGACACCCCCTCCACCACCACCACCGAGTCGGCCGGCGGGTCGGGCGCCGGTTGGGCGGCGACGGGTGGCGCGAGCGGGGCGGTCATCGGGTGACCGGCAGGCGCTTGATGTTGTAGCGGGCCAGCGCGAAGCCGCCGAAGGTCCAGGCGAACCACGCCCCCCACACCACCACGGACGACACGCCCCGAAGCGTGAAGCTTCGCTCGCCGTGGATCCTCGCGGCCAGGTCGAGGCTGAGCAGCGTCACCGACCCGACACGCGCCGAGAGCGCTCCACCGGTGCTGGTGATGATCCCGGTCACGGTGAGCGACACCAGGAACAACAAGATGATCCCGGCCGAGGCCACCGACTTCCGGTCGGTCATGGACGCGATGCCCATGGTCACCCCGGTGTAGAGCAGCGAGAGGGCCACTCCGGCGCCGAGCACCCGCAACGACGTGAGGACGATGTCGCCCCACCCCTCGGGTCCCTGGCTCTGCAGCACGTTGGCCACCAACATGAGGAGCGGTGGGCCCAGGCAGACCAATGAGACCACACCGACGATGGCTCCTGCCTTGGCCAGGAGGTAGGTGTCCCGGTCGAGTGGTGACGAGAGGTAGACGCCCAACATGCCGCTGCGCCGGTCGGTGCAGAGCACCTCGGGAGCCACCAGGGCCACGAAGACCATGATGGCGGCGATGATGAACCCGTAATAGTCGCCGTAGGAGGGCAGAAAATCCTCCGGAACGTCCTGGACCGGGAAGAGGGCGATCACGCCGACGAAGACCACCGCCGGCAGGTAGGCGACCAGCACCACCGCCACCGGGAGCAACTTGGCCCAGAGGGTGCGGCGCAGGCCGAGCGCCCGTTGCACGCTGTGCTTGACGACCGAGCGGACGGCGCCCGGGACACCGGAGCGGTCACCGCGGTAGTGCCGGTAGCCACGGTCCAGGATGCGGGCCTGACCCGAGCCCAGGTCGCTCACGCCGGTGCCTCGGCCCGGTGGTCAGGAGGGCCGTACCCGGTGCTGTCCCTGTCCGACGGTCCGGGGGAGGGCGGAGGAGGCGCCGGAGGGCCGGGCGGCGGCGGCAGGGCACCCCGTCGGGCGTCGATGGTGGGATCGTCGGCGGCGCCGACACCGAGGAAGACCTCTTCGAGCGACGTGGTGCGGCGACCCAGCCGACGGATGCCGACACCTGCGTCGGCCATGGCGTCGCGCACCACGTCGAAGAGCCGGTCGTCGCCGGTGATCTGGAAGCGGTCCCCGTCGACGCGGATCTGGGCACCCGTGCGGTGGACGGCGTTGAGGGCGGCGTCGATCTCCTCGCCGGTGCCGTCGAACTCGACCGTGAGGCCTTCGCCACCGGCGCGCAGCACGTCGAGGCGGCCCGAAGCCGCCACCCGCCCGCCGTTGAGGATGACCACCGCGTCGCAGATCCTCTCCACCTCTTCGAGCAGGTGCGACGACAACAGCACGGTGATGGAGAACTCGTGGCCGATACGGTGGATCAGCTCCAACATGGCGTCTCGTTGCACCGGGTCGAGCCCGTCGGTGGGCTCGTCGAGCAGCACCAGCTTGGGGTCGTGGGCCAGCGCCTGGGCGAGCTTCACCCGCTGACGCTGGCCGGTGGACATGGTGCCCATGGGCCGCCCCCGCTCCTCGCCCAGGCCCACCTGCCACAACGCATCACTGGCCCGGGTGGTGGCCTCACGGCGGGGGAGGCCGTGGACCTCCACCACGTGGCGTACGAAGTCCACCGCCTTCACGTCGGGTGGCAGAAGGTGGTGCTCGGGGCTGTAGCCCACGCGCGCCCTGATCTCGGGGCCGGCGGTGGCCGGGTCGAGGCCGAACACCCGGATGGAGCCGGCGTCGGGCGTGTGCAGGCCCAGGATCATGCCGAGGAGGGTGGTCTTCCCGGCCCCGTTGGCGCCGAGGAGGCCGTTGACCCCGGGCCCGATCACGCAGTCCGCGCCGGCCAGGGCCTGGGTGGCGGCCCACCGCTTGGCCACGCCGGACACCTCGATCACCGGGGCGTCCCCGTCGAGTGTCCCCACGTCGGCCACTTCGTCACCCTACGACAACGGGTCGAGCGATCGAGCTGACCGGTCCGGGAACAGAAAAGCATGAAATATAATGAAAGAGGTTGATCGGAAGGACCGGCCGGCCTAGAAAGGCCGGCACCGAACAGACCAGCGAAAGCGAGACCAAGATGACGACGAAACCTGCCGACGAACGGTGTCGAGCGATACCCCTCCCGGTCCAGCGGGCCGAGGAACCGGGGGCGAACCGGCGGGGAGGCGGTTCCCGCGGGGTTCCGCTGGCCAGGACCCTCTTGCTGGCCCTGGTCATGGCGGCCACGCTGTCGGCCTGCAGCCCGTCCCAGGTGGCCCTGGCCGCCTGGTCGGGCATCCGCACGGTCAGGGAGGTCGCCGTGTTCCAGGTCGAGGCCACGCCGCCGAAGCTGAACCTGGTGGTCGACAAGCCCGAGACCAACTTCCTCTACGTCATCTACCGGGACCGGGGCATCTCCCAGGTCCGTCGGATCATGCTGGACGTCGCCCCGAAGGGCTACGGGCAGCGTTACTGCGCCGGGCCGGTGTGCTTCGACCTCGGCACCCCCGAGGTCGCCTGGCGTGGCGACGTGCGCGACCGGAGCGATCTCGACGATGCGCTGCGCGACAGCCAGAGCCGCAGGGAGTGCCTGACGTGGACGTACCTGCCTCGCCCCTCGGCCAACTGGACCACCCGCGACAACCAGTGCCGTCGATGACCGCCGTCCACGGCGAACGGCGGACGTGGCTCTGGGTACTCGGAGGGATGACCGCAGCCATCGTCGGACTCGGGGCCCTCGGCGCCGCTTGCGGCGCGGTCACCGTCAACCCGGCACCGTTGGAGCCGCGCCAACCGTGGTGCAACGAGACGAGGAGCCTGCTGGTGTCGGGTCGCAAACCCACGCCCGACCCTGCCGCCATGTTGACCACGGAGCCGGGAACGCCCGACGCGCAGACCTGGGAGGCGAGCAAGGCCATCTGGGTCCTCGAGTTCACGCTGGCACCAGAGCTTTCCGTGCCGCCCGAGATCCTGGTCGACGGAAGGGGGTTCGTGGCCGGTCTCGAGCGCCACGACCAAGGCAAAGAACCCGAACCCGAACAGGTGGCTGCGGCCGACCGCCTGACCGCTCGCCTCGAGAACTGCGCGCCCGTGCGCTGAGAGGCCGGCCAGGCGCCGCGACCACGACGTAGTGGGTTGGATTCTGGGGGGCAGGGTGCGGAGAACCCAACCCACTTCGGCAAGGGGGTTGCCTGCGACCGGGATGGTCTGGCACACTCCACGTCGATGGAGACGCCGACCCGCCTCGTAGTAGTAGTCACGTAGCGCACGCCCTCCACCACCCGCGTGCGCCCCTCGACCTCCCACACCGGGAGGTCGTCGCAGTTTTCGGGCCACGCCACCTTGCGGCCAGACTGCACCAGGGGCGTTCGCGACCGTCCATCGCCGCACCGCGCAGTACCGACCCCATAGGGAACCCATGCAGCTCAACGGAGGACAGGCCCTCATCAAGGCCCTCGAGATGGAAGGCGTCGAGGTCATCTTCGGCCTGCCCGGGGGGGCGATCCTGCCGGTGTACGACCCCATCATCGACTCGCCGATCCGCCACATCCTCGTGCGCCACGAACAGGGCGCCGGTCACATGGCCGAGGGCTACGCCCACGCCACCGGCAAGCCCGGTGTGGCCATGGTCACCAGTGGCCCCGGGGCCACCAACATCGTCACCCCGCTGGCCGACGCCTACATGGACTCGGTGCCCATGATCTGCATCACCGGCCAGGTCGGCACGGCCAGCATCGGCACCGACGCCTTCCAGGAAGCCGACATCACCGGCATCAGCCAGTCGGTCACCAAGCACAACTACCTCGTGACCCGCGCTGCCGACATCCCGAGGGTCATACGCGAGGCCTTCCACATCGCCACGACTGGTCGCCCCGGACCGGTGCTGGTCGACATCCCCAAGGACATCGTCGATCCCACCAACCCCAACTCGGCCATGGAGTGGTACTGGCCCACCGACGCCGAAGTCGCCGCCGGGCTCCCCGGCTACAAGCCCACCACCGTGGGCCACCCCCGCCAGATCCGCGAGGCGGCCGAGCTGATCCTCGCCGCCGAGCGGCCGGTCATCTACGCCGGCGGCGGGATCCTCAAAGCTCGCGCCGCCGAGGCGCTGCGCGAGCTGGCCGAGCTCACGGAGATCCCGGTGGTCACCACCTTGATGGCCCGGGGCGCGTTCCCCGACGACCACCCGCTCTGCCTGGGCATGCCGGGCATGCACGGCAACTACACGGCGATCATGTCGATGCAGGAGTCGGACCTGCTCATCGCCCTGGGCTCGCGCTTCGACGACCGGGTCACCGGCAAGGTCCCGGCCTTCGCACCGCTGGCCAAGATCATCCACGTCGACATCGACCCGGCCGAGCTGGGCAAGGTCCGTCGCCCCGACGTGCCGATCGTGGGCGACGCCAACCAAGTCATCGTGGAGATGGTCAAGGCCATCCGCCACCAGATCGACACCGGCGCCACCCAGCCCGACCTCACGCCGTGGCGCTCCACCCTCTCGGGTTGGCAGGAGCGCTACCCGTTGGCCTACGAGGAGCCCGTCGACGGCGACATGCTCAAGCCGCAGATGGTGCTGGAGGCGCTGCGGGACCTCGCGCCCGAGGACTGCATCGTGGCCAGCGGCGTGGGCCAGCACCAGATGTGGACCAGCCAGTACTGGACCTTCCGCCACCCGTACACCTGGATCAACTCCGGCGGCCTGGGCACCATGGGCTTCGCCGTGCCGGCCGCCATCGGCGCCAAGGTGGGCCGACCCGATCGCATGGTGTGGGCGGTCGACGGCGACGGCTGCTTCCAGATGACGGCCCAGGAGCTGGTGACGGCGGCGGCCGAGCGCATCCCGGTGAAGATCGCCATCTTGAACAACGCCTACCTCGGCATGGTCCGCCAGTGGCAGGAGATGTTCTACGAGGAGCGGTACTCCGAGGTGTACCTGTCGCCCGACCTGCCCGACTACGTGAAGTGGGCCGAGGCCATGGGCTGCGTGGCCTTCCGGGTGGAGCACCCCGACGACATCGTCCCTACCATCGAGAAGGCCAACGCCATCGACGACCGCCCGGTGGTGATCGAGTTCCGCACTGACGCCTCCGAGAAGGTCTTCCCGATGGTGGCCTCCGGCCGGTCCAACTCCGAGGTCCAGGTCCCCGAGTTCCAGCGCACGGCGGAACAGGCCGAGCGGGGAGAGTTGCCGCAATGAGCGACCGCCGCAACGACGTGGCTCACCACACCCTGTCGGTGCTGGTAGAGAACAAGGCCGGCGTGCTGGCCCGGGTGGTCAACATGTTCAGCCGACGGGCCTACAACATCTACTCCCTGGCCGTGGCCCCCACCGACGATGAGCGCTTCAGCCGCCTCACCGTGGTGGTCGACGTGGAGTCGGCCCCGCTCGAGCAGATCGTCAAGCAGCTCCACAAGCTGGTCAACGTGGTCAAGATCGTCGAGCACGACCCCCGCCACTCGGTGGAGCGCGAGCTGCTGATCGCCACCGTCAAGGTGGCGGTGGCCGACCGCCACCAGGTGGCCGAGCTCACCCGGATCTTCGAGGGCCGCATCCTGGCCGTGAGCCACGACGCCCTCACCGTCTCGCTCGAAGGCCACCCGGCCAAGATCGACGACTTCGAGGAGCTGCTGCGCCCCTTCGGCATCGCCGAGCTCCAGCGCACGGGCCGCGTCGCCCTCAACAAGCTCGAACGCGAACCGGCCCGCCTCCACGCCGTCAGCGGCGTCCGGGGCGCCTGACCGGGCCGCTCCTGGCCCGGCCTGACCGGTGGCTTTCGGCCCACCACGACCGCGGCTACCAACCACGAACTCCGACCGACCGCTCCCACCACAACGAGAGAAGAACGATGGCCACCGTGTACTACGAGTCCGACGCCGACCGGTCTCACATCGCCGACCGCAGGGTGGCCGTGCTGGGCTACGGCTCGCAGGGCCACGCCCACGCCCTGAACCTGAAGGAGTCGGGCGTCGACGTGCGCGTCGGGTTGCGGGAGGGCTCGGCGTCAAAGGCCAAGGCCGAAGAGGCCGGGCTCAGGGTGATGTCGAACGCCGAGGCCACCGCCGAGGCCGATGTCGTGATGATGCTGCTGCCCGACACCGAGATCGGCGCGGTGTACGAGGCCGACGTGGCCCCCCACCTGAACCCGGGCGACGCCCTCTTCTTCGCCCACGGGTTCAACGTGCGCTTCGGCTACGTCAACGCGCCCGAGGGCATCGACGTGGCCCTCGCCGCGCCCAAGGGTCCCGGGCACCTGGTGCGGCGCACCTACACCGAGGGCGGCGGCGTGCCATGCCTCATCGCCGTGGCCCAGGACGCCAGTGGCTCCGCCCGTGACCTCGCCCTGGCCTACGCCGACGCCATCGGCGGCACGCGCGCTGGCGTGATCGAGACCACCTTCGAGGAGGAGACCGAAACCGACCTGTTCGGTGAGCAGGTGGTGCTGTGCGGCGGCCTCACCGCCCTGGTGCAGGCCGGCTTCGAGACGCTGACCGAGGCCGGGTACCAGCCCGAGATGGCCTACTTCGAGTGCCTCCACGAGCTCAAGCTCATCGTGGACCTGATGTACGAGGAGGGCATCGCCGGCATGAGGTACTCGATCTCCACCACCGCCGAGTACGGCGACGTGAGCCGCGGGCCGCGCATCATCACCCCTGAGGTGAAGGCCGAGATGAAGGTCATCCTCGACGAGATCACGTCGGGGAAGTTCGCCGAGGAGTTCGTGGGCGAGGTCCGCGGTGGCGGCGCCAACTTCGACGCCCTCCGCAAGCGCGGCGCCGACCACCAGATCGAGACCGTCGGCAAGGACCTCCGAGCGATGATGCCGTGGATCTCCGCCGGCAAGAAGTCCGTCACCGAGGTCTCCGGCGGCGACTGATCCGATCCTTCGCCACTCGCCCACCTGACGTCGCTGCCCGTCGCAGCACACGTCCGGCGTCCGACCGGATTGTCGACTTGATGGGTCGGGATTCGGGGGTAGGATTGCCGCCATGAGCGAAGACACCTGGGGTTTCGAGACCCGCCAGATCCATGCCGGCCAGGAGCCCGACCCCACCACCGGGGCCCGGGCGGTGCCGATCTACCAGACCACCTCGTACCAGTTCAAGAGCTCCGAGCACGCCGCCAACCTGTTCGCGCTGGGCGAGATCGGCAACATCTACACCCGCATCATGAACCCCACCCAGGGCGTGGTGGAGGCTCGGGTGGCCGCCCTCGAAGGGGCGACCGCCACCGCCGTCGGCCTGCCCGGTGCCCTGGCGGTGGCGTCGGGGCAGGCGGCCGAGACGCTCTCCATCTTGAACCTGGCCGAGGCCGGCAGCCACATCGTGGCGTCGGCGTCGCTCTACGGCGGCACCTACAACCTGTTCCACTACACGTTCCCGAAGATCGGGATCGAGGTCAGCTTCATCGACGACCCCGACGACCTCGACGCCTGGCGGGCCGCGGTCAAGCCCAACACCAAGGCGTTCTACGGCGAGAGCATCGGCAACCCCAAGAACGACTTCCTGGACATCGCAGGGATCGCGGCCGTGGCCCACGACGTCGGCGTCCCGCTGATAATCGACAACACCGTGGCCAGCCCGTGGCTGATCCGCCCGTTCGAGCACGGCGCCGACATCGTGGTCCACTCGGCCACCAAGTTCATCGGCGGCCACGGCACCTCCATCGGTGGCGTGATCGTCGACGGCGGCTCGTTCGACTTCTCCGCCGGCGACAAGTACCCCGGCTTCACCGAACCCGACCCGAGCTACCACGGCCTCCAGTACTGGCCCGCCCTCGGCGCCGGGTCCTACATCATCAAGGCCCGGGTGCAGCTGCTGCGAGACATCGGCGCCGCCATCAGCCCCTTCAACTCGTTCCTGCTCCTCCAGGGGCTGGAGACGCTGAGCCTCCGCATGGAGCGCCACAACGCCAACGCCCAGGTGGTGGCCGACTACCTGGCCGGTCACCCCCAGGTGGAGGCGGTCCAGTTCGCCGGACTCGCCGACTCGCCGTGGCACGAGCGGGCCAACGCGCTCACCCGTGGCCGGGGCAACGGTTCGGTGCCGGCGTTCACCATCGCCGGCGGGCGCGAGGCAGGGGCCAAGTTCGTGGAGGGCCTCACCCTGCACAGCCACGTGGCCAACATCGGCGATGTCCGCAGCCTGGCCATCCACCCCGCTTCCACCACCCACAGCCAACTGAGCGAGGTCGAGCAGACCGCCAGTGGCGTGGGTGCCGGCCTGGTCCGCCTGTCGGTCGGCCTCGAGTCGATCGACGACATCATCGCCGACCTCGACCAGGGCTTTGCCGCCGCCAAGTAGCTGCGAACCCTGATCGGTTCCGCCGGCGCCCGTCCGTGCCGGTTCGTCCACCTGCTCCCACCTGCGCACCTGCGTGTGCCCACCTCGGAGCGACGATCGGGCCGTCGCCTTCCGCCGGCGCCCGAGGCACGGTGTGAACCAGAGCTGCGGCTGGTCAGGGTTCGCCGACGTCCGAGATGGCGTAGCGCTTCACGTCGGCATCGACGATCGCCGCTTGTTGGCCATCGCTGGGCCCGGACCCGCGGAAGGCGAACAACCGCTCCTCGTCCTCCCAGCGCTCGTAGATGCGTATCCGGGTGGGGTCCACCGTGTCGGCGGTGATGGAGAAGTCGAGGCAACCGGGTGCGGCGCGCGCCGCCGCCACCGCCTCCACGCACTCCGCCACGTAGGCGTCGCGCTCGCTGGCACTGACGACGAGATGTCCGGCGATGATGAGCATGGAGGAGCGGACCGTACCCACCGCCGGGACCCATCACCGGGTCGCGCTGCGCCAAGGCCTACGCATCGCTCGATGGCGCTACCGCCGTCATCTCCGTCCGTGGCCGATCTCGTGGGTGCCCAGGCGGCCAGTCGGTTCGCCACCTTCGAGAACGGGTTCACCGGACCCGCCGGGGTCGCCAGAAGACGGGTCCAGGGCAACACGAGCTGGCGCCCATCGGTCGACCAGGGCCACGGCGTCGTCGACGTTCGTCCCGCCGGAGAGCAGGAACGGACCTCCGGGACGAAACTGCCCGGAAGGGAACCGCATCCCCAGCCAACCGAAGGACTGGCCACCGGCCAGCTCGCGCACTTCGAAGTACAGCTTCGAGCGCTTGCGCGTGCCGATCCACGTGGGGACCAGCCTGACGGTGGCGAGCGGAGGACCCGTTGCCAGCGTCTGGCCGACGCACGCATCTTCTGCACCAACGACTGGAATCTGATGGGCAACGGGACCGGCGCCACTCGGTTCCTCGACACCAGAACTGCGAGCGCCTTCGAGCCCCGGTGTTCGTCGAGCGAGCTAGCCACCTCGCCCGCTGAGCGGTTCAGGCCGAACGGAGCTCGGCGACGACGTGGTCGATGCTGCGGGTGAGCTGGGCGATGTCTTCGGCGTCGATGGCCGGGAACATGGCGATGCGGAGCTGGTTGCGGCCCAGCTTGCGGTAGGACTCGGTGTCGACCAAGCCGTTGGCCCGCAGGATCTTGCTCACCGTGGTGGCGTCGACCCCGTCGTCGAGATCGATCGTGGCCACCACGTTGGACCGCAGGCTCGGGTCGGTCACGAACGGCGTGGCGTAGTCGGACGCTTCGGCCCACCCGTAGAGGATCTCGGCCGAGCGGGCGCTGCGGCCCGACGAGAACCCCAGCCCACCGTTCTGGTTGATCCACTCCAACTGGTGGACAGCCAGGAAGATGGTGGCCAGCGCCGGGGTGTTGTAGGTCTGGTCCTTGAGCGAGTTGTCGAGGGCGATCTTGAGGTCGAGTGAGGCGGGAATCCACCGGTCGCTGGTGGCCAGCCGCGCGATGCGCTCCATCGCCGCGGGGGACACCGCAGCGATCCACAGGCCTCCGTCGGAGGCCAGGCCCTTCTGCGGGGCGAAGTAGTACACGTCGGTCTCGGCGGCGTCGAAGCGCAACCCGCCGGCCGCCGAGGTGGCGTCGACGGCTACCAGTGCGCCCGGGTCGGCACCGTCGGGGCGGGCAATGGGAATGGCCACGCCGGTGCTGGTCTCGTTGTGGGTGAGGGCGTAGAGGTCGATGCCGGCCTCGGCCGCTGGCGAGGGGGCGGTTCCGGGATCGCTGGCGACGATCGACGGGTCCTTCAGGAACGGGGCCCGAGTGGCGCACTCGGCGAACTTGGAGGAGAACTCGCCAAAGGTGAGGTGCTGGCTCTGGGCGTCGATCAGGCCGAACACCGCAGCGTCCCAGAACGCAGTGGTTCCACCGTTGCCCAAGATGACCTCGTACCCGTCGGGCAGCGCGAACAGCTCGGCCACTGCGTTGCGCAGGCGGCTGACCATGAACTTCACCGGGGCCTGGCGGTGGCTGGTGCCCAGGTACTCCCCGGCCTCGGCGGCCAGCGCAGCCACCGCCTCGGGCCGCACCTTGGACGGCCCGCTCCCGAACCGGCCGTCGGTCGGCAGCAGGTCGGCAGGGATGGTGATCGAGGGCGTCCCGGTGCTCATGTCCGCCAGCATCGCAGCCCCACCGCCGACCGGTCGAAGCCGTTGGCCCCGGCTCGGTGCCCCAGACAGCTTCGGGTCCACGTCGACCTCCTCTCGGCGAACTTGTGGTGTGAGATGGGCGAAAACACGATCGTGGGACCGGAAGTTCGGGAGAAGCTGGGGTTCGGTCGCATGGAGGCTCCCGACGCTCCGCCGGAGAACCGGGTTCGGGACGGGGGAGGGGGCGTGACACCATGGGGTCGCAGCGACCGGCCGGCCCCTACCGCTCGTCCTGAAGCGCCCGTCACCACCGCAGGAGAGGTCCCCATGGGTACCCGAGTGTCCGACCGCATCGCTGCCATCGCTCCGTCGGCCACCCTGGCCGTCGACGCCAAGGCCAAGGCGCTCAAGGCGGCCGGCGAACCGGTGATCGGCTTCGGTGCCGGCGAGCCCGACTTCGCCACGCCCGACCACATCGTGGAAGCTGCCGTCGCCGCCTGTCGCGAGCTCAAGAACCACCGCTACTCACCAGCGGGCGGCCTGCCCGAGCTCAAGGAGGCGGTGGCGGCCAAGACCGCCCGCGATTCCGGCTACCACGTCGAGGCCGGCCAAGTGCTCATCACCAACGGCGGCAAGCACTCGGTGGCCAACGCCTTTGCCACCCTCGTCGACCCCGGCGACGAGGTCATCCTCCCGTCGCCCTACTGGACCACGTACCCCGAGCCCATCCGTCGGGCCGGCGGCGTCCCGGTGGAGGTCCTGGCCGACGAGGCCTCGGGCTTCCGGGTGTCGGTAGAGCAACTCGAAGCGGCCCGCACGCCCAGGACCAAGGCGCTCATGTTCGTGTCGCCGTCGAACCCCACCGGTGCGGTGTACCCCCGCGCCGAGGTGGAGGCCATCGGCCGGTGGGCGGTGGAGCACGGCATCTGGGTTGTGACCGACGAGATCTACGAGCACCTCACCTACGGCGACCACCAGTTCCACTCCATGCCGGCGTTGGTGCCCGGCCTGGCCGATCGCTGCGTGGTGGTCAACGGCGTGGCCAAGACCTACGCCATGACCGGGTGGCGGGTCGGTTGGATGATCGGCCCCGCCGACATCGTCAAGGCCGCCGCCAACCTCCAGAGCCACGAGACCTCCAACGTGGCCAACGTGTCGCAGCGCGCTGCGTTCGCCGCGCTGTCGGGCGGGCTCGACGACGTGGCCCGCTTCCGGGAGGCCTTCGACCGTCGGCGTCTGGCCATCTGGAAGGGGCTCGACGCCATCGAAGGCGTCACCTGCCTGGAGCCCGAGGGGGCGTTCTACGCCTTTCCGAGCTTCAAGTCGGTGCTCCAACGGAAGGTGGCCGGCCGCACGGTGCGCACCACCGTGGAGCTGGCCGACCTCATCCTCGAGGAGGCCAAGGTGGCCATCGTCCCCGGCGAGGCGTTCGCTGCGCCCGGCTACGCCCGCCTGTCGTTCGCCCTCGGCGACGACGACCTGGCCGAAGGCGTGGCCCGCATCGCGGAGCTCCTGGCCAAGTAAGCGCACGAGAGCGGGGACGCGCGATGACCGATGAGCTCCACCACGACGGCTTGGAGGACCCGGCCTGGTGGCGGGCCCGACAGGACGACTACCTGCAGGCGGCTACCGGGCGCTTCATCCCGACGTCCCCGCTCAACGTGATCGACCACCTCGAGCGGGCCCACCGAACCGGTGACGACGGCCCCGACTGGGAGGCCGTCGACGCCGCCGCCCTGGCTCGCTGGTTCGTCCGCATCGACCACTGGCTCGACTGCGCCGACTTCGACGTCCTGCGGCTCCTGACTCTGTGGCACGGCTACCGCAGCGAGCTGCCCGAACCTGTGGCCGCCGCCCTGGCCGAACGGTTCCTGGGCTTCCGCTACTGGTACACCGACCCCGTCGAGGACGACGTGGTCGACGAGCGCTGGTACTGGTCGGAGAACCACCGGCTGATCTTCCACACCTGCGAGTACCTGGCCGGCCAGGCCTTCTCCGACCAGCGTTTCTCGGTGGCCGGCCTCACCGGCGAGGAGCACCGCCAGCGGGCGTCGGGTCGGCTGGCGGCGTGGTTCGACGAGAAGGCGGTCGACGGGTTCAGCGAGTGGCACTCCGACGTGTACTACGCCAAGGACCTGGCCCCGTTGGTCACGCTGGCCGAGCTGGCCGACGACGAGGCGCTGGCCGAACGGGCGTCCGCGTTCCTCGATCTCCTGCTCTATGACCTCGCCCTCCACTGCCATCGGGGCAACGTCGGCGTCACCCACGGGCGCTCCTACATGAAGGACAAGTCGCGAGCCGTCGACCAGCCGGTCTTCGGCGCCGTGAAGCTCTGCTTCGACACCACCGAGGAGCCCTGGCCGCTCGACGACGGCGACAGCGCCGACCTGCTGCCCCGCAACGAGTCGGCCACCGTCCTGGCCCGAGCCCGCCGCTACCGGCCGCCGGCCGTCGTGCGGCGCGTCGCCGCCAGCGACCACGAGGTGCTCGACGAGGAGTGCATGGGCATGCCCATCGACCCGTCGGGGCCGGTGGTGCCCGATCCAAAGCGAGCCGACGGGCTCTCCTACACCGATCCCGAGATGGTGCCGTTCTGGTGGGACCGCAGCGCCCTCACGCCGTGGCAGCTGGTGCCGCTCACCGTGGCCACCCTCGACCGCTACCGGTTGTGGGACAGCAAGCTCTTCGCCCTGTTCAAGGTGGTGCGCGACGCCACCGGTGGCGACGTCGATCTCATGGTGCAGCTGGCCGCCGACCTGCACCCCATGGTCAACGCTGGCTTGCTCGAGGAGGTCCACACCTGCACCTGGCGCAACGGCCACGCCATGTTGTCGACCGCCCAGGCCTACCGGCCGGGCGCAGCCGGCTTCCAGCACCACGTCTGGCAGGCCACCCTCGACGAGCGGGCCGTGGTCTTCACCACCCACCCCGGCAACCGGCCGTCGCGCCGCGCCGGCGACTGGCTCGACCACGACCGCTACTGGACCGGCAGCGCCACCCTGCCGCTGTCGGTGCAGCACCGCCGGGTGGCCATCCACCGCTACCAGCCGGCCTTTGCCCGCCCCACCGATCGCTCGCTGGCCGCGTTCGCCTACCAGCGCTACACCCACGCCTACTTCCCGACGGAATGCTTCGACGAGGTCCGCTCTGTCGGCCACTGGACCCTCGGCCGCCGGCGCCATGGGTTCGTGGCCCTGTGGTCGTGGCGGGCCCCGGCGTGGCGCCACCACGACCCGGCCGAGGTCTTCACCAACGGCCTCACCGAACCGTTCGACCTGGTGGCCGACGGCGGGGCCGACGACGTGTGGATCTGCGAGGTGGGCGACGCCGACCGGTGGGGCAGCTTCGACGACTTCTGCTCGGCCGTCACCGGTGCAGACGTGGAGGTGGACGATCCCGGCTGGGCCGGTGACGGCCCCCACCCCGGTTTCACGGTGAGGTACGCGTCGCCATCGGAAGGCCTCGTCGAGAGCTCGCCCGACTCCTGGTTGCGGGTGGACGGCCGCGAGGTCTCGGTGCGAGGCGCCGACCGCTTCCGCAACCCGTTCACCGTCGTCGCCCGAGGCCAGACGATCATCCCGATGAGCGACGACCACGGAACCTGGCAGCTCGACCTGGCCGCCGGCCACCGAGGCCCGCCGTAGGAGGTGTCCTCGTTCTGCTTGTGGATCGGGTCGATTGTCGACCGCAGACACAAGGAGAACGGACGGGTGGGTCCGCTGCCTCGTTCTGCTTGTGAGGGTGGTCGATCGATGACCGAGATCACAAGGAGAACGAGAACGACGTCGGGTTGGGCACGCCCGGATGTCTCCTGCGGGGGCCTGGGCAGGACGCCGGCGAGGCGGTCAGTCGGCGTAGCTCACGACGTGGAGCGTGGCGGCGGGATCGTCGGGTCCCTGGACGGCGACGACCGAGAACCCCCACCCGCCGGCCGAGATGTTGAACGAGGCGTTGACGACGTCGATGCCGTCGAGCACGGTCGTCATGGGTGCGGTGACGTCGCCGGCCGGCGTCGTGGCGTCAGCTTCGTCGATCAGGTCCTGGACCGCGGCGGCTCCGTCAGCGGCGGAGAGGACCGACGTGGAGCCACCGGTCCCACCGAACGTCGGGATGGTGGGCATGAGCGACCGGCTCCTGTCTGGGAGGTGGATAGCGTCGCCCTGTTCGCTGAACAAGACGTCGCCCTCGACTCGGTCGGAGTCGTCCACCACGGACTCGGGCGCGGCCACCCCCTCTGCATCGTCGTCGATGGACAGGTCGGGGGTCCCGCCAGGCTCCACGAAGGTGACCGACACCAGCAACACCGGCGCCTCGCCAGTGGTCCAGAGCTGGAGGTCGGCCCCGTTGCCCGCGACCTCGCCGTCGTAGAAGTCCGCCTGGAGCCAGGGGGTCTCGGGGCCCGCACCAGAGTCAGGCCCGCCTCCAGCACGGATGCTCACCTCTCCCACACCCAGCTCGTTGATCTGATCCACCCATTCTCGCAGTACGGCGCCGGGATCCTTGGCGTCGACGCGAAAGGCCGCTTTGAGGATCCGGCCCTCGACGGGTATGCCGTCGTACTCGAGCACGATGCTGTCATAGACCGCCGGGCGGCCGATGGCCGTGGTGCCCTCCACATGCTCGAGCCCGAACGGCAAGGGATAGACCTTGAGGAAGTCCTCCTCGTTCGTCGCAGTACGGTCGGAGTCGGCGTTCGTGTCGTTCGTCTCGCTCGTGCAGGCAACGGCGATCCCTAACAACGCTGAGACCGCCAGCGCGGCAGCGAGGCGATGCGTCTTTCCCACGGCAGGATCCTGCCATCGCGCCTGGCCCGTCCGCCATCAGCCATAAGCATCAGCGGCCCGTGGTTCAGCCGGGTCCACTGTCGACGTAGAGGGTGGCCGCCGGGTCGTCGGGCCCTTGGACGGCGACGACGGTGAGGCTCCAGCCCCCGCCTCCGATGAAGAACGAGGCCTCGATGACGGTGGCGCCGTCGATCTCGGTGGTCACTGGCGCACTGACCTCGCCGCCGCTGTGCAGGACCAAGGCTTCGTCGAGCAGGTCCCGGACGGTCGCAGCTCCGTCCTCGGCGGCGATGACCGATGTGGTGCCCTCCATCCCCCGGACGGTCGGGAACGTCGCAGTCAGCGAACGGGTCCGGGCGGGGAGGTGGACGACGTCGTCTCCTTCGGTGAACAACACGTCGCCGCCCGATCGAACTGCTTCGTCGACGACGGGCTCGGGCGGGTCGGGCGTGCCGGCGTCGTCCTCGACGGCTCCGGCGACCGCATCGGGCGCCGACAATGCCAGCCTCACGAACAACACCGGCGTGTCGTCTGCGGTCCAGAGCTCGAGATCGGCGGTGTTGCCCAGGCCGCTGATGTCCTTCGTAGAACCCAAGCCTTGTGCTTGCAGCCATGGTGACCGAGCGCCCTGACCGGCACGGACGGTCACCTCGCCGAGCCCGACCCGGTCCAGCTGATCGACCCAGTCCCGGAACACGCCGAGCGGATCCTTGCCGTCGACGCGATAGGCCGCTCGCAGGATCCGAAGCGAGCCGGGTTGGCCGCCATAGATGACCGTTGCGTCCTCGTACACCGCCCGGCGGCCGATGGACGTGGTGCCTTCGACGTGTTCGAGCCCGAACGGGAGGGGATAGGCGTCGGCGAAGCCCACGTCGATGGCTGCAGACGGGTCGCCGCCTGCCTCGGTACGCTCTGTTGTGCTGGTGCAGGCCAGCGTGGTCCCCATCAGCACCGACACCGTGAGGGCGCCGGCCAACCAGCGCTCCACGGCCACGAGGCACATCCTGCCATCGGAGGTCGCCGTCGTCCGTCGTCAGTCGTCAGTCGTCAGTTCTCGTCGCTGACCACCGTCAGTCGGTGAGGGCTTGGCCTTCTTGGATGGTGAGGGTGAAGGTGGTGGTGAGGGAGACGGCGGGGAGGGTGCCGGCCTGGCCGTTGCTAGCGGTCCAGGTGAGGGCCCAGTCGACGGTGGCGTCGATGGTGAAGGTGCCGTTCCAGTCGAACGGGTGGCTGCAGTCGCTCTCGGCCCGAGCGTCGTAACGGCCCTCGACCCAGGGGGTGCCGGCACCGGGGCAGTCGATGGTGACCTGGTCGGCGGCCGCCTCGGCGGGACCGCCGCTGATGGCGATGTGGGTGGTGTCGGGGGTGGCGCTGAGGGTGGCCGAGAGGCCAGGGACGGTGGCCGTGGTGGCCGCCGGATCGAAGTTGTCGACCCAGAACCAGACGGGCACGCCGACGAGCTGGACGGCGCCCCGTGGCGGCGAGGTGGACACATCGGGGACATCCAGCACGAGCTGTTGCTGGGCCGCAGCGACGAGGAGGGCGGCATCGGGTTGCGCTGGTTGCGCCGGTTGCGCCGGTTGCGCGGGTTGGGTCAGGAACTGGTCGAGGTTGCCGTTGTCGACGCGCCTGCAGCGGGAGAAGCCGGTGGCCGTGGCCAGCTGGGGCTTGCCGAACTTCGCGATCTTGAAGCCCGGGGCGCTGAACCCGCTCCCGTCGCCGGCCAGGAACTTCGGCAGGTTGTCACAGTGCGAGTACACCGGCTTCGAAGGTCTAACCGGAGTCTTTGCCGGCGCCTCTACCGGCCCATCGTCCTCATCCTCGCCGCCATTGCCGCCACCTACGCCGGTCGAGACACCGACGTTGCCTCCCTGGCTTGTCCCTGCAGCGTCGGCCGACGCATCGCTGTTCAGTCCCAGTGTCTCCTCCGCTGCCACCGCTTCAGGAAAGATGAATAGAACCGCTAACACGCTTCCGGCAAGAAGACTCGCTGCGGCCGGGGCCCTCATCGGTCGCACCCTTCAGCATCTGGCCAGCGTTGCAGTCGATTCTGTTCTGACACTTTCCACTGGGACTCCTCGAGAACCAGGGTCGCCTCAATGAGCGATGTGGCAACCTCGTCGTTCACGACCGTGCCGGACGCTCGTTCGATGACCTGGACGTCATCCACCAAACAAATTTCGATTACCGCTAGAGTTGCACCCTGCAATTGAACTTCCAGAATTTCAGGAACAGGGGGTGATCCCGACGGAAAGCGGTCGATTTGGCCGCTCCTCAACGCCTCTTCATTGCGTGTCCGCGTAACCTCAAGGCTGGCGCCGGTGTGATTTTCCGCGATTGTCGGGTCGTCGGGATTTGGGTTCTCAAGACGGCGGAAGTAGCTCTCAACGATGTCCAGGTAGGCGGCTTCGACCTCCTCCTCCGGTGTGGGCGGGGTCGTGGTGGTCGTGGTCGGACCGGTGGTGGTCGGGGCGGGTTCGGTCGTGGTGGTGTCGGGGAGCGTGTCACCGGCGGTGGGCGACTCGGGTTTGTCGTCGGAGCAGGCGGCACCGGCCAGCGCCAACGTCAGGAGCAGCGGGGGGACCAAGACCGTCCGCAGTCGCGGCCATCGTCGAGGTTGCCTCGATAGGAGCGCGTGGGGCGGGGCGAGGGTGGCCGATCCTGGCATGGACACCTTTGTACCCCGATCTCGCCTCCGTTACACATCGGGTTGTTCCATGCCTTTCCGAACGAAACCCGGATCGGTGGGGGAAGTTCGATGTTCCGGTCGGGCGACCGGCCGACACGGTCGACCGGCGATCGGTGCGAACCTGGCCGTCCACCCGCTGTCGCCCAGGAGCCACCCATGATCGATCCTGTTGCTCCTGGCGCAGGAGACCCTTCCAGGGTCGACCCTGCTGCGGCCACCGGCGCCGTTCTTGGCGCGGTCGGCACCCCCGACGAGTCGCAGGCGACCGTTCCCTACGGTGCGTGGCCGTCGCCGGTGACGGCGGCTCGGCTGGTGGAGGGGGCGGCTGGCGTTGGTGAGATTCGCGCCGACGGCGACGACGTGTGGTGGAACGAGCAGCGGCCGTCGGAGGGAGGGCGCTACCAGCTCGTTCGGCGGTCGAGTGACGGCGAACGCCACGACCTGTTCCCGGCCTGGGACCCCGACCCGCAGAGCGGTGCCGCCTGGAACGCCCGGACCGCGGTCATGGAGTACGGCGGTGGGGCCTGGGGCGTGCGCCACGGGGTGGTGGTCTTCGCCAACTGGGCCGACCAGCGGCTCTACCGGGTCGACCCCGATGGCGAGCCCACGCCGATCAGCCCCGAACCGCCGTCGGCCCGTGGCCACCGGTGGAGCGAGCCCACGTGGCTCGACGAGCGGTGGCTGGTCTGCGTGCGTGAGCTCCACGATCCGGCCGTGGTGGCCGATCACGGCGAGGCCGTCACCGAGCTCGTGGCCATCCCGGTGGATGGCTCGGCCGTCGCCGACCCGTCGCTGGTGCGCCTGCTGGTGACCGGTCCCGACTTCGTGCACTCGCCAGCAGTTCAGGCCCACCCAGGTCAGCGGGCCGATGGCGTCGGCGACGGCGCTGGTTCGACCCACTGGCCCGCCCCGAGCGGAGGAGATGACGCCCCGAGCGTCGGCCCCAACGATGGTTCGCGCACCCTCGCCTCCCCAGAGCCGGGAACCGCGTTCGATCCCGCCGAGGCGCCACCCGATACCGACCGCCGTGGGCTGCGACATCGTCCCATCCCGTTGGTGGCCTGGGTCCAGTGGGACCATCCCCGGATGCCGTGGGACGGCACTGAGCTCCTGGTGGCTGAGGTCATGCGCGACGACGACGGCAACCCGTCCGGCATCGGGCCGACCTGCCTGATGGCGGGCGGGCCGACGGAGTCGGTGGTCCAGCCTGGTTTCACCGCCCGCGGCGACCTGGTGTTCTGCACCGATCGCACCGGCTGGTGGAACCCCAGTCGCATCACGGCGGCGCAGGTGACGATGGCCCTGGTCCAGGTGACTGACGCCGACCGCCCAGTCTCCGCTGCGACGACGGCTGATCCCGCTCATGCGTCCGGTACCGAACCGGTCGACGCCATCATCTCCGACGAGACCGAACCGGTGGAGGGCGTCGTCTCCCCAACCGTTCGGAAGCCAGCAGCCCCGCCCGCCGGTAGCGGTTCGGATCGCGCTCTCGTCGCCGGGGTCGGCGAACAAGGGCCCGCCGCCGTCGCTGGCGGCGGCCGCGCCGTCCCCGTCGACATCGTGGTCGAGCCGGTCATCGCCGGGGAAGGGATCGAGGCCGAGATCGGTGGCGCCCTGTGGGTCGGTGGCCAGCGGTGGTGGGCCGAGCTGGACCACGGGCGGCTGGTGGTGTCGGTCACCGCCGACGGTGTCGACGGCCTGGCGGTCATTGCGCGGGACGGTCATCTCGAGATGCTCGGCACCCCGTTCTCCGAGGTGTCGCAGGTGGTGGCCGGGCCCGACGGCTCGGTCCTGGTGGTGGCCGGCACCCCGGTGTCCGAGGGTGCGCCCTACGCCCTCATCGTCGGCGACGGCGCCGACTGGGTTGACGAGCCGTTGGTGAGGGATCCGGCCCGTCCCGGGCACCTTTCCCCAGAGCCCCAGTCCGAATCGGACGACCCGGACCACGAGGCGAACGGAGCACGGAGGGACCGCACGCCGACCGTCGCCATCGAGCAGCTCAGACCGTCCCGCGACCTCGGCATCGGCCCCGAGTGGTTCTCCCACCCGGCGCACGTGAGCTTCCCGTCCACCGGCGGACGCACCGCCCACGCTCTCCACTACCCACCGCGCAACCCCGAGGTGGCGGTCCCCGGTGGCGAGCTGCCCCCGCTGGTGGTGATGATCCACGGCGGGCCGACCTCGGCGGCGCGGAACCGTCTCGACCTGGCCAAGCAGTTCTGGACCACCCGAGGCTTCGCGGTGGTCGACGTGAACTACGGCGGGTCCACCGGCTACGGCCGCCCCTACCGGGACCTGCTCCAGGGCCAATGGGGGATCATCGACGTGGAGGACGCGGTGGCCGCCGCCCGTCACCTGGCCGACCAGGGCCTGGTGGACCCGGACCGCCTGGCCATCCGGGGCGGCTCGGCCGGCGGCTACACCACGCTGGCCGCTCTCTGCTTCCACGACGTGTTCCGGGCTGGCGCCAGCCACTACGGCGTGGCCGACCTGGCTGCGCTGGCCACCGAGACCCACAAGTTCGAGAGCCGATACCTCGACGGACTGGTGGGCCCGTGGCCCGAGGCCGAGGCCACCTACGCCGAGCGGTCACCCATCCACCACACCGGCGGCTTCTCGGCGCCGCTCATCGTGCTCCAGGGCAGCGAGGACGAGGTGGTCCCGCCGAACCAGGCCGAGATGATCGTGGCCGCCCTCGCCGCCAAGGGCGTGCCCCACGCCTACCTGCTCTTCGACGGCGAACAACACGGCTTCCGCCAGGCCGCCAACATCGTCCGCGCCCTCGAAGCCGAGCTCTGGTTCTACGGTCGCGTCTTCGGGTTCAGCCCCGCCGACGACATCGAACCCGTCGACGGCGCCGTCGGCCTCTGATCGAGCGGAGGCATTGGCCTGGCTGAGAGGCCAGCCGCCAGACTCGGCGCCATGGCTCGCGTGCTGGTGTCGGAGAAGATCGCCGAGGGTGGGCTCGACGCCCTCCGCCGGGCCGGCCACGAGGTCGACGTGCAGGTCGGGCTGGCCCCCGAGGAGCTGCTGACCGCCGTCAAGGGCGCCCACGCCCTCATCATCCGCTCGGCCACCACCGTTACCGCCGAGGTGCTCGACGCCGGCACCGACCTGGTGGTGGTGGGCCGGGCCGGGATCGGCCTCGACAACGTCGACGTGGCCCACGCCACCACCCGCGGCGTGATGGTGGTCAACGCCCCCCAGAGCAACATCTTGTCGGCCGCCGAGCAGACCATGGCCCTGCTGCTGGCCCAGGCCCGCAACGTCCCCCAGGCCCACAACGCCCTGGTCCAGGGCCGGTGGGAGCGCTCGAAGTGGGAAGGCGTGGAGCTGGCCGACAAGACGCTGGCCGTGATCGGCCTGGGACGGATCGGCAAGCTGGTGGCCCAGCGGGCCATGGCCTTCGGCATGCGGATCATCGCCCACGACCCCTTCGTGGCCCCCGAGCGGGCGCAGGCCATGAACATCGACCTGGTCACGCTGGACCAGGTCGCCGCCCAGGCCGACTTCGTCACCCTCCACGTGGCCAAGACACCCGAGACCATCGGTCTCATCGGCGTCGACTTCCTGGCCAAGGCCAAGGCCAACCTGCGGGTGGTCAACGTGTCGCGCGGCGGGATCGTCGACGAGGACGCCCTGGCCGACGCCATCCGTGAGCGCCGCATCGGCGGCGCCGCCCTCGACGTGTTCGCCACCGAGCCCACCACCGAGTCGCCCCTGTTCGACCTGCCCCAGGTGGTGGTGGCCCCGCACCTGGGCGCCAGCACCCGCGAGGCCCAGGACAAGGCCGGCGACACCATCGCCGAGCAGGTGGGCCTGGCCCTGGCCGGCGAGTTCGTGCCCTTCGCAGTGAACGTGGCTGCCGCCGAAGCGTCGGAGACCGTCCGCCCGTACCTGGGTGTGGCCGAGCAGATCGGCAGCCTGTTCGCCGGGTTGGGCGACGGACTCCCCGCCGTCGTCGAGGTCGAGTACTCGGGCGAGCTGGCCGGCTACGACACCCGCATCCTGACCCTCTCGGTGCTCAAGGGGCTCTTCGGGGCCGTCACCGACGAGCCGGTGTCCTACGTGAACGCCCCGCAACTCGCCGCCGAGCAGGGGATCGAGGTGCGCGACACGTCGACGTCGAGCTCGGTCGATTGGATCAACCTGGTGTCGATCTCCGGTGGCGACCACCAGATCGCCGGCACCCTGGTGGGCCTGCGGGCGGAGCCCCGATTGGTGCAGATCGACGGTCACAGCGTCGACGTGCCGCCGTCGTCGAACCTGCTCGTCATCAACAACGACGACCGCCCCGGCGTGATCGGCCGGGCCGGCACCATCCTGGGCGACGCCGGCGTCAACATCGCCGACATGGACGTGGGCCGCTCGCCCGGTCAGGACGGCGCCCTCATGGTCATCGCCACCACCGACCCCGTGCCGTCCGACGTGGCCGACGCCCTCCGCGCCGCCGACGGCATCACCACCGTCGCCGTCATCGGCCGCCCCTGAGGCGCCAGGCCGGTCCTGAGCCCCATCGCCCGTCGGTGCCACGACGTGCACTCGCAGTGTATGAGGCGTACGCAGATCTACCTGACCGAACAGCAGTGGTGGCGCCACCCTGGCCACCCTGAACGTCAAGCACTTCTCGATGTTCGAGGGTCTCCGTCGACCCTGGTGACCCGGCCCGATCCCGAACCCGTGGTCTCCGCCTCGTGTTTCCACGGCGCTCGTCACCGCACGTTCGGGAGGGTCGAGGGTCTGCGACGACGACCAGCGTCGGCGCGCCTACGCTCCAGGCCTCGGTTGCCACGGCACGACGCGGGAGCGCACACATGGGCTTGATGGACAAGATCAAGGGCGAGCTGGTCGACATCATCGAGTGGATGGACGACTCTCGGTCCACCCTCGCCTGGCGGTTCCCGCGCTACCAGAACGAGATCAAGAACGGTGCCGAACTGATCGTGCGCGAGGGACAGGAGGCGGTGTTCGTCTACCGGGGCGCCCTCGCCGACCGGTTCGGCCCCGGCCACTACGAGCTCAAGACCGAGAACCTGCCCATCCTGAGCACCTTGCAGGGTTGGAAGTTCGGCTTCGACAGTCCGTTCCGCTCCGAGGTGTACTTCATCAACACCCGCCCGGTCACCGACCTGCGGTGGGGCACGGCCAACCCGGTCACCGTGCGCGACCCCGACTTCAAGATGGTCCAGGTGCGCGCCAACGGGCTGTGCGTGGTGAAGATCGCCGACGCCGAGGTCTTCCTCAAGGAGGTCATCGGCACCGACTCCAGCGTGGGCGTGGAGGAGATCGCCGAGCTGCTGCGTCGGGTCATCACCTTGGCCTTCTCCGACCTGGTCATGGAGACCAAGCTCGGCGTGATCGACCTGCAGGGTCGCCAGGTGGAGCTGTCGGAGAAGCTGCGCGACTTCGTGGCCGAGCGGGTCGACGACGAGTTCGGCCTGGCCATCCCCTCGGTCACCATGAACATCTCGCTGCCCGAGGAGATCACCGCGGCCATGACCCGCGGCGTGGCCCGGGGCGTGGAGGAGGGTGGCTTCCTCGACAACGTGGGCGACCTCGACCGCTACCAGCAGGCCAAGCAAGCCGATGCCATGGTGGCGGCGGCCAACAACCCCGGTGGCGGCGGGGCCATGGGCGACATGATGGGCATGGGCATGGGGATGGCCATGGCCAACCAGATGGCCAACCAGATGGGTGGCGCGGGGCAGCAGCAGGGCGGCCAGCAGGCGGCACCCGGCGGGCCACCGCCGTTGCCCGGCGCCCAGACCTTCCACGTCGACATGAACGGGCAGTCGCAAGGTCCTTTCACCGTGGCCCAGATCCAGAGCGGCGTGGCCAACGGCCAGGTCACCGCGGAGTCGCTGGTGTGGGCGCCAGGTATGGACGGGTGGGTGGCGGCCAGCACCGTCCCCGCCCTGCAGGCCGTGTTCCAGGCCCCGCCGCCGCTGCCCCCGGCGGCACCGCCTGCTGGTGGATCGGCCGATAGGCCGGCCGCCGACACCGCTGCACCGGCCGACAACCGACCCGCTCCGTGAGCGACGGCGGGGACGCACCCCAGCCGCCGCCCCCACCCCCACCCCCGGGACGCGGCTCCGCCGCCACTGCGCCTCCACCCCTGCCCGGGTCCCGATCCGGTCAGGGACCGGGCTCACCACCAAGGCCCCCGCCGCCCTCCGGCGCCCCGGGGGCCGCGTTGGGTGCCTCAGCGGTCGCTCCGCCCCCGCCGGCATCGGAACGCCCAGATGCCGGCGCCTACGACACCAGTGCTCCGCCTCCGCTCCCGGGAGGGAGCGGCCCCTCGTCGCCGCCACCGCTGCCCGACGCGGTGCCGGCTGCTGCTCCGGCACCCATCCCCGATGACGCCGGCCACTCCGACCGGGCCGCCTTCCAGGTCACCGAGCAGACCCGCACCTACCCCTGTCACCAGTGCGGCGACTCCCTCGTCTTCGACATCAAGCTGCAAAAGCTGTCGTGTCCGAGCTGCGGCAGCCAGGCCGACATCGACCTCGCCGGCCTCACCACACCCGCCGAGCACGACCTGCGGGAGACCATGGCCGAGTTGCGTGCCCTGCTGGCGTCGTCGGAGAGCGCTCAGGCCACCGGCGAGAAGGAGATCGTCTGCCAGAGCTGCGGCGGCCACACCACCTTCAGCGGGACGCTCACCGCCATCCGTTGCCCGTACTGCGCCACGCCCATCCAGCGCGACGACATCCACGATGCGCCGGCCCGCCTCGGCGTCGACGGCGTCCTCCCGTTCCAGGTCGACGAGAAGACGGCGCGCACCGAGCTCGAGGAGTGGATCAACGGTCGCTGGTTCGCGCCCACCGAGTTCAAGAAGTACAAGGAGACGGGCGCCTTCTCGAGCGTCTACGCCGCCTACTTCACCTACGACGCCGACACCGCCACCCGCTACCAGGGCCAGCGGGGCGACAACTACACCGTGACGGTGGGCTCCGGTGAGAACCAGCGCACCGAGACCCGCACCCAGTGGACCTCGGTCGGAGGAGTGGTGGCCAACGCCTTCGACGACGTCACGGTGCTGGCCAACGAGGGGTTCGACATGGAGCGGGTGAAGGCCCTCGAGCCGTGGCCCACCCAGGGCGCGGCACCGTTCTCGCCCCAGTTCGTGGCCGGCCACCTGTGCCGAACCTACGACCACGATGCCGAGGAGTCCTTCGGCGAGGCACAACAGGAGATGGAAGCCGGCATCGAGGACACCATCCGCGCCGACATCGGCGGTGACCTGCAGCGCATCGAGCGCAAGGAGGTGGCCTGGCACGAGCTCACCTTCAAGCACGTCCTGCTGCCGATCTGGCTCCTCACCGTGATCTACGAGCAGAAGCCGTTCCAGGTGTTCATCAACGGCGTCACCGGCGAGGTCCAGGGCCAGCGCCCGTGGAGCAAGGTCAAGATCGCGGCTGCCATCGCCGCAGCGCTGGTCGTCCTCATCATCGTGTTGGTCATCTACTCGTCGACCAAGTCCTCGAGCGGGACTTCGCCGTGACCGTCCTGGTGCTGCTCCTGGGTCTAGCGGTGGTGGCGCTCGTCGCCGCGGTGGCCGTGGCCGGCGTCATCGCCCTGCGCAACAAGTCGACGTTCGAGCGCGACAGCCAGCTCGCACCCGGGCTCTCGACGTCGGCACCCACGTCCTGGGCCGGCTCGCACGACCCCGAGGCCCGACTGCACCGCCGGCTCCGCGACGCCATGGCCGCCCTGTCGGCCAACCAGGCGTTCGACTACGACGGCTCGCTGCTCGACCTGCGCGTCGAGCTCGAGCAGCAGGCCATGGCCCTCGACGAACAGCTGGTCGTCACCGCCGCCCTGCCGCTCCACGTCCGCCGCCGGCCGTTGGAGCAGATCGCCGCCGTCGTCGCCGTGATCGAGCAGGCGGTCGCCGACCTGGCCGTCTCGTCGACGGGGGAGGCCGCCGTCCGGCTCAACGCGGCGATCGACGACGTCCGCACTCGCACCAGCCTGGTCGCCGAGGCCCGGGCCGCCCTTGATGCCCTCCCTCCGGCGACCGCCGCGCCGACATCCGAGCCCAACGCCGCGAACCCGACTGCGACCCCGCCCGGCTCCCAGCAGCTCCCCTCGCCACCTGCCACAAGCCCGCCGGCGGGCGACCAACCCCCGACCGGCACCTGACCAGCTTCCTCGGTCCTCCCCGGCGTCCACCCCCTGGCCGCCCTCGTGAAAGGGTCCGGGCGCGAGGGGGACCGAGTGGCGAGGGACCGAGGGGCCGTTCGAGCGGCTTGCGTCTCGTTCTTGGCTGGGGTCAGCGTTTGGCGGGACGGAGGCCGTCGGCCTCGGCGGCTTCGGCCGAGGGGTAGCAGCGGTCGGGCGTGGTGCGCCCGTAGGCGGTGACCCCCGGGCGGTGGTAGATGCCGCGGCGCACCTTGGCCTTGACCGGGTACCCGTCAGGGCACAGCCCTTCGACGGGCTCGACCCAGGTCAGCTCGGCCTCGGCCTCGGTGTCGCGAGCGGGGGCCTGGTCTGCCCGGTCGGGGCCCTCGCCGGCCGGATCGCTCCCAGGATCGTCATCCCAGCTCGATGTAGGCGGGGGAGCGTCCGAGCTGGTGTCGGCGAGGTGGTCGACCTCGAGGGGCGCCAATGGCTCGAGGTCGGGGGACACCGCCGCCGGCTCGACCATCGGTGCCTGGTACGGGTCGCTCGATGGGGTTGGGGGGCGTACCCCGCGGTCGAGCGACGGATGTCGGGAGGAGTCGGGCCCGGAGCGGGCGCGGACCAGGCCGACCACCTTGGCCACGGCGGCTCCGATCACGACCAGGAGGAGGAACCTGCGCAGACGCCGACCCGACATGGGGCCAGACCCTACAAGCGTGCCCGAGGGACGTCGCCGAAACCGGCAGGATCGGTGCGGGGGCGTGGGGGACGACTCAGGCCGAGGCCCGGTGCGCAGCCCCCGATCGTGCGTCCACGTTCGGCGCCCGGACCTCGGCGGCCGCACCGATCTTGCGGGCCATGCGGGCAAAGGCGAGGGCGTGGATGGGACGCAGCCCGTACCAGTAGAGGCGGCCGAGCAGACCCCGGGGGTAGAAGGTGGCCCGCTGATCGAGCGTGCTGCCTCCGTCGTCGGAGGGCTCGATCCGCCACTCGATCCACGCGTCGCCGGGCAGCTTCATCTCGGCTCGCAACCGCACCAACACGTCGGGCTCCAGGGCCTCGACCCGCCAGCAGTCGACCGGGTCGCCGAGGCGGAGGTCGTCGGGGTGTCGTCGACCCCGCCGCATCCCGGCGCCACCGATGAGCTCGTCGGCCCAGCCCCGCACGTTCCACAAGAACGGTGGGACGTACCAGCCACGCTCGCCCCCGATGCCGGAGACCGCTGCGAACAGCCCCGAGGGCGAGGCGTCACACGTTGCCTCCCGGGCGTCGACGAGCACGCTGCCACCCGCCCACTCCGGGTCGGTCGGCATGGGCTGGGCCGAGGCCCGGCGACGGAGCCCGGCGTCGGACCATCGGGTGGTCACCTGCAGCTCCCCGGCTCGCTGCAAGGCCAGGTCGACCGCCTCACGGAAGGGCATGGGGGCCCGGTCGAACGGGACATGGGCGGGCGGGTCGTTGACGACCACCTCGTTGATGAGGCTCTCCACCAGCGGCCGGGCCAGGTCGGAGGGCAACGGGGTGACCAGCCCGACCCACAGCGACGACAGGGACGGGGTCAGCACCGGCACCACCACGATGCGCCGGCGGGCCAGGCCGGCAGCCTCGGCGTAGGCCCGCATCATCGCCCGGTAGGTGAGGACATCCGGTCCGCCGATCTCGTACACGTGGTCCTCGGTGTCATCGCCCGACCCGTCGCCACTGGCACTGCCGCCACTGGCACTGCCGCCGTGGCCCCGGACGTCGTCGATCGAGCCGACCAGCCAGGCCAGGACGTCGCGGATGGCGATGGGCTGGCAGCGGTTGTGGACCCACTTCGGCGTGGTCATCACCGGCAGGACCTCGACCAGGTACCGGAGCATCTCGAAGCTGGCCGATCCCGAGCCGATGATGATCGCGGCGCGCAGTTCGGTGACGGGGACCGGTCCGTCGGCCAGCACCCGACCCACCTCGTGGCGGCTCTGCAGGTGGCGCGACAGGTCGGGGTCGTCGTCACGTCCGAGGCCACCGAGGTACACGATCCGTGCCACCCCGGCCTTGGCACAGGCATCTCGGAAGGTGGCTGCCGCCTTGCGGTCCTCTTCGTCGAACGCGGCCTTGTCGCCCATGGAGTGCACCAGGAAGTAGGCCGCGTCGACGCCGTCGAGGGCCTCGACCAGCGACGACTCGTCGGTCACGTCGCCCTCCGCCACCTCCACCGTGTTCCTCCACACCTGGTCGTCGAGCTTCGACGGCGTACGGACCAGGCACCGCACCTGGTGGCCGGCATCGAGCAACTCGGGCACCAACCGCCCACCGATGTATCCCGACGCACCCGTGACCAGGACCTGTGCCATAGCGCACCTTCTACCCGGCCCTTGCCGCGCCGCCCAGGCCATCGGTCACGCCTTTGACCCAAAAACCGTCGATGGTGGGCGCTAGGCGCCCAACATCGACAGGAATCGGGTCGTTGATCCACCAGTCGAGCTGGTCGCTGCGTCAGGTGCCGGTGGTGGGCAGCCAGGCGGGGCGGGTGGCTTCGTAGGCGGTGATCTCGTCGGTGGTCCGGAGGGTGATGGCGATGTCGTCGAGACCTTCCAGGAAACGGTGCTGGACCGACGCATCGAGCGGGAAGTCGACGGCGAGGCCGACGGCCGGCGCCTCCAGGGTGCGTCGTTCGACGTCGATGGTGAGCTCGAGGCTCGGGTCAGCCTCCACCGTCCGAAGCAGCTCTTCGCCGACCTCAGGGGAGACCACCACCGGGACCAGGCCGTTCTTGGTGGCGTTGTTGCGGAAGATGTCGCCGAAGCGGGGGCACACCACGGCCCGGAAGCCGTACTGCTGGATGGCCCAGACCGCGTGCTCGCGCGACGAGCCGGTGCCGAAGTTGGGGCCGGCTACGAGGATGGTGGCCCCTGCGTACTGCTCCTGGTTGAGCACGAAGTCCCGGTCGTCGCGCCACTCGGCGAACAGGCCCTTCTCGAACCCGGTGCGCTCCACCTGCTTGAGCCAGTCCGAAGGGATGATCTGGTCGGTGTCGACGTCGGAACGGTCGAGCGGCACCGCGGTGCCGGAGACGATGCGGACGGGTTCCATGGGTGCCTCGGTCCAAGAGCGGGTCGTGGACGACTACAGGTCGTCGGGGGTGGCGAAGTGGCCGGCGATGGCGGTGGCGGCGGCCACGGCCGGCGACACCAGGTGGGTGCGCCCGCCCCGGCCCTGGCGGCCCTCGAAGTTGCGGTTGCTGGTTGATGCGCACCGCTCGCCGACGGCCAGCTTGTCGGGGTTCATGGCCAGGCACATCGAACAGCCCGGGTCGCGCCAGTCGAACCCGGCTGCGGTAAGGACCGCGTCGATGCCCTCGGTCTCGGCCTGGCGCTTCACGGCCCACGAACCGGGCACCACCAGGGTGCGCAGTCCCGACGACACCCGTCGACCCTCGGCCACCGCCGCCACCGCTCGCAGATCCTCGATGCGGCCGTTGGTGCACGACCCGATGAAGACGGTGTCGACGCCCACCGCCTTGAGCGGGGTGCCTGGCGCCAGCCCCATGTACTCGAGAGCCCGGGCGGCGGCGTCACGCTCGGCGGGGTCGGCGATGGTCGACGGGTCCGGCACCGAGGCGGTGATCGGGGCGACCTGGCCCGGGTTGGTGCCCCACGAGACGTGCGGGGCGATCTCGGCGGCGTCGAGCTCGACCTGCTTGTCGAAGGTGGCGTCGGAGTCGGTGCCGAGCGCCTGCCAGTGGGCCACGGCTTCGTCCCACGCCGCACCGGCGGGGGCGTGGTCGCGGTCTCGGAGGTAGTCGAACGTGGTCTGATCGGGAGCGATGAGGCCCGCCTTGGCCCCGGCTTCGATCGACATGTTGCAGACCGTCATGCGGCCCTCCATCGAGAGGGCTCGGATGGCCGAGCCCCGGTACTCGGCGATGTGGCCGATGCCGCCGCCGGTACCGATGCGCCCCAGGATGGCCAGGATCACGTCCTTGGCCGTGCTGCCGGCAGGGAGGTCGCCGTCGACGGTGATAGCGAGCGTGCTGGCGGCCTGCTGGGGGAGGGTCTGGGTGGCCAGCACGTGCTCGACCTCGCTGGTGCCGATCCCGAACGCCAGGGCCCCGAACGCGCCGTGGGTGGACGTGTGCGAGTCGCCACAGACGATGGTCATGCCCGGCAGGGTGTAGCCCTGCTCGGGTCCGATGATGTGGACGATGCCCTGGCCAGGGGTGCCCATCGGGTGCAGGGTGATGCCGAACTGGGCACAGTTGTCGCGCAGCGTCTGCACCTGCTTGCGCGAGACCGGGTCGGCGATCTCCAGGTGGGTGTTCTCGGTGGGGACGTTGTGGTCCTCGGTGGCCAGGGTGAGCTCGGGGTGGCGGACGGGCCGCCCCGCCAGGCGGAGCCCGTCGAAGGCCTGGGGGCTGGTGACCTCGTGGACCAGGTGGAGGTCGACGAAGAGCAGGTCCGGCTCACCGGCCGAACGCGACACCACGTGGGCATCCCACACCTTCTCGCTCAGGGTCCTCGGTGCGGTCATGGGTCCTCATGTCGGGCGAGCGAGGCTCGCATCGCTTCCGCAGCCGTTGTAGCGCGTGGTCGCCACCGCAGCCACGTCCGGACCTCGCCGGTCCGTCGAAACCTGGCCGCATCGAGAACCGTTCCCACCGAATCGATGTCGAATCGACGCCCGACGCCCCCCGAATGGGTCTGTCAACGGACTCGAGCGACGGGAGCGGTGACGGCGGCGACGGCGTCGAGCAGGACGGGGAGGTAGGCGTCGGTGTGGGTGACGATGGAGTCGTGCGGCCCCTCGACCTCGAAGCGGAACGCGCCCTCGATCGCCGATGCCAGCCCGCGCTGGTTGCGAGCCGGGACGGTACGGTCGCGAGTGGTGACGATGACCGAGGTGGGGACGTCGACCTCGCCGATCCACGCGTTGGAGCGAATGCGCCCGACCGAACGCATCGACGTGAGCAACCCGGCCAGGTCGGCCCGCTCCAGCTCAGAACGCATCCAGTCGGCCTGAGGGTCGTCGGCCACCCGACGGGCCACCCGGGACTGCACCAGCCGTTCGGCGGGACCCGAGAAGGCGTGGGCCACCCGGGCCAGTGGCGTGTACGAGCGGTACCACAGGTCGGAGACGGGGCCGCCCTGGAAGTGGCGCGCGGTGGAGCACAGCACGAGGCCCGACACCTTCTGCGGGTGGCGACGCCACAGGAGTTGGGCGACGGCGCCACCCATGGAGTAGCCGACGGCTACGGCCCGGTCGACGCCGAGCACGTCGAGGAGGGCGGCCACGTCGTCGGCGCAGTCGCTGAGGCGCACCCGCCCACCGGGCGGCCGTATGCCACGACCGTGGCCCCGGTGATCGATGGTGACGACCCGGTACCGCTCGGTGAGGGCGGGGTAGGCCGCGAACCAGTTCAGGTCCGCGGTGACGGCCCATCCGTGGAGCAACACGAGGGCCGGCGCACCGGGCGGCCCGCCGCTGTCGCGGGCAAAGGTGGTGCCCCGACCGGGGAGCTCGACCGGCCCGCCCGGCGGCAGCCACGGGGTGCCCGTGACCGCGTCGGCCAGGTCGGCGTCGGCCAGCGGCGGGCCTGACCCGGTTGCATCGTCGTGGCGGATGTCGGCGGTCACGGACAGACCATCGGTCGAGAGCACGGCACCATCAAGACGGAGTTCGTGACCAGCGCCGGAGCCGGATGGCCAGGTCGCCGAGACGTTGGGCACACGCCGGCCGGCCTCCAGAGCCCAAGACCGACCGGAGCGAGGTCGTTAGTCGCCGACCGTGACGATCTCGACCGTGAGCTGGGCGCCGGTGGGTGTCTCGTAGGCCACGTGGTCGCCGGCCTTGTGGCCCACCAACGCCACCCCGAGCGGCGAGCCGGGCGACATGACCTCGACCCCCTCCACCCGTTCCTCGATGGAACCCAGCAGGTAGCGCTCCACGTCGTCGTCGCCCTCGTAACGCAGGCCGACCACAACGCCGGGCTGGACCTCGTCGGACACCCCGGCGCCGTCGGCCACGATCTCGCCGTGCTCGAGCAGGTTGGCCAGGTGGTTGATCCGACCGGCCATCTTCCCCTGCTCCTCCTTGGCTGCGTGGTAGTCGCCGTTCTCGGAGAGGTCACCCAGCTCACGGGCGGTCTCGATCTTGCGAGCGATGTCGATCCGGCCCCGGGTCACCAAGTCGTCGTGTTCGGCCTTGATGCGGTCGAATGCCGCCTGCGAGAGGGGGATGGTGTCGGTCATCGGTCCAGGATAGTGCCGGCCCTGACCGTGCCTCCGAGCCGGGGCGGCGAAGGACCGGCAAGGGTCAGAGCACTGGTCGACGGGACCGCGAGCCGGCGGCTAGGGCCGCCACCCCAGCGGCGAGGAGCCAGAAGAGGCCGTTGATCGGCTCGGCCTCGACGCCCCCCTTCACCACGTCGTACGCAGTCGAGAGACCAAGCCACAGGGGCACCGCCTCGGCGCCGGCGGAGGCGGTCAGCGATCGGTCGATGAAGTACTGGGCCACCACCAGTGCAGCCAGGGTGAGGACGGCTGCGGCCAGGCCAGGGAGGATCCCGCCCCTGCGGGCGCCGATCAGGACGCCCTGGCCGACGATGACCCCGACGAGGATGGCGGCGTAGACGAAGAAGCGCTCGGTGGTAGCGGCGGCGGCCCACCACGCCACCCCGGCCAGGGCGGCGGCGGCCAAACCCACCAGGGCACCGTCGAGCAGGCGGGTGCGAGTGACCATGGCCCCCATCCCGGTCACCGGCGGTGCGGTAGGGGCGGGCGAACCGCCGCCCCAGGTGCCGGCCCCAGTGGGCGGCGACGGAGGAAGGGCCGGCGGGGGCTCGACCGCGCCCGACGCCCGGGCTGCGCAGGCTGCGCACCAGTCGGGGTGACGGTGGTCGGCCGGCACCGCGGGCAGGGGAGCGGCGCAGTGCGAACAGGAGGTGGGGGTCATGGCATCGTCCTCGGAGCCGGTGCGATCGCCGACGCTAGGCCCATCGGCGGCCGGGACCGAGCCTTGAGCCCGGCTCACCAGTCGTTCCCCAGTCGGACCAAAGCCAGCGGACGATGGTCGGCGACGTAGGCCGTGATCGAAAGCAGGACCTGTCGGCGGGAACGCGGTAGCGCAGGTCGAGGAGGTGACGCGTATGCTGGACTTCGTGTTCCACCTCCGCCTGGCCGTAGCGATCGCCTAGCGCACACCGTCGTCGGTGTGCGCGTCCCAGCCGTCCACTCCGGTGGGCGGCTTTGTCGTTGTCGGGCCGGTCGTCCTGGTGCCTCGCCTCGCAGGCCCGTCCGGGCGGTCGAGGTGGAGGCGGCTGATGGAACAAGTTGATGCAGTTCGATGGACGAGAGGGAGGGTGACCGCAGTGGCGCACAGGATCGCCGTGATCGGGGGTGACGGCATCGGCCCCGAGGTGGTGGCCGAGGCCCTCAAGGTCACGCGCGCGGCCGGTGTCGAGCTCGACACCACCGACTTCGACCTGGGCGGAGCCCGCTACCTGCGCGACGGCACGGTCCTGCCCGACGACGTGCTGGAGGACCTGCGCACCTTCGATGCCATCCTGCTCGGCGCCGTCGGCACCCCCGACGTGCCGCCCGGCGTGATCGAGCGGGGCCTCCTGCTCAAGATGCGCTTCGCGCTCGACCAGTACGTGAACCAGCGGCCGTTCTCGCTGCCCGAGGAGGGCATCGACTTCGTGGTCATCCGGGAGAACACCGAGGGCACCTACGCCGGCGAGGGCGGCTTCCTGCGTAAGGGCACGCCGCGCGAGATCGCCACCCAGGGCTCGGTCAACACCCGCCACGGCGTCGAGCGGGTGGTCCGGTACGCGTTCGACCTGGCCGCCTCCCGTCCCCGCCGGCACCTCACGCTGGTCCACAAGACCAACGTGCTCACCTTTGCCGGCGACCTGTGGCAGCGCACGTTCACCGAGGTCGCCGCCGAGTTCCCCCAGGTCACCACCGACTACAACCACGTCGACGCGGCCTGCATCTACTTCGTGACCGACCCGCAGCGTTACGACGTGATAGTGACCGACAACCTCTTCGGCGACATCCTCACCGACCTCGCTGGGGCCGTCTCCGGTGGCATCGGCTTCGCATCGTCGGGCAACCTCGACCCCAGCCAACGGGCCCCATCGATGTTCGAGCCGGTCCATGGCTCGGCGCCCGACATCGCCGGCCAGGCCAAGGCCAACCCCATCGCCGCCATCTTGTCGGCCGCCATGATGATGGAGCTCCTCGGCGAGACCGACGCCGCTGGACGGATCCGCAAGGCCTGCGCCGCCGTCACCGACCTCACTGCCCCCACCCCGGCGATCGGCGACGCCGTCGCCGAGAAGCTCTAGAAGACGCCTCTCTTTTTTCCCTTCCCGCCACCCGCCGCCTTCACTTCTCCCCCCCATCCGACCCACCCGACCTCATTGACTCTCAGGACAGTTCGAGCGTCACCTCAGGCCAGTTCGAGCGTCACCTCAGGACAGTTGAAGGATCCCAGCATGCCGATCACCCCCACCGAACAGATCTGGATGAACGGCGACCTCGTCGCCTGGGAGGACGCCAAGATCCACGTCCTGACCCACACGCTGCACTACGGCACCGGCGTGTTCGAGGGCATCCGGGCCTACGAGACGGCGCACGGTCCGGCGGTGTTCCGCCTCACCGATCACATCGAGCGCCTCCACGCGTCGGCGCGCATCCTCATGATGGACATGCCCTATTCGGTCGACGAGCTGGTCCAGGCCACCAAGGATGTGGTGGCGTCGAGCGGCCTGACCAGCTGCTACATCCGCCCCATCGCCTACTACGGCTACGGCGAGATGGGCCTCAGCACCCTGCCGTGCAGCGTCGACGTGGCCATCGCCTGCTGGCCATGGGGAGCGTACCTGGGCGAGGACGCCATGACCGCCGGGGTCAAGTTGAAGACGTCGTCCTGGACCCGGCTCGACCACAACACCATGCCGCCCGCCGCCAAGACCACCGGCAACTACGTGAACTCCACGCTGGCCAAGGTGGAGGCGGTCAAGGCCGGCTACGACGAGGCGCTCATGCTCAACCCGCAGGGATTCGTGAGCGAGTGCACCGGCGAGAACGTCTTCGTGGCCCGCCACGGCCGCTTCCTCAGCCCTCCCCTCGCCTCTGGTGCCCTGGAGGGCATCACCCAGAGCTCGGTGATGGCCATCGCCAAGGACCTGGGCATCGACTGCGAGCTCTCCATGTTGGCCCGCTCCGACGTGTACCTGGCCGACGAGATGTTCCTGTGCGGCACCGCCGCAGAGGTCTCGGCGGTCAACTCCGTCGACGACCGGCCGATCCTCTGCCCGGGTCCCATGACCACCGCCATCGCCACCGAGTACCACAAGGCCATACGGGGCGAGACGGACCGCTACAAGGACTGGGTCGAACATGTCCGTTGATCGGGTGAGCACTGGCTCCAAGGGTGCGTCCGACAAGACGATCGATCCTGAACCCAACACCGCCGACCTCATGGCACCCCGGGATCCGGGGCTACCCGAGTCCGTCGAGATCTTTGACACCACGTGCCGCGACGGAGCCCAGCTCGAGGGCATCTCGCTCACCGTCGACGACAAGTTGCGCATCGCCGACGAGCTCGACGATCTCGGCGTGCACTTCATCGAGGGCGGCTGGCCGGGCGCCAACCCGAAGGACATCGAGTTCTTCGACCGCGCCGCTCGCGAGCTGCGCTTCGAGCGATCCACGCTGGTGGCCTTCGGGTCCACCCGCCGGCCCCGGGGCAAGGTCGACGAGGACCCCACCTTGAAGAACCTGCTGGCGGCTGGCACCTCGGCGGTGTGCATCGTCGGCAAGAGCTCCAGCTACCACGTGACCGAGGCCCTGCGGACGAGCCTCGACGAGGGTGAGGCCATGGTGGCCGACTCCGTCCACTTCTTGAGCGACGCCGGGGTGCGCGTGCTCTTCGACGCCGAGCACTTCTTCGACGGCTGGAAGGACGACCCCGAGTTCAGCCTGCGCATCCTCGAAGCCGCCGCCGAGCAGGGCGCCGAGACGCTCGTGCTCTGCGACACCAACGGCGGCGCCCTGCCCCACGAGGTCGAAGCGGTGGTGCGTGAGATCACCCGGCACTTCCGCAGCGACGTGGGCGTGGCCGTGCACCTCCACGACGACACCGGCTGCGGGGTGGCCAACGCCCTGGCTGGCGTGCGGGGCGGCGCCACCCAGGTGCAGGGGACCATGAACGGCTACGGCGAGCGCACCGGCAACTGCAATCTTACCACGATCATCCCCAACCTCACGCTGAAGATGGGGGTGCGCACCCTGCCTGCGGGCCGAATGTCGCGACTCACGTCGGCCTCGCACCGCATCGCCGAGATCGTCAACATGACGCCCGACCCTCAGGCTCCCTACGTGGGCTCGTCGGCGTTCGCCCACAAGGCCGGACTGCACGTGTCGGCGATCGCCCGTCGCAAGGACGCCTACGAGCACGTCGACCCCGATGCGGTGGGCAACGCCACCCGCTTCGTGGTGTCGGAGATGGCCGGTCGGGCCACCCTCGAGCTCAAGGCCCGCGAGATCGCAGTCGACCTCGACGGGCCTGCGGTCACCGACCTCATCGACCAGCTCAAGCGCCTCGAGCACGAGGGCTACCACTTCGAGGCGGCCGACGGTTCGCTGGAGCTGCTCATGCGTCGGGCCGGTGGATGGGAACAGGACTACTTCACGCTGGAGTCCTACCGGGTCATCGTGAGCGAGGGCGACGCGGTGCGCCACCACACCGAAGCCATCGTGAAGCTGCTCGTCGACGGCGAACGCATCGGCCGGATCGGTGAGGGGAACGGCCCGGTCAACGCCCTCGACGCCGCCGTGCGCGCCGCGATCGGCTCGCAATACCCGCAGCTGGCCAAGATCCACCTCACCGACTTCAAGGTCCGGGTGCTCGACACGGCCAAGGGGACCGGGGCGGTCACCCGGGTCCTGATCGACTCCACCAACGGTCGGCGCATGTGGTCCACCATCGGGGTCAGCGAGAACATCATCGGTGCGTCTTGGCAGGCCCTCGAGGACTCCCTCGTCTACGGCCTGCTCCATACGGAGGCGTAGGTCTCGTCACTCGTTGGGCGGGCGACTTCTCGTCACTCGTTCGCTGCGCTCACTCCGTTCCTCGAGCAACCTCCACTTCGGTTGACGGCCTGACGGCCGGCGCCCCCCACACCCCCCGGGCTCGCTTCGCTCGGAACCCGACCCCGTCGTTGCCGGCCGGGTGGCGGGGTAGCGTCGGCTCGATGGCTGCGCCGGAGTTCGTCCCTACCAGTCCTACGGACGTGCCTCGTCGGTACGCCTCGCCTCCTCGCCGCGACGACGAGTGGTGGGCGGCCCGGCCTGGGGAGGTGGTCGGCATCGGTCACGGCCAACCCGACGTCGACGCCGGGCGTATGGGCGCCCCCGGCCCCGACCAGGGCTACCTGCTCACCCTGGTTCCGTTGCTGCGACCCGAGCTCCGGCTCACCGACGGCGAGCAGCAGGCCGACGTGGAGGCCGGATGTGTGGCCGTGGCCCTCAAGCGGGCCTCGCTCTACGGTCGGGCCCCGGTGGTCCACGACCTGCGGGTGGCGTACCTGGTCTGGGGCTACCTCGACGCCTCGGCACCGGCCGAGCTGGTGGCCGAGCGCACCTTGCGATTCGAGGGCGTCCACCTCACGGCCCACCACTACCCCGAGCTGCGGGCGGTGGTCGACGCCGTGCCCGCTGAGACCCTCCGTCGCACGCCGGCGGAGGTCGCCGACGCGGTCGCATCCGATTGGCGCGCCCTCCTGTCGCTGTAGGACCAAGCGCTCTCCGCTGCGCCACGGACGGCTGGGTCCGGGCGCCGGCCCCGTACCTGGAACGGGTACGGGTGGCGCGCTCGTCGACGTGACCCGTTCGGTGGGGGCGGCCGTGCCACCCTGGTTGAGCGACCTCCGAACATCGCCGGCACTCCCCACGACCCCGACTTGGACTGACCACGAGACGTGAAGCTCGACCGCGACGGCCTGCCGTTCATCGCTCTCGCCGCCCTGCCGGCCGTCCTGGCCGCCGGCACCCGTCGCCTTCGCGCTGCCGTCGGCCTGGTGGCCCTTCCCGTCGCCATGGCTGCGTTCTTCCGTGACCCCGATCGAAGCCCCGAACGTGGCGTAGCTGCTGACGAGGACACCGTCCTGTCGCCCGCCGACGGCAAGGTCATGTACGTGGGTCCCGCCGACCCTGCGGCTGCGCTCGACGGCCACTGGCAGCAGGTCGTCATCTTCTTGTCGGTCACCGACGTGCACATCAACCGGGCGCCCTACGCCGGCACCGTCGAGTCGGTGACCTACCGGCCGGGCCGGTTCCTGGCCGCGTTCACCCCCGCCAGCGGCGCCGAGAACGAGCGCAGCGAGATCACCGTGGTGCGCGACCTTGCCGACGGCACGCAGCGCACGGTGGTGTTCCGCCAGATCGTCGGGATACTGGCCCGTCGGGTGGTCACCCGGGTGCAGCCGGGCGACCTGCTGGCCACCGGGGAGCGGATCGGGCTCATGAAGTTCGGTTCGCGCATGGACGTCTTCGTGCCCCACGAAGCCGAGGTGCTGGTGGTCGAGAAGCAACGGGTGGTGGGTGGCGAGACGGTGCTGGCCCGCTGGCCGCAAGGGAGGCCAGCCGATGCCACGCCGACCGGTTCGATCGGCTCGATCGCCACCGCGACGTGAGCGTGGACGTACCGCGACCGGGCGGGCCGGTCGGCGGAGGACCCGATACCGGACCCGGGGGAGGAGCTGACGGCGGGTCGCGCCTGCGCACCGTGTTCCGGTTGGTCTCGCCGACGGGGGCGCGTGTGGAGCGACCGGATCGCCTCGATGCGCGCAGTCGGGCGAAGGCCATGCTCCCGAGCCTGTTCACCCTGGCCAACATGTTGTGCGGGTTCTCGTCGCTGCGCGCCGCTCAGGACGAGAACTTCGACCTGGCCGCCGTGCTGATCGGCGTGGCCGTGGGCCTCGACATCTTCGACGGCGCCGTCGCTCGCGGCGTCGGCGCCATCACCCCGTTCGGCCTGCAGTTCGATTCGCTGGCCGACCTGATCTCGTTCGGTGTCGCCCCCGCCTTCTTGCTCTACAGCTGGTCGCTCAACGACCTCGAGGGCATCGGGTGGGTGTTGGCGTGCTTCTGGCTGGCGTGCGCGGCGTACCGGCTGGGACGGTTCAACGTCACCGTCGACCCCCTCTCGGACAAGCGCTACTTCATCGGCCTGCCCAGCCCCGGTGCCGCCGGGCTGGTGATGGCCTCGGTGTTCGCCTACGACGGCGACTTCGACGGCTGGCACCGGTTCGGACCCGTCGCGTTGGCGGTGGTGCCGGCGGCTCTGATGGCCTCGTCGGTCCGCTTCACGTCTTTCCGCTGGCTCGCTTCGCCCCGGCGCGATCGGATCTGGGTGACGGTGCTGGCCGTGGCTGCGTTGGTGACCGGGCTGTGGTTCGTTCCCGTGGGCACGTTCCTGTTCATCGCCTACACCTACCTGGCCCTGGCGCCGGTGGGCGCGCTCAGTGCCCCGCTGCGACGCCGGTGGCTCGGTGCCGAGTCCGTGGCCCCGCCCCGGCGTCACCTGCCGTCGGTCTTCTTCCTGGTCGATCCCGACGAGCCCGAGGCTGGTGACCCGCTGCCTGGTGACCCGCCGGCTGGTGACCCACCGGGTGACGACGCGTCGGTCGGAGATCCGACCAACACCGGCGGGGTTCCGGGAGGACCGACCCGCTGACTGGGTCTCGGGCCCTGGCGCCGGAATCTCCGGCCGGCCCCGGCTGTTGGAGGTCCACGTGATCTCGCCCACTCCCGACGCTGCACCAGCGCCGGAGCGGCTGCTGACCCCGGCGTTCGTGGTGATCGTGGTGTCGGCCATGGCCTACTTCACGGCCATGGGGATGCTGCTCCCCGTGCTGCCCCGCTACGTGCGCGACGAGCTCGACGGCAACGGTTTCGCGGTGGGTCTCGCGGTCGGCGCCTTTGCCGTCTCGGCGGCAGCCATCCGACCCCTGGTCGGGCGATTGGGCGACCGCTTGGGCCGTCGTCCGCTGGCCGTGGTCGGTGCCGTCGTGGCCGGGGCGTCCATCGCCTTCTACGGCCTGGTTCCCGCCCTGGTGGCGTTGGTCGCCTTCCGTCTGGTGACCGGCCTGGGAGAGGCGGGCTTCTTCGTCGGGGCGGCCACCGCGGCGCAGGACCTGAGCCCGCCCGACCGTCGCGGCGAGGCGGCGTCGTTCTTCTCGATATCGATCTACACCGGCCTGGCTGTGGGTCCGTTCCTGGGCGAGGTCCTCTACCAGTCGGGCGGTGCCGGGCGGGTGTGGCTGATCGCCGCGGTCCTGTCGGGCGTCAGCGCCCTGGCGGCGCTGTTCATCCCGGCCGAGCTCGGTCGCCGGCCGGCGGGTACCGAGCCGTCGGGTCCGAGCAGCTTCCTGCACCCCGCGGCGGTCATGCCCGGGTCGATCCTCCTGCTCGGGCTCATCGGCTTCGCCGCCTTCAGCTCGTTCCTGGCCCTGCACCTCGAGACGCTCGGGATCGACGACGCCGGCCCGTTCTTCCTCCTCTACGGCATCGCCGTGCTGGCCGTCCGCATCTTCGGCGCCCGGCTGCCCGACCGCTTCGGTGCGGTCCGAACCACCACGGTCGCCCTGGCCTGCATCGCCGTCGGCACCGCCACCATCGCCGTGGTCAGCCTGGAGGCGGTCATCTACGGGGCCACGCTCGTGTTCTCCCTCGGCATGGCCCTGCTGTTCCCCGCCTTGTTCGGCTTGGTGGTCGAGCGGGCTCCCGACCGTGAACGCAGCCATGCGGTCGGCACCTTCTCGCTGTTCTTCGACCTCTCCCAGGGCGTGGGCGCGCCGCTGCTCGGCATCTTCGTCACCCTGGCCGGGACCGACCGGGCGGCGTTCGTGGTCGGTGCCGCGGTCGCCGTCGCCGGCATCGTGGTGGCCCGCATCCGCCTGCCCCGACCCGATCCCGAAGCAACCTCCGCTACCCCGGCCATGGCCGTCGACTGAATTCGACCCGCCGCCCGTTGCCCTTCGGACCGCCGCGGAGAACAGCGTCGAGGCGGCCTCCCTCGGGGGTTGAACATCAACCTTTTCGGACCGATGGGATGGCACCGAACCGCCGGGGTATGGCATGCACATCTACGACGACACCTGCGAGGACAGCGACGACCTGACCGTCGCCGACGTGGCGCTGGCCATCACCAGGCCGTTCCTGCGCGGGCGCCTCCACCAGATCGCCCTGCTGGTATCGGTGGCCGGGTTGGTGTGGCTGGTCCGATCGGCCACCACCCCTCGTGCCGTGGTCGCCGCCTGGATCTACGGGGTGGCCAGCGTCCTGCTGTACCTCACCAGCTCCAGCTACCACGTGTTCGCTCGCTCGCCCCGAGCCTGTCGGGTGATGCAACGGGCCGACCACTCGATGATCTTTGTGCTCATCTCCGCGTCGTTCACCCCCACGGCCCTGCTGATGTTGCCGGATCCGTGGCGCTGGTGGTCGCTGGCGGCCATGTGGGGCGGCGCCGGGCTCGGCGTCGGTCTGAAGGTGCTGGCCTTGGAGCGGTTCCGCAAGCTGGGGGCCGCCCTCTACATCGTGTTGGGGTGGGCCGCGGTGATGGCCTTCCCGGTGCTGACCAGGCGTCCCGGCACCCTCGTGCTCTTCGCCGCCGGTGGGCTCCTCTACACCGTCGGCGCCATCCTCTTCGCGCTCAACCGGCCTCGGCTCTCGCCGCGCTGGTTTGGCTACCACGAGGTGTGGCACACCCTCGGCATCGCCGCCGGCGGGCTGCTCTACGCCGCCAACCTGGGCCTCGTACGCGCCGGCTGACCGTACGAGCTGCAAGCCGCGTGCAGTTCTGACTGCTATCCGGTGGCGAACTGCAAGCGGCTGGTGGTTCGAGGATCAGGGCGCGGCGAGGTGGTCCAGGAGCAGGGCGGCCAGGGCGTCGGGCGCCGCTTCGGGGACCCAGTGGGAGATGCCCTCGAGGACCTCGAAGCGGTACGGGCCGTCGACGCAGCCGGCGGTGAGCTCGGCGGCGGTGCGGCCGAGGGCGATGTCATCGGTGGACCACACGTACAGGGTGGGCACCGTGATGGGGCCCAGCCCGGCGGCGTCGGTCGGATCGGCACCCCGGTACCAGCTGAGCGGACCGGCCATGGCCTCCACCGTGTCGTAGCGGCCGACGTAGTGCGCCACGCTCTCGGCATCGAGCCCGCTGCCGTCGAGCAGGAGCTTGAACAGGGCGCTGTCGTCGGCCAGGAACAGGTCCTCGGCACCGTCGGCGCGGAACGTGTCGATGTATCCCGACTTGGCCGCCTGGTCGTCACCGTCCGCGGACGGTCCCGCCTTCTTGGCCTGGTTGAACGCGTTGGGATGTGGGGTCGAGACCACGTTCAGGGTCCTGACCCGCTCTCCGAAGCGGCCGGCCACCTGCCAGGCCAGGGCTCCGCCCCAGTCGTGGCCCACCAGGTGGAACGTGTCCCAGCCGAGGGTGTCGGCCAAGCCCGTAACATCGCCGACCAGCACGTCCATCGCGTAGTCGGCCCGATCGGTCGGACGAGCACGCGACGAGTAACCCCGCAGGTCGGGGGCCACGGTCTGGAACCCGGCGGCCGCGAGCTGTGGCTGCACGAACCGCCAGCAGTGCGCCGACTGCGGAAACCCGTGCAACAGCAGGACCGGCGCCCCGTCGGCCGGCCCGTCGGTGGTGGCATCGAACCCGAACGGGCCGACGCTGAGCTCGATGGTGTCCATGGCCGACGACCCTACGGCCGGCTGCGAAGTGGGGCGGCCGGCGACCGGTTCGCGCCTCGGGGCTGTCAGCCCACGCCGGTAGCGTGCGAAGCGTGTCCAGCCCGGTCCGTGTCCGCTTCGCCCCGTCGCCCACCGGGTTCCTGCACGTCGGCTCAGGTCACTCGGCGTTGGCCAACTGGCTGGTGGCCCGGCAGACCGGCGGCGAGTTCCTGTTGCGCATCGAGGACACCGATGCCGACCGCAACCGACCCGAGTTGGTGGGCAACGTCCTCGAGATGTTGCGGTGGCTGGGGCTGGAGTGGGACGGCAACCCCGTTCACCAGAGCGAGCGGGGCGAACTCCACGCTGATGCCGCCGCCAAGCTGGTAGCCGCCGGCAGCGTCTACTTCTGCGACTGCACCGCCGAGACGGTTCAGGCCCGCAACTCAGCGGCCGGCGGCAAACCCGGCTATGACGGCTTCTGCCGCGACCGGGGCCTCGGTCCCGGCCCCGGTCGCGCCGCCCGGTTCCGTACGCCTGACGACGGCCGCACCGGCTGGACCGACCTCGTTCGGGGCGAGGTGTCGTTCGCCAACGCCGACCTCGAAGACTTCGTGGTCCTACGGGGCAACGGGGCACCGATGTTCCTGCTGGCCAACGCTTTCGACGACGCCGACATGGGCATCAGCCACGTCATCCGGGGCGAGGACCACGTCAACGGCACGCCCAAGTACCTGCTGCTGGTCGACGCCCTCGGCCTGGCCCGGCCCACCGCCTTCGCCCACATGCCACTCCTTGTCAACGAGGGCCGCAAGAAGCTCTCCAAGCGCCGTGACGACGTGTCGATGGCCGACTACCGCGACCGCGGCTACCTGCCCGAGGCCATGGTCAACTACCTGGCCCTGCTCGGCTGGGGCCCGACCGACGGCGTCGAGGTGCGTCCGGTCGACGAGATCATCGAGCAGTACCGGTTGACCGACGTCAACGCCTCTCCTGCCTTCTTCGACCAGAAGAAGCTCAGCTTCGTCAACGCCGAGCACATCCGGGCCCTGGCGTCGGACCAGTTCCAGGACCGGGCCCGGCCCTTCCTCACCCACGGCGAGCCGGCTGCGGTCGCCCTCGCTTCGCTGGCCACGGAGGTCCAGGAGCGCGTCCGGACCCTGGCCGAGGTCGAGCCCATGATCGAGTTCTTGGTCGTCGACGAGCCCGAGGTCGACGAGGCGTCGTGGACCAAGGCGATCACCAAGGGTCGGGCGGTGGCCGAGATGCTCGACGCCACCATCGCCCGGCTCGACGCCCTCGGGCCCGACGAGTGGCAGCCCGAGCCGATCCAGGTCGCCGTCAGCCAGGCCGCGGTCGATGCCGGCCTGGTCAACGCCGAGGGCGGACCACAGCTCTCCAAGGCCCAGGGGCCGGTGCGGGTGGCCATCAGCGGTCGCACGGTGGGCCCCCCGCTGTGGGAGTCGCTCACCGTCCTCGGCCGCGAGCGCACCCTGGACCGGCTGCGCCGCACGCGAGGTCGCGTGGGATGACCGCTGCTCCTCCGGTCTCCGTGGCCCGGGACCACGAAGGCCCCCGGCAGGGACGGGGGGCGCCGCCGGCGCATCGCAGGCGGCGTCGTCGTCGTCGTCGGGTACTGCTGCCGGTCGCCGTCATCGTGCTGGTGGCGGTGTACGTCGCTGGCACCTTCGTCCAGGTGTGGCAGGCCAGCGGTCGCGACGCCGCCCGTCGGGCCGACGCCATCGTCGTCCTCGGGGCCGCCCAGTACGACGGTCGCCCCTCGCCCGCCCTGGCGAACCGGCTCGACCATGCCCTCGACCTCTACGACGATGGCCTGGCCCCGATGATCGTGGTCACCGGGGGTCGCCAGCAGGGGGACCGCTTCACCGAGGCCACCACGGGCTACAACTACCTCCGTACCCAGGGCGTCCCCGACACGGCCATCCGCAAGGAGGTGCAGGGGCGCACCACCTACGAGTCGCTCGCCGCGGTGGCCCGCTTCCTGCGTACCGAGGGCGTCGACGACGTCATCTTGGTTTCGGGCCCCGCCCAGGCCAAACGGCTGTCGGGCATCGCCCCGGCCTTCGACCTCCACGCCGCGGTCTCGCCGTCGGACGGCTCGGTCGGGTTCAAGGCCCTGGTGCGCGAGACGCTGGCCGTGTCGGCCGGCCGCCTCGTCGGCTACCGCCGCCTGGAGCGCCTCGACCGCTGACGGTCGCGTTCGACGGCGGTGCGGAAGCCGGGGTTTGCCCCGTCGGAGCCCGCAGTCGGCTCGTTCCGGTCAGCGGGTCGCTCGGTACCCTCGCGGCCATGGCCGAGCCCGTCACGCCCGAGTCCGCCGTCCGTCGCTACCTCGCGTGGATCGACGACCCTGCGTCGGCGATTGACGAGGAATCCGTCGAGCGGGCCGAGGCTGCATTCGCCTCCGCCTCGGACCCGATCGATCGCCTCCACGCTGCCGCCGCGCGAGAGCGGGCCAAGGCCGCCGATGTCAGCTCGATCGCCACCGACTTCGTGGCGCACGCCCGGTCCTACGCTGAGGTCGAAGGGATCCCGGTGGAGGCGTTCCGCACCCTTGGCGTGGCCGACGACGTGCTAGCCGAGGCCGGTTTTGCCGTCCCGTCGTCGCGTGGACGCCGTGGCCCTGCAGCCGGCGCCCGCACGCAGACCCGGCCGTCAGGTCCCCGGGCGCCGCAGATCCCCGTGGCCCAGATCAAATCGGTGGTCGACCAGATGCCCAAGCAGTTCACCCTGGCCCAGCTGGCCGACAGGGCCGGCGGCGGCTCACCGGTCACGGTTCGCAAGGCCGTCGACGAGCTCATCAACGAGGGCCGCGCCGCCAAGCTCGGCCCCGACACCAACCACACCGGCCCCGGTCGCGCTCCCACCATCTACGAACTGCGCTGAGTCGCCGCCCGTTCCGGGGCGTTTCGGCTGCGTCCTGCGTCCACGGCGACCGGTTGACGTCCTGCGTCGATACGCCTATGGTTTCCGATGTGCCTTCGGAAAACGTTGAGGCCTCGGTCGACGTCGACCGGCGCCGCCGCAAGCGCGACGCCCGGCGGGATCACCTGCTCGAACTGGCTGCCGACCTCGTTGAACAGGACGGCGTCACCGGTGTCACCATGGCGGCCTTGGCCGAGGCGGCCGACTACGCCCCCGCCTCGCTCTACACCTACTTCTCGTCTCGCAGCGCGCTCGTCGCCGCCGTTCAGGAGCGGGCGCTGGTGTCGCTGGGCGCGGTGGCCGACCGTCACCTGGCCGCCACCGCCGAGGCGGTGGCCGCCACCACTGCCGGCCCCGAGGTGGCTGCGCTGACCCGGCTCTGTGCGTTCGGCGACGTGTTCCTGGCCGCACCGGTACGTCACCCGCGGGAGTTCCGTCTGCAACAGGAACTGCTGGTCACGCGGGGCGTCCAGGAAGCCACCGACGCCGGTCGCCTGGTGCCGGTGGCCATGTACGTCCTCGATGCGCCGCGCCGCCTGCTGGCCGAAGCGGCCGATGCCGGGGCCCTCACCGCGGGCGGCCCGCTGGCCGATCCCCTGGGCAAGCCCGTCGATGCCTCAGTGGCCCGCACGCTGGCCTGGGTGGTCGCTCTCAACGGGGCGTTGCTCACCGACGGCCTGGTCACCGGCCTGCCCACCACGGGCGCTCACCTGGGATCACAGCTCACCGACGCCCTCCTCGTCGGCTGGGGGGCCGATCCTGCCCGCCTGGCGACGGCGAGGGAGATGGCCCGGTCGTGGCCGATCGACCTGCTCGACCCGCCCAGCCCTGCCGCCCTCGTCGCGCCCATCTCCGGCCACGTTCCAGGGAGCAACCCATGACCGTCGCAACCCTTCTTGGCGGTTTCGTCGTCGGCTTCGTGCTCTGGAGCTTGGCCGAGTACCTGCTGCACCGATTCGCCATGCACCACCTCAAGGGGCGAGGCCTGATGAGCCGGGAGCACCTGGAGCACCACGTCCACGCATCGTGGAGCTTCTCGGCGATGCACGTGTTGAGCTGGGCCGGGATGTTGGTGGTAGGTGCGGTGGCCTGGTTCCCGCTGGGCTGGGCAGTGGTGAGCTCGGCGTTCGGGCTCGCCGTGGCGACCGGCTGGACCGCCGGATACTTCTTCTACGAGTACCAGCACGCCGCTGCGCACCTCAAAGCACCTGGCGGGCGCTACAGCACCTGGCTCCGCCATCACCACTTCCACCACCACTTCGGCCACCCCATGGCCAACCACGGCGTGACCTCGCCCGTCTGGGACGTCGTCTTCGGCACCCTGGAGAAGCCAGATCTGGTCCGCGTGCCCCGACGACTGGCCGTCGCGTGGATGCTCGATGCCGACGGCGAGCTGCTCCCGACGCACCGATCCCGCTACGTCCTGGTGGGGTCAGGGTCGTCCGACGACCGCCTCGCCGCCCTGGACCGGGCCCGGGCCTTTGCTTCGGTAGCGCCCTCCGACTGAAGGCTCGACCGAAGGCTCGACTGAAGGCTCGCCGGCCGTTCCGTTGATGGTGAGACGCTCCACCACTGAGGGCCGGCGAGGCCTGGTGGCGTACGGTCGGGGGATGGCCGCCACCAAGCAACCGAAGCCTGTCTTCGACACCGACGACACCGCCGAGCTCGAAGAAGAGATCGACGCCGTCATGGGCACCCGGGCCGACCTGGTCCCGTCGGTCCGAAAGATCATCGAATCGGGCGAGCCGAAGCCGGTGGCCAAGCGGGCGCTGCAGCTCCTGGCCGCGGCCCTGGCCGACCCCACCAACCCCGACCCGAACCGCAACCCCACGGTGGCCCTCGACGCCGCCCGCACCGAGGTCGGCTGAACCCGATCGCGTGACCGGCTGAACCTCCGCTGAGCGGCGACGGCGAGGCGATGTGGCAACTCGCCCGGCACACGGCACCATGGTCCGATGCCTGGTGCCGAGGTCAAGGTGAGCGGCCTCAGCCACACCTACGCCGCCAAGCAGGGGCCGCTGGTGGTGCTCGACGGCATCGAGGCCCGGATACCGGCCGGAGGGTACGTGTCGCTCGTCGGGTCCTCCGGTGCGGGAAAGAGCACGCTGCTCTCGCTCCTCGGGGGCCTGGAGGCGGCGCAGGAGGGCGTGGTGGAGGTGGGCGGCATCCGCCTGGCCGGCTTGTCGCGCGACGAGCTGGCTGCGTTCCGGCGGGCCACCGTCGGGTTCGTCTTCCAGCACTTCGGCCTGCTCGAGGCGTTGACGGCCGCCGAGAACATCGACGTGGCGTGCAGCCTGGCCGGCCTTCCTCGTCGGGAACGCCGGGCCCGCACCACCGAGTTGCTCGCTGCGGTGGGGCTGGCCGAGCGAGCAGATCACCGTCCCCGCGAGCTGAGCGGCGGTGAGCGCCAGCGGGTCGCCATCGCCCGGGCCCTGGCCAACCGGCCCCGCCTCGTCCTGGCCGACGAGCCCACCGGCAACCTCGACGACGACAGCACGGCCCGGATCGTCGCCCTGCTCGAGTCCCTGCCGGCCGAGCACGGGTGCACGCTCATCATCGTCACGCACGACCGGGCGATCGCCGCCCGTGCCCTGCTGCGCCTGCAGCTGCGCGACCGGCACCTGGAGCCCGCGGCGTGAGCTGGCGCGACGCCATCGCCCTGGCCGCCACCAGCGTCCGCCGGAGCCTGGGTCGAGCGGCGCTGACGGTGAGCGCCGTGGCGCTGGCCGCAGCTCTGCTGACCGCGTTGCTGACCATTGCCGGTACCGCCCGCACCCGCGTCCTCGACCAGCTCAGCAAGGGCGGTCCGCTGTCGGGCATCCAGGTGGCTGCGGCCGAGCCCGACCCTGGCGAGATCGACCAGGACGATCCCAAGCCGGGGCGGGCCAAGATCCTCGACCAGACGGCCCTCAAGCGGATCAGGGGGCTTCCCGAGGTCCGCTACGCCCTGCCGGTGGTGGCATCGAGGCTCTACGTCATCGCCCCCACCAAGGTGCGGACCAAGCAGGTCGAGCCGTTCGTCGACACCGCGGTCGGCGTCGACCTGCGGCAGATCGCTCGCCTGCCGATCTCGGTCCTGGCCGGTCGCATCCCGTCGCCAGACTCGATGACCGAGGTCGCCGTCACCGAAGCGTGGCTGGAGCGCTACGGGCTCGACCGCACCCAGGCCGCCGCGGTGCTGGGGACCGAGATCGAGGCCGGGGCCGGGCGGACCGACGCCGTCCCCGAAGGTCGTCAGGCGGTGATCCGGGGGAAGTGGATGCGCCTGCAGGTGGTGGGCGTGGTGGCCCAGGAGGCGGGGCGAGGGTCGATGCTGGTGTCGCTGCCACTGGCGCGGTCCAGCCGCGCCTGGAGTGCATCTGGGATCGACGGGGGCGATGCCGTCGGCCTCTCGCCATCGCCGTTCGCCGGTGTGCTGGTGGCCGCCGACGACCTCGACTCGATCGGACGGGTCCGCGACCGGATCGGTGACGTGGGTTACTCCACCAGTTCGCCGGAGAACCTGATCGCCTCGGTCCGGCGCTACCTCCAGGTGGTGGAGATCGTGCTGACGGCGATCGGGGTCATCGCTCTCGCCGTGGCCGGTCTCGGCATCACCAACGCCCTGCTCGCTGCGGTGCGCGAGCGACGGCGCGAGATCGGCGTGCTCAAAGCCATCGGCGCCCGGGACCGCGACGTGTTGCGCATCTTCCTGGTGGAGGCGACGTGCCTCGGCCTGCTCGGTGGCGTCGTCGGCGCCGCCCTCGGTTACGTGGCTGCGCGCAGCGTCGGGGCGGTGGTCAACGGGTACCTGCAGGACCAGGGACTCGTCGGCGTCCAACCGGCCGTACCGACCGTGGTCATCTTGTCGGTGGTGGCCGGGTCGGCCGTCCTGGCCCTGGTCGGCGGCGCGCTTCCTGCGTTGCGGGCCGCTCGCCTGCCGGCTCGCGAAGCGGTGGGTGGTTCGTGAGCCGCGCCGGCCGCATCGCTGGGGTCGTAGCCACGTCGCTCGTCCTAGCCGTCGTCGGGTCGGCGACTGGGTGCTCGTCGAGTTCCGACGCCACCGGCGGCGCCACCACCACGGTGGTCCCCGCCGGCACCGGCCCGGTCACCTACGTCGCCCTCGGCAGCACCGACACCAACGGCGGCCGGGACGAGCAGTCGCTCACCGAGACCTGGCCGCACCTGCTCTACCGGACCCACCTCCCGGCCCGGGCGGTGTTCGTGAACCAGGCCCGCAACCGCTCGACGGTGGCCGACGCGCTCCGCGAGCAGGTAGACGAGGCCGTGGCGCTCGAGCCGACGGTGGCCACCATCTGGTTCGGTACCTCCGACGCCTTCGCCGGCACGGACCCGGACCAGTTCGGGCGCGACCTGTCGACGCTCGTCGACCGGGTGGTGGGCACCGGCGCCCGGGTGGTGGTGGTCCTCGGCCCACCACCACCCGACGGCGAGGTCGACACCGTGTCCTACACCGACCATGCAAATGCGGTGGCCTCCGCCGCCGGCGTCGAGGTAGTCGACCTCCGCCAGGACTCAACCGGCCCCGACGACCAGGCCGCCATCGCCGATGCCATCAGTGAGGCCCTCGGCCCCGTCGAGTGAGCGGTGGCCCTCAGCGGTGGCCGTGGGCGGCGTCGTAGGCGGCGCGCACGTCGGGCCTCAAACGACCCTTGGTGGCAACGGTGTAGCCGTTGATCGCCGCCCACAGCCGGATCTCCCGGGTGGTGGGAGGGGCTGGTGGGAGCGTGTCGCCCGGGGGCAACGCACCCGCGAGCTGCGCGGCGGGACGGTCCGACTCGTGGTGGTCGAGGGCGGCACCGAAGAACCGGTAGGCCCACTCCTGAGCGAGCGGCCGGGTCTCGCAGAACACGATGGGCACCCCCGGAAACCGGACCTGGGCCTCGGCCAGGCCTTCGGCCACCACCGCGGGACGGACCCGGTCGAGCTTGAACACGGCGGAGTAGCGGTCCTCGACCACGAGCGCCGACCGCTCGACGTCGGCCAGGGCCGCCAGCAGGTACCTGAGCTTGCCGCCGGTGAGGGTGCCCACCAGGTCGGCCAGGCTCTTGCGCTCCACTGCGGCCACGACCAGTCCGTCGGCCTCCACGGCGTAGTCGCCGGCGGACAGCGCTCGCCGGACGGTCGTGGCCTGTTGTCCGCTGAAGCGCCACGGGTAGCGCTCATGGCTGTCGACCACGATCTCGAGGACCCGCCCCGCGGCGCGTGAGGTGGGTAGCGACACGTTGGGCCGGGCCTGGCGGGTGGTGCGGGCCGACTGCCAGAAGATGACCTCACGGCCGCGGGCCTGGGTGAACACGAACTGCGACCGGTTCTCCCGACCCCGATCGAGCACCAGGTCGATGGCCGCCCCCCGGCGGGTACACGACCGCACCGCCACCCGCTCCACCACCTCTGGCTCAGCCGGCCACTCGATCGCGGCGTGGCAGTAGACCTTGGCCGTCCGGGGCCACACCTCGCGCACCTTCAACACGATCCCGTGGGACCCCAGTGGCAACCGCACCAGGAACGGCAAGGTGGACCCCTCCTCGGGGTTCCGAGCCACCACGAAGTCATCCACGAAGGTCATTCTGGCGCCCGCGCACGAGTTGGAGAGGTGGACCGGTCGCCTGGAGCCAGCTCGCGGGTGGTCACCGTCGACGGGGATCCGGTAGGGACATGGATTAGAACCCAGTCCAGGCGTTCGGCCTCGCCACCCGAACGCCGGGTCGTCGAGGCCCGGGATCTAGGAGGCGACGGGACGGTAGGTGCAGATGTGCACCCCGGTCCTGGTCGTCGACGCCGACACCAGCTCGAGGGGCCGGGACTGGCCGTCATCGGGGAAGAGGCGCTTGCCGCCACCCAGCACGACCGGTTCGATCATCAAGCGGTACTCGTCGACCAAGCCGCCGCTGATGAGGACCCCGGCCAGGTTCGGGCTCCCCATGACCTGGAGGTCGCCGCCCTCTTCGCCATGCTGATCTGCCAAGGATGGATTGACGTCCCCTCGACGAAGGGGTGTTCAATCCTCTGTTGCCAGAGCGGCCTTCATGGCCGAGAGGAGTAGGGGAACGTCCCGTTCGACGGCCACCCACAGGACATCGTCATCGACGTGGAAGTAGCCATGAGCGAGGATCTTCCACATCCCCACCAGGTCCCGCCCACGCCACCTCGGCGTGAGCGTCTTGAACTCGTCGGAGAGACGGCCGACGCCTCGCCGACGATCTCGAGCCAACGCTGGGCGGCGGCCTGGATGACGGACCGGCTCGGAAACGGTCATAGTCGCCTCCGACCTGCTGCACGCTCTGTTCGCAGGCTTCGATGATGTCGGCAACCCGGGCCTGATCGTCCCTCACAGGGATATGGTCTCGGCCATCACCCGCTTACCACGCCCTCGTCCGACGGCTTTGGGTCATGAAGGTCTACTTCGACGTGGTGGACGACGGACGAGGTGACCGGCCACTTTCACCCGGCGACCTCTTTCGCGATCGGGTTCCGAGCGAGTTCGTTCCCGAGGACATCGGCTACCTCACCCAACCCGTCGACATCGCAGCATGGCTCGCCACCGTGCACGAGCGGTATGGCTTCCTCCGAGACCTCGACGACGACGAGCAGCGGTGGTCAGCCTGCAACCCCGGCCACCGCTACGAGGTGGAGACCACCGGCATGGCGCTGTTCGAGCGGTAGTCGGCGAGGCAGGTCCATCAGCGTCGGACCGGCCCGGAGCCTGCAAAGCAGACGACTGTGCGGCTGCCCGAGGATCTCGCCGAGGATGCCGAAGCAGTGGCTCGGGTCAAGGGCAACAGCGTGAACCAGCTCATTGTTGAGTCGCTCGCGGCCGAGATCGATCGGGTGCGAGCTGACGCCGACTTCACCCAATGAGCGAAGCGCCTCCTCGATCGCGACAAGGAGCTGCTCGAGCGCCTCGCGAAGTGACTCGCTACATCGGACTGGCCGAGTACCTCTGGCTGCCCGAACAGGTCACCGGCGTCGAACCGACCACCCCTCGCCAAGGCGAGCCGGGTTGACCTCGCCGACAGCGCCCTCGGGACCGACGGAAACCTAGAAACTAGGGTTGTCCGCTGGCAGCGGAGTTAGTGTATTCTCCGAACGAACGGAGAGCGATCCCATGCCAGCTGCCGATGCGCCCGAGACGGAGACCGAGATCATGCGCTGCGCGGCGGCGATGCTCGCCGAGCGGTTGCCTGCTGGGTGGTCGGCGCGCCTCGACTCGGATGGTGAGCGGCGGGCCGACGCACTGATCGAGGTCGAGGGGACCGATGGGCGATCTGCGACGTTGGTGGTTGAGGCGAGGAGGATCGTCGATGGGCGAGACGTCGGTCCGCTTGGTGAACGGCTCGCGGTCACGGCGAAGGGAACCTCGCCGGGCCAGGGTCTCGTGATGGCCCGCTACCTGTCGGCTCCGGTGCGGGAGAAGTTGACCAGGGCTGGTCTCTCGTACGTCGATGCCACTGGAAACATCCGTGTCGAGATCGAGTCCCCTGGCCTGTTCCTCTCGGACCGAGGTGCAGATCGTGATCCGTGGCGAGGTCCTGGCCGACCACGCGGGACCTTGAAGGGCGAGCCCGCCGCAAGAGTCGTACGGGCCGTCATGGACATCGCCCGACCATGGTCGATGCGTCAGCTCGTCGACGCGTCCGGGGCGTCGACAGGTGCCACCTACCGGGTCGTCGAGTATCTCGAACGCGAAGGGCTGGCGGCGCGGGACGAAGCCGGGCTGGTGACCGTTCCCGACTGGGTGCAGATCCTGCGTAGATGGAGCGGCGACTACGGGTTCGTGCGCACGAATCGCATCACGCAGTGGATCGCGCCGAGGGGGCTCCCGGACCTGACCAAGCAGATCCGGACGGCCAACGAGTCGATGCCGTACGCAGTCACTGGGAGCCAGGCCGCAGCGGCGTGGGCCCCCTACGCCCCGGCACGAGCGGCGATGATCTACGTGGCGGACGCCCGCCGAGCCTCCGACGCCTGGGGGCTTCGTCCAGCTGACGCGGGCACCAACGTGATCCTGGCGGAGCCCAAGTTTGATGTCGTCTTCGAGCGGACCATCACCAACGGGGAAGGCGTCGTCATCGCCGCCCCGACCCAGGTGGCCGTCGACCTCATGACCGGCCCCGGCCGGAACCCCAGCGAGGCCGAGGAGCTCGTCAGTTGGATGCAACGCAACGAGGGGTCCTGGCGTGCCTGAGGTGGACCTGCTCGTTCAAGCACGCGCCGCGCTCTTGGATGCGCTTGATGCGCTCGAGGCCCATCTGGACTCGATCGTGGTCATCGGAGCCCAGGCGATCTACCTCCGCACGGCTGGCGCTTCGATCGCGGTAGCGGAAACGACCAAGGACAGCGACCTGGCCGTCGACCCTCGCACCCTGGGCGATGATCCCCTCCTCGAGGCAGCGATGAAGGATGGCGGCTTCTCCCGTGACCTCACCACGAACCAGCCGGGCGCCTGGCTGAACCCCCACGGCATACCGGTCGATCTGATGGTGCCCGAAGCCCTGGCCGGCAGCGGGGGTAGGTCCGCTCGCGGTGCTCGCATCCCACCGCACGACCGACACGCGGCGCGCCGGGCTCGTGGCCTCGAAGCAACGGTGCTCGACAACGACACCATGACGGTGACAGCGCTCGACCCCGAGGACCATCGAACCCGTGAGGTTCGTATGGCCGGTACGGCTGCTCTCCTGGTCGCCAAGGCCCACAAGATCGGCGAGCGCGCCTCGGCTACACCGGACCGACTCGTCGACAAGGATGCGCACGACCTCTACCGGATCCTCGTCGCCACCGACACCGAGGTCCTCGCATCTGACATCGCACGGTTGCTCGGCGAGGAGCTGAGCCGAGACCCCACGATTGCGGCGCTCGATTTCGTCCGTGAGCTGTTCGCTCCGGGTCCAGAAGCGCTCGGCTCGCAGATGGCGGGTCGGACCGAGGAAGGGGTCGGTGAGCCGGTGACCGTTGCGCTCCAGGCCTCGATCCTCGCCGCTGACCTCTTGGCGGCACTGGGCCGCTGAGCAGCCGGGCGAGGCAATCGCTGCGCTACCGGCGTTGACCTGGTTGTTCCGTCGGAACACGACCTTCTCCACGACCTCCAGCACGACCCGCAGCACGACCTTCGGCGGGATCGCACGCCCGCGTGATCCCTAGCTGGCTTGCGGGACGAGGGGCCCTCTGCTGGCGATGACGGATTCAGCGCGACGTAGAGGCGGGTCGGCGGGCCTAGGGGATTGGCAGCGTGCGCTCGCCCGACGCCGGTCGGGTCGTGCTGCCAGACCGCTTCCGCAGGAGGCGGCCGATCTGTTCGCTCCTGAAAGGCATCACGGTCATGGACCACAACTCGCCCGCCTCCACCAGTTCCTCGTTGCCCGAACCGACGCCGTCGCCCGGGACGACGGCAGGTGAGGCTCGCAGACCACTGCCGGCGTTCCTGACGGTGGACGAGGCGGCCGAGATCCTCCGGATCGGCCGGACCACCGCCTATGCCCTCACCCGGGAGTGGCGCAGGACCCGAGGCAAGTCGGGCCTTGCGGTGGTGAAGGTCGGCCACAAGCTCCGGGTGCCGCTGCGTCACCTCGAAAAGCTGGCCGGCGGGGACCTGACCGCGGCCCAGGCCGCAGCCCCGGGTCCAGCGCCCGCGGAACCGCCGACGCGGATCGCTGAGCGATCCGCCGTCGGCCGCAGGCAACCCCCGCCTCAACGCAGCCCCCACCCGACGAGACCCGACCCACCCGACGCCGCCCCCGGCCGGCTGACGCCGGCCAGGCCTCCCTGTTCGGCGAAGCGTCATGACCCGGCGCACGAAGGTCCCGCCACAGGTCCCGAATCAGGAAGACGCACTTGCACCATCGGTGCCCCTGTCGGCGCGTGTCAGCCGGTGCGGCGGGGAGGCGGCGTCGTGCTGAGCATCGGCAAGCTCGCCGCCGGACGAGCCGACTACTAGCTCGCCACCGTCGCCAAGGGCGCCGAGGAGTACTACCTCGGCTCGGGCGAGGCGCCCGGCCGCTGGGTCGGCCGGGGAGCCGAACGCCTCGGCCTCGCCGGTGACGTCGACGGCTGGGCGCTGCGCAACGTCCTCGCCGGCCATGACGGCAACGGGCGAACGCTCATCGGCCGCCAAGGCCCGAACCGGATGTCGGGCTTCGACTGCACCTTCACCGCCCCCAAGTCGGTCACCCTCCTGTTCGCCCTCGGCTCGGCCGAGGTCAGCAGGGAGGTGGGCGCCGCCCACGACGCCGCCGTCGACGCCGCCCTCACCGTCTACGAAGCCGAAGCCGCTCGGGTGCGGCGAGGGAGGGGCGGCAAACAGGTCTTGCAAGCCGACGGGTTCGTTGCGGCCGCCTTCCGTCACCGCACCTCCCGGTCCGGTGACCCACACCTGCACACCCACGTCGTGGTCGCCAACATGGCCCACGCCCCATCCGATGACCGCTGGACCACACTCGACGGCCGCCAGCTCTACGCCTGGTGCCGCACGACCGGGTTCCTCTACGAAGCTCACCTGCGCGCCGAGCTCACCGAGCGGCTGGGCGTCGCCTGGCAGCCACCTCGCAAGGGCATAGCCGACATCGCCGGGATCCCGAGACGGGTCATCGACCACTTCTCCCAACGACGCCGCCAGATCGTCGACCGCATGGCCGAGATCGGCAGCATCGGTGGCTACGCCGCCCAGATCGCCACCTACGCCA